>Ga0224557_1002045_pt1 | contig 18004 bp, 15 predicted proteins | sample 714S31014metaG_FD_180677 | JGI IMG/M metagenome (GOLD analysis project Ga0224557, IMG submission 180677) | Peat soil microbial communities from Stordalen Mire, Sweden - 717 S3 10-14 | ecosystem: Environmental > Terrestrial > Soil > Wetlands > Peat | place: Sweden: Norrbotten County, Stordalen...
CCGCTACCAGACCAAGCCAACCACCCGGCTGGTCGCCTGCGTTCCCGGGGGATCGGATACCGTCTACAACCTCACTGAGCCGCTGCATCACTCGTACATCGTCAATGGCCTCGTGGTGGCCAACTGCTCCGAATACATGTTTCTCGACGACTCGGCGTGCAACCTGGCGTCGATCAACGTGCTCCGCTTCCTCAACGAGGACGGCAGCTTCGCCATCGACGACTACCGCCACGCGGTCCAGCTGACCGTCACCGCGCAGGAGATCGTCGTCAGCCCGGCCAGCTACCCCACCGAGAAGATCGGGAAGAACAGCGAGGCGTTCCGGCCGCTCGGGCTCGGCTACGCCAACCTGGGCGCGCTGCTGATGGCCAAGGGCATCCCCTACGACTCCCCGAAGGGCCGCGATCTCGCCGCCTGCCTGACCGCCATCCTCACCGGCGAGGGGTACGCCCAGTCGGCCCGGATCGCCCGCGAGGTGGGGCCCTTTGACGGCTACGCGGTCAACCGCCAGCCGATGCTCCGGGTCATGGCCAAGCACCGCGAGGCCGCCTACGCGATCCCCTCCTCCACCGTCGACGCCGATCTGCTCGCGGCCGCCCGGGCCACCTGGGACGAGGCTCACGAGCTGGGCGCGCGCCACGGCTACCGCAACGCCCAGATCTCTGTCATCGCGCCGACCGGCACGATCAGCTTCATGCTCGACTGCGACACCACCGGTGTCGAGCCGGACATCGCCCTCGTCAAGTACAAGAAGCTGGTCGGGGGCGGCATGCTCAAGATCGTCAACAACACCGTCCCGGCCGCCCTCAAGCACCTCGGCTACGGCGAGGGCGAGGTCGTCGACATCGTGGCGTTCATCGACGCCAACGACACCATCGAGGGCTCACCCAAGCTGCGCGACGACGACCTCCCGGTCTTCGACTGCGCCTTCACCCCGCGCAACGGCAAGCGCTCGATCGCCTGGCAGGGCCACGTCCGGATGATGGCGGCGGTCCAGCCGTTCGTCTCCGGAGCCATCTCCAAGACCGTCAACATGCCCAACGAGTCCACCGTCGAGGATGTCGAGAAGGCCTACATCGACGGTTGGAGAATGGGGCTCAAGGCACTCGCCATCTACCGCGACGGCAGCAAGCGCTCCCAGCCGCTCGCCACCTCGATGGACAAGACCACCGGCGAGAAGGTGCGGATCGTGGAGCGGCCACTGCGGCGCAAGCTCCCCGCCGAGCGCCAGGCGCTGACCCACCGCTTCGAGGTGGGAGGCCACGAGGGCTACATCACGGTCGGCCTCTACGAGGACGGCACCCCCGGCGAGATCTTCGTGAAGATGGCAAAGGAGGGGTCGACGGTCTCGGGGCTCACCGACTCCTTCGCGATCGCGGTCAGCTTCGCGCTCCAGTACGGGGTCCCGCTCGACTTCCTGGTCAACAAGTTTGCCCACATGCGCTTCGAACCACAGGGCTTCACCCGCAACCCGGAGATCCCGATCGCCAAGTCGATCGTCGACTACATCTTCCGGTGGCTGGGCTCACGGTTCCTGAGCGCCGAGAAGCAGACCGAGATCGGCATCATCCACCGCGATGCCGAGGAGACCGATACCACCCCCGCGGTCGAGGGCCCGGCCAACGCCGCCCAGGTGCTCATGTCACTCGGCCTCGATCCGATCTCACCGACCAGCACCTTCCAGAATCAGGCCGACGCGCCATCCTGCAGCGAGTGCGGATCCCTGATGGTCCGCTCCGGCTCCTGCTACAAGTGCCACAACTGCGGGGCGACATCCGGCTGCAGCTGATGAGCTGATTCGATTCCGATTCCGAGCGGCAGGGAGCCGTCCCGGCACTGGCTACACTAGCCGCCGAGATGACCCTGCCCGCAACCCCCGCCTCGCGCCCGCGGGGAGGGGCGGAGCTCGGTACCGGACCGCAGGTCGAGGCGGTGGAGCTGGTCCGGATCGCCATCCCCCTGGTGGCGCCGTTTCGCACCTCGTTCGGGGTGCAGACCGACCGCGACGTCCTCCTGATCCACCTCCTCGGCGAGGCCGGCGAGGGCTGGGGCGAGTGCGTGGCGATGGGCGAGCCGGGCTACTCGTCCGAGTACACGGAGGCGGCTGAGCAGCTGATCGGGCAGCACCTGCTGCCCCGGTTGCTGGCCCGGGAGCGGGTCAGCGCCGCCGAGCTGGGAGACGTGCTGGCGTCCGTCCGGGGGCACCGGATGGCCAAAGCCGCGCTGGAGATGGCCTGGCTGGACCTGGAGCTGCGGGTGGCGGGCAGGTCACTGGCCGAGCACCTGGGGGCGGTGCGCGCCGAGGTGGACTGCGGCGTCTCGGTGGGCATCACCGACACCACCGAGGAGCTGCTGGAGACGGTGGCCGGGTACGTGGACGAGGGGTACCGCCGCATCAAGCTCAAGATCGAGCCCGGCCTCGATATCGACCGGGTGCGGGCGGTGCGGGAGCGGTTCGGGCCCGCGATGCTGCTCCAGGTCGACGCCAACGCGGCGTACACCCTGGAGGATGCGGAGCACCTCGCCCGGCTCGATGAATTCGACCTGGTGCTGATCGAGCAGCCCCTGCCGGAGGAGCAGCTTCTGGGTCATGCGAAGCTGGCGCGGAGATTGCTGACGCCGATCTGCCTCGACGAGTCGATCGTCTCCGCGACGGTCGCCGCGGAGGCGATCGAGATGGGGGCGTGCAGCATCGTCAACATCAAGCCCGGTCGGGTCGGTGGCTACCTGGAGGCGAAACGGATCCACGACGTCTGCGCGGCGCTCGGGGCTCCGGTCTGGTGCGGCGGCATGCTGGAGACCGGGATCGGCAGGGCAGCCAACCTGGCCCTGGCGGCGCTGCCCGGTTTCACCCTTCCCGGTGACACCTCGGCGTCCGGCCGCTACTTCCACGAGGACATCACGGCGCCCTTCGTCCTGCACGGCGGCCGGCTGCGGGTGCCCACCGGACCTGGGCTGGGTGTCGAGGTGCGGCGGGACGTCGTCGACCGCCTGACCACCCGGCGCTCGGTGGTGCGACCGGGGTGACGGGGCCGGATACCGGGGCCGCCAACCTGGCGCTGTCGGCGGCGACGCGTGCCGGCGTGACGGTCACCGAGGTTCACGAGATCGACGAGCTCGTCGAGCTCAACCGGGTCATCGACGCCGTCTGGCACCGGGAGGGCGACGCCGTCGCCATGGAGATGCTCCGGGCGCTGGCCCACAGCGGCAACTGCATTCTTGCCGCCCGGTCGGGGACCGAGATGGTGGGTGCCACCGTCTCGTTCCGTGGAGTCCACGAGGGCCGGCCCACCCTCCACTCGCACATCACCGGGATCGTCCCCGGCTCCCAGCTGCGCGGGGTCGGGCTGGCCCTCAAGCTCCAGCAGCGCGCCTGGGCCCTGGCCAACGGGATCGGATCGGTGACCTGGACCTTCGATCCGCTGGTCGCCCGCAACGCCCACTTCAACCTGACCAAGCTCGGAGCCGAGGCCGGCGAGTACCTGATCGACTTCTACGGCACGCTCCGGGATGACGCCAACGGCGACGACGCCACGGATCGGCTCCTGGCGGTCTGGAGGTTGGAAAGTCCGCGGGTCGCGAGGGCGCTGTCAGGGCTTGCGCCGGCCCCGCCGGTCGAGATGCTGCTCCAGCAGGGCGCCCCCGTGGTCCTGGACATCGACGCCGGCGGCCGCCCTCTGCTTGCCGGCCTGGCGGCGTGGACGGAGACGGCCCCGGAGCGTCCAAGCCGGGCACTGGCGCGCATCCCCGAGGACATCCTCGCGGTGCGGAGCCGCGACCGCCGGCTGGCCGGCCAGTGGCGGGGCGCGCTGCGCGAGGTCATGACCACGCTCCTGGCGCGAGGACTGCGCCCAGTGGGTGCCATCGCACCCGGGTGGTACGTCTTCGGTCCCGCCGGATCGGACTGGCCGGCGTGACCCCGACCCCGCCGGCGACGCCGGCACGCGCGCTGCTCGAGGGTCTGCGCCACCGTCAGGCGGAGATGGTCGACTGCCTGGAGACGCTGGTCAACCAGGAGTCGCCGAGCGGCGATCCCGAGCTGCTCGGCGCTGCGCTGAACGCCGTCGACAGCATGCTGATGCGCCACGCCGGGAGCGGTGGCCGGCGGGTCGAGGCTGGAGGCGCTGTTCACCTCATCTGGGAGACGGGGCGGCCGCGGGCCCTCCTCCTCTGCCACGTCGACACCGTGTGGCCGCGCGGCACGCTGGCACGCTGGCCATTCAGCGTCGACGCAGGGAGGGCCACGGGCCCCGGGGTCGTGGACATGAAGGCGGGGATCGTCCAGGCGGTCCTTGCCCTCTCCGCGCTGGGCGCGCCCGAGGGCGTGCGTCTGCTGGTGACCACCGACGAGGAGGTGGGATCGCCAAGCTCCCGTGCGCTCATCGAGGACGCCGCGGCCGGGCTCGAGGCGGTGCTGGTCCTTGAGGCCTCGTATGAGGGCGCGCTCAAGGTCGCTCGCAAGGGGACGGCGCAATACACCGTCCAGATCAGGGGGCGGGCCTGGCACGCGTCGGAGCCCGCCCGGGGGGCCAACGCGACCCTGGAGATGGCCCGCCAGATGCTCGACATCGCGGGCCTCGCCGACCCCGAGCTGGGGACGACCGCGACCCCGACCCTGGCGGCGGCGGGGACGACCGCGAACACGGTGCCCGCCCATGCGGAGTTCCGGGTCGATTCGCGCGCCGCGTCGACGGCCGAGCTGGAGCGGATCGAGACGGCGATGCACGGGCTCCGGCCGCACCTCGACGGGACGGAGATCACCGTGCTGGGCGGGATCGACCGCGCGCCGATGTCGCGCGACATCTCGCACGGGTTGTTCGAGAGGGCTCAGGCCATGGCGGCGACCCTCGGGTTGCCTCCTCTCCGAGGGGTGCTCGCACCGGGTGGCTCGGACGGCCAGTTCACCGCCGCCATCGGCACCCCCACTCTCGACGGCCTCGGAGCCGTCGGGGGCCACGCCCACGCCGAGGGGGAGTGGGTCGAGGTGGAGAGGATGCCGGAGCGGGCCGCGCTGCTCGCCGCTCTGCTGGAGGACGTCCTCCGGAGCCCCAGAGGATCGGCGTAGGGGGCCTCGGACGCCGAAGCCGTCCTGAAGCGCCTCCCTCAGATGATGGAGCCGCCGACCTGGCCGGCAGCCTCGCGCCAGGTTATCGGCCCGCCCATGGTTTGGAGGATGGCCGAGACGGAGGTGAGGTCGTCCTCGGCCTCGCGGATGGCGGCGATCCTCTCCGCCAGGCGGCGTGCGGCGGCGGGATCGACCTCGTGCCTCTGGCGCGCCTCCAGGGAGAGGCGCACCCGCCACATGCGGGTGGCAACTGCGTCGACAGTCGAGGTGGAGATGGCCCGGCACTCCGAGTCGGCCCACTCCAGGAGATCGGGCAGAGATGCCGTGTCGGCGATTGCTCCCACACCGGCCAGTCTATCTACGGAGCGAGCGTTTCATTCGCGTCGTCGCCGCTATGCGTCGCGGCGTGATCGGGTCGTGATCTCTGTGACCGTTCGGCCGGTGGGGGCGGGGCGCCGGCACCTGGGTGGCCGAGCGCTCGCGGAAGAGCCTCCTCGTGCCGGGGCCGGGTCGCGGCTGCGGCTACCGGACCGCCGGTGAGTGCTCCCCCAGCTCCGTCAGGTACCGGGCCCGTTCGGCGTCGCTGAGAAACGCGGCTCGGAACGAATTCGCCGCCAGCCGGAGGAGCTGAGCGTCGTCGATGCCGAGATGGCGCTGGATGAGCCGGTAGTTGTCGTCGATGTAGCCGCCGAAGTAGGCGGGGTCGTCGGAGTTGACCGTGACCAGCAGCCCAGCTTTGATCATCGCGGGAAGGGGGTGATCCTCCATGCGACCGACCGCCCCCAGGCGCAGGTTGGAGAGCGGGCAGACGGTCAGCGGCACCTGCTCGTCGCGCAAGCGCGCCACCAGCGCCGGGTCCTCCAGGCAGCGGTTCCCGTGGTCGATGCGGGCGACTCGCAGCAGGTCGAGCGCCTCCCAGATGTAGCCGGAGGGTCCCTCCTCGCCGGCGTGAGCGACACAGCGGAAGCCCTCCTCCCGCGCGCGATCAAAGAGCTCGACAAACTCCGATGGAGGGTGGCCCACCTCTGCGGAGTCGAGCCCCACCGCGATGATGCGATCCCGGTATGGCAGAGCGGACTCCAGAGTCTCCATGGCCGACGCCAGGCTCCGATCCCGGAGGAAGCACATGATCAGCCGGCTGGTGATGCCGTATCGCTCCTCGCTGCGGGCGAGCACCGACCAGAGGCCGTCGACGACCGTCGCCATCGGCACGCCGCGCACGATGTGCGCCTGCGGATCGAAGAAGATCTCGGCGTGGCGGACGCCCTGCTCCCGGGCACGGCCCAGGTAGCCGCCGGCCAGATCCGCAAAGTCCTCCTCGGTGCGGAGCACCGCCATGGTCTCGTAGTACACGTCGAGGAAGGACTGGAGGTTATGGAACCGGTACCGAGCGCGCAGCGCCGCCGCATCCGCATAGGGGAGGGGCTGCCGGTTGCGCTCCGCGACCTCCAGGGCGAGCTCCGGCTCGAGCGTGCCCTCGATGTGGAGGTGCAGCTCCGCCTTGGGGATCGGAACAGAGGGGCGATCAGCGATCCGGGGACAATACCCCTCCGACACGGCGGGATGAGCGGCAGCTACCCCTCCGACCGAGCCGGGGCCCCGAGCTCCCGGGCGATGCCGTCGGCCCAGGCGTCGATCGCCTCCCAGTCGCGGAAGTCACCCTCGATGAACAGCTTCCCGGCGGCCGGCAGCGTTGCCATGACCCGATGAGCGCCGCGAAGCTTGCTGCGATCCAGCGCACCGAAGAACACCCTCTGATCGCGGGCGCCGATGGCCGTGGCCAGCTCGCCGAACTCCTTGGGAGCGGCCGCCGCGACCACGTCCCTGCCCCGGGAATCGGTGGTCGCGGTCCCGATCGGCCCACTGCTGAAGAGCCACACAGGCCTGGTCGATAGGACAGCTCGGTGAGCCCGCGTGAAATCCCTCGCGTCCTTCATCCAGGAGCCCATGTACGCGGCACTCCCGATCACAAAGGCGTCATAGACAGCCGGGTCGGCGACATCGCTCACCGATCGCACGTCGACCGGCAGCCCGGCATCGGCCAACCTCGCACCGATCCGCTCTGCGATTCCCTGCGAGGCTCCGTATCTGCTGGCATAGGCGACGAGTGTTGTCATCGGCTCTTCCTCCCCGTCGATCATCCGCCGTGGCCGATGGCCGTGACAGGGTCCTCCGAACCGTCTGGGCGCGTGGCCTTCGACACGGATCCGCACCTCCGTGGTTGCGCAGCCGATGTCCGGCGGCCGCGCCGAGATTGTCAATCCGGGAGAGGGCGATTATCAATTCGCTAACGCCTGGAGAAGATGTGGTTGAGCCTCATTCGCGCCCTGCTTTTGTACGGTTGCGAACCAGAAAGGGCTCCCCGCATGATCCCCGCCGTAGGGTCAACGTCACTCGGAAGGGGAAGCAGGTTATGAAGGGAAGCGCAGCCAGGGCCACGTGCCTCGGTCTCGCGTTGACGGTGGTGGGGACGCTCGCCGCGTGCGGCGGATCCAGCGACTCCTCGTGGTCGAACGTGACGTCCGCGGCGTCCAACGGCGGCATGAGCGCCTTGGTTACCGCTGCCAAGGCAGAGGGTCAGTTGAACGTCATCGCCCTGCCGCTCAACTGGGCCAACTACGGCGCCATCATCAAGGACTTCTCGGCCAAGTACGGCATCAAGGTCAACCAGGCCAACCCCCAGGGCAGCAGCCAGGACGAGGTCAACGCCGTGAACTCCGAGAAGGGCACCAGCAAGGCGCCGGATGTGCTCGACATCGGGATGGCGGTGGCCTGGGCAAACACCAGCCTCTTCGCACCGTACGAGGTCTCCGAGTGGTCGAGCATCCCCGCCAATCAGAAGGACGCCGGCGGCCTCTGGTATCAGGACTACGGCGGCTACATGTCGATCGGCTACGACTCGAGCAAGTACACCGTCACCTCGGTGGCTGACCTGCTCACACCCGCCTTCAAGAGCGCGGTCGCGCTCAACGGTGACCCGACCGAGGCCAACGCGGCACTCAACGGAGTGATGCTGGCGTCGCTCGCCAACGGCGGGTCGATCAGCAACATCGGACCCGGCGTCAGCTTCTTCAAGCAGCTGAACGCGGCAGGTAACTTCGTGCCGGTCACCGCCACCGCGGCGACGATCGACAACGGGACAACCCCCGTGGTCTTCGACTGGGACTACCTCAACTCGGCGAGCGTGGTGAACCTTCCCAGCTGGAAGGTGTTCGTCCCGTCCAACGCGATTCTGGGTGGCTACTACGCCCAGGCGATCACCAAGACCGCACCCCACCCGGCCGCGGCCAGACTGTGGGAGGAGTACCTCTACTCCGCCACCGGCCAGAACCTCTGGCTGCAGGGCGGTGCGCGTCCCGTCGAGATGACCGCGATGCAGGCCAACGGCAGCCTCAACCAGACCTACGCGGCGGCGCTCCCGGCCGTGAGCGGGTCGCCGGTGACCCTGGATCAGAGCCAGGCGTCCGCCGCAGCCTCCTACCTCGCCAGCAACTGGTCTGCGGCCGTCGGCAGTTGACCGCAGTCGCCGTCTCGGAAACAGAGTATGTGAGGCGCCCCCTGGGGGGGCGCCTCCGCATATCCAGCGCCTGGCTCGGCGCGGCACCGTTTCTCCTCTACACCGGGCTCTTCCTGTTCCTGCCCACGGTTCTGGTCGCGGTCGGAGCCTTCAGCGGCCCTCACGGTCCGACCCTGGCCAACCTGGCGCAACTGAGCCGGCCGTACGTCGTCAGCGCCTTCCTCAACAGCCTGGTCCTGTCGGCGGTGAGCGCGAGCGTCGGGGCGGTGGTCGGGTCCGTCCTTGCCTACGCGGTCGCGACCGGCTCGCCTGACGGGATCCTCCGCCGGCTGGTCACCGCGTTCTGCGGGGTGCTCTCCCAGTTCGGCGGCGTCACCCTCGCCTTCGCGTTCATCGCCACCATCGGCACCGAGGGCTTCATCGTCATCTGGCTGCAGCAGCACGGCATACGGTTCTACCCCAACGGGGTCTGGCTCTTCTCCCTCACCGGGCTGACCCTGATCTACACGTACTTCGAGATCCCGCTGATGGTGATCGTCTTCATGCCCGCCCTTGACGGCATCCGCCCCCAATGGCGCGAGGCGACCGAGACCCTGGGTGGGGGCACCTGGCACTACTGGCGGCACGTGGCGGGACCGCTGCTGATGCCCGCGTTCCTGGGGGCCTGGCTGCTCCTCTTCGCCAACGCCTTCTCCGCGTATGCGACCGCGGCCGCACTGCTCGACATCGGCGGGGTCATCGTGCCGCTTCAGATCAGCCGGGCACTCAGCAGCGAGGTGGGTCTCGACCAGGCCAACTTCGCCGCCGCACTCGCCCTGGGCATGGTGGTGATCGTCGCCATCATCACCCTGCTCTACGCGCGGCTGCAGCGCCGCTCGGCGCGCTGGCTGCCGCGATGACGGCGCTGCGGGGTCGCCCGTCGTGAACCGCCGCCGGCGTCGCCGCCTGGCCGCGTTCAAGGCCGTCGTCTACGTCGTGCTCGGCCTCTTCTTCCTCCTGCCGATCGCGGCCATGGTGGAGTTCGCCACCCGCGGGGTCGGCATCAGCAGCCCGCGCACCCTGACCGCGTTCACCAGCATCGGCTCCGATCCGGAGCTGGTCGACGCCATCACGGCGTCACTCGAACTGGCCGTGATCACCTCCTTGGGGATGCTGGCCCTGCTTCTGCCCACCATGATCTGGATCCGCCTGCGCGTGCCGCAGATGGTGCGACCCGTCGAGCTGGTGTGCCTCACCCCGCTCACCATCCCTGCGATCGTGCTGGTGGTCGGTTTCGCACCCATCTACAACTGGATCGAGATCAACGTCAGCGATTCGATCCTGATGCTGGCACTCGCCTATCTGGTCCTCGTCCTCCCGTACTGCTACCGCGCCCTCGACGCGGGTCTCTCCGCCGTCGACATCCGCACCCTCTCGGAGGCGGCCAGGAGTCTCGGCGCGAGCTGGGCCACGGTGATGTGGCGGATCATCGTGCCCAACATGTCGAGCGCCGTCTCTAACGCCTGCCTGCTCTGCGTTGCAGTGGTGCTCGGGGAGTTCACCGTCGCCAATCTCCTCAACTTCGAGAACCTGCAGGTGGCCATCTCCATCCTGGGCACCGGCAACGCCAGCGTCTCGATCGCCCTGGCCGTCGTGTCGCTCGTCTTCGTCTTCTTCTTCCTGCTCCTCCTCTCGTTCCTCGGCCGGGCCCTCTCACGCCGCCGCGGCGGCGCGGCGAGGGCCTGAGATGGGTGCGCTCGACGCCCGACCGATCGGTGCATCGTGGGGTGGCTCGCGTTCAGCCGCCGAGGTGCGCCTCGAGGGGCTGCGCCGCGTCTACGGGTCGACCACCGCCCTGGACGGGCTCGACATCACCATCCATGCCGGCGAGCTCGTCGCCCTCCTGGGACCCTCGGGATGTGGCAAGACCACCGCGCTGCGCCTCGTCGCCGGCCTCGAGGACGCCGACGGTGGCCGGGTTGTGATCGATGGCCGGGATGTCACCCATCTGCCAACCAGCCGGCGCGACAGCGGCATGGTGTTCCAGGCGTACTCGCTCTTTCCGCACATGACGGCCCGGGAGAACGTTGCCTTCGGACTGCGCATGCGCAAGGTCGGCGTCGCGGAGCGACGCCAGCGCGCCGGGGAGATGCTCGAGCTGGTCGGACTGAGCACCCAGGCGGATCGCTACGCACACCAGCTCTCCGGTGGCCAGCAGCAGCGGGTGGCGCTGGCGCGTGCGCTCGCCATCCGCCCGTCGGTCCTGCTCCTCGACGAACCCCTCTCCGCCCTGGACGCCCGGGTTCGCAGCCAGCTGCGGGACGAGATCCGTCGCGTGCAGCGCGAGGTCGGCATCACCACCCTCTTCGTCACCCACGACCAGGAGGAGGCGCTCGCCATCGCCGACCGGGTGGGGGTCATGCGCGCCGGCCGTCTGGAACAGCTGGGACCGCCCACCAGCATCTATTCCCAGCCGGCGACGCCCTTCGTGGCCGAGTTCGTCGGCCTCACCAACCGGCTCGCCGGGGTGGTGACGGGAGGTGCCGTCGACGTCCGCGGCATCCGCCTCCCCCTCATCGCCACCGACACGCCGGACGGACCCGCGGTGGCCCTGGTGCGGCCGGAGGCGGTGTCACTGGCGCCGGCTCTCGACGGCTTCAACGGACCGCTCTCGGGGACGGTCATCGCCGTCTCCTTCCTGGGCGCGGTGAGCCGGCTGACGATCGACCTGGGCGACACCACCGTGCTGGTCCAGGTCCCCACCGCCGAGGCCGCGGCCCACCCGGGCGGATCGCGGGTCCGCATCGCGCTCCGCCTGGACCCGGTCCTGATCACCCGCGAAGGCGCCCAGGGTCGGGGATAGCTCAATGCCGCTCACCCGCCGCCAGACCCTCGGCCCGGGCGACACCCTGAGCACCGGCACGCTCTCCTCGTACCGGGCGGTCGCGGCTCGTCCGGGGGAGGAGCACGTGATCCGCACCGAGCTGCTGGGGGAGCCCGACCCGCCGCCGGCGGGCGACCTCCCAGCGTTTGCGGCAGGGGGGCAGCGAGCGATCGCCTGTGTCGCCCATATGACCGACCTGCACGTCGGCGACGTCCAGTCGCCGGCTCGCTTCGAGTTCTTCAACCGCGAGTTCCGGGACCCCCGGTTCGCGGGGCTGATCCCCACGCAGCGCCCCCAGGAGGCCCTCACAGCCCATGCGCTCGACGCCCTCGTCCGGACGCTGAACGGCGGCCTCGCCGGACCTCTCACGGGGGCGACGCCCGAGCTGGTCCTGACCGGCGGGGACGCCGTCGACAACGGCCAGCACAACGAGGTGCTCACGCTGCTGCGCCTGCTCGACGGTGGTCGGGTCAGTCCCAACTCGGGCGCACCCGACTACGAGGGCGTGCAGTCCCCCGGCTGGCCCGACGACATCTTCTGGGTGCCGGACGGAAGGCCGGGTGCACCCGACCTCTTTGTCCGCGAGCATGGCTACCCCGTCCTCCCGGGACTGCTCCAACGTGCTCTTCTGCCCTTCGAGGCGCCCGGACTTCGCCTTCCCTGGCTCGGCTGTCACGGCAACCACGACAGCCTCTGCCAGGGCGTCGGGCTGATGACGCCCGCCCTCCGGGGTGCTGTCATCGGGCGGCGCAAGCCAATCGCCCTACCCGAGGGATTCGATCGTGACCGGGCCCACGACGCCTTCGTCCTCCGGCCGGAGGACTTCCTGGCCGGCGCCGCGGTCGAGGTCACTCCGGACGCCGAGCGGCGGCCCTGCAGCATCGGGGAGTACGTCTCGGCCCACGCCGACGGGGCGGCACGACGGGACCACGGGTTCGACGAGCGGAATCGCCGTGATCACACCGCCTACCACGTCCACGACACCGGCGCAGTCCGGTTCATCGTGCTGGACACCGCCTGCCCGGGCGGGTCGGCCGACCTCTGCATGGACGACTCACAGCTCGGCTGGCTCGAGGCCCGCCTCGCCGAGGTGCACGCCTCCTATCGCACCACCGACGGCCGGCGGGTGCGGACGGAGGCGGAGGACCGCCTGGTGGTGGTCGTCTCGCACCACGGGTCGTACGGCCCGGTGAGCACCCGGTCACACGCGGACGGCACCATACCCGGAGCCGGTAGCCGGCTGCTCCCGACCCTCCTCCGCTTCGACAACGTGGTGCTCTGGCTCAACGGGCACACCCACATGCACGCCATCCACGCCCGCCCTGCACCGGGCGACCAGGAGCACGGTCTCTGGGAGGTCACCACCGGGTCACTGGTGGACTGGCCATGCCAGGCCCGGCTGGTCGAGCTCTTCGACGCCGGCGACGGAGTGCTGGGCATCGCCAGCACGATGATCGACCACGACGGCCCGGCCGAGCCGGAGCATGCGCAGACCACCCTGGAGATGGCCGCCCTCCATCGCGAGCTCGCCGCCAACCATCCGATGGCCGGGTTCGGATCGGTGTTCGAGGGGACCCGGCTGGACCGCAATGCGATCATGCTGAGACGCGTGGGGTTCGCACTGCCCTAGAGCCGCCGGAACAGCCTGAGGTCTCGGGCTCGCCCGGTCGGAACTGAGAGCTTGGTGGAGGCGTGACAGATGAAGGCTGTGGTGTACGACCGCCTGGGCGCGGCCGCCGAGGTGCTGCGGGTCGTCGACCTCCCCCGCCCTGAGCCGGGGCCCGGCGAGGTGCGCGTCAGGGTCAGCTTCTCGGGGGTCAATCCCACCGACTGGAAGTCCCGGAGCGGGGCCACCGCCAGGCTCGTCGATGAGTTCCAGATCCCGCACCACGATGGTTCCGGGGTGATCGATGCCGTGGGACCCGGGGTCGATGAGGGTCGGGTGGGGCAGCGGGTCTGGATCTGGATGGCCGCCGCCGGCAGCCGGTGGGGCACCGCCGCCGAGTGGACGGTGGTCTCCGACCAGCAGGCGGTGGCGCTGCCCCCAGGGTCGTCGTTGGAGCTGGGAGCCAGCCTCGGCGTGCCCGCGGTGACCGCCCACCGCTGCCTCTTCGCCGACGGCGACGTGGCCGGCCGCACCGTCCTGGTGGCGGGCGGCGCCGGTGCGGTCGGCCACTTCGCCATCCAGCTGGCCCGCCATGCGGGCGCGCGCGTGGTCACGACGGTCAGCAGCGCCGCCAAGGCGGAGCTGGCCCGGGCCGCCGGAGCCGATCTGGTGGTCAACTACCGGGAACCGGACGTCCTGGAACGGATCCGCGCCTTCACCGAGCGGGTGGACCGGGTGGTGGAGGTGAACCTGGCGGCCAATCTCGGACTCGACCTCGGCCTCTCGGGCCCGGGCACGGTGGTCTCGGTGTACGCGGCCGACTCCGCCGATCCCGAGCTGCCGATCCGTGCCTGCATGGGCGCCAACGTCGTCCTCCGCTTCGTGCTCCTCTACGGCGTGCCCATCGCCGACCTCCTCCGCGGGGTCGCCGCCGTCAGCGCCGCCCTGGAGGCGGGGGCGCTCACCGAGCTGCCGGTGCACCGCTTTCCCCTCGAGGAATGCGCGGCGGCCCAGGAGGCGGTCCAGAGCGGAGCGGTGGGGAAGGTGCTGCTCGAGGTCGGCTGAAACCTGCCAGGGTGCGTGCCCGGGACGTCAGGGTTCCGCAAGGCGGGATACCTAAAACTTCCATCACATGCCCACACTGTCCGACACGGCCCTAGCCGTGCGTCCTGACCTGGGCGCTCCCTCGACCGCGGCGACCCGGCGGGCCCAGCGCGTCCCGCGCCGCTGGGGGCTGCGCCCCGGTGACGTGCTGCTGATCTTCGCCGCCAACGCCCTCCTCATCGTGGGGATGTGGATCCGCCACGGGCAGTTCCCCAATCTGACCCACCCGGCGGCGGTGCTCACCGGGGCGGGGCAGCTCGCCGCCCTGCTGGGCACCTACTGCGCGCTGGTCCAGGTGGTGCTGATGTCGCGCAGCCCGTGGCTGGACGACCTCTTCGGGATCGATAGGATCAGCGGCTGGCACCGCTGGCTCGGATTCGCCACCGTCTGCCTCATCTGCGGCCACGTCGTCCTCACCACGGCCGGCTACGCGATGGCCGACGGGCGCTCCTTCGCCACCCAGACCTGGGTCTTCCTCACCACCTACCCGTACATGCTGATGGCCTACGTCGCGACGGCTCTCTTCGTGCTGGTCGCGGTGACCTCGGTGCGAACCGCACGGCGGCGCGTCTCCCATCAGACCTGGCACTTCATCCACCTCTACACCTACCTGGCCATCGCGCTGGCCTTCGCTCATCAGCTGACGGCGGGCACCGATTTCGCGGGTGACCCCTGGGCAGTCGGATACTGGGTGGCGCTCTATGTGGCCGCGGCCCTCCTGGTCGTCGCGTTCCGGGTGGCGGTCCCCCTGCGGATGGCGCGGCGTCACCGTCTGCGGGTCCACCACCTGGTGAAGGAGTCCCCGAACGTCCTCTCCATCTACATCACCGGACGCGCCCTCGACGAGCTCCCGATGCGCGCCGGCCAGTTCTTCAAGTTCCGCTTCCTGACCCACGAGCTGTGGTGGCGGGTCCACCCCTTCTCCCTCTCGGCCGCGCCCAACGGAAGATACCTCCGCATCACCGTCAAGCAGGTCGGGGACTTCACACGCTCACTGAAGGGGCTGCGCCCCGGTACCCCGGTGATGCTGGAGGGGCCGCACGGGATCTTCACCTCCATCCGGCGCAAACGGCCACGAGCGCTGCTCATCGCCGGGGGGATCGGCATCACCCCGCTGCGCGCCCTCATCGAGGAGATGCCGCAGCGCAAGAATTCGATCGCCCTCCTCTACCGGGCGTCCTCCTGGAACGACGTCATCTTCAAGGAGGAGCTGGACCAGCTGGTCGCGGCTCGCGGGGGCGTGATCCACTACATCGTCGGGCGGCGGGGGAAGGAAGTGCACCCGCAGCCGTTCGCTCCGCGCTTCCTGACCGCCTCCGTCCCCGACCTCCGGGATCGCGACGTCTTCGTCTGCGGGCCGCGGGAGATGGTCGACGCCGTCATCACCAGCCTGCGCGCGCTCCGCGTCCCCGCGGCCCAAGTCCACTGTGAACGCTTCGCGTTCCTCACCTGAGTGTCCACTGCCATGCCCATCCGCGCCGCCGTCACCCTTGCCGCCACCGCGATCGGGGTCGTCCTGCTCTTCAGCTTCCGCACTCCACCCGCGGCGGCGATCGCCACCCTGAGCCCGTCATCCACATCGTCGTCAACCTCGACGCCCTCGCCCACCGCCACACCCTCCGGGGCACCGCCCTCGGGCGGCGCCTCGCCGACCCCGACGGCAACGGCGACCGCAACGCCCAGACCGGCGAGCGGGCTCAAGTCGGGATCGTTCACCGGACAGAGCTACGCGAACCCGTACGGGAACGTGCAGGTGCAGGTGGTGATCTCCGGCGGCAAGATCACGAGCGTCAAGACCATCCAGTACCCCAATGGCCATCAGCAGTCCGTGTTCATCAACTCCCAGGCCCTTCCGCTGCTCGAGCAGGAGGTCCTCCAGGCCCAGAGCGCACGGATCAACATCATCGGCGGCGCCACCTTCACCAGTCAGGGCTATGCCCAGTCGGTGCAGTCGGCGTTGGACGCTGCCCGTGCCTGATGCCGGCACGGCACCGCAGCGGACGGTGCGGGTGGAGCCGGTGATGGGGACGATGGTCACCATCGACGTCCGCGACCCCCAGCCGATGCAGCAGCCGGCCCTCGAGGCTGCGATCGAGGCTGCGATCGCCTGGCTGCACCAGGTGGATGCCACCTTCAGCACCTACCGCGACGGCAGCGAGGTCAGCCGCCTGGGACGCGGCGAGCTCCTGGAGAGCGAGTGCTCGCCAGAGGTCCGCGAGGTGCTCGGGCTCTGCGCCGAGGTCGAGCGCCGGAGCGGGGGCTGCTTCGACATCCGCTGCGGGGGCCGGCTCGATCCCTCGGGCCTGGTCAAGGGCTGGTCGGTGCAGCGCGCCGCGGAGCTGCTGCGCGCAGCCGGTGCACGCAGCTTCTTCATCGGGGCGGGGGGGGACATCGTGACCCGAGGGGAGGCCGCCCCCGGCCAGCCATGGAGAGTTGGCATCCGCCATCCCGAGCTCGCCGATCGGGTCGCCGCGGTGCTCGAGACGGGTGATCTCGCGGTCGCCACCAGCGGCGCCTACGAGCGCGGCGAGCACATCCTCGACCCGCGTACCGGACGGGCTCCGGAAGGGCTGCTCAGCATGACCGTGGTCGGCCCCAGCCTCACCTACGCCGATGCCTTCGCCACCGCGGCTTTCGTGATGGGTGAGCAGGGGCTGCCCTGGATCACGGGGATCGACGGATACGAGGGGCTCGCGATCACGCGAGATCGCAGGACGGTGTGGACGCCGGGGATGACCCGACTGCTGGTGCGCGATATTGCACCGGCAATGTGACATCGGACCCCCGGGTTCCCCACAGGGGAGCGACAGCGGCCGCGTCACATCGCATGCAATTCGCCGCGACTGGCGCGTTGTGGAACGCCCCCCTATACTCGGCTGACGGTACCAGGGGCTCCCCCGCTCGGGAGCGGTGACCGCGGTCCCCGCTCCTCGTCCTGTCGCCCCTGCGGTGGCATGGCAGATGCGAGGGAAGTGGGAGCGCTCACGACGATGTCCAGCTGGTCTCCGCCGGCGGATCGGTCCTGATGTCCAGCCGCAGGCAGGTGGTCCTGCTCGCGCTCTGGGCAGCCTTCCTGGCCCTGGTGGTGCTCGTCTACGTGCAGATCCGGGACCGGCCGCCGTCACCGCCCCAGGCCGGCCTGGGAACGCTGTCGCAGGCGGTCTTCAACGCGGAGACCGGGGCCGGCCCGCCCCAGCAACGGATCTCCCTCGCCCCGGCTCACCAGGCGATCGTCTCCCCGGACCAGGTGACCTGGTGGGATGCCGCCGGCGGCGAGCATCTGACGTCGAACGCTGACCAGGGTCTCGTGGTGGGCAGCGTCTTCGAGAAGGACGGCTTCCGCAACTACACCACCGAGGGCGGGGTGCCCCTCACCACCCTGCTCCTGGTGCTCGTGCCGACGCTCATCATCGTGATGGTCATCGTCATCCTCTACTGGCGCCAGGGCGCGGGTGGGCCGGTCGGGCTGCTGCGCTCCCGGAGCAAGGCGGTCGGGAATGACCAGCCACTCAGCACCTTCGCCGATGTCGCGGGATGCGACGACGCCAAGCTGGAGATGGGCGAGCTGGTCGCCTTCCTCCGGGACCCCGACCGCTACCGCGACCTGGGCGCGCGGGTACCCAAGGGAGTGCTCCTCGTCGGGCCGCCGGGCACCGGCAAGACCCTGCTGGCCCGGGCGGTGGCGGGCGAGGCGGACTGCGCCTTCCTCTCCGTCTCCGGGTCGGAGTTCGTGGAGATGTTCGTGGGGGTCGGCGCGGCGCGGGTGCGCGACCTCTTCAAGAAGGCGAGGAAGTCCGCCCCGTGCATCGTCTTCGTGGACGAGATCGACGCTGTGGGCCGGCGCCGGGG
>Ga0224557_1002046_pt1 | contig 17977 bp, 14 predicted proteins | sample 714S31014metaG_FD_180677 | JGI IMG/M metagenome (GOLD analysis project Ga0224557, IMG submission 180677) | Peat soil microbial communities from Stordalen Mire, Sweden - 717 S3 10-14 | ecosystem: Environmental > Terrestrial > Soil > Wetlands > Peat | place: Sweden: Norrbotten County, Stordalen...
GCCGCCTCAGCGCGCCGCAGGCGCGCGGTGAGGGCGACGCCCATGACCGCGCAGGCGACTGCGACCGCGACGCAGAAAGCGATCTCCACACGGAGCAGCGTCCCCGGCAGCACCACCAGGGCCAGGACCAGGGCGATGCTTCCCGATACCCAGCCCGCCGTGGCCCCCCGGTAGCCGCGCAGCGCGATGCAGGCGTAGGCGAGGGCAAGGGCGGCCATCATCCCCTCGCTGCCGAGCGCGAGCAGGGCGAGGTCCCCCCGCCCCAGGGGGCGGCTGCTGTGGAAGAGGATCTGGAGAATCGGCGGCCCGAGCAGGGCCATGCCCGCTACCGAGACCACGATCACCAGGGCGGCCAGCAGGAGGATGCGGCGGAGCAGCAGGCGGAATTCGTGGAATCGACCGGCGGCCGCGTCGGCCGAGAGCTTGGGCATCAGCGAGGCCTGGATCGCCTGGAAGAAGAAGAGGGGGATGCGGGCGACGATCAGCCCGTTGAGGACGCGCCCTGCCGCTGTCGGGTCGCCGCCGCTGAAGAGAGCCTTGGTGGCCAGAGGAGCGACGTTCATCAGCGCCTGAGCCAGCAGCGATCCCGTGAGCAGCCAGCCGAGGGCGGCGGAGAGCTCGCTCCAACGGGCGGGTGGTCCGGGGGCGGCGATGCCCCGCTGGCGTGGCAGCACGATCGCGAGGCCGATCAGGCAGGGAAGGCTGATGGCCAGACCAAAGGCACCCCCGTTGGTGACCCCGGCCTTGAGCAGCACCAGCGCCGCCGCGATCCGGACCGCCCCCTCGACCATGAGAACCGTGGCGTAGCCGCCAAACCGGCCCGCCCCCGCCAGCGTCCCCCGCGAGAGGTAGTAGACGGCATAGACGGCCATGGCGACCAGGAACCCCAGCAGCATCAGGCCCTGGCCGTTGAAGAAGGTGCCCACCAGCGGGCTCTCGCCGGCGGCGGCCAGCACCATCACGCCGATGGCGATGCCGATCCCGAGGAGCAGGGCCCGCTGCACCACCGGCCCGGCCCCCAGCCCGGCCACCCGCCGGGCCGAGGCGGCCCGGCCCACCTCCTGCTCCAGTGGCAGGAAGAGGCCCGGGGCGGCCACGAAGGTGAGAGCCCACAGCGAACTGAACGCCGAGTAGGTCTGGGGCGCGAGAGCGTGGTTGGCGATGACCACGAAGGCGTAGGTCGTGACCCCCTGGATCGCGAGGGCCATCCCGATGACCAGGGCTCCCGGGGGGAGTGGACTCGACCGGCGGGCCTGGGCGGGCTCGCCAGCCGGGGCGGTGGTGGAGACGGCCGCGGAGGGCCCGCCGGGGTGGGGCGGTGCGGGCTCGGTCACGGCGCCACTGCGGTCATCGCGCCACAGTTTGTCGCACGGCGGGCTGCTCCTGTCCCCTCCGTCGAGCCCTGGGGCCGCCACACGGCTGCCACGATTCTGCCCGACTGTTGCAACTGGCACCGGTTCGGGTATAGTCGCGGGTGGCGGGAGCTTTCGAGAGCAGCTGCCCCGGCCGGACACCGGCCATATGCCGCGTCGTAGCCGCGAGCGCGTGCCTCCGAAGTTTCCCGGCATACGTCTGCTGACGCCGCACAGCCACATCCTGCGGCGCATCGAGGTTGATAGTCCGCTGATCGCACCGGACCTCGCGCTCGACCGGCTTCATCTCATCGTCCCCGATGAGAGCGACGCCATGGTCGTGCTCACCACACTCGCACACGGCGGTGCCGCCGGCGCTGATCCGCGCGCCCTCTTCGCCGAACGGCTGTCGGAGCTCGGCCACCTGACCGTCTCCTTCACCGACGAGGACCCCCCACAGATCCGGCTGGCGCTCCCCGACCTGACCCTCCAGTGCGTCCCCCAGCCCGATCCGGGCGGGGACCCCGCCCATCTGGCTCTGCGGGTCATCTCCCTCAAGCCGATGAGCGATCACCCCGAGGGAGCCAAGATCCTCACCCTCACCGCCCGTCACCCGGTGGTGACCGCCGCCAACGGGGTGGCCAGCGACACCTTCCGGATCCTGGATTGGCGCCGGGCCGGCGCCAAGGCCGCGAAGAGCGAGCGCCTCTACGCCACCCTGAAACTGGTCGAGCGCCTCGAGGGGGCGGAGAAGGGTCGCGCCCAGACCCAGCGCACCCGCTACGTCGCCACCCGCGAATTCTGGCGCTGCAAGACCTGCCGGGCACTCTGGCGGCCCGGGGAGCACACCCAGTGCCCGTCCTGCGGGCGCGAGTTCGGCGAGATGGACCGCAGGCAGCCGGAGATCGCCAAGGTCGAGTTCACCGTCCCCGAGGGGGAGACCATCAACCTGGCGCCCGACGCCGCCGTGCTGGTGGAGCCCGAGGACGAGCCCAACTTCGTGGGGCGGGTCTCCCGGATCGACCACCGGCGGCACACCGTCGAGGTCTCGACCCGCACCTTCGAGCACGCCGGAACCGAGGGCTACATCACCCCCTCCTTCAACCGGTCGTTGTACCAGGCCAAGCGCTCGGTGCTGGCCGCGATCGCGACCCGGGACTTCGGGGTGGGACTGCTCGCCCAGCTCCTGGTCGCCGCCGACACCGTGCGCTCCCCCGCGTACGTCCCGAACCCCGAGGCCGGCGGGTGGCTCACCGAGGGGATGCAGGCCAACCCGCCTCAGAACCGGGCCGTCGCCCTCCTCTCCGGGCTCCAGGCCGGACAGGCCGTCTTCATCCAGGGCCCGCCGGGGACCGGCAAGACCACCGTCATCGTCGAGGCCGTCAAGCGGCGACTCGCCGCCGATCCCGATGAGCGGATCCTGGTCACCTCCCATTCCAACCTGGCCGTCGACAACGCCCTGGAGCGGCTCGCCGGCACCCCCGGGATGCGAGCCGTGCGGGTCGCCCGGGCCGAGCGCGTCCACCCCGCCGTGGAGCGCTTCCGCTGCGACGACGAGGACGACCCGCGGCTGATGGAGGCCAACTGCTACTTCGCCACCTGCGCGACCGCGGCCACCTCGGCGATCACCGACATGAACTTCGACGTGGTCATCCTCGACGAGGCCAACAAGGCACGCGCCGACGAGTCGCTCCCGGCGCTGCGCCTCGGCTCGGCGCTGGCCCTGGTCGGCGACCACAAGCAGCTGCCCCCCGTCGAGGACGACTCCCTCTACGGCATCGTCGAGACCGATCCCTTCCTGGAGGAGCTGGTCAACACCTCGCTCTTCGAGATGGCCTGGGACGGCGGCCTTCCCGCCGAGGCCCGGTGCCTGCTGACCATCCAGCACCGGATGCATCCGCAGATCTCCGCCTACATCTCGCGCGCCTCGTACGAGGGACAGCTCGAGGACGCCCCCGAGGTCCAGGCCTACGAATTCGTGACCCGCAAGCCGCTGCCGGTCGCCCTCCACTTCGTGGACACCGACGGCATGCGGGGAAGCCGGGAGCGTCGCGGCCCCGGCGGCGCGCTGCGCAACGAGACCGAGGTGCGGGTGGCGGCCCACGTGGTCCGCCTGCTCGACGAGCGCTGCCCCCGCGAGCTGAGCATGGCCGTCATCGCCATGTACGCCGAGCAGGTGGAGCGGCTGCGCCAGGCTCTGGGGCGCCGCAAGTTCAAGCGCTCCGTGAAGATCGACACCGTCGACTCCTTCGAGGGGCGCGAGGAGGACCTGGTCGTCATCTCTCTGGTCCGCTCCAACGAGCGGGGCCGGATCGGCTTCCTGCGCGTGCCCAACCGGCTCAACGTCGCCGTCTCCCGGGCCAAGCGGCTGGTCGCCTGCATCGGCGACGCCAACACCCTGAGGTCCGGCGAGGAGTCGATGTACGGCGTGCTGGTCGAGGCGGCGCGCGAGGCCGGCGGCTACATCTCGGCCGCCGACTTGATCTCGCCGCGGCGGCGCCCCGACCACCCCTCCGGGGCGGAGGGCGAGTCGAGCCTGCTCGAGGGAGGTGGCACGCGCCACCGCCGCCGCCGCCGTCGGGGCGGGGTTGCAGGGCAGGCACCGCCGGCGCTCGGGCCGGACGGCCAGCCGCTCGCTCCCGCCGCGGGACCCGCAGGGGCGGAGCAGGAGACGGGTCAACCGGCCCGCCATCGTCGTCGTCGTCGCCGCCGCGGGGGAGTGCCGCAGGCCGCTTCCGGTGCCGGTCCAGGGTCGGACGGTGAGCAGCCCCAGGCCGGGACCGAGGGGGCGCCCACCGCGGGCGGGCTGCCAAGCTCGCGGGCGCGCCGTCGTCGTCGCCACCGTCATGGTCCGCGCCCCGCGGGGGTGCCGGGCACCGACGGGGGTGCCGACACCTCCGGGCCGTCGGGTCATGCCGGCGGCGATGGTGCGGGCAGCGGCCCGCCCGCTCCGCCACCGCCCGAGTGAGCCGGTCCGGCGCGAGGAACACTCCACCTCCCTGCTAGCCTTCCTCCCGGAGATGAGCGAGCAGGTCACCGTCTATGTCCGTGCAGGAGATCCCACCTGCGCCGCGGCCCTCCAGTACCTCACCCAGCGGGGCGTCGAGCACCGGGTGCGCGACATCCTCACCGACCCGTCGGCGAGCGCCATCCTGCTGGGCCGGCTGGGCAGGGTCACGGTCCCGGCGTTCCAGATCGGCGAGCGACTGATCGTCGGCTTTGATCCGGTCCAGCTCGCCCGCTTCCTGCCCCGCCCGGAGGGAGAGGCCGGTCCGAGCGTGAGCTTCGGCGCCGGGGTGCGCACCGTCACCGCCGCGATCGCCGCCGTCCACGGGCTGCCGGCCGCCTACGGTGTCGAGGTCGGCCCGGTGCGGGAGGGGTCCCCCGCTGCGGTCGCGGGGGTGCGGCCCGGGGACGTCATCACCGCCATCGGCGCCTACACCCTGACGGGTGGCGAGTCCCAGTTCCGGACAGCGGTGTCCGCAAGGCACCCGGGCGACTCCATGGCCATCACCGTCTGGCGAGACGGCGCCTCCCAGGAGCTCGCCGTGCAGTTCCCGGCCGAGCCGGAGCCGGCTCAGCCCGTCTAGCCGCCCGTCTCGATGAGCGCGGTGCCCGCGTACTGCTGACCGCTGTACCCCACTGCCCAAGGACCTCCGGATCCTGATGATGTGACCCCGTCGAGGGCGGCGTACTCGGCGACGGTCGGTCCGCTGGCCTGGATCCAGCCACTGCCGTCGAACTCCTCGACCAGCGGTAGGTCAGGCTCTCCTTCCTCCCCGAGGGCGGTGCCCACGGCCCAGCAGTGATCGGTCGCAACGCAGTCCAGGCCGTCGAGCTGGCCGCCGCCGGTGATGGTCGGAACCTCGACCGTCGCCCAACCGCTTCCCGAAGACTGGATCACCAGAGGCTGGTCGTCCTGGCTTCCGGCCGCCCAACAATCGTCAGCCGAGATGCAGCTGACCGACATCAGGCCTCCAGGGGTCGCGAAGCTGTCCGCCGTCCAGCTGCCGCCTGTGTAATGGAGGATGAGGGTCTGCTCGGAGGTCCCTCCCGAGGTCCCTCCTCCCACCGCCCAGCAGTCATTCGCCGTGGGACAGGCGACGGACCCGAGCGACGCGTTCTCGACGGGAGGGGACGCGGCGACGTTCCAGACGCCGTTCGAGTACTGCTCGATGAGCGTCTCGTGGGACGTCTCGCCAAGACCGAACGAAGTACCAACGGCCCAGCAGGATCCGGCGGTCGGGCACGAGATCCCGGTCAGATACCCGCCGCCGGTGAGCGGCGGGCCGGGGACGATCGCCCATGAGCCCCCCGAGTACTGCTCGAGCACGGGTGCGACGCTCTGACTGTCCGTAGCCTGGGGCGCCACGTCTCCGACAGCCCAGCAGTCGTCCGCGGCGGGACAGGAAATGCCAGCCAGTGTGCCGAAGCCGGAGAGGGCCGGACTCGCGACCACCGACCAGGTACCACCGGAGTAGTTCTCGATGAGGGGCCCCGAGGCCACCGTGTCGGCGCCGTTGCCACCCACCGCCCAGCAGTCGTCGTCGGTGACGCAGGTGACTCCACTGAGGCTGGCGCCGGCGGCAGCGTTCGCGCTGACGACCTGCCAGGTGGAGGTAGGGCTCCCGGTGGGCGTGGGGCTCGGGGTTGCAACCGCCGTTGGACTCGCCCGAGAGGTCCCCAGCGAGGCAGTGGAGGTCGTGGTGGCCCCGCAGCCGGCCGTGAGAATGACCACCACGATGACGGAGGCTTGCCGGAGCGCAACGTTCACGGCCGCCATTGTCCGCGCCCAGGTGGGCTCGTGCGGGGGCGTCCTGGTCGCCCCTACCCATCACCAGGCGGCGCTCAGGCCGTCCAGATCAAGGAAGCGAGCAGCGGAGGGTGGGAGCGCACTTGAAGTGCGTGACCACCCGAGCAGCGGAGCTGACGCCGAGCTGGGCGGAAATGAGCGCCGCCGTCACCAGCCGGGAGGGGGTTCCGAGCGGTTGAGCAGCCGAATGAAGTCCTCCGCCCGGGCCACTGCCTCCCAGCGGCGGCTGAAGAAGTCCTGGCAGATCATCCGACCGTCGGCCACGCTGGTCACCGTCACCGCCCACTGGTTGAGCGCCTTGGCGACCTCGACCTCGTAGGTCGCGGCGTCGTTCCGTACCACCAGCCCGGTGGGGGCCGGCCGGCGCTGAGTCCTTTCATTGCGCTGGGGGGACGCCATGGCCATCACAATTACCTCCACGGTCGATCGGGAGACCCGCAACCCGGGCAGCGAGACCTCGGTGCTCTTGGAAAACCGGGGAGCGACACGGAGCAGCGAAGCCTGCTGGGTACCGGAGATCCCGCACAGGTTATTCTCGCGCATTCTCGCGGTAGAGAGAAGCCCGGGCAACAACCTCGTTGGAAGCCGGCCCGGACGCGACCGCAGAATCAGACGTCGAGATGAAGCTGCTCTGATTGTGCCACAACCGGGTCGGGCGCCCATTGCCTCGACCCCTCGAGGGCCGACGGAGCGGGTGGCTCCGCGGCTTCCCTCACCCATCCCGGGAGGTCCCCGTCCCGCGCCTCCATCCGCCGCAGGATCGGCGCGGGAGGGCGGGGCGTCCGGACCCCGAGAAGATGGGCCATGTCGAAGCCGTTGACCACCGCGTAGTTGCTCCGGTTGTTGTTCATCAGCACATGCACTGGGACGCCTCGGTCCGCGGCGGCCTGGATCGCCGGCACCCACTGCTTCAGCTCCGCCGGCGGATAGAGGTAGTCGAAGCGCTCTCCGGTCGTCGCCACCTTGCGGTACCAGGTTTCGTAGTTGCGGCCGTGGAAGCGCACCAGGACAAGCCGGTCGGAGGTGACGGCCAGATGGGGCGGCGCGGTCCCGCTCCCCAGCTGGGGGGCGTCGACGCCCACCAGGGTGCAGTCCAGCTCCCGCAGCAGGTCTTCGGTCTCGGCGAGCCGCTCTCCCTCGAACCAGGAGCGGTGGCGGAACTCGACGGCGATGACGTCGCCGGGGTGCCGGTCGCGCGCGCGCAGCAGCGCCTCCCGCCCGGCCGGGCCGCTCACCACCCAGGGTGGGTACTGGTAGTGCACCGCGCCCAGCTTCCCCGACTCGCGAAGCGGTACCAGCGCCTCCAAGAAGGCGCGCTCCTCATCGTCGGTCGGGAGCCGGGGCCGGCCCTGCTCGCGCTCGTGGCCGGTCAGGCTCCGGTAGGCCTTGATGTTGAAGAGGAAGTCATCCGGGGTGCGAGCGACCCAGTCCGCCACGCGGTCCGGGGTCGGGATCCCGTAAAAGCTGGAGTCGATCTCGACCAGGGGGAAGTACCGGGCGTAGAAGGCGAGACGCTCGCGCTGTCGCCGGCCACGGAGCTCGTCCGGGTAGAACCCCTCGTGGTCGACCCAGTTGCAGGTGCCGATCAGGATCGGGGCTCGCCCCCGCCGCTCCTCCATCTCCTCCAACAGTAGTGACCGCACGCGTCTCGGGTCAGGGGGCAGCGGATTCTGGCCCCGGCGTCCCAATCCGAACCCACCTACTGGCCACGGCGACGACCCGGCGCGTCCATCGGCCATCATGCGGTGCATGAGCGCCGCCGCTCCCCCTCCGGTCCGACATCCGACCGACCTTCTCCACCTCGCCACCGCCGCGGCCGAGGCGGGAGGGCGGGTGATCACCGCCGCGCGCGCCGCCGGCCTTCGCGCCATCCCCGAATCCAAAGGCCGGGGCGACTGGGTGACCAGTGTCGACCGCGACGCCGAGGCGGCCGCGACGGCCATCCTGCGCACCGCCACCCCGGAGATCCCCATTCTCGCCGAGGAGGGCGGAGGTTCCTGGGCCGAGCGCTTCTGGGTCGTGGACCCCCTCGACGGGACCACCAACTTCGTGCTCGGGTTCCCCATGGTGGGGGTGAGCATCGCCCTCGTCGAAGCGGGGCAGCCCACCGTCGGGGTGGTCAGCGCCCCGGAGCTGGGCAGCCGGTGGACCGCGATGCGGGGGGCCGGGGCCTTTGACCGGGCCGGCCGGCGTCTCAGCCTGATCGACAGCCCGGCGGCCGGGGTGACCGCCACCGGATTCCCCTTCCGTCATCCGGAATGGCACGCCCGCTACCTGGCGGTGATGAACGCTGCCCTCGGCGAGTTCGAGGACCTCCGCCGGGTGGGAGCCGCCTCCCTCGACCTGGCGTACTGCGCGGCCGGGGTCTGGAGCGGCTTCTTCGAGCTGGGGCTCGGGCTCTGGGACATCGCGGCCGGCGCGCTTCTCGTCCGCGAGGCCGGGGGGGTGGTCACCGACTGGGCCGGCGACGAGACCGCCGTCTTCCGGAGCGGCGACATCCTGGCCGGCGGCCCACTCTGGCATCAGCGCATGCTGCAGCTGGTGCGCCAGGTGGAGGGGAGATGAGAGTCCGTAACCTGAGCCGCCTCCTCCGATTCCACCTTCACGTGCCATGAGGGAGATCTGCCTCCGTGACCGCTGAGCGCCCCGCGAACGCCACCTCGCGCAGCACCGCTGCGCCTGGCGGCCTGCTCGCAGGCCGGCGCATCCTGGTGACCGGCGTGCTCACCCCCAAGAGCATCGCCTACGCGATCGCAGACGCCTGCCTCGACCACGGGGCGGAGGTGATCCTCACCTCGTTCGGACGGGCCATGAGCCTCACCGAACGCAGCGCTCGCCGCCTCGGTCTCGAGGGACCGGTGCTGGAGATGGACGCCTCCCTACCCGACCAGGTGGCGGCGGTCGCCGCGGCCCTGCGGGAGCGGTGGGGGGGGCTGGACGGTGCCGTCCACGCCATCGGCTACGCGCCCGAGGATGCCCTCGGCGGCAAGTTCATGACCACGCCCTGGGAGTCGGTCGCCGTCGCGATGCAGGTCTCCGCGTTCAGCCTCAAGACGATGGCCGCCGAGCTCGCCCCCCTCATGCCCGACCGGGGAGGCTCCCTGGTCACCCTCACCTTCGACGCCACCGTGGCCTGGCCGCTCTACGACTGGATGGGCCCCACCAAGGCCGCCCTCGAGTCGATCGTCCGCTATCTTGCCCGCGACCTCGGCGCGCGGCGCATCCGGGTCAACTCCCTCGCCGCGGGCCCCCTGGAGACGATCGCCGCCAGGGCGGTCTCCTCCTTCGAGGGACTCAAGGACGCGTGGGGTCACGTGGCCCCGCTCAAGTGGGACAGCGCGGACGCCTCCCCGGTCGCGGATGCGGCCGTCTTCCTGCTCAGCGACCTCTCCCGGGCGGTGACCGGGGAGATGTTGCACGTGGACGGCGGCTTCCACAGCCAGGGGGGAGCCCCGGCGCAGATCCACCTCCAGGAGGGGCCGGGCCAGTGAGCGCGGCGCAGAGCAGCCGGGTGCGGGTCGCGGTCACCGGTCTCGGTGCCATCACACCGCTCGGCCTCGATGTCGAGTCGAGCTGGGCCGCCTGCAAGGGCGGCCGCTCGGGTGTCGTCCCGATCTCGCTCTGCGAGGCGTCGGACCTCCCCACCCGGATCGCCGGTGAGGTCAAGGGCTTCGATCCAGTCGACCACCTCGGGATCAAGGAGGCGCGTCGGACCTCGCGCTGCGTCGCTCTCGGCGTCGCCGCGGCTCGCGCCGCCGTCACCGACTCCGGGCTGGACGTGCGCTCGATCGGCGATGACGTCGGGGTGCTGGTGGCATCGGGGATCGGCGGGCTGGAGTGGCTGGAGAACGGGGTGGTCCGGCTCAACGAGGGGGGACCGCGGCGGGTCTCGCCCTTCACCATCCCGGCGATGATCCCGGACATGACCGCGGGCCGGGTGGCCATCGACTTCGGTGCCCGCGGGCCCAACTTCGCCGTGGTCTCCGCCTGCGCCTCCTCGGGCAACGGCATCGGCGAGGCGGCCGAGTGGATCCGCCGCGGCGATGCCGTGGCGGTGATCGCTGGCGGCACCGAGGCGGCCATCTGCCGGATCGGGATCGCCACCTTCACCGCCATGCAGGCGATGTCCAGCCGCAACGATGAGCCCGAAAAGGCGTCGCGGCCCTTCGACAAGGACCGCGACGGGTTCGTGATGGGCGAGGGCGCCGGGATCCTCATCCTCGAGGAATACGAGCATGCTCGCCGCCGCGGCGCCCGCATCTATGCGGAGGTGGTCGGCTACGGCGCCACCGATGACGCCGTCGACGTGGTGCAGCCGGACCCGGCCGGCACCGGCGCCTGCCGCAGCGTGCGGCGCGCGCTTCAGCGCGCCGGTGTCGAGCCCGACCAGGTCGACTACGTGAACGCCCACGGGACCTCGACGCAGCTCAACGACGCCGCCGAGACCCGTGCGCTCAAGGCGGCCCTCGGGCCCCGGGCCGCCACGGTTCCGATCAGCTCCACCAAGTCGATGACCGGCCACCTGCTGGGCGCGGCCGGTGGGGTGGAGGCGATCTTCTCGATCCTGGCGATCCGCGACAACTTCGTCCCGCCGACGATCAACCTGGACGAGCCCGACCCGGAGTGCGACCTCGACTACGTTCCCAACGTCGGGCGGAGCGCACGCGTGGATCTGGCCATCAGCACCAGCTTCGGCTTCGGCGGCCACAACGCCTGCCTCGCCTTCGCCCGGGCGGACGACTAGCGGGGCCCTTCGCCACCCTGCTGGCAGGGGCCAGCCGCCCCCCCGCGGGGCTCGACCAGGGCATGGAACCGCGTCTTGACGCGGATGTGCGATCCCGGCAGCCGCGATCCATACGTCACGGAGTGCGCGGTCAATCTGTCACAAGGGGGACGAGTTACCGTCATCAGGGGGGTCGCGCCTAGTGCATATGCTCTACCCCGATGCTCAAGCACACCGCTCTGGTCAATCCCGCCGCGCGGCCCGCTGGCTTGGCGGCGCTGCGCCTCGCCATCGGCATGGCGCTGGCGGCGGCCCTCGCGGCGGTGGCCATCGGGGTGGGGGCCGTGGTCTCCGGCGGCACCTGGAGCGGAACGGTCGCCTGCAGCCTGGTCATCGGCGGCATTGCGATCCTGAGCGCCGCGCTGCTGGTGGTGACCGTCCATCTCTACCAGGCCCGGGCCGAGCTGGTGCGCCGCCAGGCTGAGCTCGAGGACATGGCGAGCGTCGACGCTCTCACCGGAGTGCCCAACCGGCGTGCCTTCGAGCGCGAGCTGGAGCGCAACGTCCGGCCGGGGGCGGACGTGGCCCTGGTGCTGATCGACCTCGACAATCTCAAGTCCATCAACGATTCGGTCGGACACAGCGTGGGCGACGAGGTCCTGCGCGGCACCGCGGTGCGCATCCAGGGCTGCTTGCGCACCACCGACACCGTCTCCCGGTTGAGCGGCGACGAGTTCGCGGTGCTGCTGCCGAGGGTGGGAGATCGCAGCAATCTCGAGGTGATCTCCCGCCGCATCGTCGAGGCGGTGCAGCGCCCCTACCCCGCCGAGCTGCTCAGCTGCACGATCAGCGCCAGCGCAGGGGTGGTCATGATGGAGGGGGAGACCGGCCCCGGGGAGCTGCTGCGCAACGCCGATGTGGCCCTGATGTATGCCAAGCGCCAGGGCAAGGGCCGCTATGTGATGTATCGCCACGAGCTCCACTCCAGCGAGCTCGAGCGCATCGCCTTCGAGCGGGACCTGCGCATCGCTCTGGAGCAGGAGCAATTCGTCCTCCACTACCAGCCGATCGTGGACTCGAAGAACCGGCGCATCCTGGGTGTCGAGGCCCTGGTGCGGTGGCAGCATCCCGAGCGGGGACTGGTGCCGCCGCTGGACTTCATCCCGCTCGCCGAGGCGACCGGCCTGATCGTGCCGCTGGGAGCGTGGGTGCTGCGCGAAGCTTGCCTCCAGACCCAGAAGTGGCGGACCAACAGTCCCAGTCTCTTCAAGGACTTCCTGCTGAGTGTCAACGTCTCGGCGCGGCAGCTCTTCGGCACCCAGCTCCAGAGCGACGTGGTCACGGCCCTCAACGAGTCGGGACTGGACCCCCGCCACCTGGTGCTGGAGATCGTCGAGTCGCAGGTCATGACCGACGTCGCCGGCGCCCTCCGCCAGTTCGCCGCTCTCAAGGAGATCGGGGTCCGGATCGCCATCGACGACTTCGGTACCGGCTACTCCTCGCTCGGACACCTCCAGGAGTTGCCCGTCGACTTCCTCAAGCTGGACAAGAGCTTCACCGACAACATCACGGAGTCGGTGAAGAGCCAGGAGCTGATGCGCACCGTCGCCCAGCTCAGCCGCGCGCTCTCCATCGCCACCGTGGCCGAGGGCGTGGAGACCGTGGAGCAGGCGGACGTGCTGCACAATCTCGACGTCAACCTCTGCCAGGGCTTCTTCTTTGCCCGACCGATCGACGCCGAGGGCCTCTCGCGGATGCTGAAGCGGGTGCGCCGCCTCCCCGAGGTGGTGCCCGCGGCGCGCGGGTTGGCACCGGCAGCCGGCGGCGGCCGGATCGCGGTCCGGGTGCCCAAGGCGACCCGGGTCACCGTCCCCCAGCTGACCAACTGATCGGCAGGTAAGCCCGCTCAGTCTCCCGCGCGGCTCGGAGGTGCGTCACCGACCGGCCGTGCCCCCGCCTGAGCCGTGTACGCACCGGTGTGGGAGTGGGTGCGCAGGCTCTTGGCGCGGCCCCGGCTGGCCGAGAGGACCGCTGCGACCGCCATCAGGACCATCGATCCGTAGAAGGCGGAATGCAGCCCGCTGGCGAAGGCGGTGGCCAGCTGACCGTGCAGCGAGGTGGAGCCCACGAAGATGGCGAAGGCGAGCTGGCGGGGGATGCTCCGCGAGGCGAGGACGATGGCCATCGAGAAGGAGAACACCATGCCCACGTTGGCGAAGGTGCGCAGCATCCCCGACGAGATGCCGAAGAGCTGGGGCGGTGACGCCTTCATCACTGCCGACGTGTTGGCCGGGAAGAACGAGCTGGCCCCCAGGCCGTTGACCAGGCTGCCCACGACGACCACCCACAGCGCTGTGTCCGCGGTCAGCTGGGCGTAGATGAAGAGTGCGATGACCTGGACGGCGAGGCCGAAGGTGGCCGGGATCACCGGACCCACCCGGTCGGCGAGGCGCCCCGCAAAGGGGCCGATGGCGCCGCCCACCAGGTAGCCGGGGACGAGCAGGAGGGAGGCGTCGAGAGCCGAGAGGCCCCGCGTCCCCTGCAGGTACATGATCACGAGGAAGAGGACGGCGTAGTTGGCGAGCCCCTGGAAGAAGGAGGCCAGCAGCGACGGCGCCATGGTCGGGATGCGGAGCAGGGACAGCTTGAGCATCGGCTCCGCCTGCTTCCACTCGACGACGGTGAAGATGCCGATGAAGACGAGGCCACCCACGAAATAGCCGAGGATGGTGGCGTCGAACGGTGTGGACGCCAGCGATGTCATCGCCCAGAGCACCCCGAAGAGCCCAAGGCCGAGGGTCAGCATGCCGGCGAAGTCGAGGCGGTGACGGTGCCGCTCGCCGACGTCGTGGAGGACGCGCACGGCGAGGAGGACCGCGGCGATCCCGATGGGCACGTTGATCCAGAAGATCCACCGCCAGGAGAGGTAGGTGACGATCACCCCGCCGAGGACGATGCCGAGCACCGCCCCCGCGCTCCAGCCGATGCCGTTGAAGCCGTAGGCCTTGCCGCGTTCCTGAGGGGGGAAAAGATCGGCGATGACGGCGCCGCTGTTGGCCGTCACCAGGGCGCCGCCGATGCCCTGGATGACGCGGAAGCCGATCATCGACGAGCCGTCCCAGGCGAGCGCGCAGAGAGCCGATCCGATGATGAAGACGACGAACCCGGCCTCGTACATCCGCACCCGGCCGTACATGTCGCCGAGCCGGCCCACCTGGGTGGCGAGCAGGGTGATCACCAGCAGGTAGCCGATCACAACCCAGATCACCGAGGAGAGGTCGACCCGCAGCCCGCGTTCGATCTCGGGCAGGGCCAGGATCACGATCGTGGTGTCGACCGCGGTGATGAGCACGCCGGTCATGACCACCGCCAGGCCGAGGTTCCGCCTCACCGGGCGGGGGGTGTGGGCGGTGAACGGGGCCGGGGCCGCGGGTGGTGTGGCGCTCACGGGAAGGAGGATACCGTCGGGCGCCTCCCCGGCCGCCGGCTGCGAGCCGTCCGCGGCGCATTGGCGACTTACCGAATGTCGGCGCGCTGTCACAGAATGATCGGATGGTTTGTGACGTCAGACGCATGCTCTGACGGGGTAGGGGGGCCCATGGGGGGGCTCCAGCGATGGTTGCCCTGGAGGAATTGCAGCAATGCTTCGGACCTCGATGCTCAGCTGGTCAGACAAGAAGCGCGTCCGTGTCGCCCTGGGCGGCCTTCTCGCGGCTGCTGCTGTCACCGCGTCGGGTGGACTGTCGGCCGCGGCCGCTCCGCTCCCCGCGTCTCGGGTGGCGACCCCGGTCGTGCAGGCGCAGGTCGTCGTTCCGTCAAAGGTTTCTCCGGACGGGGTCTCCTGGTCGGGGACGCACCGCACCGGGCCGCCGACGTACCGCCCGGACGGGGGCTCCTGGTCGTGAGCTCCTAACCGGTCCGGGGCGGTGAGGCCGGGGTTGCGACCGCGCCGGCAGCCATGATGGTGCGCCAAGCCCGTCGGCTCACCGCCCGCGTGGGGCGGGTGCCTCTGCTCGCCGCCGCCCTCGCCGGGGCGGCCGCCCTCGCCACGGCGGCCGTCGTCCCGCTTCCGCAACCGCCGTCGCCGTACACGATCCCCTGGTGGCTGCTCGCCGCGCTCTTCTGCGTCGCCGAGATCTGCGTGGTCCACGTCCAGTTTCGGCGCGAGGCCGAGTCCTTCTCGCTCAGCGAGTGCGCCCTGGTCATCGGGCTGTTCTTCGACCGTCCGGTGACGGTGGTCCTGGCCTGCCTCCTCGGCGCCGCCGTGGCCCTGACGCTGCATCGGCATCAGTCCCCGCTGAAGCTCGCCTTCAACCTCGGGAACTTCACCCTCGGCGCTGCGGTGGCGGTGGCGCTCTTCACCCTGCTGGCTCCCCGCGGCGACCCCATCGGCATCATGGCCAGCCTGGCGGCCCTGGTCGCGGTCACCCTGGCCGGCTCGCTCCAGGCGGCGATGTTCGTGGTGGCCCTCTTCCTCTCCGAGGGACGCGCCGACCGCAGCGGCGTGTTCGGCAACTACGGTCTGGCCATGCTCGGCATGGTGATCAACGTCTGCCTGGGCTTGATCATCGTCAACCTGATGTGGTTCCACCTCGAGGTCGTCTGGCTGCTGGTGGTCCCAGTGGCTGGCGTCGCGCTTGGTTATCGCTCCTACGTGTCGGAGCGCGAGAACCGTCAGCAGATCACCTTCCTCTACGACTCCAGCCGTCACCTGCAGCACGCCGAGAACCTCGATACGGCGCTCCTCGACGTGCTCAAGGGCTCGCGCGACTCCTTCCGCGCGGAGATGGCGGAGATCATCATCTTCCCCACCCGGGAGGGCGAGGTGATGGTCCGTACCGGGGTCGGCGTCGGCCGGGTCGAGCCGATGCACGCGGTGGATCTCGACGAGACCGGGCAGGAGCTCGTCACCGGGATGGTCGCGACCGCCCCGGCCATCCTCGAGCCGAGGACGAGCAGCAGCGATGGACTGCGCTTCCTCGCCGTGCTGGGTATCCGCGACGGTATGGTCGCGGTGCTCCGCCGCGAGACCCGGCCGATCGGTCTGATGGTGGTCGGGAACCGGCTGGGCGAGGTCAGCGCCTTCGACGACGAGGACCTGCGCCTCTTCGAGATGCTCGCAGCGCACACCGGCAGCACCCTGGAGAACGGCCGTCTGGAGCACTCCCTCCGGCAGCTGACCGACCTCCAGTGCAAGCTGCGCCATCAGGCGCTGCACGATCCTCTGACCGGGATAGCCAACCGCGCCCTCTTCCAGGCCAACGTCCGCGACCGTCAATGACAGCCTCGGGCACGTGGTCGGCGACGAGCTGCTCCGGGCGGTGGCCGGCCGCCTGGCCGTCTGCCTTCGTCCCGGAGACGTCGCCGCCCGGCTCGGAGGCGATGAGTTCGCGGTGCTCGTGCAGGCTACGCCCGACAGCCAGGCGGCGACCACGGTGGCCACCCGCATCGTAGAACGGATGCGGGATCCGTTCCAGGTGATGAGCGCGGAGATCATGGTCAGAGCCAGCATCGGCATCGCCACCGGCGAAGCCGGCGAGGTCGGCGCCGACGAGATCCTCCGCAACGCCGACGAGGCCATGTACATGGCCAAGGGTCTCGGCAAGGGCCGCTGGGAGGTGTTTGCTCCGAGCATGCACGTGGCGGTCCTCAGCCGGCACGAGTTCAAGGCCGACCTCCATCGGGCCCTGCCCCGTGACGAGCTGATCGTCCAGTATCAACCGATCTTCGAGGTTCCCTCCCACGAGGTGGTGGCCGCCGAGGCGCTGCTCCGCCGGCGGCACCCCCGCCACGGCTTGGTGCAGCCGGTCGACTTCATCCCCCTCGCTGAGGAGACCGGGCTGATCGCTCCCATCGGCCTCTGAGTCCTCGAGCGGGCCTGCGCCGAGGCCCGCCGCTGGCCTGACCACGGATTGCGGAGGGACATCGCGGTCGCCGTGAACGTCTCCCCGAAGCAGCTCCAGAGAGGCGCCTTCATCGAGGAGGTCGAGGAGGTCCTCGCCCGGGCCGGGTTGCGGCCCTCGAACCTGATCGTCGAGGTGACCGAGAGTCTGGCGATCGACGAGGTCGAGGGTGCCGTCGGGCGCCTGCGGCAGCTGCGCGAGCTCGGCATCCGGATAGCCCTGGACGACTTCGGCACCGGACGCTCGTCGCTGAGCCGGCTGCGCGACTTCCCCATCGACATCATCAAGATCGACAGGGCGTTCACCAGCACGTTGTGCGCCTCGCGCGATGGCGGCGGCCTGTCCCGCGCGATCTTCGCGTTTGGCCACAGCCTCGGCCTGACGGTGGTCGCAGAGGGCGTCGAGGAGATTGGCGACCTGCGCGCACTCGACGCCTTCCCCCGGCAATGGGCACAGGGGTACCACCTGGCACGGCCGATGGACGGCGACGCGATGCTGGATCTCCTCGATGCCCGTTGCCTCGAGACGGCCCCCGAGGCCGGCGCTCGGGTGGTGCGGTTGCCGCTGCAGGCCCAGGCCTCCTGATCGCCCTCAGACGTTGACCCGGGCCATGTGCTCGGCGGGATAGCGGTCGCCGGCCGCCGCTCCCGGGGGCGCGATCGCCTCGATGGCGGCGAGGTCCTGCGGAGTCAGGTCGACCGCGAGCGCGGCCACGTTCTCCTCCAGGTAGCGCTGCCGCTTGGTGCCGGGGATGGGGACGATGTCGTCGCCCTGGGCCAGCACCCAGGCGAGGGCCAATTGCCCGACCGTGCACCCCTTCCTCGCGGCGATGTCGCGGAGCGCCGCCACCAGCTCGAGGTTGCGCGCGAGGTTCTCGCCCTGGAAGCGGGGCGTGGTCGACCGGAAGTCGCCGGTCCCGAACATCGCCGTGCTCGTGACGGTGCCGGAGAGCACGCCCCGGCCGAGGGGGCTGTAGGGGACGAAGCCGATGCCCAGCTCGCGGCAGGTGGCCAGGACCTCCTTCTCGGGGTCGCGGGAGAAGAGCGAGTACTCGGTCTGAACGGCGCTCATCGGATGGGTCGCGTGGGCCCGCCGGATGGTGGCGGGAGCGGCCTCGGAGATGCCCAGGAAGCGGACCTTGCCTGCGTCGACCAGCTCGGCCATCGCCCCCCAGGTCTCCTCGACC
>Ga0224557_1002048_pt1 | contig 17975 bp, 14 predicted proteins | sample 714S31014metaG_FD_180677 | JGI IMG/M metagenome (GOLD analysis project Ga0224557, IMG submission 180677) | Peat soil microbial communities from Stordalen Mire, Sweden - 717 S3 10-14 | ecosystem: Environmental > Terrestrial > Soil > Wetlands > Peat | place: Sweden: Norrbotten County, Stordalen...
TGCCGCGCCTGCGCCTGACGACCTACACCTACGCCTGGGACGGTGCGAGCCTGCGGCTCGTGAAGCAGGACGCCAGCTGGTACTGCATCACCTCGCCGAAACCGATGCACGCGCGGCGTGGCGTACTGCGCTGCCCCTGCTCGATCAGTCGGGCGACCCGCCCGCAACGCCACTGGACTGAGCGACGGAAAAGGACCGGGGTGCGACCGGCCGTCCCCACGCTTGTGCGCTCGAGACTTACCTCACGGCCTGACAGGGCCCGGGAATACACTGGACCACTGGCTGGACCCTGTCGTGAGGAGAGAGAGATGTCGCGTTTGGTTCGCTCGGTGGCTGCGGCCGCCATGGCCCTTGTCGTCTGCGCCGTCGCCGCGACGACCGCACAGGCGGCGGCTTACCGCTCGCGGACATTGCACTTCATCGTGCACGTCGGGCCCGGCAACGCGACCGCCTGCAACATCATCGGAGCGCTCTACCGGCCCAAGGACGCGACCAAGCAGAACCCGGCTCCGGCGGTGCTCACCACCAACGGCTTCGGTGGCGACTACACCGACCAGGAGGGCCTGGCGGCGAACCTCGCCACCGACGGGTATGTCGTCCTGACCTACTCAGGACTCGGCTTTGGCCACTCGAGTTGCCGGATTGAGATGGACAGCCCGCAATGGGACGGCGAGGCTGCCAGCCAGCTAATCACCTTCCTTGGCGGCGGCTCAAAGGCCACCGATGGCACGCGCGTGAACTACGTCGAGCGCCAGAAGACCGCGCCCAACGGCCGCCGCTACAAGTACGACCCGCGCGTCGGCATGATCGGCGCTTCGTACGGCGGCGAGGTGCAGTTCGCAGCCGCCGACGTCGACCCGCGGATCGACGCGATCGTCCCGATCATCACCTGGAACAACCTCAGCTACTCGCTGGCTCCGAACGACGCCGACTTGGCCGGCAACACGCTGAACAGCGACACCTCGGGAATCACCAAGGAAGAGTGGCTTCAGGACTTCGTGCTGCTCGGCCAGACCGGACCGATCGTGGCGCCCGCGCCGGCCAGCACCTGTCCCAACTTCGATCAGGTCGACTGTCCCGTCATCGATGACCTGACCAACGACGGCTACGCCGACCCCGCCTCGTCGCAGCTCGCCGCCGAATATTCGGTCAGCTCCTACATGAGCAAGATCCGGATTCCGGTGATGCTGATGCAGGGCGAGGACGACACGCTCTTCAACCTCAATGAGGCGGTCGCCACCTACGACGCGCTGCGGGCACAGCACACGCCGGTGAAGATGGTCTGGCAGTCCTGGGGCCACTCCCATCTCAGCTCGGTTCCGGGCGAGCTCGGCAACGGTTTGGGAATCCTCAACGCGAACGGCACGATGTCACTCGAGGGCGAGATGATCCTCGACTGGTTCAACCACTACGTGAAGGGCGTTGGCCCGGCCCCCGCGCTCAACTTCAGCTTCTACAAGCCGTGGGTCACGTACAAGGGTGACGCCGCCGCGGCGGCGTACGCGAGCGCGCCGAAGTACCCGATCGCCAAGACCTCCCAGTTCTATCTCTCAGGCGGCGCCGCCTCCGGCACTGGCACCGCAACCGGCGCTGATGCACTGGTCCCCAGCCAGAGTACGGCGACCACCGGTAGCCTGGCGTTCACGGCGCCGGCGGCGAACGCGCCCCAGTCGGTGACCGAGCAGGCGGGCCTCAGCCAGACGGTCGCGCTCAGTGACCCGGCCGGGACCTACGCCGAGTACGAGAGCGCCCCACTCACCGCGAACACCTACGCAGTTGGGATCCCGTCGGTCACCGTGACGGCCACGGCGCCGCCCGCGGATCTGCTGATGCAGCCGCTGCCCGCGGACCTCGGCCTGTTCTTCAAGCTCGAGGACATCGCCCCCGATGGCACCGCGACCTTGCCGGACCGCCTGATCGCGCCCGCGCGCTTCCCCGACACTGGCGCTCCGGTCACCGTCACCCTGCCCGGCATCGTCCACGAATTCCCCGCGGGCGACCGCATCGCCCTGGTCATCGCCGGTAGCGACGCCTCCTACTTCCAGCCCTACCTGAACACGCCGGTCACGATCAGCACCGATTCGGCGGCGCCGGGGGTCCTTGATCTGCCGGTGGCCGCAAGCGGCTCGTACACCAAGGTTGTATTCACAAAGAAATAAGGGAAGTGGGCGCTTGGCGCCTGTCCCGCTGGACAGGCGCCACTTCTAGATGCTTAAGTCAGCCAGACCGCGACGGTAATGTGAGAATCTGGATGGATGACGAACGTTGACCAACCGGCCAGGGTCCGCGGCGCGGCGCGCCTCAAGGGGCTCGGCACGACGATCTTTACGGAGATGACGCTGCTCGCGCAGCGCACCGGCGCGATCAACCTCGGACAGGGTTTCCCGGATGAGGACGGTCCGTCGGAGGCGATCGAGGCCGCTGTGGCGGCCCTGCGCGGTGGCCACAACCAGTACGCGCCGCTGCCCGGGGTGCCGTCGCTGCGCGACGCGATTCTCGCCCACCAGCGGCAGTACTACGGCCTTGAACCCGAGGATCTGCTGGTCACGTTCGGCGCCACCGAGGCGATCGCCGCGGCCCTGCTCGGTCTCTGCAACCCCGGTGACGAGGTGCTCGTGCTAGAGCCCTACTACGACTCCTATGCCGCCTGCATCGCCTTCGCTGGGGCGACTCGACGCCCCGTGACGCTGCGAGCGCCAGACTTTGCACTGGACCTCGATGAGCTGCGAGCCACGGCTGCCACCGCGCACGGCAAGGCCAAAGTGTTGTTGCTGAACACGCCTCACAACCCGACCGGGCGCGTGCTCAACGCGGAGGAGTTGAACGCGATCGCCGGGGTCTGTATCGAGCACGATCTGGTCTGCGTCAGCGACGAGGTCTATGAGCACCTCGTATACGAGGGCGAGCACATCCCGATCGCGACCCTGCCGGGGATGGCGGACCGCACGCTGACGATCTCCAGCGTCGGCAAGTCGTTCTCCTTCACCGGCTGGAAGGTCGGCTGGTGCTCGGGGCCAACGGAGCTCGTGGCCGCGACCCGCAAGGTTAAGCAGTACCTGACGTTCGCCGGTGGAACCCCGCTGCAGCACGCAGCGGCGGCAGCGCTTGCGCTGCCGCCGGGACACCTCACGGCCCTACGCGATCAGCTCAAGACGAACCGCGACCGCCTCAGCGAGGGCATCGCTGCCGCCGGTTGGCGGCCGCTGCCGTGCGCCGGGACGTACTTCATCAACGCCGATGTGGGCGAGGAGGGCGTCGCCTTCTGCGCCGCGCTACCAGATCGCGCTGGTGTGGTTGCGATACCAACGAGCGTCTTCTACGACGACAAGCAGGCGGGTCGCACGCTTGTGCGCTTCGCCTTCTGCAAGCGCCCTGATGTGATCGCGCAGGCCGCCCAGCGGCTCGCGACCGCCTAGCCAGACCTCGGAGCGCCCAGCCCGCCCCCCGCTCTAGATATCGACTCGGCTGGCCCACTCGGCGAAGCTGGTCCACGCCACCTCGAAATAGCGGGCGCGGACGGCGGGCACGTCGATTCCGTAGCCCTCAGTCGAGAGGAACGAGTACATGGCGAACATGTCTTGGTTGCTCTCGCGGATGATGTCCAGCGGCACCGCCTCGTATGAGGCACCGAGGGCCGCCGCCATCTGGGTCGGGGTCGGGGCGTCGCCGGCGATCTCAACGCGCTGGCGCAGGTGCTCATCAGGACGGGCAAGTACCGCCGCCACCAACGTTCCAAGGTCCGCCAGCGCTACCTGATGCAGCGGCTTGTCGGCGGGAATCGCCATCGGCAGACGCCGCTCACGGATCGAGTGCATCGACCTCAGCACATTCTCGTAGAAGTAGCTCGGGGCGATCACCGTCCAAGCCAGCTCGCTGGCCGCGAGCCGCTGCTCGACGTGCCATTTGCTGGTGAAGTGCGGGATCGGTGCGCGTCCGGCTGAGGCGACCGACGCGAACACGAGCCACCCCAACCCTGCATCGCTTGCGGCGGCGATGATCGTCTCGCCCTGGCGCTCCTCCTCGCCGGCGCCGTGCTGAAACGGCGTCGTGATCGCATAGACGGCATCGGCCCCGGAGAAGGCGTAGGTCAGCGAGGGGCGGTCGAGCAGGTCTCCCGGCACCAGCTCGATCCCCTCCGCAGCGAGCGCCTGCGCCCGCGCCGTACCGGTCTCGCGGACCAATGCCTGCACGGTGTAACCGGCGGCAAGCAGGCCGCGGGCGACGGCGCCGCCTTGGGTGCCGGTGGCACCCAAGACCAAAACGGACTCAGGCCTGTCGATCATGGGTGGGTCCTTGCGCAGACGATGGTGGCATCTTATGGTCCGACCGATGAGCGGTGCGGACGAGGGATTGGGAGTGATGATGGGAACCACGACTGACCAGCTGGGGGCCACCACGGACCAAGACGTCGAGTCCGTTGACGTGCTGATCGTGGGGGCCGGTATCTCCGGTATCGGCTGCGCGTACTACCTCCGGCGCGATCACCCGGAGAAGAGCTACGCGATCCTCGAGGCGCGCGCCGCGAGCGGAGGCACCTGGGATCTCTTCAAGTACCCGGGAATCCGCTCGGACTCGGACCTGCAGACGTTCGGGTTCGCCTTCAAGCCCTGGACGAGCGAACGTGCGATGGCGCAAGGCCCTGAGATCCTCAGCTACATCCGCGAGGCGGCAAGTGAGAACGGGATCGACAAGAAGATCCGGACGCACCACAAGGTTCTATCTGCCGCGTGGTCGAGTGCGGACAACCGCTGGCTCGTCACGGTCGAGCGCACGGACACCGGCCAGCGTTTCCAGATCAGCGCCGGCTGGCTGTTCGCCGCTACCGGGTACTACCGGTACGACGCCGGCTACACGCCAGAGCTCCCAGGGCTCGACCGCTTCAAGGGGCGGCTGGTTCACCCGCAACAGTGGCCCGAGGACCTCGATTACGCCGGGAAACGTGTGGTCGTGATCGGCAGCGGCGCGACCGCGGTCACACTGATCCCGGCAATCGCGCCCACCGCCGGCCGGGTCACGATGCTGCAGCGCTCGCCGAGCTACATCATGTCGCTGCCCTCGAAGGACGCGATCGCCAACCTGCTCCTGAAGCTGTTCGGTCCCGTACGTGGCTACGACCTGGCCCGTCGCAAGAACATCTTTCAGCAGACGGCGGTGTACAAGCTCTGCCAGAGATACCCGGTGCGCGCACGCGCTGTGATCCGCTGGCTCACGGCCAAGCAACTCCCCGAGGGCTACCCGGTCGACGAACACTTCAGGCCCAAATACGACCCGTGGGACCAGCGCCTCTGCGCGGTCCCTGACGGCGACCTGTTCAAGGCGATCAGGGACGGCAACGCGGACGTGGTCACCGACACGATTGAGACGTTTACGGAAACTGGCATCAGGCTGAACTCGGGCCGCGAACTCGAGGCGGACATCGTCGTCACCGCCACTGGGCTGAAGTTGCTGGCGTTCGGGGGCATGGAGTTCACGGTCGACGGTGAACCCGTCGAGCTGCCCCAGCGCCTCGCGTTCAGGGGGTTGATGCTCAGTGGAATGCCGAACTTCACGTACCTGATCGGCTACACCAACGCCTCGTGGACGCTCAAGGTCGAGTTGGTCTGTGAACACTTCTGCCGGATGCTCAGCTACATGGATGAGCACGGTTACGACGTGTGCGTTCCCGAGCTGCCCTACCCGAATATGACCATCGCGCCGCTGCTGGACTTCTCAGCCGGCTACGTCCAGCGGGCGCTCGATGACTTCCCCAAGCAGGGTGTATACGAGCCGTGGCGGCTCGCGATGAGCTTCCACGACGACCGCCGCAACCTCGCGGACGGGCCGATTGAGGACCGCAGCCTGCGCTTCTCCAGCTCGGCCGCCGCCGCGACCGCGGCCGATGCGCCCGGCACGCCCGCCACCGCGACCGCGGCCGATGCGGCCGCACTGGAGGCGGCACCATGAGCGATGTCCAAGGCAAGGTGGCTGTGGTCACGGGCGCCGGCTCGGGCATCGGGCGAGCGCTGTCCCTGGAACTCGCGCGCCGTGGCGCGCGGCTCGCGCTCTCGGACGTGAACGAGGGGAGCTTGGCCGACACAGCCCGCGTGGTGGGCGCCGAAGTCAGTGGTGCGAAGGTTCACACCCATCAGCTGGATGTCTCCGACAACGAGGCCTTCGGCAACTATGCGGACACCGTGGTCGCGCACTACGGTGTGGTCCACCAGCTTTACAACAACGCCGGGATCGGCGGGGGCAGGACGATCCTCGAGTCCGATTTCGTCATGTTCGAGCGGGTGTTGGCGGTCAACCTGTGGGGCGTCATCTACGGCACCAAATGGTTTCTGCCGCACATCATCAAATCGGGCGCTGGGCACGTGATCAACGTGTCCAGCCTCAACGGCTATATGGCGCAGAGGGAGCTCGCGGCCTACTGCACATCCAAGTTCGGGGTGCGCGGCTTCACCGAGACGCTCGCGATCGAGATGCGCGCGGGCAAACTGCCGGTTGGCGTGACCGTCGTCCACCCCGGCGGCGTCCACACCAACATCGCCACAGCCTCACTGGAGATGGCGCCGCAGTTCGGAATCGAGGTCACGGAGCGCGACCGGCGCCGAGTCCAGATCTACAACGACAAGCTGCTGCGGATGGACCCAGCCCAGGCGGCGAACATCATCATCGACGGCGTCGAGGCCAACAAGAGCCGCGTCCGTGTCGGTAACGACGCCAAGCTGGTCGATCTGATCGTGCGGCTCTTCCCCAGCGGTTATGGGCGTGTCCTGGCGCTGATGGACCGCCTGACGCTGGGCAAATCCTGACATGAGCCTTGGAATGCACCATGACTCGGCTGGACGCCGTGTGCTGAAGATCGCCGCCGGCCGCGCGGCCTCCTACGTGGTTCGTTCATGGCTCCAACGCGCGTAGCTGTCGTCGGCGCGGGAATCGTCGGCTTGGCGATCGCTCGCCGGCTCGCCCAGGTCGTTCCTGGCGCTCAGATCACTGTGCTCGAGAAGGAAGCTCGCGTCGGCGCTCATCAGACCGGTCACAACAGCGGGGTCGCCCACGCCGGCGTGTACTACACGCCGGGCTCGCTGAAGGCGAAGCTCTGCCGTCGCGGGGTGCAGCTGCTTCAGCCTTTCTGCGCTGAGCGTGGCATCGCTTACGACGAGTGCGGCAAGCTGATCGTCGCTCTCAACGGGCCAGAGCTGGAGCGCCTCGATGAGATCGAGCGGCGCGGTAAAGCCAACGGCGTGCCGGGCCTGAAGCGGCTTGACCGCAACCAGATGCGGGAGATCGAGCCATACGTCGAGGGGATCTGCGCGCTGCATTCGCCGCACACCGCGATCGTCGACTTCCCGGAGGTCACGCTCGCCTACGCAGAGGAGGTGGAGAAGGCCGGCGGCAGCGTCCGGCTCGGCTTTGAGGTCGCCGCGATCTCGCGCCGCTCCGGTGAGATCCGTGTGCAGAGCAAGACCGGGGAGCAACTCGCCTTCGACCGCCTCCTCGTTTGCGGCGGCCTGCAGTCTGACCGTCTGGCCAAGCTCGCCGGTGAGGACAGGGAGCCTTTGATTATTCCCTTCCGCGGTGAGTACTACCGCTTGGTGGCCGATCGTCGTGAGCTCGTGCGCGGCCTGATCTACCCGGTGCCGGACCCGGCCTACCCGTTCCTGGGAGTTCACTTCACGCGACGCGTCGACGGTGGCGTCGACATCGGCCCCAACGCCGTCCTCGCTTTCGCGCGGGAGGGCTACCTTCGTACCGACTTCTCGTTGGCAGACCTGGCAGAGACGCTGATGTCGCCGGGCTTCCGCAAGCTCGCGCGCCGGCATTGGAAGATGGGTGCCCGCGAGATGTGGGGCTCGTTCTCTCGCCGGGCCTTCGTGGCCGAAGCGCGCAAGTACGTTCCGCAGATGACGGTCGCTGACGTTGAGCCCGCGCCTGCCGGCGTGCGGGCGCAGGCGATCGATCGCGACGGCTCGCTGGTGGACGACTTCCGGATCACACAGGTCGACGGCATCGTGCTCGTCCGCAACGCGCCTTCACCGGCTGCGACGTCGTCGATGGCGATCGCTGAGTATGTGGTGGACGAGGTTTACGCGAAGGTCTGAGAACCTGGCGCGCGGGGCTGTGGCCGTTCACTCCACATCTTCGCCCCGGTCATGATCGGGGTGGTTTGAGTCGCCGCGCTTCCAGTACCCGCGCGTGGTCATCTGGCTGACTGGGAAGCCGCTGTCCAGAAGCGCGCGTCGGATCACGCGCATCGTCTGCGCCTCGCAGGCGACCCAGACGTGCGTCGGCTTGAGTTCGGCGACCGCGTCGAGCACGCTTGCACTGAAGTCGGCTTTGCCATCGTCGTAGAGCCAGCGGATATCGAGGTCGGCCTCACTCTCCAGTGGTTGCTGCTCCTGGGCATCCGCCACCTCGAGGATGACGGTCGCCGCGGAACCAGGGGGGAGTGTCGCGACGCAGGTCGTGATCGCGGGCACCGCCGTCTCGTCGCCCGCGAACAGGTAGCTCCCGCCAGCTTCCGACGGCGCGAAGCCAGAGCGGTTGCGGCCCCCGAGCTCGAGCGTCATTCCGGGCGTGGCGCGGGAGGCCCATTGCGTAGCCGGACCCCGGCCGTCATTCATTGCCATGTCGATAGTCACTTCGCCGCGCTCGCGGTTCCAGTCGCGGACCGTGTAGGTCCGCAGGACCGGGCCGTCCGGGGCGTCCGGCAGGAAGATCTTCGTGTGGGCCGCGGCGCCGGGTTCGGGCCAGTCTTCGAGATCGCCCTGAACAACCACGCGAACCACGCGCGGCGTCGGCCTGCTCACATCGGTGACCTGCACCGGCTTGCGGGGTGGACGGTCGGGCGGCGGCATCAGTTGCCGCTCACTGTAGTTGCAACTCCCTGCCGCACGTCATCCATCTTCGGCTTCTCAGGCGTCTTCGGTGGCTTCAGCAGCCAGATGTGGTGAGGGTTCAAGCGCGCGTACGCCCAAATCTTTACCAAAGAGCGCTCGCGAGGCGTAAAGTACGCATGAGCCCTCGGTTTCGCATGGCGTATTGGATCGGAATGGCTGGGGGGGTGACACATGGGACCGGTAGGAATGCAGCGGGTGCCAGCGCGCGCCGCGAGCGTTGATAGGGCGACCCGAACACCAAGTGGCACGGTTGGCTCGGACAAACACCGGGCTCGGGGGCCTGGGGGCTATCGTGCGCCGCGTGAGCGGCAGAGCACGGTCGTCTTAGTCGATGAACGTCGACTGATTGTTGAGGCACTGGCGGCGCTGCTCGGCGGCACTGGCATGTTCGCGACGACGACGTGCGCGCCGGACGATGGGGCCGCGGCGAGGATCGCTCTGATCGACCCGGATCTGGTCCTGCTGGGTGCGGGGCAAGGAAACGAGCATGCACTGGGGTTGGTCGAACCGCTTCATCGGCTGATGCCCGGGCTCCGAGTGGTGATTGTCGCTGACTCGCAGGACCCTGCCCTGATCCGCTACGTCCTGGACGACAGTGTTGCCGCGCTCGTGCTCACGAGCATGACAGGCGAGGACCTGGCGTTCATGTTGGATCAGGTCCTGCGTGGCAATGCGGTGCTCCCGGCAGGCTGGCAGAGCGTGCTGGCCGAGTCTGCCCAGAACCCCATCGCCAGCCTCTCCGTGCGTCAACTGGAGGTGCTGCACCTGCTCGCCGATGGGTGCAGCTATGACGAAATCAGCTCGCGACTGGTCATCACCGTCAACACCGTGAAGTTCCACGTGAGGTCCATATATCTCCATCTCGGCGTGAGTAACCGGATGGCTGCTGTCAGGGCACTCGAGGCCAGCCCGGCCTCTCACACCGCCCACCCGGTTTCGCAGTAGTCACCAACCAAAACGGGTGAGTCAACCCCACCCGATTCGGTTGGGGGTGGCCACCAGGAGTGGCTGTGCATGACTACCCAACCGGTCGTTGGCAGGCACTCAGCACAGAGTTAGCGTGTCATCGCCATAACCATGATGCGCCGGGGGAAAGGGCGGGCGCATCAGAAATCAAGGAGTGAGGATGAGCCAGATCCGCAGGATCTTGGCAGCAGGAGCGCTCGCGCTTCTAGAGGCGGTACCAGTTGGCACAACAGGGCCATTTCAATTGGGGGAAAAGCAATGAGGGTTCGTGCAGCAACCATTGCTCTCACTTCACTGTTCGGAACCGTGTTGGCAGGAATCTTCCTGGCGCTCGTTCCCAGTGTCGCGGCAGCAGATCCGACTCTCGGATATATCGAGATATGTAAAACGTTCAACGCCGGCTCTGCCGGCACGCCCATGTACCAGGGCAGGTTCACCTACCAGATCAGTGATGGCGGTTACAGCGGCACGGCGTCGCTCAACGCCTGGCAGGGTGGGCCGCAGGTCTGTACGTCTCCGATCGAAGTGCCCGTGGGCTCGGCGACGGTCACTGAGGAGTCCGCTCCCTGGTTCAGCGTCTCGAGCATCACGGCGACGCAGGGCGATCCCGGGACGGTGACGGCGTCGGAGGACACGCCAGGCCAGGCGACGCTCTCGGTCAACCCTGAGCCGAACGACGGTGACGCGTCTAGGACGACGACGGTCCAGTACACGAACGATCCGGTGACGGGCATCGTGGAGGTCTGCAAGCAGGCCGATCCGAACTCCCCGTCAGAGACCGGAACCTACAGCTTCAACATCACCACAGATGATCCGGGCGTCGACGTGTACGACTCCTCTTCAGGTGGGTATGACCTGCCTTGGAGCACGACCGCCTCGGCGACGATCTCCGCTGGCGGGCTGGGTTGTAGTGGCCCGATCGTCGTTCCCGCAGGAGAGATCATGACCCAAGAGCCGGGCACCACGTACGTGACGAACATCACGGCGTCGTCGAACGGCACTGACCAACTGGTTGACTCGACACTGTCACTCGGCACCGCGGACGAGGACGTCACGGCCGGGGACACCACTAACCAGACGATCGTGACCTACACGGACGCGCTCTCGACCGTGAAGCTCTGCAAGGAGTGGACCGATACTGATAGCGCCCCGAACACGTCGTTCCCGTTCACATTGAGCTCGAGCGGCCCGGCTGGGCCGACCGCAGTGACCGGTACCACCAGCCTCACGGCCGGTGAGTGCCAGATCGTCGGCACGGTTCGCGCCGGCACTCAGGTGAACATCGCTGAGGGTGTGACTCCGGGCACGAAGGTCGATTCAATCGTGGTCGACCCGACCTCGAACTCGCAGGGCATGAGCCCGATCCTTGGGGACTCGCTGAGTCTTCCCAACGGGACCGTCAGCATCATCGCCGGCGCGGGTGAGACGACGGTTTACTACACGGACGGGCCTGCTGATCCGGGCACGCTGAAGATCTGTGTCGACCCGACGATGAACCCGGCCGCTGGGTCGGTCCCGTTCACGGTCGGTGGCACGCAGACGATCGATGTCAACCTGAGCAGCACTGCGGTTCAGTGCACGCTCGACCCGACAACGTTCGCCTTCGACTCCTCGGTGAGCATCTCAGGTGGCGCGCTTCCTTCAGGTGACGCGTTCACGGGGACACCTTCGGTCGCTCCGACGAATGTCGAAGTGCTTGAGGGTGGCATTCCGACGGCCACGGACCAGGCCAGCCTGGGAGCCAGCACGGCCTCCAGCGCTACGGTGCTGATGTCAGAGGGCATCGTCACCGAGGTCACGTTCATGGTTGACCCGCCGGCGCCGGCAACGGCTCCGACGGTCACGGCCACCCCGTCTGTGGCGCAGGTGGCCGCAGAGACTCAGGCCGCGGCGAATCAGGCCGCGTCAGGCTCAGCCGCCACGACCGCGAGCATCTCGCCGAGGATCGTGAAGATCGAGAAGCAGATCTCGAGCGTCAAGGCCCAGATCAAGGGGCTGGAGAAGAAGCTCTCTTCCAAGCGCCTCAGCAAGAAAGCTCGGAAGGCGGATGCGAAGAAGCTCGCCGCCCTCCGTGCGCGTCAGCGCGGGCTCCTCAGGGAGCTGAAGTAAATGAAGTTGCAGCTCAGGTAGCTGCTGTAACCGCATGACACGGTCGGGGCGGAGAGCCACAAGCCTCCGCTCCGACCCCCGAAGCACACGACGGCGGGACGGAGTCAAAACTCCGTCCCGCCGTCGTGTAGGGACCGCTGTCAGTACAAAGGACACGATGCAGATCACGCGTCTACACGAACTCGACTCGCAACCGGCCGTCACAGCCGGCGGCAGGACCCTCTCCTACAGCGAGCTTCGCGGCGCGGCCGGCGCGCTGGCGTCGCGGCTTCACGGTGTCACCCGCGCCGCGGTCTGGGCGCAGAACACGCTCGAGGCGATCATCGCGACGGTTGCGACCGTCGAGTCCGGGATCGAGCTCGTGCCGATCAACCCGAAACTCGGTGGCGCTGAGCTCGACCACATCCTGACTGACGCAAGGCCGGACGTGGTGATCGGTGCCGCGGATGCCGGGGTGGGCGGGATCCAATCCGGCATCCCTCAGCTCAGCGTGGACCCGGACGCGCGTGGTCACCTGCCTAGCCGGACGGTCGGCGACGAAAGTCCGGCGCTGGTGATCTACACCTCGGGCACCACCGGGCCGCCCAAGGGTGTACTGCTCCCCGGTCGGGCGATCACCACCAATCTCGACGCCCTGGCGCAGGCCTGGGCTTGGACCGAGCGCGACACGCTCACCCACGCGCTGCCGATCTTTCATGTGCACGGGCTGGTGCTCGGGATCTTCGGGCCGCTGCGCCGTGGTGGCCACGTTCACCACCTAGACCGGTTCACACCGCGGGCGGTGGCCGACGCGCTCAGCGGTGGCGCGACGATGCTGTTCGGCGTACCGACGATGTACCACCGGCTCGCGGACGCGATCGAGAGTGACGCGGCCGTGGCGGGCGCCCTGCGGGGCGCCCGGCTGCTCGTATCCGGTTCGGCCGGGCTGCCGGCGCGAACCTTCGAGCGGGTCAGGCTCGCAACCGGCCAGCGGATCGTCGAGCGCTACGGGCTCACCGAAACGATCATGAACACCGCTGTTCGAGCCGATGGTGAGCGTCGTCCCGGTGAGGTCGGGCGCGCGCTGGACGGCGTAGAGGTGAGGATCGTGGCGGACGACGGCGGCGACGCGCCGGCCGACGGGGAGACGATCGGTGAGGTCGTGGTCAAGGGCCAGAACCTCTTCCTCGGCTACCTGAACCGCCCGGACGCGACCGCCGAGGCCGTGCGCGACGGCTGGTTCTGGACCGGCGACCTCGCGACTCGGGCACCGGATGGCTACGTACGGATTGTCGGACGCAAGTCCACGGACCTGATCACAACCGGCGGCTACAAGGTCGGCGCTGGAGAGATAGAGGGCGCGCTGCTCGAGCACCACACGGTGAGCGAGGCGGCCGTCAAAGGCGAGCCGGATGAGGACCTGGGAGAGCGCATCATCGCCTGGGTCGTGCTGGGCGAGGGGGTCTCAGTGCCGAGCGAGCGCGAACTCTCGGATCACGTTGCCGCCATGCTCGCGCCCCACAAGCGCCCACGCACCGTGCACTTCGTCGGCGAGCTGCCACGCAACGCGATGGGCAAGGTCATCAAACAGCGACTCATCGCTCCATGAGCCGACCACGGTCTGTCCCCCATTTCTCGACCCGTTCATGGCGGTCGGTCAACGCGTTTTCATGCACTCATTGGATGAGAACGGCGCAACCGGGTGGGCGCCAATGCGGGGATGCGTGACGGTGCGTTGGCCTTCGAGCTTGCGGCAGCGTCAACAACGCTGTTAGCTTCTAAGTGCGGAACGTTCTTGAACACTGGGCTCCCGCCCAACCGGAGTCCCGCCCAACCGGAGTCCCGCCTGAGCGGGGTCCCGACGACAGCGACGAGCCCGGTCGGTGAGTTCACGACGCCCAAGCTCGGCCGCCTGGTGATCCGCCAGAAGACGGTCGTGAGCGGGAAGAAGACTCTGCTTCCGTTTGACAACGTGAGCGCCTATACCGCCTCTGGGACCATCGAACTCGAGGACAAGGCGACCGGCAAGCTGCTGGCGTCCGGAAGCTTCAAGTTCGCCCCGGAGGGCAAGGGCGACGTCCGCCTGAAGCTGACCAAGCTCGGCCTCACCGAGCAGGCCAAGAACAAGAGCACGGATCTGGTCTTGAACTCAAACTGGGATCAGCAGACCGCTACCGACGTGGTGCGGCTTGTGGCGCCGCCCAAGAAAAAGATCACGAAGACGAGGAAGCCGTGACGCCATCCAGTGGCCCGCCTCACAAGAAGATGCGGTGGATACCGGGCGGTACGTTCCGCATGGGTTCGGAGGTCCGCGAGTATCCCGAGGAGGGGCCGATCAATGTGGCGAGCGTCGACGGTTTCTGGATGGACGAGACGCCGGTCACCGTCGGCGAGTTTCGGCGCTTCGTGAAGGCCAGCGGCTATACCACCATGGCCGAGCGGCCGCTCGACCCTGCTGAATACCCGCGGTTCAGTCCCCAGCAGCTCCTAGCCGGTTCGATCGTATTTACGCCAACTCCCGGGCCTACAGACCTGACCACTTGGACGAACTGGTGGCGCTTCATCGCGGGAGCCTCGTGGGCGTGTCCGGAGGGGCCGGGCGTCGACACGTATGGACGCGACTCTCACCCGGTCGTCCATGTCTGCTGGGAAGATGTGGCCGCCTATGCGGTCTGGGTCGGAAAGGAGATCCCAACCGAGGCGGAGTGGGAGTTCGCCGCGCGAGGCGGACTTGACGGTGCCCTATACACCTGGGGCGAGGAGTTCATGCCTGACGGCAAGCCGATGGCCAACACCTGGATCGGCGAGTTTCCGTGGCAGAACCTGAAGCCGCCCAAGCAGCGCCGCACGACGCGCGTCCGCTCCTTCCCGGCGAACGGTTACGGCCTGTATGACATGGCTGGGAACGTTTGGGAATGGACGAGCGACTTCTACCGAACCGACCACGGAGAGGTTGCGGCCCACGCCTGCTGTATGCCGGTGAACCCGCGCATCGACGATCCCAGCGGTAGCTATTCCGAGCAAGAGGAACAGGGTGGGGCGCACATCCCGCGGCGTGTGATCAAGGGCGGCTCGCATCTGTGCGCGGAGAACTACTGCCAGCGTTACCGTCCCGCGGCTCGCCAAGCCCAGCAGGTCGAGTCCTCGATGTCACATATCGGCTTCCGCTGCATCGTCCGCGCGTAGCGCGCGACCGGCTATCCGTGGGTAGCCCAGCTCCCGGCGATGCGCACGAGTCGGAACTCTAGTATTCGGCTCCGTGTCTAACGAGCCACACCAGAACGTCATCACGGGGATCCCACAGGAAGAGCTGAAAGCCAGGCGCGAGCGGCTGCTGACGCACATCCGGGATCAGAAGCTGAGCGGCTATGTGCTGTTCGACGAGCAGTACATCCAGTACTTCACGAGCTTTGGTTTTCTGGCGACCGAGCGCCCGGTCGCTTTCGCCGCAAACGCCTCGGGCGAGATGGTCGTGTTCGTGCCCGGGTTCGAGGTGGAGCGGGTGCGTGAGGAAACCGAATTTGAGCGGGTCGAGTCCTATCCGGAGTATCCGGGGGTTGAGCATCCGATGCTGATCCTCGGACGGGTGCTGCGCGACATGGGGATCACGGGCGCGGTCGCCGCGGACAGCGACGGTTATCCCGGCATCCTGGGCTATGCCGGACCTTCTCTGAGCGAGGTGATGGGCGGCGCGACCGCGGGCCTCTCGCCGTTCATTGAGAGCCTGATGGTGCTCAAGAGCGACGCGGAGATCGCGCTGATCCGCGAGAGCGCTCGCTGGTGTGAGACCGGACACCGGCTGCTCGCGTTATATTCGCGGCCAGGTGCCACCGAGGCGCAGGTCAGCCTACGCGCTGGACAAGAGGCCACGTTGCAGATGCTGAAGACGCTCGGCTCGTCATTCGGAGGTCAGCAGGCGTCCTCCGATGGAGTGTCGGTGGGCTATCGGGGCCAGATCGGGCGACGCAGCGCCTGGGCGCACGCGATCGCGCACAACATCGAGTTTCAATCCGGTGACGTGCTCGTGACGGAGACCAGCGCACCGATCTGGGGCTACAACGCCGAGCTCGAGCGCACGTTGATCATCGGCGCTCCGAGCGACGAGGCACGGCGCCTGTTCAATCACATGGTCTCGGCACAGAAGGTGGCCTTGGATTGCCTGCGACCGGGCATCACCTGCGCTGATGTGGACCATGCCGTGCTCGGCTACTTCGAAGCGAACGACCTGATGCCCTACTGGCAGCAGCACGTCGGGCACGCCATCGGGCTACGTGATCATGAGCCTCCCTTCCTCGACGTCGGTGATCACACGCGAGTCGAGCCGGGCATGGTGTTCACGATCGAACCTGGCGTCTACTCGCCAACGGTAGGCGGCTTTCGCCACTCCGACACGGTCGTCGTGACGCACGATGGGATTGACGTCCTCACCGACTACCCGAAGGACATCGAGAGTCTGACCATCGAGCTGTGAGGTGGCCGCCCCGCACCCGTCTCAGGCGCCGGCTGTGCCCTTCCACTCGATGTCAGACAGCCGCGCCAGCGCGAGCACGAGCGCCTGGGTGCCCTTGCGCCCGTAACCCTGCGCGCTGAGAGCTACGTAGAGCTGCTCGGCGAGCGCCAGCCCGGGGACTGACAGCCGCATCCGCCGCGCCTCGGACAGGGCGATGCCCATGTCCTTGATGAAGTGGTCGACGGCGAAGCCCGGTTCGAAATCACCAGCCAGAATACGCGGCGCATAGTTGGACAGCGACCACGAACCGGCCGCTCCCGAGGCAACGGAATCGAGCACCGTCTCAAGATCAAGGCCGGCCCGATAGGCATAGAGCAACGCCTCACAGAGGCCGACCATCGTGGTGGCAATCAGGATCTGGTTGACCATCTTGGCGTGCTGGCCTGCTCCGGCTGCGCCCTGGTGGACGATGTTCTTGCCAAGGATTTCAAACAGCGGGCGCACTCGCTCGACTGTCGCCAGGTCGCCGCCAACCATGATCGACAGCGTCGCGTTGCGTGCGCCGGCGTCACCTCCGGACACCGGCGCATCCAGCGCGACTAGGCCCTTCGCGGCCGCGGCGTCGGCGATCTCCACCGCGAGCTGCGGTTCGCTGGTCGTCATGTCGACAAGCACGCTGCCCGCCGCTGCCCCCGCCAGGGCGCCATGGTCTCCGAGAAAGACTTCACGGACATCCGCCGGGAAGCCGACGATCGCAAAGGTCACGTCGGAGGCGTGCGCGACGTCGGCCGGCGTATCGGCCCAGACCGCACCGCGGCTCACGAGCGATTCGGCGGACGCACGCGTGCGTGTATTAACGGTCACGGGATGGCCCGCGTCGAGGATGTGTCCGCACATCGAGGTGCCCATCACGCCGAGCCCGATCCAGCCGACGCGAGTCTGAGAAGAGCGGTCCGTCATCGCCGGCGAGTCTACTTGGCGACCGGTGAAGAGGCTGCGGCGCGGCTGGCCTGACGCGGCTGGCCTGAAGCTCACCCGAACTGAAGCGCAGCGGTCTCGACGAGTTGGCCGCCGCGGCGTAGACATGCGCCAAAGCTGCGTGAAGTCGCGCAAAGACTGCGCGAAGTTGGTTATAGTCCCGTCGCGTGACCTACTTTTCAACTGAATTGACCAGCCAGCCGTCGGTCTGGCGGCAGGCGCAAGGGCTCGCTGAGGAGCTGCGCTCCAAACTCCCCGCTGACGGTGCCCGGATCGGGCTGCTCGGGTGTGGAACCTCGCTCTACGTGGCCCAGGCTGTCGCCTGTTATCGGGAGCGTCAGGGCGCCGGAGAGGCGGACGCCTTCCCCGGATCGGAAGTGCCGGCCGGCCGACCCTGGAGCGATGTGATCGCCATCTCTCGCTCCGGCACGACCACCGAGATCATCGACGCGGTCAAGGCCTTGCCGGAAGCGGTCAACGTGCTTGGCATCATCGCCGAGGCCGGTTCGCCGCTGGGCGAGCTGGTCACAGCCGAGCTCGATCTGCCCTTCGCAGACGAGCAGTCGGTGGTTCAGACGCGCTTTGCTACGACCGTGCTCGCTCTGTTGCTC
>Ga0224557_1002049_pt1 | contig 17967 bp, 9 predicted proteins | sample 714S31014metaG_FD_180677 | JGI IMG/M metagenome (GOLD analysis project Ga0224557, IMG submission 180677) | Peat soil microbial communities from Stordalen Mire, Sweden - 717 S3 10-14 | ecosystem: Environmental > Terrestrial > Soil > Wetlands > Peat | place: Sweden: Norrbotten County, Stordalen...
GTTGTCGAAGTCGCCCACGGCAACGCCGTTGTTGGAGTAAACGTCCACGCCGACCGCGCCGTCCAGGATCGTGCGCCAATAGTCGGCGCCGTGAAGCAACTGCTTGTTGTACGATTCGGTCGCTCCGAGAGCCTGGTGCGTGACGTCAATAAACATTGGCCCGCGCGCAACGCTCAGCGTCTCCTCGCCGGCTTCCCATCGCTGCGCCAGCCAACCTGCTGTTTCATCGCGAGACCACTCGGTGCGCCATGATCCGACGCGCTCCTCCCGCCTTTGATCGTTGCGGGTGGCCACGATGTCATAACGGATTTCCAAGCGAACCGTCAGCGGAGCCTCGGCAGTTACTTCGATGCCATAGATTTCGAACTCAGCCGTCTCGACCCGCGACAACTGCCCAAGCCAGACCTCGAGTTCACGAAGAAATCGCTCCCGTCCTGAAACGGGCTGCGCTGTAAACTGCCTTCGCACCACATCCACTCCGTATCCGGAACGGAGCGGGATTTCCTTGGTCGGAGTCAGCGGGGAAGCAGCGATCAAGGGGTGCAGCGACTTGGAAAGGGATGAAAGGCCGCGGATGGATGCCTTGAGACTCTGGCTCCATTGATTGAGGAGAGTCTCAATTTCAAAGGCATATTTTTCCGTGATGTACTCGTCCGAGCCCGGTGCGACAAGGCTGAGGACATCCGCCAATGGAGATTTGACCGGATAGTGAGGTATCAGACGAACGTCGGAGAAAGAGAATGCGGAGTTCCGATCGGGGATGGCTTCGGGCTGGTCGAACAGCAGCGCGGATCCATGGAAGGGGGACGGGCGCAGCAGCAAGGGTGCAACGCCCAGGCCTTTGAGCAATTGCCGCCTTGATAGTCCTTGAGGTCCGGGTTTGAAAGGCGTCATGCTGGAAGGTTCCGTGTTGCAGCTGAGGTGCCCGCAGAATAGCAGCAGGGCCGGATCGAGACCAAGCCCTGCGATTTGAGCGCGAATGTTGTTACAAGGCTCTCAAATTGCAGCGCCCCTGAATTCACTGCCGCAAATAATCCTTTCCTCAAGAAAAAGCCGCCCTTCGCGGTGTTGGCTGCAAAAATGAGTGGAGTGGACCGCTCTAGGCAATCCATGCGCTGAGCGCACTGCCAAGCCGGTCAAGAGTCACCGGTTCTGTTTCCTTCAACAACGCAAACTCCGGCGGAGCGACCACATAGGCCTGGGACAGGCTCTCGGCCACGCACACGCAAACCGTGGAGTGCTGGTATTCCTGATATCGATAGGCAGCCAGCCACACGTAGAGCGCCAGTATTTGCGCGTCCAGGGCGCTGCCCGGCAGGTCGTCGACGGCGGGAAGGGGATTCACCTTGTCCGGGTTGTCAAAAACAGCCACACCGGTGAAGGGCTTGGGCTTGCTGCGCACTCCGAATTGCGCCGCCAGGAACGAAGGACGGGCGCGGCGAAACGCTTCAGAGGCCGCCCACTGGACGAAGGAGTTGCCAAAGATGACGGCGCCGTTCCCACTGAGGTAAAGCGCGCGCACAAACTCGCGAATAGCCGGGTCCGACGCCACCTCGGCAGGGCACCACGGAACGACATCGACTTTGCGGAGATGATCGAACACCGCGTCCGCGCCGCCAAGATCCTTGGGCATGGTGTTCATCTCGTGCGAGAAGTTCTCCCGGTACTGGTCCAGTCTCGCGTAGCCCAGCACGGCGGCGGATGCGTGAGGCGCGGCATCTGGATTGCTGCTCAGAACGTTGTCAACCAGTCCCTTCCCGGCATCAATGATCCAGGTATTCGCCGGCGAGGAACCGGAGCGGCCTCTGACGATATCCAGCAGTCCGGTGCTGCGGCCACCAGTACTGTTGGGCTGGCCGGTCACAAGAGCTGCAAAGGCGGTGTGCGAATTGCCTGATTGCGAGAAGTCCAGCCTGATGGGACGGCCGATTCCCTGCCAGCGGCGCCATACGGTTGCTGCATCGACAGGAAGGTCCAGGGGCATATCGAGCAGAACAAGTTTGCGTTCCGATTGAACGGCAGCGCCGCTGTTCTTGAGTGCGTGCGCGTCAGCGGCGTCGAAGACCGCCTGCACTGCCTGCCGCCATTCCTGGAAGTACGAAGAAGAAGCCAGAAGGGAAGAGTTCTGAATGGTCTGTTCGTTGGTGGAGAACTGCCAGTGGGAGACCCCCATCTTCTGTTCAAGTTCGACTACATCGTGGAACAAATTCGTCGATTGCTCGGGACTGAGGCTTGCGACGAAAAGAAGAAGACGCTCAACCGACTGCCTTTCGTTGGGAAAGAGATAATTCCACTGGTTGAGCTGCTGGTTGACGAAGGGGAGAAAGGTCAACGGTATGCGCTTGAGCAGGCCTTTGCTCAAAGCCTCTTGAAGATTCGCCGGCAATGTTTGCTCAATCCCCATCATCTCTTCCCCGCTCGAAAATTCGCCGCTCGCTGCTCAACCTGACCCGGCTAGCCGCGAATCTCCGCAATCTTCCGGCCCTGAGCATCCAGCAGCGGGCAGCCCAGCAGGCTCGCCATGGTCGGGCAGATATCAATGTGCCGAATGGGACGCTCAATCGTTTGCGGCTTGTCCACACCCGCCCCCAAGGCCATCATCCAGGTGTCTCGCGTCGATTCTGTATTGGCGCGATGATTGAAAAATCCGTTGGTCGACGATCCATCGGGGTCGCGCCCGAATTCGGGCAGGACCACCATCGTGGTCTGTCCCTTGTAATCCGGATTAGCCTCGATCTCCTGCCACAGTTGATAGATGAGGCGATCGGCAGTCTTGATACCCGACATGTGCAGCGAATACGAACCAAAGTGCGCCGCTTCCACGTCAGAGAATGCGACGGTCAGCACTTGAGGCGCGAACTTGCGCATGATTTCGCGCGTCATGAAGAAGGTGAGCTCGTCTCCCGAGGTGGGACCGCCGCTGCGTACAAACTCGGCGATCGCGTTTTGAATCGTGGCCCGCACGCGGGGGTCGAGTTGGTCGGAGGCGTCGAAGACGTTCCAGCCCAGCCCCTCGTAGTTGCTTCCCGCCATGGCGCTTTCCAGCTCGGCCTCAACCTTGCTGCGGTCCGCCATGTTTGCCGAGCGTCCATTGCGAAGAGCGTCCACGACCGCCGTGAGCATCAGTTGCTTGGGAAAAACCACGTTGGCGCCATAGGCCGGTCCATAATTTGTATCCGAGCTGGCGCCAATCAGGCTGGTGAGCGCCTTGTTGCTGGCCACAACCCAGGTGTCGCTGCGATCAACGCCGAGTCCCTTGCGGAATTGCTCGAACAAGGTGGGAGTCGTCGGGGCAAGCTTCCCCCAGTCGTCCACGCGTTGCCAATTTCCGGTCAGAATGCTTGAGATCGCGTTGAAGTGCGCTGTAACGCCTTCGTTGCGTGCGTGCAGATAGAGGAGCGATCGGGGAAGAAGGTCCGCGGACAGGTGCGGAATATTGACCAGGCCCTCAGGTGAAAAAGTCTCATCCCGGCGAACCCCGCCAATGACGACTACTACGACCTTGTGTCCTGAACCCGCTGCATTACGTGTGCTCTGGGCTGCGCCTGCCCTCGGAACCAACAGGCCTGCCATCAGCATTCCCGCCGCGTGAAGGAACCTTCGCTTGGAAGGATCGGCAAGTGATCCCGGATCGAATACAGACTCGGAGCCACGCTCAGCGCCGGGGCATAATACGTCCTCCATAAGCTAACCTCTTGTGCTAGATCTTACGGGGAGTTCGGGTTTGTTCCTGAACTCCGGACCAAGTCTGCAGAATTTTACCCATAGCACCATCGCTTATCAATTCTAGTCTTGAACCCAAGGGCAAACGCACCTTAATTTGTTTTCGGCCACTGCAACTGAAAATGACTGATTTGGGGAGATGCGAGCAGCCCAAAAAGCGCCCCAAATGAACTGATCCTGTGTACTGGTTGTCCGGTGAACTGATCCTCGCCTGGCGGAATGCCTGCAGCAATTTTCTCGGCGCGGAATGCGATGAATAGGCCTGCCAAAGCTGCCCGAAATATTCCAATAGGTAAGTGTAATCAAAAGAGACATTGAAAAGCCTCCCTTAACTGTCTTGAACCCGGCCTCCTTTGTTTATCTTAGTTATTTATTTTGTGTAATTTGCGCCAGGATTGGGGACGCAGCGATCCAGACATGCGGCCCGACGGGCGGGGGAGGATCATTAGGGCTAAGAAAACCTGCAACTTTTGGTTGACAAGCATTTGCGCACCTGCTATTTTTTCTCGCGGTGGTGATGTAACCGTTTTCAGCGTTCTAAAGTCAACGGCCGCTTCATCACCTCAGTGGTACATGGTCGCTTTTCCCAAAAGCAAGTAGACCTATCTGAAATGAATAGACCAACGGGAAAACATCACGTAACAGGAAATGAGGATACTCGGATGGCCCTTTTTCGCAACAGATTCAGATGGATCAGGCAGTTTGGCTTCCTGATCGTCGCATGTGCGTGCTTCCTTCTACTCCCAGGCCGGTTCGCATTCGGTCAGGTGGATGAGGGAGCAATTTCTGGAACGGTGCAGGACACCACAGGCGCGGTGGTACCCGGCGCGAGCGTGGTTTTGCTGAATACCGACCAGAACATAACCTTGGAAACGAAAGCCGGCCCCAGCGGCGAGTACTTCTTCTCGCCGGTCAGGATCGGCCATTACTCGGTGTCCGCCACCGCCAAGGGTTTCTCCAAGACCGACCAGAAAAACCTGACGGTAGAAGTCGGACAGCATCTCCTCGTCAACGTCCAGCTCAAGCCTGGCGCGACAACTGAAACCATCGAAGTTTCCACCGCCCCGCCGCTACTGCAGACTGAAGAAGCCTCGGTAGGCCAGGTCGTCAGCCAGCAGCAGGTCAACTCTCTGCCCCTCAACGGGCGCAACTTTACGTTCCTCGCCCAGCTTGGCGCCGGCATGCAAACGCCGGAAGCTGACACCCGCGGCAATGCGGCCTCAGGCGCGTTTTCAGCCAATGGCCTGCGCCCCGCGCAGAACAACTACCTGCTGGACGGCATCGACAACAACTCCAACGCCGTCGACTTCCTCAACGGAACCAACTTTGTCATTTTGCCCCCCCTCGACGCCATTGAGGAATTCAAAGTCCAGACAGCGGACTTCAGCGCCGAACTGGGACGTTCCGCGGGCGCGGTTCTCAACGCCACCATCAAATCCGGCACCAACAGCCTCCATGGCGCGGCCTGGGAGTTTTTCCGCAACGATAAACTCGACGCCGCTGATTGGTTTGAAGACAACGGCGGAGTCAAGAAGGGCGAGTTGCGCCAGAATCAATTCGGCGCATCCGGCGGCGGCCCCATCATCAAGAACAAGATCTTCTTCTTTGGTGACTACGAAGGTTATCGCCGTGTCCAGGGCCAAGCTTCCAACGGCTCGGTTCCCACCGCGCTGGAACGCAGCAGCGGCTACACCAATCTCTCCGATATCCTCACCCAGTCGGCTGGTACGGCCAGAACCGACCTCATTGGACGCACCATTCCGCGCGGCACAATCCTCGATCCGGCTACCACGCGCTTTGTTGCAGCCGGAGCGACGGATCCGGTTTCAGGCCTGACCAATAACACCGCCAGCGCCGGCTATGTGCGCGATCCGTTCGGCACCTGCGGACCCGGCACATTGACCTTTACCACCGCTTGCGGTCTCAATCAGTTGCCTTCCAACCGCCTCGACGCAAACGCCATCAAGCTGTTGCAGCTCTACCCGGCGCCGAACTCCGGATTGTCTACCTTCACCTCGAGCCCCAATCTGTTCGAGCATAAGAACGCCTACGATATTCGTGGAGATATCAACCCCAGCCAGAGCGACCAGATTTTTATTCGCTTCAGCTATGCTGACGACCCGATCTTCATTCCGGGTATCTTCGGCGGCGTCGCCGATGGCGGCTCCTTTGACCAGGGCCTCCAGACCGCGAAATCCGATCAGGCCGTTGCGGGGTGGACACATGTGTTTACTCCCAACACCGTCAACCAGGTACGCGCTGGATTCGCTCACCTCCACACCACGCGCTTCGGACCCGAAGGCAATGTTACGGGCCTACCGGCGCAGTATGGTATCGGCGGTTATACCACGATCGGCGCTTTGCCCGAGAACGGCGGCCTTCCGGCCCTCCAAATCGGCAATCTGGCCACCCTGGGCAGCAACAACTACCTTCCTTCGGACGAAGTCAGCCAGACCCTCCAGGTTACGGACGACTTTACGAAGATTCTCGGCAAGCACAGTTTCAAGGCCGGGTTTGAGTACCAGCACGTGAACTTCTCTACCCTGCAGCCGGCCAGCTCGCATGGCCAGTACGACTGGAACGGTACCTTCACGGATATTCCCAACCTGAGCACCACCACTGGCGGCATGGCGCAACTCCTGGTCGGCGCGTCAGCGGCTCCGGCCACTATCGCGGGAAATCCAAATCCCAATGGATTCAGCTATTCCGGCGGCGTCGACAGCGTATGGATCTCCAACATTGGAAAGACCTACGATGAAAAGATGTACAGCGCTGTTTACCTGCAGGACGACTGGAAGGTCAGTCCCAAACTGACCGTCAATCTCGGCATCCGCTGGGATAAATTTGGTCCCATCAATGAGACCAACGGCGGCCAGGCCAACTTTGTTCCTAACTACTTTGGAACGCCCACCCTGCTGCTCCCTGCCTCTGGCAAGGACAACAGAACTTTGTCCACAGGCAATGGAGTTCTCAACGCGGCTACACCGGGCAGCAGCGGTACTTGCGCCGGCGTTGGTTGCTGGGGCTTTATCGACCTGCTGGCCAAGGATGGCATCGCCCTCAGCCTCACCGACCAGTACGGCAAAGGGCTGCTCCAGACCCCAGACACCAACCTCGCGCCTCGCGTAGGGTTCGCCTATCAGGTCGACCCGAAACTGGTCGTCCGCGGCGGATTTGGGCTCTTCTTCAACTCCTTTGAAAACCAGGGATACGGACCGAACATCGGCGAGAATTATCCCTTCCAGTACTCCTTCGGCTATGGCACCAGGGCAGCTCCCGGCGCACCAGCCGCGGCATCCCAGGTGGCGCCTGTCAGCTACGGCACTGCATATGCAGGATGCCCAACGGCAGGTCCGGGTGGAACGGCAAGCCTGGAAGCAGGCGTATCGTGCACATCCTTTACACCGGCTCTTGTCAACGCGCTTGGTCTTGGCTTGCAGGGGTTGCAATTCAACTACCAAACCCCACGCACGTACAGCGCCAACCTCACCCTCCAATACTCGATCACCCACAGCTTGTCCGCGCAGGCCTCCTATGTCTTTACAGATGGGCAGGATCTTCAGGCGGGCACAGGAACCAACAACGTCTCGGCGATCTTCCCGTCCGGAACCAGCACAACGCAAGTGGATTCGTCCGGCAAGCCACTTACCGGCATGGAGCCGTTCCCGGACTTTGGCGGCGGCAGCTACCAGGCCAACGTAGGCAACAGCCAATACCACGGCCTGCAAACCAAAATCGAGCAGCAGTTCTCGAACGGGATGACTTTCCTGGTCACGTACACCTTCTCGAAGACGCTGTCTGACGCCGGTGACTTGCTCAACGGCGGCAGCAACGGCGGCTGGCGCGCACCCTCCGTCCCTGGGCTTGGTCCCAAGTTCGATTGGGGTCTGGCGGACTTCAACATCCGGCAGGTGTTCCACTTCAGCGGCGGCTATGAGCTCCCCTTTGGCAAGGACAAGCGCTTCCTGAACCAAGGCGGGGCAGCCGATGCAGTGCTTGGCGGCTGGTCGTTCAACTGGATCGCCGTACTTCAGGGCGGACAGCCAATCAACATGGGTTGCCCCACCGGGACCACTTCTGGAACCGGTTGCAACGTTCTGCGGGTTGCAGGGCAAAGCCAACAACTGGGAATCCAGAACAAGGCAATCGCGGCAAACGGCGGCGTCAAGAGGCCGTTCTGGTTCAACAACGCTGCAGCCTTCAACCAGCCTTGCCAGTTAGGGCCAAGTGGTCCCATCGTTGGCTCACCGGCCGGATGCGTACCTCTGCAAGCCGAAGGCGCATTGGGAAGCAGCGGTGGCGGACAGACCTGGGGTCCAGGATTCCATCGCCTCGACTACTCCTTGTTCAAGGCGATCAAGATCAACGAACGGTTCTCAGCGCAGTTCCGGGCTGAGTTCTTCAACATCCTCAACCATCCGAACTTCAACGCTCCTGGATTCGGCGGCAACGGCGTCGTTTCCGTCGGCGGCTCAACCAATTACACCGATGCGCACTTCGGCGAAGTTGGATCCACTCGCGATGCTCCCTACGATCCGAGGCAGATCCAGTTTGCTCTGAAACTGTACTACTAGCTAGAATGAAAATGCCCCGGGAAGGCACGCCTGTTGGGTGCCTTCCCGGGGCTTTCTTCTGTGCGGAATTCTTTCATGGCGCGGCGATTTTGGAAGGGTGTTTTGGGCAAACGGCTTCAGTGTTGGCTGGCGATCGTGTTCTCTGTTGCGCTCTGCGCGCAAGTTGCGCCGGCGCAGGGCAGCCAAACCGAAAACCTGAACAGCGAGTTTCAATCCGCCGCAGCCGCATACGATGCCGGCCATTACGCCCAGGCAGCGGCACAACTGGAACAGCTGCTGCCCCGCGTACCCGACAGCTTTGAGGTCAATGAACTCCTGGGACAGGCCTACGCTTCGCTATCGCAGGATGCAAAAGCCATCGAACACCTCGAAGCAGCCGTACGCCTCAAGCCGGATTCGGCTCCCGCCAGGGAGAATCTGGCGGCAAGCCTGGCGCACTCGGGAAAGACTCAATTGGCCGAGGAACAGTTCCGCAAGGCGCTTGCGCTGGAACCTCAGGATTTTGACGCCAATCACAACCTGGGCGAGTTTTATGCGCAGTCCGGTAAGCTCGTGGACGCGCTTCCCCTTCTCGAACGGGCGCAGGGGATCAATCCTTCCTCCTACGACAATGGCTACGACCTGGCGTTGACCGAGTTTCTTACCGGACGGCTTGCAGAGGCAACCCAGCTTGTGCAAACCCTGATACAAGAGAAGAACACCGGAGAACTGCACGACCTGCTGGGCCAGATCGATGAGAAAGGCGGGAAATCTGTTGCCGCGGTCAACGAGTTCGAGACCGCTGCTCACCTGGAGCCGAGCGAGGAGAACTTGTTCGATTGGGGAGGCGAGCTCCTTCTCCACAGGACCTACGAACCGGCCATCGAAGTCTTCGAGGCGGCGACTCGACGTTATCCGGATTCCCCCCGGCTGATGATCGGGCTGGGATTGGCGCTGGACTGGCGGGGCAAATACGACGAGGCGGTCAAAGCGCTGCTCACCGCTACCGATCTGGCCCCGTCCGACCCTCGCTGTTACCTCTATCTTTCCAAGGCCTACGATAGTTCTCCTGATCAGGCGCAGGACGTCATTGCGCGATTTAGGCGTTATGCCGAGCTTGAACCCAGCAATGCGCTGGCCCAGTACTACTACGCCATGAGCTTGTGGAAGGGAAAGCGGGTGGGAGACGCAAGCCTGAACCTCGAGATGGTGGAGTCTCTTTTGAAAAAGTCGATCGCCGCGGATGATTCGCTCCCTGAAGCCCATGTGCAGTTGGGCGATCTTTACGCCGACCAGCATCAGTATGACAAGTCCATTCCGGAGTATGTGCGGGCGCTGGAACTGAATCCGAATCTTCCCGACGCTCATTACCGCCTGGGAACGGACTATGTTCACGTTGGGCAAAAGGAGCAGGCGCAGAAGGAATTCGACGTTTATCAGAAACTCCGCGCGCAGCATCTGGCCGAAGTTGACAAGGAGAAAACGGAGGTCCAGCAATTCGTATACTCATCGAAGTCCGGCCCTGTCGCCCCTCAATGACGGAGCCGGCGCCAGCGCTCATGTCTTATCGCTGGCCATTGCAACTGTTTAGGTAGACAAGCTCGAGAAAGACACGCAATAAAATTTCGCCTTGATCCCCAAAGGCGGTTCTGGAGGTCACAAATGTCTGAAGAAAGCTCTCTGAGGTCTCAGCAGAGGAGGCGTGTAGTCCTTGCCGGCCTGACGGTCATGCTCGTTCTACTCACTTCCATCGGGCTTGTGCCGTTCGACAGAGGCGCCTCCGCAGCGGTCGAGGGCCAGGAGTATGCACAGGCTTGGGAGAAAGAGCAACCGGCAAGCGCAGGCATCTCCATTGACTACCCGGAAGACGGCTCCATCTTTCCTCCCGGCATCACCCCGCCCACATTCATCTGGAGAGATGCGGCGGCAACGTCCTGGCGTATCAATATATCCTTCGCAAACAAGGCGCCTGCTCTCCAATTTCGAACCAATGGGGAGCGGATGCATGTGGGCGCAATCGACCCGGAGTGCGTTGCCGAAAGCAACAAGCCACCGAAATTGACTCCGCAGCAAGCGGCATCCTGGACCTGGACCCCCGATCCTGCGACCTGGTCGGCAATTCAACTCCATTCCACGGGGCAGCCGGCCACGGTCACCATTACCGGTTATCTCAATGACCAGATCGTTTCCGCTCCCTCGCACAGTGCATTCTCAACATCGAGGGATCCGGTGGGCGCTCCCATCTTCTACCGGGATGTGCCGTTGATGCCGACTGTCGGCACCAACGGAATCGTTCAGCCTATTCCCACTTCCGCCATCCATCTCATCAAGTGGCGTCTTCGCGATATTCGCCAGACAGAGAGCCACACGGTTCTCCACAACATGCCCACCTGCGCCAATTGCCATTCCTTCTCCGGCGATGGCAAGACGATGGGCATCGACATCGATGGTCCGGCCAACGACAAGGGCCTCTATGCCATTGTGCCCATCCAACGCGAAATCTCGATTAAGAACAAGGACATCGTTCAATGGAACACGGATGGAAAGGTCGGCCAGACGCGCGTGGGCTTCATGTCTCAGGTCTCCCCGGACGGCCGATTCGTGGTCAGCACATTTGCCGGCCCATCCCTCGACGTTCCCAGTACGTATTACGTAACCAACTTCAAGGACTACCGATTTCTTCAGGTCTTCTATCCAACGCGCGGCATTCTGGAGTGGTACAACCGTGCCACGGGCAAGCGTCAGCCATTGCCGGGCGCAGATGATCCGAACTACGTACAGACGGACGGATTCTGGAGTCCCGACGGCAAGACCATCGTATTCGCACGAGCTGTGGCGCGGGATCCCCGTCAAGAAGGCCAGAAACCCGCTCTCTACGCGAACGATCCCAACGAGACTCAAATTCAGTACGATCTTTATCGAATTCCCTTCAACAACGGCAAGGGAGGTACGCCGGAGCGCATCGTCGGAGCCTCGCAAAATGGCATGAGCAACACCTTCCCAAAGGTCTCGCCGGATGGGCGCTGGATTGTGTTTGTTCAGTGCCATAACGGCCAGCTCATGCGCCCTGACAGCCAACTCTACATCGTTCCGTTCAACGGTGGCGTCGCCCGCCGCCTGCGCGCCAACACCCCAACCATGAACTCGTGGCATAGCTTCTCGCCCAACGGCCGCTGGCTGGTGTTCTCCTCCAAGGCGCGCTCACCCTACACACAGATGTATCTCACGCACCTTGACGCCAACGGCAACTCCAGCCCCGCCATCCTCATCGACAACGCAACCGCCGCCAACCGTGCCGTCAACATCCCGGAATTCGTCAACATCGCAGGAGACGGTATCAGGGATATTCAGGTTCCCGCTGTCGAAGTTTACAAGTTGATCGATCAGGCGGTGAAACTTGAAAATCAAGGAGACTACAAGCAGGCCCTGACGATCTGGAGAAAGGCCCTGGAACTGGATCCTGACGACGCAAAGAGTCACAACGATCTGGGAATGAACCTTTATCTCCTGGATTCCAAAGACGAAGCATTCCGACAACTTCGCGAATCCATCCGCATCAACCCAATGCTTGTGGAGGGTCACTACAACCTGGGCAGATTGCTGTTGCAGGAAGGCCATCCTGACCAGGCAGTACCGGAATTGGAAAGGACACTGACTCTCAGTCCGCGATTCAGCTCTGCACAGGAGGCTTTGTCCGCTGCGTTCGTCGCTCTGGGCAAGCCACGAGAAGCTCTTGGCATGTGGCACCAGGTGCTCACTCTTCAGCCCAACAGCGTTGCTGCCCTGGTTGGCGCCGCGCGGATTCTGGCGACCACCACGGACGATAAATTCCGCAACGGTGCTGAAGCGGTAACACTTTCCAGCAGGGCAAACGATCTTACGTCGGGAACGAATCCGAGCGTGCTGGATGTTCTTGCCGAAGCCTATGCCGAGGTCGGCCAATTTTCGCAGGCGCTCACTTTTGCAAATCGCGCGTTGGATCTGACCGTTGCCAAGGGCGACGATGCCACGGCTGCCGCCATCCGCTCGCGGATCCAGCTCTACACAGCCAACACGCCTTACCGCAATTAGGCCAGGTTAAGGCTCACTGCGGATTCGCAGCGTCGGTGAGTACCCGTGTCGTCGAGGCGAAGCGGTGATAACCGGTGAACAGGGTCTCGTTCAACCACCGGGTCGGCACATCTTCCGTGATGTCCTGGGTGTTGGCGGCCGCGTCGGAGAGAGCGAGGCTGCGCACCGGGCAGATAAACTCGCCGTCGCCGATCTGGACTGAGCCATACTCCACCAGTATCGCCGCCTTGCGGAACGGATCGCTGTCTTTCAACTCCGCCTCCATGGTGATGCGGAGAACCGTTCCGGTTTCCGGGTCCAGCCAAATCGATCCGTGATAGGCGGGCCTGATGCGAAGGATCGAGGTGCGGGAAGGAGCGTTGTTCGGTCGCACGCCGATGCTTGCAATTCCGCGGCTCCCACCCGGCGATGCGAAGCCCTCGATGGCCGCCTCCCGCTCAAGAGTGCTGATGAGCTCAAAGTGTGAGGCAGAGTTGGGCACCGAATACTGAAAGACTGCCGCAGGGCCCTGCGCGGTCTGTTCCCAATGACTCCACGCGACCCTTCCATGGGCCGTATCCGCAAGAATCATGCCCAGTGTCGTGCCGAACTCGCCTCCCGAGATCAGTCCAATCTGCTGCTGCCAGACTGCTGAACCCTGCGTTGGAGGCTGATTCTCGCGTTCGTCGCGTACAGAGATTTCCCGGCTGGAAGTATCCACCAGGTGCAACCCCGCGCGAACCGGCCAGCCGCCTTTCTTGAGTTCTTGAGCGCTGTCGTCGTATCGGTTGATGGTCCGGGTGGCCAGAAAATTGGGCAGGCGCGGCAAGGTTTGCGCCCCATAGTGTTGCGCCGCTGCGAGCATTCGCTGCTGCGTGGCGCCGTCGGGAGCGGCTGCAGCCGGCAAGTCGCTGGCCGGCGGATCAAGAAACGCCGACTGATCGGCGAGCAATTCGAGAGCCAGCGCCGCTTTGGAGCCAGCGGCCACATGTGCGCTGAGCCGGATCAGTGCAGGCTCGGTGAGCCGTTCAGATAATTCCATATTGCCGATTTGGCGCGCGATGTCCGCATCCGCCTTGTGCTCGGCATATGCCGCGGTGAGCGCTTGATCCAGTTGCGCGACGGTTCCGCGCTTTGCCGCCCCGGCTGTAAGCGCCGTGCTTGCCAAAAGCACGAAAAAAATCAATCGTCTCATCGCACCGTCTCCAGGTCGGCCTTCAATTCCTGCAATCCCGCACACATTTCGGTCTTTATTCAGAATTCAGAGACACGCCAGTATACGCCTTACCGGTTCTATGATTCCGTGATCCATTCCTGGCCCAGCAATGAAGTCCCTCGCCTTTGCCGGAAGATATCCAACTGGTATTCGCCCCGTAAGGATTGAATGCCTACGCTGTCCTGTTTGTGCACTCACGCTGTGCAGTGTATGTTTAATTCGACCTTCTTAAGACAAACGTTGCAGGGCCAAGTGCCGAAGCGCTGCGAGAAAAACTGAGAGTGCAGGGGAAATGGGAAAGAAGAACGTCCGAAGAATCAAGGGAATGCTCGCGACTGCGCTCTTGCTGTTTGCCGGCATATTGAGCAACGCACAAAACAAGGATGCTGGCCAGGGCCTTCCTGATTCCCCAAGACCTGCCGAGCGTTCCATTGAGGACCTGAATTACCTCGGAGGTGATGCCGCGATGCCGCCGTTTTCTGACAGCGTCATCGACATTAATTCTGGATTTCGCCAGACACTGTTGAGCAAGGGCATCGCCTTTCGAGTCATTACGGGGATGGAATATACGCAGAACATGCTCAACAAGCCAGTGCCTGCGGATGAGCAGGTTTACGCCGGTCAGCGCGCTTTCGAAACTTCATTTGTGCAGCCGATCCTCGCTGCCGATCTTCGTCAACTGCATTTACAGCATGCGCAGTTCTATTTGGGCGGGGTGTGGAACTGGGCAAGCTGGAATCCCGCTGGTCCAAAGTCGGTTCAGTTGTGGGCTCTCTATTTCTACAAGGCGTTCGGGGACGATCGCGTTGAGATGAAGGCGGGCTACATCGCCAACAACATGAATTTCGTTGGTCTTTTTGTTGGAGGATCGACCGCGACCGGTGCACAGGGCGTTTACGCCGTATTGCCCTACGAGGCTGGCATGTCGTACTTTCCTCTGACGGCTCCGTCGTTCAACGTTCGGATACGCGGACCTGAGAATACCTACATCAAGACCGCCGTGCAGCGGAGTCTCGATCCAAACGGCGGGCCGGCAGAAATTGCGCGAAACCACACCGGCTTCCGGTTCCTGCCGCACGGTGACAAACTCTTCCTGATCAATGAAGGGGGCTACCAGCGCGCAGCAAGCGCCGATGCGCACGAGGCGTGGTTTCGCGCCGGCTACATGTACAACACTTCGTCTTACAAGAATGTCGCAACTGGCCGCCCGGAGTCGCACAATGACTGCGCATACGTTCTAATGGATGATCAATTGCTCAAGTCCAACCGTGAGCGTCCAAGCCAGGGCCTCTATGCCGGTGGATCCTTTATGACGGTTCCGCAATCGAGGAACGCATACGCCCGCTATTACGAGGCGCGACTCTACAAGGAGGCGCCGATTCGGTCACGTCCCTCCGATGTTCTCTCCGTAGTTGCATCCCGCACCGGCTACAGCAAGATCTTCGCAGACAATCTCGTCTCCGAAGGCAAGACCGTGTGGCGGGCTGGGACGACGATCACCGGCAGCTACTCGCTGCGCGCTTCACGCGGCAACTACCTGAGCCTGGGGGCAAGCTACGTCGATGGGCCGGCTGTTACGCCGCGTGTTCCAAATGCACTCAATTTCGCTGCGAACTGGACTCTGTTTTTCTAGTGTCCTGTCTCCGACGTTCGTCCAAAAAATGTTCATCGGCTTTGTGTCAGGGCGCGACCTCGAAGACCGAGAAAAACTCCCGCGAAGCCGGATTAAGTGTCAGGCCACGACTTCAGTCGTGCCGTAAAGGTCGCAAAGCGAATGGGCTTTACAGGTTGCGGAAAAACTCCATCGGTGAAGTGGTTTGTATCAGGGCACGAGTTTACTCGTGCCGCAAAAGCCGCAGAATCAACGTCGGGCTTTAGCCCCTGCTGGTTCAGCTCAACCGAAGGCGCCTTTTTCCGCAGCCTGTTTAGCCCCTGCGGGATGTTTTTCCAACCACTTTGAATCATCGAATTATTTAACGAACTTGAGAAACACCACACTAGCCTGCACGATCTGGCTGTTCGCGCAATCGCGGCGCATGCATAACCCACACAAAAACCAAGTGGAGCAGACCCGAGGTCAGCTCCACTTCTTCCTCTCCCGTTCATCTTGTTCAAAGCGAGCAGCATCATCCTCCACCCGCTCCTGGTAACCCGCCTCAGTCGCGCTCCCAGAAATGCGGAGGCTCGATGCCCAGCGCGCGCAGATACACATATCCCTGCCCGCGATGGTGAATCTCGTTGTCGATCGCGTACTGGATCATCGCCAGCCCCGGCATCTCCCACTGCCCAAAGGCCTTGTCCACCGCGCTGAAGCGGTGCGGCGGAATCTTCCAGAACTTCTCGTCGAGCTCCGCTGTCTGAGCGTCCCAAACCCGCAAAATCTCCGCCTTGGTCTCCAGCTTCGGCCCGCTGTTTCCGAATTCCACCCATTTGCCGGTGGCCACGCCGTCCACGATCGGGACGGCCATCTTGATGAACTCAATCGCCATCTCTGAAAAAGGCCGCATGCCGCCCACTGAAAACGCGAACAGCTTGTCTTCAGGGAAGGCCTCAATCGTTTTGCGCGTCAACCTTCTGTGTCCCTGCCAGTTCTTCAGCAAGTCTTCCGCCGACAGCATATTCACCTGCATTGTTTCGGTCGCCATCTCGTATTACCTCCTGCCCCATTTGGGCCGATTTCGACTCTAAGGGTAATTCCCGACAACCTCTGTCGTATTTGTGATAAATAATGAAATTGTCATGTATGACCCCGTCATGCGCGTCCTCACCGTCCTTGAGATTCTGCAAGCCCGCGACCATGTCACCGGCGCCGAGTTGGCCGAGCGGCTTGAGGTCGATCTGCGCACCGTGCAGCGCTACATCGTTCGACTCAAGGATCTCAATATTCCCGTCGATTCCTCGCGCGGTGTCGGAGGCTCGTATCGACTGCGTCCCGGCTACCGTTTGCCGCCGCTGCTCATCACCAATGAGGAAGCCTTTGCGCTTTCGCTCGGCCTGCGCGCCCTCCGCCAGATCGGCCTGTCAGCCTTTGCGCCCGCCACTGAAGGAGCACTCGCCAAGCTGGGCCGCGTGTTGCCCGAGGCGCTCCGCGAGAGCATCAACACAGTTGAAGAAGTGGTTGCTGTGGAACCGGGACCGTGGGTTGTCTCTACGTCAGTAGAGTCAGTTATCCGCGCCGCCACGGCCATTCGCGCGTGCCGCCGCGTGCGCTTTGCTTATCAATCGCATTCTGAGCAGAACTCCCGCCGCGAGATCAATCCCTATGCCGTCATCCACACCGACGGGCGCTGGTATCTCATTGGCTACTGCCTTCTGCGTAAGGCCCTGCGCACCTTCCGTCTCGACCGCGTTCAAAATCTTGAGATCCGCTCGGCCTCGTTCCAGCGTCCCAAGAAATTCGATCCGCACGCTCACCTCAAGCAAAGCATGCCTTTCATTCAGTCCGGCTACCAGATCGACGTTTGGATTGACATGCCCGTCGAGCAAGCCCAGCGCGCCTTTGCGCCCTACCGTGTCGCCACCGAGAGTGAGCAGGGCGGAACGCGCCTGCGCTGCGGCCGCGACAGCCTGCGGCCCATTGCAGCCATGCTCCTCGGCATGGGACGTCGCATCGTCATCCACAAGCCGGCAGAGCTGAGAGCTACGTTCAGGGAGATGGCAAAAATGGCACAGCAGACGGCGAAAGCCCGCTGACCCGCACTTCTCACAGTCCGCGTGAAATCGCAGCGCCGATCTCCACAGGCTGTCACGAAACCTCGCTTAAGCCCTGTTTTGTAACAAGGGCACGGCTTCAGCCGGGCCGAAACCGATGCAAAATCAATGAGGGCTTCAGCCCCTGCTACGGATGAGCGGCGAAAGAACTCCCCAGCCGGCGAGTTTCGTAGCAGCCTGTCCAGATCGGCTGTCCTGAGGGACTCCGGCCTTCAAATGTCTCGCCTGATCCAGAATTCTGGACTGTTATGGAGTGTGTGAGAAATGCGAACTGATGTCGCGCGTGGTTCGGCCTACTTTTTCTTCGCTGCGCGCGCGGATGTGTTCGCGGCCACAGCCACGCGGATGAGTTGCTTGAACGCCGTTTCGTCCAGCTTCTCGCCTTCGCGCAGATCGATGGCGCGGCGCACGTTGCCTTCCAGACTCGAATTGAAAAGCTTCTTCGGATCCGCAATCGAGGCTCCCCGTGCAAAGGTCAGCTTGACGGCCTGCTTATACGATTCGCCAGTGCACACAATGCCGTCATGCGACCAGACCGGCGTGCCGGGATTGGTGGCCTTGGCCCACTTCCACTCTTCTTCAATGGCCGGGTCGGCCTCGTGAATGAGTCTGCGCACCATTGCCAGCGTTGCGCTTCTCCAGCCGCCCAGCGCTTCAATCCGCTTGTCGATCTTCGCGCTGGCGCCCCTCGCGCCGGCGCCTGCATCTTTCAAT
>Ga0224557_1002051_pt1 | contig 17964 bp, 20 predicted proteins | sample 714S31014metaG_FD_180677 | JGI IMG/M metagenome (GOLD analysis project Ga0224557, IMG submission 180677) | Peat soil microbial communities from Stordalen Mire, Sweden - 717 S3 10-14 | ecosystem: Environmental > Terrestrial > Soil > Wetlands > Peat | place: Sweden: Norrbotten County, Stordalen...
CTGTCCGCGCTGCTGAGCCCGTTCGACACCGACGAATGGGCGTCGCCGTCGGGGCGCCGGATGGACCTGCCGATGCGCGGCAACATTCTGACGGTCCCCATCTCGTCCCGAAAGACCGACGACGGCCGGATCGAGGGTTCGGCACGCTTCGCCCGGTTTCATCTGGGACGCAATGGCGCCGTGCATGGCGGGTCGCTGGGAATGCTGTTCGACACCATCCTCGGGTTGACAGGGTCGGTGCTCACCGGCAACCCGCGCCAACGCACGGCCTACCTGAAGATCAACTACCGCAATATCGTGCCGATCGAAAAAGACCTGCAATTCGTCGCGGGCGTCGACCAGGTGGAGGGTCGCAAAGTCTTCGTGTCGGGCCGGTTGACCGACGGCGACACCCTGCTGGCCGACGCCGACGCGCTGTTCGTGCGGCTCAAGCCCGGCCAGCCATGAGGGTCTCTGAGCAAGCAGGCGCCAGAGCGCGCCGAGATATAAACCACGCACAGCTGCGCGGCGCGTCGTGTGCGTGGTTTATGTGTCGCGGTAGCCGCGCGCTGCAGGCGCCGTTAATCGCCTGGGTTGTTCCAAACCCGCCCCGATAGCATGGCAACGATCGATCCCCGAACCACAAACCTTTGGAGACCAACCCGATGAGTGCCCCCGCACGCCCCGTCCCAGCAGCCCCGATCCGGGTTCCTGCCGGGACGACCGCGGCCGCGGCGGTCGGGGAGGCGGGGCTGCCGAGACGGGGCGCGCCCGACGCGATCGTGGTGGTCCGCGACGCCGACGGCAAGCTGCGCGACTTGAGTTGGACGCCCGACGCCGACGCCGAGGTCATCCCGGTGGCCGCCGACACCGACGAGGGGCGCAGCGTTATCCGGCATTCGGCCGCCCACGTGCTGGCCCAGGCCGTCCAGGACCTGTTCCCGCAGGCCAAGTTGGGGATCGGCCCACCGATCACCGATGGCTTCTACTACGACTTCGACGTGGCCGAGCCGTTCACGCCCGAGGACCTGGAAAAGCTGGAAAAGCGGATGCGCCAGATCGTCAAGGATGGACAGCTGTTCGACCGGCGGGTCTACGAGTCCAAGGAACAGGCGCGCGAAGAGCTGGCCAACGAGCCCTACAAGCTTGAACTGGTCGACGACAAGTCCGGCGATCCGGACGTCATGGAGGTCGGAGGCGACGAGCTCACCGCCTACGACAACCTCAATCCCCGTACCCGGCAACGGGTATGGGGCGACTTGTGCCGCGGGCCGCACATCCCGACCACCAAGCACATCCCGGCGTTCAAGCTCACCCGCAGTTCGGCGGCCTATTGGCGTGGTGACCAGACAAACGCCAGCCTGCAGCGCATTTACGGCACCGCGTGGGAGACGCAGGAAGCGCTCGACAAGCACCTGGAGCTCATCGAGGAGGCGCAGCGCCGCGACCACCGCAAGCTGGGCGTGGAGCTGGACCTGTTCAGCTTCCCCGACGAAATCGGTTCGGGCCTACCGGTTTTCCATCCCCGAGGCGGCATCATCCGCCGCGAGCTGGAGGAGTACTCGCGGCGTAGGCACGAGCAGGCCGGCTACGAGTTCGTCAACACCCCGCACATCACCAAGGAGCAGCTCTACATCACCTCGGGCCACCTCGAGTGGTACGCCGACGGCATGTTTCCGCCGATGCACATCGATGCGGAGTTCAACGAAGACGGCTCGGTGCGCAAACCGGGCCAGGACTACTACCTCAAGCCGATGAACTGCCCGATGCATCATCTGATCTATCGGGCACGAGGACGTTCGTACCGCGAACTTCCGTTGCGGCTCTTCGAGTTCGGGAGCGTGTACCGCTACGAGAAGTCCGGTGTTATCCATGGCCTGACCCGCGTGCGCGGCATGACGCAGGACGACGCTCACATCTACTGCACGCTCGAGCAGATGCGCGACGAGCTGTCCTCGGTGCTGCGCTTCGTGCTCGACCTACTGGCCGACTACGGGCTCAACGACTACTACCTGGAGCTGTCGACCAAGGACCCGGACAAGTACGTGGGCTCCGACGAGGTGTGGGAGGAGGCCACCGAGATCCTGCGCGAGGTCGGCGAGGCCTCCGGCCTGCAGCTGGTGCCCGACCCGGGCGGCGCGGCGTTCTACGGCCCGAAGATCTCGGTGCAGGTCAAGGACGCGCTGGGTCGCAGCTGGCAGATGTCCACGCTGCAGGTCGACTTCAACATGCCGGAGCGGTTTGAACTGGAATACACCGCCGGCGATGGTTCGCGGCAGCGCCCGGTGCTGATCCACCGCGCCTTGTTCGGGTCCATCGAGCGGTTCTTCGGAATCCTCACCGAGCACTACGCGGGAGCGTTCCCGGCATGGCTGGCGCCCGTTCAGGTGGTCGGCATCCCGGTCGCTGACGAGCACGTCGCCTATCTAGAAGACGTTGCCGCGCAACTGAAATCGCACGGGGTGCGCGTCGAGGTGGACACCAGCGCCGACCGGATGGCCAAGAAGATCGTGAACCACACCAACCAGAAGGTGCCGTTCATGCTGCTGGCCGGCGATCGTGACGTGCAGGCCGGCGCGGTGAGTTTCCGTTTCGGTGACCGCAGCCAGATCAATGGCGTGGCCCGCGACGACGCGGTAGCGGCCGTCGTGAAGTGGATATCCGACCGCGAGAATGCTGCTCCCGCAGCCGAACTGGTGAAAGTGGCCGGCGGTGAGTGAAGACAAACGGCCTGATCGCGCCGACGACAGCATTCTTGACCAGGGCGCCGGCGAGCGCGACCACCTGCAGCGGTTGTGGACCCCGTACCGGATGACGTACCTGGCCGAAGCGCCGATGAAGCACGACAAAGCCGACCGTGCAGAACCGTTCACCGACATCCCACGCCTGTCCGACGAGGACGGCCTGGTGGTCGCCCGCGGCGAACTCGTCTACGCCGTGCTCAACCTCTACCCGTACAACCCCGGACACCTGATGGTGGTGCCTTACCGGCGGGTTTCTGAGCTCGAGGATCTGACTGATCCAGAGAGCGCGGAGTTGATGGCGTTCACCCAGAAATCGATTCGCGTCATCAAGAACGTGTCGCGCCCGCACGGCTTCAACGTCGGCCTCAACCTGGGGGCGTCGGCGGGCGGGTCGCTGGCCGAACACCTGCACGTGCACGTGGTGCCGCGCTGGGGCGGTGACGCGAACTTCATCACCATCATCGGCGGCTCCAAGGTGATCCCGCAGCTGCTGCGGGACACCCGTCTGCTGCTGGCCACCGAGTGGGCGAAGCAGAGCTCATGAGTCGCGCCGGCGACGATGCAGAGCGAAGCGATGAGAAGGAGCGGCGCCAATGAGTAAGGCGCCTTTCCTGACCCGGGCGGCGTTCGCGCGGCTCAGCGCTCCGCTGGCCAGGGGCGCCCTGCGGATCGGCTTGACCCCAGACGGCGTTACCGTCCTGGGCGCCATCGGAACCGTGGCCGGGGCGCTGACGCTCTTCCCGATGGGCAAGCTGTTCGCGGGCGGGTGCGTGATCGGGTTTTTTGCGCTGTTCGACATGCTCGACGGCGCGATGGCCCGGGAACGTGGCGGCGGCACCCGCTTCGGCGCAGTGTTGGACGCGACGTGCGACCGCATCAGCGACGGCGCGGTGTTCTGCGGGCTGTTGTGGTGGATAGCGGCCGGAATGCGGGACCGGCCGCTGGTGGTGGCGACCTTGATCTGCCTGGTCACCTCTCAGGTCATCTCCTACATCAAGGCCCGGGGCGAGGCCAGCGGACTGCGCGGCGACGGTGGCCTCATCGAACGGCCGGAACGGCTGATCATCGCGCTGGCCGGAGCCGGCCTGTCGGACTTTCCGGTGTACCCGTTGCCGTGGGCGCTGCCCGTGGCGATGTGGATGCTGGCGGCGGCCAGCCTGGTCACCTGTGGCCAGCGGCTGTACACGGTACGGACCTCGCCCGGGGCGACCGATCGCATCGCTCCCGTGCCCGGATCGGCAGATCAGGGCAAGATTCAACCGTGATCTCCAGTCCGCCGGCTCTGAAAGCTCTCGGAGCCCCGCGCCGCCTGGTGACCCGTACCGCGACCGACTGGGGGTACGCGGCCGGCTGGATGGCCGTGCGGGCCCTGCCAGAAATTGCCGCGCGCACCGCATTCGACGCCGGAGCACGGTATGCGGCCCGCAATGGCGGCCCGGACCAGCTGCGCAAAAATCTGGCGCGCATCTTGGGTGTGCCGCCCGCTGAGGTGCCGGACACCCTGATGCGCGCCTCGCTGGCGTCCTACGGCCGTTACTGGCGTGAGGCGTTCCGGCTGCCGACGATGAACCACCGCGAGCTGGCGCGCCAGCTCAACGAGGCGTTCAAGGGGCTGGACAATCTGGAACGGGCCATCGCCGGTGGCCGCGGAGCTGTGTTCGCGTTGCCGCACAGCGGCAACTGGGACATGGCCGGGATGTGGATGGTGCAGACGCACGGCACCTTCAGCACCGTCGCGGAACGACTTGAGCCCGAGTCGCTGTACAAGCGTTTCATCGACTACCGCGAGAGCCTCGGCTTCGAAGTGCTGCCGTTGTCCGGCGGCGAGCGGCCATCGTTTGAGGTGCTGTGTGAGCGGCTGCGTGCCAACAAGGTGGTGTGCCTGATGGCCGAGCGAGACCTCACCCGCACCGGCGTGGAAGTCGATTTCTTCGGCGAACCCACCCGGATGCCGGCGGGACCGGCCAAGCTCGCGATCGAGACCGGCGCGTTCTTGTTACCGGTGCACTGCTGGTTCGAAGACGGGCCCCAGGGCGAAGGCTGGGGATTCTCGATCCACCCGGCGCTGGACTGCACCAGTGGCGACGTCAATGCCATCACCCAGGCGCTGGCCGACCAGTTCGCGACGAACATCGCCGCCCATCCCGCCGACTGGCACATGCTGCAGCCACAGTGGCTGGCCGATCTGTCCGATGCCCGCCGGGCCCGGCTGCGGGAACCCTGATGCGAATCGGCATGGTGTGTCCATACTCGATCGACGTGTCGGGCGGGGTGCAGTCGCACGTCTTGCAGCTGGCCGCGGTGATGCTGGCCCGGGGCCATTACGTCAGCGTGCTGGCGCCCTCCTCGCCCGACGTTGTGCTGCCCGACTACGTCGTCTCCGCGGGCAAGGCAATCCCGATTCCCTACAACGGTTCGATCGCGCGGCTGCAGTTCAGTCCCGCGGTGCACGGCAGGGTCAGAAGGTGGCTCGTGCAGGGTGACTTCGACGTGCTGCACCTGCACGAACCGAACGCGCCCAGCCTGTCCATGTGGGCCCTGCGGGTGGCCGAAGGTCCGATCGTGGCGACCTTTCACACCTCGACCACCAAGTCGCTGACGCTGTCGGTGTTCGGCGGCTTCCTGCGGCCGATGCACGAGAAGATCGTTGGGCGGATCGCGGTGTCCGACTTGGCCCGGCGCTGGCAGATGGAGGCGCTGGGTTCCGACGCGGTGGAGATCCCCAACGGGGTAGACGTCAGTTCACTGTCTTCGGCGCCGCAGTTGGACGGGTATCCGCGGCCGGGCAAGACGGTGCTGTTCCTGGGCCGCTACGACGAGCCGCGCAAAGGCATGACGGTGCTGCTCGACGCGCTGCCGAAGGTGGTGGAGCGGTTCGCGGATGTGCAGCTGCTGGTCGTCGGCCACGGCGATGAGGACCAACTGCTAAGCCAGGCAGGCGAATTGGCAAAACATATCCGCCTGCTTGGCCAGGTGGACGACGCCGAGAAGGCGTCGGCGATGCGCAGCGCCGACGTCTACTGCGCGCCCAACATCGGTGGCGAGAGCTTCGGGATCGTCTTGGTGGAGGCGATGGCCGCCGGCACCCCGGTGGTGGCCAGCGACCTGGACGCCTTCCGCCGTGTCCTGCACGGCGGTGACGTGGGGCGCTTGGTGCCGGTCGGTGACGGCGACGCGCTGGGCGACGCGCTGATCGAAATGCTGGAGGATGACGCGTTGCGGGAGCACTACGCGGCCGCCGGTTCCGAAGAGGTCCGCCGCTACGACTGGTCGGTGGTGGCCAGCCAGATCATGCGGGTATACGAGACGGTCGCCGGGGCGGGCGCCAAGGTCCAGGTGGCCAGCTGATGACGTGGCAGGCCCTGGCCGTCCTGCTGGTGATCGGTGTGCTGGCCGCGCTGGTGGCTGCCGTCGCCAGCTGGGCAATTCGGGCGGCCCACCGGCTGGACCGGCTGAACGTCCGCTACGACTTGTCCTGGCAGGCGCTGGACGGCGCGCTGGCACGGCGCGCGGTGGTGGCGCGTGCGGTTGCCATCGATGCCTACGGCGGTGCCGCAAGACGCAGCCCACTGGGCAAGCGGTTGGCTGCGCTGGCCGACGCCGCCGAGACCGCACCCCGGCAAGCGCGCGAGAACGCGGAAAACGAGCTCTCGGCCGCGCTGGTGATCGTCGATCCGGCGTCGCTCCCGGCGGGCCTGATCGCCGAGCTGGCCGACGCGGAGGCCCGGGTGCTGCTGGCGCGGCGATTCCACAACGATGCCGTCCGCGACACCCGCGCGCTGGGTGAGCGAACCATGGTGCGTGCCTTTCGGCTCGGTGGAACCGCGGCGCTGCCAAGCTATTTCGAGATCGTCGAGCGGCCGCATGCGTTGGCGCACGGAGATCACGGCGTGCTCAACCACCGCACGTCGGCGCGGGTGGTGCTGCTCGACGAGACCGGCGCGGTGCTGTTGCTGTGCGGATCGGACCCCGCGGCCGTGACGTTTCCCGAGGGAGCCGCGCCTCGTTGGTGGTTCACCGTCGGCGGCGAAATGCGCCCGGGCGAGCGGTTGGCCGAGGCCGCCGCCCGCGAGCTGGCTGAAGAAACCGGTCTGCGGGTCGAACCGGCTGACCTGGTCGGTCCCGTCTGGCGACGCGACGAGGTCTTCGAGTTCAACGGTGCACTGCTGGACAGTGAGGAGTTCTACCTAGTGCATCGCACGCGCCGGTTCGAACCGTCCACCGAAGGGCGGACCGAGCTGGAACGTCGCTACATCCACGGGGCGCGCTGGTGTGACGCTGACGACATCGCGGAGTTGGTGGCGGCCGGTGAGCAGGTGTATCCGCTGCAGCTTGGCGAGCTGCTGCCGGTGGCTGGCGCACTGGCTGACGCTTCTGGTACCTACAGCGGCGACGCTTCCGCTCGTAGCGTCCGGGCGCCGCTGTCGATTCGTTGATCAGAGCAAAACGCGGTTGTCGCCCACCACTAGACTGAAGCCTGGCGTCTTACCAGAGAAGAACGAGAGAAGCAGGTAGTGGATAAGCAGTCGAGCCAGGCCAACCGGACCGGAACGGCCCGGGTGAAGCGCGGCATGGCCGAGATGCTCAAGGGCGGCGTCATCATGGACGTCGTCACCCCGGAGCAGGCCCGGATTGCGGAAGGCGCCGGCGCCGTCGCGGTAATGGCGCTGGAGCGCGTGCCCGCCGATATCCGCGCCCAGGGCGGCGTATCGCGGATGAGCGACCCGGACATGATCGAGGGCATCATCGCCGCGGTCACCATCCCGGTGATGGCCAAGGCGCGCATCGGGCATTTCGTCGAGGCACAGATCCTGCAGAGCCTGGGCGTGGACTACGTCGACGAGTCCGAAGTGTTGACGCCCGCCGACTACACCCATCACATCGACAAGTGGAAATTCACCGTGCCGTTCGTGTGCGGGGCGACCAACCTCGGCGAGGCGCTGCGGCGTATCAACGAGGGCGCGGCCATGATCCGGTCGAAGGGCGAAGCCGGCACGGGCGACGTCTCTAACGCGACCACGCACATGCGGGCCATCGGCGGCGAGATCCGCCGCCTAACGTCGTTGTCCGAAGACGAATTATTCGTCGCGGCAAAGGAATTACAGGCGCCCTACGACCTCGTCGTCGAGGTGGCCCGGGCGGGCAAGTTGCCGGTCACGTTGTTCACCGCCGGCGGAATCGCCACCCCGGCCGATGCGGCGATGATGATGCAGCTCGGCGCCGAGGGCGTCTTCGTGGGCTCGGGCATCTTCAAATCTGGCGATCCCGCCCAGCGCGCCGCCGCGATCGTCAAGGCCACCACGTTCTTCGACGACCCCGACGTGCTGGCCAAGGTGTCGCGTGGGCTGGGCGAGGCGATGGTGGGCATCAACGTGGAACAGCTCGCGGAGCCGCATCGCCTGGCCCAGCGCGGCTGGTAGAACGTGTCGATCGAGCAGATCCTCGATCTCGAGCAGCTCGAGGTCAACATCTACCGCGGGAGCGTCTTCAGCCCGGAATCGGGCTTCATGCAGCGCACCTTCGGTGGCCACGTGGCGGGCCAGTCGCTGGTATCGGCGGTCCGCACGGTCGACCCGAACTTTCTGGTGCACTCGCTGCACGGGTACTTCATCCGGCCCGGGGATGCCCAGACGCGCACGGTTTTCCTCGTCGAACGGTTGCGCGACGGTGGCTCGTTCTGCACCCGGCGGGTCAACGCGATTCAGCATGGCAAAACGATCTTCAGCATGTCGGCGTCGTTCCAGTCCGACCAGGAGGGCATCAACCACCAGGACGCCGTGCCGGTCGCGCCGCCGCCGGATGGGCTGCCGGGGCTGGACACTTTCAAGGTGTTCGAGGACGCGGGATTCCGCCAGTTCGCGGAGTGGGACATCCGCATCGTGCCGCGCGAGCAGCTGCAGCTGTTGCCCGGCAAGGCCGCTCAGCAGCAGGTGTGGTTTCGCCACCGTGATCCGCTGCCCGACGACCCGGTGCTGCACATCTGCGCGCTGGCGTACATGAGCGACCTCACCTTGTTGGGGTCGGCGCAGGTCACACACATGGAAGAACGCGAGCATCTGCAGGTGGCGTCGCTGGACCACGCGATGTGGTTCATGCGGGTGTTCCGGGCCGACGAGTGGTTGCTTTACGACCAGTCCTCGCCGTCGGCGTGCGGCGGCCGCGCGCTGTGCCAGGGCAAGATCTTCAATCAGCACGGCGAGATGGTGGCTGCGGTCATGCAGGAAGGCCTGACCCGTTTCGCTCACGGTTCCCAGTGACTGCTCCGAGCATCGGAGTCTTGGCGCTGCAAGGCGATACCCGGGAGCACCTCGCGGCGCTGCGCGAAGCCGGAGCCGACGCGATGCCGGTACGCCGCCGCGGTGAGCTCGAGGCCGTCGACGGTCTGGTCATCCCCGGCGGGGAGTCCACCACGATGAGTCACCTGCTGCTCGAACTGGACCTGCTGGAGCCGCTGCGGGCGCTGTTGGCTGACGGCCTTCCGGCGTATGGCGCGTGTGCCGGCATGATCTTGCTGGCCAGCGAGATCCTTGACGCGGGCACCAACGGGCGGGCGGCACTGCCGCTGCGTGGGATCGACATGACTGTGCGGCGCAACGCGTTTGGGCGACAAGTCGATTCGTTTGAAGGCGACGTGGAGTTCGCCGGTCTTGAGGCGCCGGTGCACGCGGTGTTCATCCGCGCGCCCTGGGTCGAGCGCGCCGGCGACGGCGTGCAGGTGCTGGCCCGGGCCGCGGGTCACATCGTCGCGGTACGGCAGGGCGCGGCGCTGGCGACCGCTTTTCACCCGGAGATGACCGGCGACCGCCGCGTCCATCAATTGTTCGTCGACATCGTCAGGGGCCGGGCTTAGCACCGCGAAACTGGGAGTGGCGACGCATTTCGCGAGTGGAGCCGTCGGTAGTTGCAGTCTCGCGGCGAAACCGGGCACGTAGACTCGGCTGGCCAAGAAACTATGAGATAGGAAGACGATGAGCGGCCATTCCAAGTGGGCCACTACGAAGCACCAGAAGGCCGTCAAAGACGCGCGCCGCGGCAAGGAGTTCGCCCGGCTCATCAAGAACATCGAGGTCGCCGCCCGTACCGGCGGTGGTGATCCCGGGGGCAACCCGACGCTGTATGACGCCATCCAGAAGGCGAAGAAGACCTCGGTGCCCAATGAGAACATCGAGCGCGCCCGGAAGCGGGGCGCCGGCGAAGAAGCCGGCGGCGCCGACTGGCAGACGATCATGTACGAGGGCTACGCGCCCAACGGTGTGGCGGTGCTGATCGAGTGCTTGACCGACAACCGCAACCGTGCCGCAAGTGAGGTGCGGATCGCGATGACGCGCAACGGCGGCGCCATGGCAGACCCTGGCTCGGTGGCCTACCTGTTCTCCCGCAAGGGCGTGGTCACCCTGGAAAAAAATGGCCTGACCGAAGACGACGTGCTGACGGCGGTGCTCGATGCGGGCGCCGAGGACGTCAGCGATCTCGGTGAAAGCTTCGAGGTCATCGCCGAGCCAACCGACCTGGTCGCGGTGCGCACCGCGCTGCAGGACGCGGGTATCGACTACGACTCGGCCGAGGCCAGCTTCCAGCCCTCGGTCAGCGTGCCGGTGGATATCGACGGCGCTCGCAAGGTGCTCAAGCTCGTCGACGCCCTGGAGGAGAGCGACGACGTGCAGAACGTCTACACCAATGTCGACCTGTCCGACGAGGTGCTGGCCGCGCTCTACGACGAGTGAACCTTAGTTAGTCGTAACCGTGGCGCATGTCATCAACGACGCGCGGATTGTCCAGCGTCGAGGGCTCCAGCGTTCGGGGCCCGATGTCGCCGGAGAACACCGTTGAGGCTTGCAGCACCTGCGGGTTCAGGAAACGCAGCGGCGGCGCATTGGCCGGCATGTTGGGGATCGGCGCGGTGTCGCCGCGGCTTGCCAGCGCGAAGCCCCAGTCCCCGAAGGTGGGCACGTGCGCGTGGTATGGCGTGACGGCGTAGCCGGCGGCCCGGATCGTCGAGACCGTGCGCCAAAACGCCGTCGGGGTGGAAAACGGGCTGCCGGACTGCACGACCATCAGGCCGCCGGGTGCCAGTGCGTGCGCGACAAGTGTGTAAAACTCCGTGGAATACAACCGCCCCAGCACCGGAGTGTCGGGGTCGGGCAGGTCGACGATGACCGCGTCGAAGCCGCCGGATGGCCGCCGTTCCGGCGCGCGCAGCCAGCTCATCGCGTCATCGATGACGACCTGCACGCGCGGGTTGTCCAGCGCACCAGCGTTGGCGTCGCGCAGGGTGGTGCGCGCCAATTCGATGACCGCGGGGTCGAGTTCGACCTGCACGATCTTTTCGACGCCGGGCTGGCGCAGCAGTTCACGCGCGGCCAGGCCGTCGCCGCCGCCGAGCACCAGCACCGAGCGTGCGCCCTTACCGAGGGCGGGGTAGACCAGGCTTTCGGTGTAGCGGTATTCGTCGCGGGTGGAGAACTGCAGCCCGCCGTCGAGGTACAGACGGGTGTCGTTGTCGCGGCGGGTGATGACGATCTCCTGATACGGCGTGTGCCGGTAGGCGATGATCGGGTCGGCGTACAGCCGTTGCCTGCTGGTCGTCTCGATGTCGTGCGCACGCACCAGCAGGGTGGCCAGCAGCGCGAGCGCCGCGGCCAGCGCGCACAACGCCATCGCCAGCTGCCGGGTGGAAACGACGCGTCGCAACAAGAAGACCGACACGGTGGCCGCGGCCACCAGGTTCACGATGCCGGTGGCCGCCGCCCCCCGGATCATCCCCAGCTGCGGCAGCAGGATGAACGGCCAGACCAGCCCGCCGATCAACGCGCCGAGATAGTCGGCCGCGTTCAGGTTGGCCAGTGTGCGGCCGGTATCGGTGGCTTGGTTTTTTCCGGCCGCCGTGCGGCCGGTTTGCAGCAGGGTCATCAACAGCGGCACCTCGGCACCGACCAGGCCGCCGATTAGCGCGGTACTGGCGGCCAGCACCCACGTCGACCCGTCGACAAACGCGAACACCACATACAGCGCCGCCGCGGACAGACCGCCGATGATGCCCAGCAGCGCCTCGACGGCGATGAAGGTGATCGCCGCGTGCGCCAACAACGGCCTGACCAGCAGGGCGCCGGCGCCCAGCGCGGCGATGTAGCCCGCAACGATCAGTGAGGTGGCGACGATGCTGCCACCATTCAGGCTCGCCGACAGGGTGAGCAGCGCCAGTTCGTAGACGATGCCGCAGGCCGCGCACGCCGCGACGGCGGCCAGCAGCAGCGCCCGCCAGCGCCCGGAAAACTCGGTCGGCCGGATCGGTTCGTAGGTAGTGGTGGTCATGACACCGCGGCGGCCGTCACCCCTCCGACGGCCAGCAGCATGACGGCCGTCGCGAACGCCGCGGGATGCAGCTCCGGTTCGTCGACGTGCTCATGGAAGTCACCGGGTATCACGACGTGCAGGGTCAACAGCGCGACCCCTTGTAGAACCACACCCATCAACCCGTACACGGCCACGCCGACGAGTCCCTGGCCCAGCTGCTTGTAGCTGTTGACGATGGCGCTGATGATGACCATGGCGAGCGAGATATACATCGCGCAGGCAAGGACAACCGCGTTGGGACGGCGATCGACGAACACCAATTGGCGCAACTTTCCTGGGGTCAACACATCCACCATGATGAAGCCGGCGATCAGGACCGCCATGCCGACCAGGAAATACAGGATCGTCTGCGCTACACCTCCCAGGACTGGATTGAGGTCGATGTTTCCGATCTCCAGGGCTTGATACATGGCGAGGTACATGAGTGTCTCCTTTGCGTGCCGGGGTCTTATTTCGTTCCGCCGGGTCCGCCGGGGCTACCGCCCGCGCCGCCCGCCGGGGATCCGGGGCTGAATCCGGGGCCGAGGAAGATATACGAGCCGTGGCTGTATCCCGCGTTCAGACTTTCGAGCCGGATGCTGCACGGGTGGTTGCCGTCGGGGCCGATGGTCACGATGTTGTTGCTGTAGCGCAGGTACTGGTTCTTGTCGTTGTCGGCGCGCGCCTCGGGTTGCTGATAGTCGGCGAGCTCGTCGGCAACGTCCTCGGGCGATCCGCTGCACGCGTAGCGCGTCCCGTTGGCGTCGCGCGAATATTCGCGATAGTGGCCCGCAATGTAGGAGCCAATATCTTTCTGCAGCAACATCATTCCGAAAATCAGCGACACGACGGCGGCGACGGCCAGCCCGCCGGCGAGCCAGAACAGTCGCTTTCTGCTCATGGATGCCACTGGCTTGCTGTGTGGACTACAACCCCGCCGGACGCAGCCGGCTGCATTGCCGGGTACAGGTGCCACGTCTGCCAGCGCCAGCCGGTCCCGTCGGGCTCGGCGGCGAGCGCGGTCAGCGCGGCGTCATCGCCGGGAAACGTGCCGCCCAGCCACCCGGCTTCCTGCGCGCAGCGTTCGCGGAGTTCACCTGCCAGCGCGCGGAACGCCGCCTCGTCGTACGTCTCGATGCGCGATTCGAGGCGGTATCCGGGTTCGTCGGCGTGTTCAGGCAACGCGCAACCGTGCTGGCGGGAGTTGCACGACACTTCCTCGGAGAATCGGCGGGTGGCGTGCTCGAGCGAGACCACGTGCGAGGCGCCGAGCACTCCGAGGAGTAGCGCGCCGCCGTCGGGATGGTTCAGCAGGTGAGTGGCCAGCGGCTGTGGTGCGGGCGCGTTGAGTGCGAGCGCCAGCCGCGCCCCGGACACGTCCGTAGGCGCGACGGCGAGGTGATGAAGCGGCACCGACGTGGTCTTACGGGGTGGACGACGCCGGGGGCGCGGGGTAGACGGTGATCTCGCCGGTCAGGACGGACTTGCCCGTCGATATCTCCCAGGGCATGCCCGGAGCCCAGCGCTCGAAGGACAGCAGCGCGGTCTCGTCGGCATTGGCGTAGTCGACGAATTCCATATCGCCGCCGGCCGGTAGGCCGGTGGTGCCCTCGGTGGTGTACCCGGCGTGACCGCGTTCGGCCTCCCGAAACGTCACCCCGTCCACCTCGTGCTGGGCGGCGGGCTCCAACGGCCCAAGGTCCTTGCGGGTGGCCCACATCGCCAGCTTCAGGCGACCGTCGTCGTCTTCGACGCTGAACCAGATGGGCTGTTCGCCACCTTCGAGCAGATGCTCCCACCACACGAAGGGACCTTGGCGGTAGGTGACCGACCCGCGTACCACGTAGTCGACGCCGCCGTAGCTGACGATGGCGCCGGGGCCGAGTTGGCGGGGCCCGAACTGCGGCATCGCGTTGAACGAGAGGGGATCCTGGCGCCCGCGTTGCTTGGCCGGTTGCTTGGGACGTCGCAAAGCCACCACGAGCACCACGATCGACGCGCCAAACAGCACCGCGGCGAGCACTAGCAGCAGTGTTCCCACCCGACCCCTTCCCGCCAGGGCTAACCCTGCAGCAACCTCGAGCAAATAAGTGGGCGCTACGTTAACAGTTTTCGCTGTGACCAGTGCCCGCGTGTCCTACCCGGCGGTGTCGGGGCTGCCGGTTAGTCTATCGAACAGCTGTTCGGTATTGGAGGAATTGGGAGCTTGCGATGCGCGTGATGGGAGTCGATCCCGGATTGACCCGGTGCGGGCTGTCGGTCGTGGAAAGCGGGCGCGGCCGAACCGTGACCGCGCTGGATGTCGACGTCGTGCGTACACCGGCGGATTTGCCACTGCCTCAGCGACTGCTGGCCATCAGCGAGGCCGTCGAGCACTGGCTGGACACCCACGTTCCCGAAGTCCTGGCGATCGAGCGGGTGTTCTCCCAGCACAACGTGTCGACCGTGATGGGCACCGCACAAGTCGGTGGCGTCATCGCGGTGGCCGCGGCGAGACGCAACATCGACGTGCATTTCCACACCCCTACCGAGGTCAAGGCCGCGGTCACCGGCAATGGCGCAGCGGACAAGGCGCAGGTCACCTCGATGGTCACCAGAATCCTTGCGCTGCAGTCCAAACCGACACCGGCCGACGCGGCAGACGCGCTGGCGCTGGCGATCTGCCACTGCTGGCGGGCGCCGATGATCGCCCGGATGGCGGCCGCCGAAGCGCTGGCCGCGCAGAACCGTCGCGACTATCTGGCCAAGTTGAAGGTCGCTCGATGATCTCCTCGGTCCGCGGTGAGGTGCTCGAGGTGGCGCTCGACCACGTGGTGATCGAAGCCGCCGGCATCGGTTACCGGGTCAACGCGACGCCCTCGACGTTGGCGACGTTGCACCGTGGCAGCGAAGCCCGGCTGGTCACCGCGATGATCGTGCGCGAGGATTCGCAGACGTTGTACGGGTTCGTCGACGGCGACGCCCGCGATCTGTTCCTGACTCTGTTGTCGGTCTCCGGAGTGGGGCCCAGGCTGGCGATGGCGACGCTGGCCGTCTACGACTCCGCGGCGCTGCGCCAGGTGCTGGCCGAAAGCGATGTCACCGCGTTAACTCGGGTGCCCGGGATTGGCAAACGCGGCGCCGAACGCATGGTGTTGGAATTGCACGACAAAGTCGGCCCTGTCGGCGCGACGGTGGGTGCGCCGGTCGTGAATGGCCACGCGGTGCGAAGTCCGGTGGTGGAGGCCCTGGTCGGTCTCGGCTTCGCGGCCAAGCAGGCCGAGGAGACGACCGACAAGGTGCTGGCCGCCGATCATGATGCGACGACGTCGAGTGCGCTGCGAGCCGCCCTGTCTTTGCTGGGTAAGGGCCGATGACAGACGAGGACGAGTACCCAGATCCCGAGGATCGCGAGGTTTCCGCGGCCCTCACCGTCGGCGAGGGCGATGTCGACGTCAGTTTGCGCCCCCGCTCGTTGGACGAGTTCATCGGCCAACCGCGGGTGCGCGAACAGCTGCAGCTGGTTATCGAGGGGGCCAAGAACCGTGGCGGCACACCGGATCACATTCTGCTGTCCGGCCCGCCGGGGCTGGGCAAGACGTCGCTGGCGATGATCATCGCCGCCGAGCTCGGCTCGGCGTTGCGGGTGACGTCCGGGCCCGCGCTGGAACGCGCCGGCGACCTGGCCGCGATGCTGTCCAACCTGGTCGAGCATGACGTGTTGTTCATCGACGAGATCCACCGCATCGCCCGGCCCGCCGAGGAGATGCTCTACCTGGCGATGGAGGACTTCCGCGTCGACGTGGTCGTGGGCAAAGGGCCTGGCGCGACATCGATTCCGTTGGAGGTCGCGCCGTTCACCTTGGTCGGCGCGACCACCCGTTCCGGCGCGCTGACCGGCCCGCTGCGCGACCGGTTCGGCTTTACCGCGCACATGGATTTCTACGAGCCCGCCGAACTCGAGCGGGTGCTGACGCGATCTGCCGGAATTTTGGGTATTGAGCTCGGCGTCGAGGCGGGTGTCGAGATCGCGCGGCGTTCGCGAGGGACACCGCGGATCGCCAACCGGCTGCTACGCCGGGTGCGTGACTTCGCCGAGGTGCGCGCCGACGGTGTGATCACCCGCGACGTCGCCAAGTCGGCGCTCGCGGTATACGACGTGGACGAACTCGGCCTCGACCGGCTGGACCGGGCGGTGCTAACGGCGCTCACCCGCAGCTTCGGCGGCGGCCCGGTCGGCGTCTCGACGCTGGCGGTGGCGGTGGGGGAGGAGGCCGCCACGGTCGAGGAGGTGTGTGAGCCGTTCCTGGTCCGCGCCGGTATGGTCGCCCGTACCCCACGCGGCCGGGTGGCCACCGCACAGGCCTGGACGCATCTGGGCATGACTCCGCCGGCTGGGGCCGTCGGGATAGGTCAACAAGGGCTGTTCGAATAGGGAAGGGCCCGGCGTCCCGTCAGGGCGTAGGAGCTTAGGGCGCACCCGATGACTTTGGAATAAATATTTATTGAAAGCTTGCAATGCGCAGACTGTTGTGCGATGACTTGGCGGGATCGAGCCTCGCTTCTTCCGCTCAGGGACATACAGAAGGACACCGATGATCACCGCCGGGTTGGTATTCGCCGCGCTGGCCGCGCTACTGCACGTCTACATATTCACGATGGAATCGCTGACCTGGACCTCGCCGCGCACCCGAAAGACCTTCGGCACCACGGCCGAGGAAGCCGAGACCACCAAGCTGCTGGCGCTCAACCAGGGCTTCTACAACCTGTTCCTGGCGATTGTCAGTGGCATCGGGATCACCGTGGTTGCCATGGGACACAGTCCTGTTTCATCAGCCGTCGGGTCGAGTCTCATTTTCGCCGGCGTCGGATCCATGGCCGCCGCCGCGGTGGTGCTGCTGCTGTCGTCACCGGACAAGGCGCGGGCGGCGTTGACCCAGGGCACATTTCCGCTGATCGCTATTGTGTTGCTGGTTCTCGGCCTGGTTGCATAAAACTCGGTAACGCCAGACGCGCGCGGGTTACATCTCCGCACCTCCGGGTACCCAGCCGGTGCCCGTATTAGCTGGTGTCTATCGAGGAGATGCAATGAAAAACGCACAGAACGTCCCCCCGGCTGGGCGCAGGATGCCGCGCTCCCGGGGCGCGCTGAGTGGAGTTCTCCTGCTCATTCTGGGCGCCTGGGGTGCGTTGATACCGTTCGTCGGTCCGCACTTCAATTTCGCCTACACGCCCGACCAGGACTGGGCGTGGAGCACGGCCCGGGGCTGGCTCGAGGTGCTTCCGGGAGCGACCGCCGTGGCGGGTGGCCTGCTGCTGATCGTCGCCGGGCATCGCGTCACCGGGATGTTGGGCGCCAAGCTGGCGGCCTTGGCCGGCGCCTGGTTTGTGCTGGGTGGCCAGCTCGCGCCGCTATTGGGGATTGGCTCTGCCGGCGACCCGATTGCCGCGACCGACCGCAAGCGGGCTGTGCTCGAGATTTCTTACTTCTCCGGCCTGGGCGTGCTGATCGTCTTCGTGGCCAGTGTCGCTTTGGCGCGCACGGCGGTGCGACTGGCGCGCGACGTGCAACCCCTGCAACCCCCGCCACCCCTGCAGCCCGCAGGGCCGATGCAGCCCGCCCGGCCGTATTACACAGGGCTGGAGGAGCCGCCGCGTGAGGTGTCGCCGGAGGCGCTCACCACGCCGGCGCCGAGAGCCGAAGAGCCGAAGTCCCGCGGCTGGCGCCGGCGCCAGAGCGTCACAGAAGTCCGAGCACCCGCAGATCGCTGACGTACTTGGTGATGATCGGCGGCGTGATGTGCGGGATATCCTTGTCCGGGCCGACTTTCGCGTCCTGAACCGCCGCACGGAACCGATCCGTCGGGGCCATCGACCCGTTCAGGGGCTTGCCGGGCTTCAGGTAGTTGTGCAACAACGGCAGCAGCGA
>Ga0224557_1002055_pt1 | contig 17947 bp, 12 predicted proteins | sample 714S31014metaG_FD_180677 | JGI IMG/M metagenome (GOLD analysis project Ga0224557, IMG submission 180677) | Peat soil microbial communities from Stordalen Mire, Sweden - 717 S3 10-14 | ecosystem: Environmental > Terrestrial > Soil > Wetlands > Peat | place: Sweden: Norrbotten County, Stordalen...
GTTCCTCTCCGCTTGTGGCTCTGAGCTGTGCTTCTTCCTGAATCACAGCCTAACCCACGGTCAGCGCAGCCGAACCGGTCACTCCATGATGACTAGTGTCGCACCGCGGCGGGTCGCCGTGACGGGCAAACTCGTCGTACTGCGCAGGCCATTTAGCCCCAAGTCCTCGTAAACGCCCATGTCGCCTGGGGTGTTTCTGGACTGATGCCAAATCGTCGAGTATCAATTCGAGCAGAGGCACAACGAACGAGAGGCGACTGTCTGCCTGATCCGCGCCACCCAGGATAGATCCCCTGAGACGCCGTTGTCTTGGTGGAACCCGTCGACTCCCGGGAACGTCGGTCACCACGTAGGGCTCCAGGCGGGGTTCCTCGCTCACAGTTGACCACGGCCCTGAAGATGCCCCTCCCTCTTCAGGGCCGCTTTGCGTTCAACTTGGAATCTTACGCCTTGGCGAGTTGTTGAGCTGCTGATGGTCTGGATTGCAGCAGGCATAGCCGATGCATCGATCCGGGGGCAGGTGGTGCCGAAGGTACATGCCAACCGGGATTGGCCCCTCATAGGCCTCATAGAAGGCCCTGTGGGCTTTCACTTCCTTGTTGCCGGAGTATAGGCGGCCGTATCCGTAGGCATCGAGGGAACCGGTGAACTGCCAGCATTTCGTGTCGGGCAGAACCTGGATCAGGTTGACCAGGTTCTTTGGCGTAAGTTCCATGAATTCAGTTTAACCGGATTCAACCGGTTTGGCCTTTTCGGTGTCAGTTTTGGTGTCAGTTGGAATCGGTAATCGGTGCCGATCTGTGCCTTTCGGTGCCACTTTTCCACAAAAAGCAAGATTGCCACCAAATAGAATAGGGGCCTCGGAAGGCCCCTATTGTGTTGATGTTATTGATCTTATGGCGGAGAGGGAGGGATTCGAACCCCCGGTGGCCTTTCGACCACGCCTGATTTCGAGTCAGGTGCATTCAACCGGGCTCTGCCACCTCTCCGTTCGCTCGATTTCGCCTCTTCGCGAGGCTGGGGCACACCGGCTGCCTCCCTTAGTTTAGTTGCTAACCGGCATTCGTGGCAATCGGTCTTGCTTCATGTACTGCCTTGAGCGAGTTGTGGTTAAATGCAGTCTGCAGTTTCATGCTGTCGTGGGGTAACTCGCGAGGGATTTCGAGCGCGGCGCAAGACCGGGAAGAAGTTCTGCATGGTTTCTGTCCAATCGATCCGGGCCACTCTGCGCTCTGGAGGCTCGTTCGGAGGGGAAAATGAATCCGAATCGAAAAGAGAATGCAGCCGTACCAAGCCTGAAGCGGATCGCTCTCCTGGCCACCGTCTTTCTCGGCTGCCTGCTGGCCTCGAAGCTGTTTTGGCAACGCTCCGAGCCGGTCGAAGGCCAGGCGCGTGCGACGTTGTGGCTGCGCAGCGAGAGCTTCTCCGATGGAGGAGCCATTCCTCGCCGGTACACCTGTGACGGCGCCGACAGTTCGCCGCAGTTGCAATGGCCGGCCGCGCCCGCGGGCACCAAGAGCTTCGCCATGGTGATGGACGATCCCGACGCTCCCATCGACTTCACGCACTGGCTTGCCTGGAACATCCCGCCGGGATCGCGGCAACTCGCCGAGGGTGCATCGACCGAGGGCTCCATGCCCATAGGCTCCGCCGAAGGGAGGAATAACTTCGGCCGGCTCGGATACGGCGGTCCCTGCCCGCCGCGCGGCAACCCTCACCACTACTTCTTCAGGGTCTACGCGCTCGATATCCGGCTCGATTTGCCGGCCGCCGCGACAAGGAGAGAACTGGACGCGGCGATGGGTGGCCACATTCTGGTCCAGGGACAAATCGTCGGGACCTATCAACGGGCAAGCCAGTAAGTCTGCGTTGGGCAACAGGTCGTAGCGTTCTTGAACGCGCGCGGCAGGAGTCTTCGTCTGGCCTCAAGCAGCCATGGGCGTCGTGCGTTTACAATCACAGTTTCCGGCGGCTTTACCTTCTTTCGATGTACTTTTACGGCATTTTCGGAAATACTGTGAGTTCTTGAGAGCCGTGGATGTGGATTTTTCTTGAGGAAAAATCCACTCAGCAGCTGCGGCTTCGATCTACACCATTTCCGAAAATGCTACAGCCCGGGCCCCGATTGTGGCGGGGCGATGGATCGGCCTGGCAGGGAGAATCTTGCTGCCGGGATGAGACAAATCCGGTTTGTTCGATGCGGCCGGCGAGGGACGGAGTGCGGCAACTTTGACGATGGAATTTCACATTGCGCGCAAGGCGCGGGAGCGCTACGGGTTCGCCGAATCGCTGTTTTCCTACAACGGAAATGTGGTCCTGGGCAACATCTCCGCGTGCCGCGCGCTTGCGCACCGCATGAACCAGGTGCGCGAGGTCGAGAAGCATCCCGAGCAGGCCGTCCACGCGGGCCAGCTCTTCGCCATGGGGCTGATTGACGAAGCCAGCCACGTGCTCATGGCGCGCTATCGCCAGCAGTTCGATCCCGAGGTGATGACCGCTGCCCTCGACTGGTTCGGCGCCCAGGTGGGCACGGACAACGTCGACAAGATGCTGCTCGCGTTTGTCGAACAGTTCCCTGGCCAGAGCGTGACGCGCGGCCTGGAAACGCCCGCGCAGTGGCTGGCCGGCCAAACCGATGGCCTGCCGCACCGCGCCGCGGCGCTCGAAGAACTGCTCCTGCTCTGGTCTGCGAACCGCAATCAGGCGTTCAAGCCCTTCGAAGAGCTTTTTGAAGACCGCACCATTGCCGAAAAGACGGTCTACCGCCAAGTTACGGCGCAGATGCCGGAGTATTTCGCCACGCGTCCGCTCATTCCGATTCCCGACGCGAAGCCCGTGAGCCTGCTCGAGCTGTTGCGCGCGCCCGCCGTCAACTCGCCGGCTTCCCTCAGCGAACAGCTCGACCTCATCCGCCGCCTCTGGAAGCCGCTGCTCGGCGACAGCCTGGAGCGCTTCCTGCTGATGGCCGGAGAAATATTGCGCGAAGAAGAGCTGGCCATCTGGATGCAGTTCAACCCTCCGGCCGCTCGCGCGCGCGAGGCCGCCGAGCGCCACCGGCGTGCTGGCCAGCAGCAATGGCCCTCCGTGGTCAGCCATTCCGAGGTGCCTGTCTTCGGCGATCCAGCGCACGAATACGAAAAGTTTTCGCCCGACACCGCGTGGATGCCCGGCGCTGTGCTCATCGCCAAGAGCACGTACGTGTGGCTGACGCAATTGAGCCGCAAATACAGCCGCCACATCGGCCGCCTCGACGAGATTCCCGACGAGGATCTCGCCCAGCTCGCGCATCGCGGCATCAACTCTCTGTGGCTCATCGGCATCTGGGAGCGCAGCCGCGCCTCGCGCACCATCAAGCAGCTCTGCGGCAACAGCGAGGCCGTCGCTTCGGCTTACTCGCTCTTCGATTACAGCATTGCCGACGATCTGGGCGGCGAGGCGGCTTACATCGTCCTGCGCGACCGCGCATACCATCACGGCATTCGCCTGGCCAGCGACATGGTGCCCAACCACATGGGCATCGATTCGCCCTGGGTTATCGAGCACCCGGAGTGGTTCATCTCCCGCCCCGATCCGCCCTATCCCGCCTACAGTTTTGAAGGTCCCGATCTCTCGCACGACGGCCGCGTCGAGATCAAAATCGAAGATCACTACTACGAGCAGTCCGACGCCGCCGTGGTCTTCCGCCGCCGCGACAAAGCCAGCGGCGAGACGCGCTACATCTACCATGGCAACGACGGCACCAGCTTTCCCTGGAACGACACCGCGCAGCTCGACTACCTGAACCCTGCAGTCCGCGAGCAGGTGATTCAAACCATCCTGCACGTGGCGCGGCTGTTTCCCGTGATTCGCTTCGATGCCGCCATGACGCTCGCCAAGCGCCACTTTCATCGCCTCTGGTTTCCGGGGCCCGGCTCGAGCGGCGCCATCCCCTCGCGTGCCGAATACGGCATGAACCAGGCCGAATTCGACCGCGCCATGCCGCGCGAGTTCTGGCGCGAGGTGGTCGATCGCGTGGCCGCCGAAGTTCCCGGCACGTTGCTCCTCGCCGAGGCTTTCTGGCTTATGGAGGGCTACTTCGTCCGCACTCTCGGCATGCACCGCGTCTACAACTCGGCGTTCATGATCATGCTGCGCGACGAGGACAACGCCAAGTACCGCTCCGTCATCAAAAACACGATCGAGTTCGATTCCGACATCATGAAGCGCTACGTCAACTTCATGTCGAATCCCGATGAAAGAACGGCAATTGACCAGTTCGGCAAGGGCGACAAGTACTTCGGCGTCGCGGTCATGATGTCCACGCTTCCCGGCCTGCCCATGTTCGGCCACGGCCAAATCGAGGGCTTCACGGAAAAGTACGGCATGGAGTACCGCTGGCCGCGTTACGAGGAGAATCCCGACCACTGGCTGGTCGAGCGCCACGAGCGCGAAGTTGCGCCGTTGCTCAAGCGCCGCTGGCTCTTTGCCGAGAGCGCCCACTTCCTGCTCTACGATTTCTTTCATCCCGATGGTTCGGTGAACGAAGACGTCTTCGCCTATTCCAACCGCACCGGCGGCGAGCGCGCCCTCGTCGTCTATCACAACCGCTACGCCGACGCGCACGGCGCCGTCGATTTCTCCGCCGCCTACGCCGACAAGGGATCGGGCCAGCTTCGCCAGCGCCGCCTGGCCGAAGGCCTGGGCCTGAGCGGCGACCGCGGCGCGGTGATTGCCTGGCGAGATTCGATCACCGATCTCAAGCATCTGCGCCGCGCTGCGGATCTCTACGATCGCGGACTCACCCTCAATCTCCACGCCTACCAGTCCCACGTCTTTCTCGATTGGCACGAACTCCACGCCACGGCCGAGAAGCCTTGGGACCGGCTCGCCGACTGGCTCAACGGACGCGGTGTTCGCTCGCTCGACGAGGAACTCGTCAATCTCGAACTGAAGCCGGTGCACGATGCTCTGCGCTGGTTCCTCGATCCCGGTCTGGTGCGGCACTTCGCCGACATTGCCGACCATCCGCGCGCCGTGGGCGCGGAGAGAACGAAGAAGATCGAGCGCCAGCGCACCGAGTTTCTGAAAGATGCGTGGCTAAGAGCCGCGGCGCTCATCGATAAGGTCAAGACCGCGAATGTATCGCGCATCCGTAATGTGCCTGAGCCCGTGCCCGTTCACGACCCCAACGTCGCAATGGCGCCGATGCAGGCATTCAATACACGCTTGCGCGCAGCCATGCACATGCCGGCCGTCGAAACCCTCTTCCCGGCTCCGTGGACCGCGGCCGCGCGCCGCGTCCTGCCCAGCCCCAGCCCGCAACTCACCGCAACCGAGATGTGGGGCCCGGTGCTCGCGTGGTGCGTGCTGGATTGGCTCGCCGAGTCCGTCGATCCTCTGCATCCCGAGCGCACCGCCCTCGATCTCTTCGATCGCCTCCGCCTGCGCGAGCCGCTTGGCCATGCCTTTACCGCGCTCGGATGCAAAGGGGAAGATGCATGGCAAGCCGCCGCACGCATCAAGGTTCTGCTGCTGGCTGGCGCAGGCGCCGGCAAAGGACATGCATCAGCGTCGGCCTCGGGAGACGTCAATTTCGTAGTGCCGGACTCGAGTCCGGCTGTTCCGGCAGCGTCCACGCTGCCGGGCGCAGCAGGGTTTGACTCGGAACATCGGGAAGGGAAGTCCGCGCCGGCAACATCGCAGCTCGGCCACGAGCAAATCGCGCTCGCCCCGGTTTTCTGGCTCGATCCCGATGTGCGCTGGCTCTGCGGCGTCCACGAAGCCGAGGGCCACTTCTACCTGATTCGCGAACGGTACGAAGAATTGCTGTGGTGGCTGCTCATGCCCGCGCTGCTGCGCCTGGCCGGCGAGGCTGCGCCCAGTCGCGCCGCCGTCGAGGCGTTGAGCTACACCGTTGCCACGGCTCTCAACTCCGCCGAAGCTGCCGGCTATCGGATCGATGCGCTGCTCGGTCCACTCGCGGCTACCGATGCCGGCGAAGCTCCAACGCCCGATCCCGAGCCAGGCGACGCGAGCGCAAGCGCGAGTAAGCCGGAGAAATGAAGCGCTAGCTGACGCGTGTTTTGAGGCCGTTTCATAGGTCCGTTTTGAAAGGGCACGGCTTCAGCCGTGCCGTGAAGGAGCCAGGAAAATCGAGGGCTTTAGCCCCCGGGGGATGGGTTCTGGAGAATCTGAGGCTGCTACGAGACAGCTTCCACTTGACTCATCTGACCACGTCCCGAGTAGACTTGTCCGCATGAAAAACAAGTTGGCTCCCGAATTAATCTCCGCGGCGATGATCGGGGTTGGCTTCGGGCTGATAGGGAACCACGTCCACGAAAAGTGGCATCGCCTGGGGCGCGAGGCTTTCTTGGCGCGCGAATCGCAATACTTCGAGAAGCTCTATGCTGCGCAAGTGTCACTGCTCCACGAGATCTTGATCTGGACCCTTGCCGTGCTGGTGGCCTACGCGGTTTTCAAGGGTCTTGCGGTCCTTATCGCCAAAGTCTTCGAGTGAATCCGAGGTATAAAACAGATCGCCTGTCCAACGTGTATTGTGCCACTAAGTGCTGGGAGAACTTGGGTCAGGCGAACACCCGCCTTCCGGCTTTTGACTACACATTTTCTCACCCATTCATCCCGCAATCACAGCCACGTGTGACAACAGGCACATCGCGAAGGCCGTGCCGGGGCTCACAGTTCCACCCGGACCCACTCCGGGGAGAGTGTCTCGACGGGAGGGTGTGCCCTTTTGCTGCTGAACCCTTTCGCTGCGGCGGGCGCCGCTGCTAACGGCTTTCTTCCTTCCTTTCCTCCCCGGTTGACGGGTCCGCGTCTGGCGGAATGAGGACACTGCTCCTGCGCCTTACGCCGAAGGGAGAGGAATCATGCCCAGTGCCGCCCCTGAAGTTGCTCACAACGCTCTTGAAGCCCACGAGCGTCTGCTCCCCCACGAGCGCCTGCTCATTGACCAGGCCATCGCCAAACATGGCACTCGCCCCGGCGCGCTGCTGGGCATTCTTGAGGACGTGCAAGCGGCCAACGTCCACAAGTTCCTCTCCATGGAGACGTTGCGCTACATCGCCGACGCGACCGGTCTGCCTCCGGCGAGGATCTACAGCGCAGCCACGTTCTTCGCGCTCTTCAATCTTGAGCCCCAGGGCGAGCATGTGGTCTGCGTCTGCCGCGGAACCGCCTGCCACACCCGCGGCTCCCGCGATCTGCTGGAAAAGCTCTGCCTCGATCTCGGCCTGAGCGACCGCGAACACGACGAGAACAGCGAAGCCGACAAGCTGGCGCTCACCACGGCCGATCGCCGCTTCACCGTGCGCACCGTGGCCTGCTTCGGCCAGTGCGCGCTCGCGCCCGTCGTCGAAGTCGACCACCACATTCTCAGCCACGTGAACGAGCGCACGTTGCAACGCGAAGTGAAAACGCTGACCCAAGGGAGGAAGTGATGCCGCGCATTCAGGATATTGGCGCGTTCAATGCAGTGCGCGAGGCCGGGCTGGCCAAGCTGACGCCTTCCATCCCCCGCATCACGGTCGGCATGGGAACCTGCGGCCGCGGCAACGGGGCCGAAGAGGTCTTTCACGCCCTCAATGAAGCCATTCAGCGCAGCGGCCTCGACGTTCTGCTCGCCAGTGTGGGTTGTTTCGGTCCCTGCTTTCAGGAGCCCATTGTCAGCATTCGCCTTCCCGGTAATCCCATCGTGATGCTGCGCCGCGTGCAGGCCAACGACGCCGCGCGCATTCTCGAAGGCATTTCCACCTCCACATTCCCCTCCGATCTCGTTTACGCGAAGATCGAAGAGTGGGATCATATTACCGGCCACATTCGCTATGGCCAGGGCTTTCCTGAGATTCCCCTCTGGAATGCGCTGCCCTTCTTCAAAGGCCAGAAGAAGATCGTGCTGCGCAACTGCGGCCTCATCAGCCCCTCCGACATTGAGGAGTACATCGCCGTCGGCGGCTATCAGGCGCTCTATCAGGTCCTCATCGACGGCCGCACCGACGCCGTCATCGAGCAGGTCAAGGCCTCGCGCCTGCGCGGACGCGGTGGCGCGGGTTTCCTGACCGGCAACAAATGGGATTTCCTCGCGAAGGCCAAAGGCGACGCCAAGTACATCATCTGCAATGCCGACGAGGGCGACCCCGGCGCTTACATGAACCGCAACGAGATCGAAGGCGACCCGCATTCCATGCTTGAGGGCATGATTATCGGCGCATTCGTGACCGGCGCAACCGAGGGCATCGTCTACGTGCGCGCCGAGTACCCGCTCGCCGTGCGCCGCCTCAACCGCGCCATCGAGCAGGCGCGCGAATATGGCCTGCTGGGCGCGAACATTCTCGACCGCGGCTTCAACTTCGACATCGAACTGGTGCAGGGCGCAGGCGCCTTCGTCTGCGGCGAAGAAACCGCGCTCATTGCCTCGCTCGAAGGTTTCGCCGGCCGCCCGCGTCCCCGCCCGCCGTATCCCGCGCAAAAAGGCCTGTGGGGACGGCCCACCAGCATCAACAACGTCGAAACCTGGTACAACATTGCGCCCATCGTCACGCGCGGCCCCGCCTGGTTTGCTGAGACCGGCAGCGCCAAGAGCCCGGGCACCAAGGTCTTTTCGCTGGTGGGCAAGGTGCAGAACACCGGCCTCATTGAAATGCCGCTCGGTACGCCGTTGCAAAGTTTTATTTACGACATCGGCGAAGGCGCCGCGCCCGGCCGCCGCGTCAAAGCCGTGCAAACCGGCGGACCCTCCGGCGGCTGCATTCCCGTAGAGATGTTCGAAACGCCCGTCGACTACGAAAGCCTCGCCCAGATCGGCTCCATCATGGGCTCGGGCGGCATGGTCGTCATGGACGAAGACAACTGCATGGTCGACGTGGCCCGCTACTTCATCGAGTTCACGCATTCGGAGTCCTGCGGCAAATGCGTGCCCTGCCGCGTGGGCCTCAACAAGGCCCTGCGCATCCTCAACTCCGTCACCACCGGCAGCGGCACCACGGAACACCTCAATCTGCTCGACGAACTGGGCCGCATGATCCGCGATTGCTCGCTGTGCGCGCTGGGCCAGTCCGCGCCCAATCCCGTGCTCACCACCATTCGCCACTTCCGCGACGAGTACGAGGACCACATTGTCGCGCACCGCTGCCGCGCAGGGGTCTGCCAGGAACTTGCGCTGTCTCCTTGCGAAAATAGTTGCCCCCTGCGCATGAACATTCCCCGCTTCCTCGAGCTTTACGCCGCGGGCCGTCTCGACGACGCCTTCGAGTCGGTCATTCTCGACAATCCCTTGCCGGCCTCGACGGGCCGCGTCTGCCAGCATCCCTGCGACAATCGCTGCCGCCGCCAGTCCTTCGATGAAGTGGTAAACATGCGCGAGGTGCACCGCCTCATCGCCGACTCCATCTTCCAGTCCGACCGTTTCGGCTCCATGGTCAAGCGGATTCTCGCGCGCAGTCTGCCCTTCACGGGCAAGAAGATTGCCGTGGCCGGCTCCGGTCCCACCGGCCTCACCGCGGCCTTCTATCTCGCCATGCTCGGCCACGAAGTCACCGTCTTTGAAGAACGCAGCGAAGCCGGTGGCATGTTGCGCTTTGCCATTCCCGAGTACCGGCTGCCTAAGGCCGTGCTGCGCCGCGAACTCGACCTCATCGAAGCCGTGGGCGTCAAATTCGTATTCAACACCCGCGTGGGCTTCGACCTTCCGCTCAACGATCTTGCCACCAACTACGACGCCGTCTTCATCTCCATCGGAACCTGGAAGGAATCCTGGCTCTATCTGCCCGGAACCGAGCTCAAGAACGTCTTTCCCGCGCTCATCTTTCTGGAATCCGTCTCGCGCGGCGAAAAAGTCGCCGTAGGTTCCCGCGTGGCCATCATCGGCGGCGGCAACGCGGCTATCGATTCTGCGCGAACCGTCTTGCGCATGGGCGGGCAAGCCACCATCCTCTATCGCCGCGAGCGCAAAGACATGCCTGCCATCGACGAGGAGATTCAGGCCGCCGAAGAGGAGGGCGTGCGCTTCGTCTTTCTCGCCGCGCCGCATCGCATCCTGGGCGGCACGGACGGCAGCGTGAAGGCCATCGAAATCGTCAAGACGCGCCTCGGCGAATACGACAAATCCGGCCGCCGCCGTCCCATCCCCACCGACGAGGTGCAGCGCTTCGAGTGCGACAGTGTCGTCCTCGCCGTGGGCGAGACCTTCGACATGGACTTCTGCCGCGCCTCGGGCCTCGAACTCAAAGAGGAAGGCACCATCGTTGTCGATCGCTTCACTTATGAAACCAGCCGTTCCGGTTTCTATGCCGGCGGCGACGTGATCACCGGCGCTTCCAACATGTCGAACGCCATGAGCGGCGGCAAGCAGGCCGCGCGCAAGATCGACGAGCGCCTGATGGGCCAGCAGACTTCGGGACAGGGAAAATCGGGAACTGCCCGCTGGGAGCAGCTCTTTCCCGCGTTCGAGTACAGCCACGCTCTGCCGCCGGAGCCCAGCCTCTCGCACCGCCACACCGCCCATTCCTTGCCTGCCGCCGCGCGCGCGCGGACGCAGCAGGAAGTTGTCGCCAACCTTACTCCGCAGGAAGCGCTGGAAGAGTGCCGCCGCTGCCTGCGCTGCGATCTGCGCGGCACGCCCAGCGGAAGTTGAGAGTCGAAAGCAAAAGCAGCCTCGTGAAAGGGCACGACTTCAGTCGTGCCGGGAACGGCGATAAGAATACGGGGCTTTAGCCCCTGAGCGAAAGCCGGTAGACATGGAAGCCAAGGCAAACACCAAAATCATCTCCGTTCGCATCGACGGCGAGCTGGTGACCGCGCACGAAGGGGACACCGTTCTCGATGCCGCGCGCGCCAATGGAAAATACATTCCTACGCTCTGCTATCTCAAGGGCCTCAGCGCCGTCGGCGCCTGCCGCCTATGCGTGGTCGAGCTGGCCGGCACCGACCGCCTGCTGCCCGCCTGCACTACGCCCGTGCAGGAGGGCATGTCGATCAAGACCGCATCGGCCCGGCTTACGCTCTACCGGCGCATGGCCATCGAGCTGCTTCTCGTCGAGCGCAACCACATCTGCTCTTCCTGTGTCTCGAACGGCCACTGCGAATTGCAATCCATGGCGCAGTCGCTCGGCGTCACCCACGTGCGCTACGCCTACAACAACCCGCGCCTGCAAGTCGACATGTCGCATCCCCGCTTCGTCCTCGATCACAATCGCTGCATCCTCTGCACGCGTTGCGTGCGCGTCTGCGCCGAGGTCGAGGGCGCCAACGTCTGGGAGGTCTCCTCGCGCGGCATCTACTCGCGCATTGTCAGCGATCTCAAAGACGATTGGGGCCACGCGCACAACTGCACGGCCTGCGGCAAATGCGTGCAGGCCTGCCCCACCGGAGCGCTCGCCGAAAAGGGCTTCGCCGTCCACGAGATGGTGAAGGAGAGTGATAAGATCAGCCGCCTGGCCGGCCAGCGAGCCACCCACGCTGGCCAATCGCGCTAAGAGCAGGTTTCAGGTTCCAGGGGTCAGCGGACAGCAGGCAGCCAATGGCTAGAAGCTGAAACCTGACACCCGAAACCTGACACCTGTAGAATGACCAGAAGGGCTGCCAGCCTTGCCCTCAGGCGCCAAACCATCGATGAGCGAATTCGAAACAGCTGTTAGTCCCCAGGCACAGGCCGTCTCGCCGGCCTGGGAGAGAATCGAACGGGCACGGCATCCCCAGCGTCCCTACCCCATGGAACTGATCGAGCGAATCTTTACGGATTTCAGCGAGATTCACGGGGATCGTGCCTTCGGCGACGACGAAGCCGTCGTGTGCGGAATGGCGCGTCTGGGCGCAGACGAGGTCATGGTGATCGGCAATCGCAAAGGCGGCACCACGAAAGAGCGCGTGCGGCGCAACTTCGGCATGCCGCATCCCGAGGGCTACCGCAAAGCGCTGCGCTGCATGAAACTGGCAGAAAAATTCTCGCGCCCCGTCATCAGCTTTATCGATCTTCCCGGCGCGTATCCCGGCATGGGCGCAGAGGAGCGCGGCCAGGCCGAGGCCATCGCCCGCAACCTGCGCGAGATGGCGCGCCTGCGCGTGCCCACCATCTCGGTCATCAGCGGCGAAGGCGGATCGGGCGGCGCGCTGGCGCTGGCCGTCACCGATCGCGTTCTGATCCTCGAGAACGCCCTCTACTTCGTCATCTCGCCGGAAGGCTGCGCCTCGATCATGTGGAACGACGCCGGCAAAAAGGCTCTCGCGGCCGAAGCCCTGCGCATCTCCGCGCCCGAGGTTGCCGAGTTCGGCTGCGTCGACGAGATCGTCTCCGAACCGCCGGATGGCATCCACGCCGCTCACGAAGCAGGCTGCGGGCTGCTTGGCTCGGCGCTCAGAAAAAACCTCAACGGGCTCAAGTCCGTCCCCATCGATCTCCTGGTCGTCTCGCGGCAACAGAAGTTCCGCAATATCGCGCAGTGCTACACGGAAGGCTGATTCCCCGCCGGAAGATTGCGAATGTTCCAGCTCCATATCGTCGTGAAAGGGCACGACATTATTGATCCGGCAACTAAATACCGTGAGGGTGCCCCATCCTTTTCCGCGTTTTTTGCGGAAAAGGGTGGGAAACTGAGCCACTGTTTATTTGCCGAATCTACGGTCGTGCCGTAACGCGCAAGATGAATGCGGGGCTTTAGCCCCTGAAGAGCGGTTTTTTTACACCGAGACACTCCCTGAAAGTTCAGACCGTTGTCATGACTGCTTCCTCAAACCATCTCCGCGGCCCACGGCGCGCTTCACATTGCGCCGCATCCTGCGCTCGCGCTGCACGCCGGAGGCGGTCATGACCGATCCCACGTACACCGGCGGCCGTCTGCGCAACTACTTCCAATTTCTTGCCGCGTTTCTTTATCTCTTCTTCGCGCGCTCGCTCGCCCTCCATGGCGCGCGCGGTCTTGTCAGCGATGCCTGGATTCCCCTGGCGGAACAGGCGATGCTGGTCTTTTTGCTGCTCATTGGCTATTCCGCCATGGGCTTCTGGATGGACGGGCAGGTGCACCCCGTCCATGAGCAGGGCCTGCCGCTTCGTCCCGGATGCCTGGAAGAGGCTGGGCTTGGCCTTGCCACCGGTTGGGCCGTGGCCCTGGTCTGCGTGCTGCCCCTGACCGTATTCGGCGGCATCGCCATTTCCTTGTCGACAGGAGCCTCTTCATGGGGCAGGTTCGTAGCCGACGCGGCATTCTTCGCGCTCTTCGCTCTGGCTGAGGAGATCGCCTTCCGCGGCTACGCCTTCCAGCGCTTCTCGAACGCCGTCGGCCCCACGGGAGCGGCAGTGGGTTTTGCCGCCATCTACGCCATCCTGCAGGCACTCGTGCCGGGAGCAAACCACGCCAGTTTCGCCGTCTCCTTTGTGCTCGGGCTCATCCTCTCTGTGTGCTATCTGCGCACCCGCGCCCTGTGGGTCAGTTGGGGCCTCAACTTCGGCTGGAAGGCCAGCCGCGCCCTGCTCTTTGGGCTCGCCATCAACGGCGTTGGCAGCCATTCGCCGGTAGTCGCGGGCGATCCCATGGGTCCGCTCTGGCTCAGTGGCGGAGCCTTCGGCCTCGACGGCAGTTGGCTCAGCTTCGTGGTGCTTCTCGTGGCGCTGCCCGTGGTCTTCCGCCTCACGCACGACCTTAACTATCGCTACAACGCTCCCGTCATCGTGCCCGGCGGCATTCCCGTCGATCTTGACGCCGTCGCCCGCGCCCAGCACGAAGCCGCTATGGGTCCGCCCGCGCCCACCCTCGTCCAGATCGAGAGGACCGCGACTGGAGCGTCGGCGGAACGAGCCAAACGGGAGCAGCCCCCAGCCACTAGCTAAAAGCTAAGAGCTAATGGCTGAGAGCTGAAAGTTGACGGCTGAAAGCTCGTCCTTGTATTTGCCATTTCCCCCCGAATAGAGCTAACGTTTGCCTAGCACGGTTTGCCTATCAGCGTTCGAACCCATGGGAGGTTCCCATGAAGCGGCGTTTACTTCCCCATCGAATTGGGCCCCAACGGATTGGCCTGGTTGCGGCATTGATCGCGAATCACCGCATCAAAAGCTGTTTCGCGCGCCTCGCCGGCGCGTGTGCCCTGGCAGCCTTGCTTGGCGCCGCCGTCAGTTCCGCCCAGGTTCTCACCGTCGATACCAGCGGCAAGGGCGGGGTCACTACCACTGGCCCGGTGGACCGCCGCTACGCGCAGATCGAACCCACGCATGTTGAGCTGAGCAAAACCGCGCTCGATCCCAAGACCCGCATCGAGCTGCTCCGGGCGCTCCAATCGGAACAGGGCTTTGCCATGCGCCCGTTTCCCCGCGGCCACAAGGGGCTCACGCTCGCGGCCAACGGCAAGCTTGAGCCCGCCGGCGTGAACTATCTGAACATGGTCATCAGCGAGGGTCTCTCCGCCAAGCCGGGCGCGCGCATGGTCGTTACCGACATCAAAATCGACCGTTCCAAGATCGTCTTCGATCTCGACGGCGGACCCGACCCCAAACATCGTCTCCTGCGCCATGTGCAGATCAGTGTCGGCCCACAGATAGGCGACCCCGATCTCGACCCCACGCTGGCCAACCCCAACGGCGAGCCCGCAGGTTCGCGCCTCACGCTCACCTTTGCCGACCACGTTCCCGAACTCACGCCGGCCCAGGTCAAGGCGCTGCTTGCCCCGCTCATCTCCTTCGACGTGAAGTCTCCCGTCCAGGCCTTCACAGACACTCTGCCAGCCGAATTGAAGAATGCCATCCTCGGCCACAAGGTGCTGGTAGGCATGACCACCGATATGGTGCTCTTCGCCAAGGGCCAGCCGGACAGAAAAACCCGCGAGATGGACGGCCAGATGCCCTTCGAAGAGTGGGTCTACGGCACGCCGCCCCAGGAAGTCGATTTCGTGCGCATCAACGGCAACCGCGTGATCCACCTGGAGATCGCCCGGGACGGCGAGCCGCTCCAGATCTTCACCGAGGACGTGGTTTCGGCCATGATGACCACCGACGGCAAGCCCGTGATTTCGGCCGAAGCCAACACGCGGACGATTCATGAGGGCGACGTCGAGCCCGACCCCGACAAACAGGCGCCGACCGCTCCTCCCAGCTTGCGCAAACCCGGCGAATCGCTGCCCACCGACAACACCAGCGACGGCGTGATGCGCCCCGTGCAATTCCCCAAGCCGCACACCGGCGAGCAGCCGGGTGTCAATCCAGACGAGCAGCCCATCGCTCCGGCGGCTTCGAGCCAACCCGCGCAGGCCACCTATCCGCAGCCTGCACCGCAAGACAACACGCCGCCGCCGCCGGCGAGCGACGCGCAGCAGCCCGCCAAGGTCGCGCAGCCGCAATCCGCCCCGGCCAAGACGCCCCCCGCGCCGCCCGCCAGCCAGCAACCCCCGGCAAGCACCAGCCAGTTCGTCACGTCCGGCTCTCGAGCGCAGCCCAACGATTGATGCCGCACATCGATGCTCAGCTGCGGATCGCGCGCTCCGAGCCTACCTTGGCTCTTCGCCCGCCAGCGAATCCAGAATGTGCCCCATCTTTTCCTGCTTGGTCTTGACGTAGTTGGCAAAGCTCTCTTGCGGCTCGACCTCGGCCGATACGCGCTCCGTCACGCGAATGCCCGCCGACTCAAGTGCGGCCACCTTCTCGGGATTGTTTGTCATCAACCGCACGCGCTTGACGCCCAGCAGCTTCAGCACCGCGGCCGGCAACTCGTAGCCGCGGCAATCGGCGGCAAATCCCAACTCCTCGTTTGCTTCCACGGTGTCCAGGCCCTGGTCCTGCAGTTCGTAGGCCCGCAACTTGGCCATCAGGCCGATGCCGCGGCCCTCCTGTTGCTCGTACAACAGAATCCCCGCGCCCTCGGCGGAAATCTTGCTCAGCGCGAGCTCCAGTTGCAACCGGCAATCGCAACGCAGGGATCCAAAAACATCTCCAGTCAGGCATTGCGAGTGGATCCTCACCAGGGGCGGCGTCGCGTGCACATCGCCCATCACCAGCGCGACAAGACTCTCGATCTGGCCTTCCACCGTCAGCGCCGGCGCGCAGCCGGGTTGGCCTTCGATTTGCGAATCCTCGATTTGCGGCTCCGGGGCGCGCACGCCCTCAAAGCCCAGAATGCGGAATGCGCCCCACCGCGTAGGAAAATCCGCTTCCGCAACCTTCTTAACGCTCTCCAATCCCATACTTCTATTTTACGTTGGCTTGAAAACCTCCGTCCCAGCGCGGCAATCGAATCGCCAGCCCGTACCGCCGGTCTCCTCAGGCTGCGGAGAAACTCATGCCGAGCGGCGAAACGCGAAAGGACACGACTTCAGTCGTGCCGTAAGTGCCGCAAAATGTGCCTGGGCTTTAGCCCCTGCGGGATGTTTCTTCGTGATTCGACCGCAGTTTCGGGATTTTTCCGCAAACTGTCCTGACCGTGCCCCCGAGAAGTCGTCTTTGTTTCTTGAAGTGGTTGAGCGGCTGTCGTGCGGGCCTCCAGACCCGCACTTCGCTCTCTCACTCATTTGCTCTCTAACTCTTTCTCGCCACCGCCCCGCGCGCCGCGTTACAGTGATGGGGTGACCGACAATCTTATCTGGATCACGCTGCTGGTCAAGCTGGGCGTCATGGCCTCGGTAGCCAGCGTGCTGGCGCGCGTAACGACCTTCCGGCGCCTGTTTTTTGCCGAGAAGCGCAGTCCACGGCAAACCCTGGCGCTGCTGGCGTTTTTCCTTGTGCCGCTCACGGTTGGAGTTTGGCTTCGGTTCCGGGTTCCCAACTTTCTCGCCGCCGACATCTCCTTTGAAACCATCATTCTTCTCGGCCTGCTCATCGGCCCCGGTTGGGCGATGCTGGGCGGCGCCGTTCTCTCCGTTCCCGCCGTCCTGCACCACGAATATCTGGCGCTGCCCTTCAACGTCCTCCTCGGTCTCGCCGCCGGCATCATCGGCCGCTTCGTCGAAGAGGAAGAGATCTGGTCGTTTACTCCCTTGATCGACCTGAGCCTTTACCGCTGGGTGCGGCGCAACCTTCTCAAGCCGCGCATTGACCGCCAGATTCTGCTTCTGTTTCTCATCGCCATCATGGAGATGGCCCGCGACTGGCTCGCGCGTCTCTTTCCCCACCGCCTCTTCGCGCTCGTCTCCGATCAGCTCTGGCTGCAGGCGCTGGTCTGGATCGCCGCGCCCATCAACGTGGGCATTGCGCTCAAGGTGTGGAACGCGCTCCGCATCGAAATGTCGCTCGAAGAGCAAAAGCGCCTGTTGCTCGAAGCCCGTCTCGACGCCCTGCAGCGCCAGATCAACCCGCATTTTCTCTTCAACACACTCAACTCCGTGGCCTCGCTGGTGCGCAGCCAGCCCGAGCTCGCGCGCCAGATGATCGTCAAGCTCGCCAACATTCTCCGCGCCCTGCTCAAGGACCACGACGCCTACGTTCCCCTGCGCGAAGAGCTCAAATTCACCGACGATTATCTCGACATCGAGGTGGTGCGCTTTGGCGCCGGCAAGCTCCGCGTCGAAAAAGAGATCGATCCGCGCACCCTCGAAGTGCTGGTGCCGAGCATTCTGCTGCAACCGCTGATTGAGAACAGCATCAAGCACGGCCTGGAGCCGCGTATCCACGGCGGCACGATCACCTTGCGCAGCCGCCTCGAAGGCGACCGCATCTCGATCGAAGTGGCCGACGACGGCGTAGGCATGAACACGCAGCCCGCCTCCGCGCTGCGCCGCCAGGGCGCCGGCATCGGCATGAAGAATGTGCAGGAGCGCCTCGAAGTCCTCTACGGCAACCAGGCCCGCTTCAACGTTGTCTCGAATCCCGGCCGCGGCACATTGGTTTCGATTGAGATCCCCGCCAATCTGAACGGTATGGTTTATTGACTCCTGCATAAATAATGCAATAATGGGTATTGAGGTTCAGAATACCTATGCCCCGGCTGAAGGGAAGCGCCGGTCTTCTGGAGGACCGGCGGAGACGCGCGTTGGCATTGCT
>Ga0224557_1002058_pt1 | contig 17936 bp, 14 predicted proteins | sample 714S31014metaG_FD_180677 | JGI IMG/M metagenome (GOLD analysis project Ga0224557, IMG submission 180677) | Peat soil microbial communities from Stordalen Mire, Sweden - 717 S3 10-14 | ecosystem: Environmental > Terrestrial > Soil > Wetlands > Peat | place: Sweden: Norrbotten County, Stordalen...
TGGGAAGCCGGGAGGCATGGCGTCCGCCGCAGCAGGGGGGAAGCCCGGAGGCATGGCGGCCGGGGCGAACCCCGGGGGCAGGGCATCCGCCGCGGCCGGGGGGAAGCCCGGAGGCATGGCAGCCGGGGAGAACCCCGGGGGCAGGGCGTCCGCCGGCGCTGGCGGGAACCCCGGAGGCATGGCGGCCGGGGCGAACCCCGGGGGCATAGCCTCCGCCGCTGGGGCGGAGCCGGCAGGCATGGCATCCGCCGCAGCCGGGGGAACGCTCGCCGGCTGGTCGACCGGGGCATTCGGGGAGTAGCCGAAGAGGGACGCACCGCCCGAGGGCGGGGAGTAGCTGGGCGGTGGAACGGGAACGGGCTCGGGCTCTGGGGACTGGCGGCGACCGAATTTCATACAAGGCATGCTCGCAGGCGGGGAGCGACGGTGTCAAACCCCGACGGCTCAGCCGGGAAGGCTGCGGGCGGCGTCCTCCAGGGCTGCCCGGAGCAGCGGCCCGGCGACCGGGTCCGCCGCCAGCGGCATCCCCTTCCCCAGGATGTCGCGCCGGGTCTTGCGGACGTAGCGGCGGGTGAACTCGGGATCGCCATGAGCCACCACGTCCCGGATGTTGGAGAGGCGGTCGGCGGCCTTCAGCAGAGTGGCGTCGCGGTCCTTCCAGATCTCGCGGTAGTGAGCCCGCCGCATCGCGCCGGTCATCGCGGAGGCCGGGTCGGTGAGCAGGGCGACGAGCTGACGGGTGCGCTCCGGGAAGTCGACCAGTTCGTCGACGGTGAGTTCGGAGTCCTCGACCGCGTCGTGCAGGAGCCCGGCCGCGAGGATCGCCGGATCGGTGACCCCCAACTGCTCGCGGAGGATGAGCGCCACCTCCACCAGGTGGTCGATATACGGGGTCCCCTGGCGCCGGGGCTGCCCCGCGTGGGCGCGCTCGGCGATCGTGTGGGCACGGGTGAGCAAGGCCGCATCCAGCTCCGGAACGCGGGCCAGGAGGTCGCCCAGGTCGGCGGGCGGCGGGGCGGCGGCGGGCATGTGCCGACGATACAGGGGAGCGCTGGACGGGACGGCCCGGCGGCCCCACGCGCCCCGGGCGGGAAGGGGCTCGCCCCCGCGCCAGCGAGATCACGCCATCATTGCCGGTGACATCACCCAAGGAGAGCCGATGAGCGCGGGAGCGCTGTTCATCGCGGTGTTCCTCGCCTGCACCGTGGAGGCGGTCGAGGCGACCACGATCGTCCTGGCGGCCGGCCTCGCCCGCGGCTGGAGGTCGGCGGGATACGGCGCCGTGGCGGCGGTCGCCGTCCTCACCGTCGTGGTGGCTGCGCTCGGGCCCGCGCTCACCGCGATCCCGACGAATGCCCTGCGCCTCGTCATCGGCACGGTCCTGCTGGTGTTCGGCGTGCAGTGGCTGCGCAAAGCGGTGCTGCGCGCCGGTGGCGTGACCGCCCTGCACGACGAGGAGGCGATCTTCCAGAGGAAGCTGGCAGTGGCACAGCGGGCCGCCTCGCAGCGGAGGGGCACCGTCCCGGACTGGTACGGGTTCACGCTCGCCTTCCAGGGTGTGCTCCTCGAGGGGACGGAGGTGGCATTCATCGTGCTCACCTTCGGCAGCAACCAGCACGCCATCCCCCTGGCCTCGGCCGCCGCCGGAGCTGCGATCCTGCTGGTGGGCGCGGCCGGCTTCGCGGTGCGGGCGCCGCTCGCCCGAGTGCCCGAGAACGCCCTGAAGTTCCTGGTCGGGGTGATGCTGACCGGGTTCGGTGCCTTCTGGGCGGCGGAGGGGGCGGGGGCGCGCTGGCCGGGCTCGGATGCAGCGCTGCTCGTCCTGCTGCCTGGTATCGCGGTCCTCGGCCTGCTTCTCGTCGCCGGACTGCTCCGGCAGGATGGCGCCCGGGATCGCCGGACCGCAGCCGCGTCGCCCACCCAGCGGGCGAGCTGATGCACCGGGGGTTGCGCGCTCTGGCCGCGTTCGTGTGCGACCTGGTCATCGGCGACGACTGGAGGGTGGCGCTGGGGCTGGCCATGGCCGTGGCCGTGACCGCCGCGATCAGCCGGACCGCGTTCCCGAGCTGGTGGCTGCTGCCCACAGCGATCCTCGCCCTGCTGCCCTGGAGCGTCTGGCGGACGGCGCGTCGCCGCGCCTGAGCCGCCTCGACAAAGGCCAGGCGGCGCCGAGGGCGTCCAGATCGGCGCCCGGGCCGCCCCTCAGACCAGGCGGTGGGCGTCCCGTGAGTCGAGGGCCACATGGTGCTTGGTCCGGATGTCGCGCACCGTGCCGCTCTGCGCCCGCATCACCAGGCTGTGGGTCTCCGCCCACCAGTTGTGGTACTGGACGCCGCGCACCAGGCCGCCCCCGGTCACCCCGGTAACCGCAACCGCGACATCCTTGCCTGGGACCAGATCGGCGATGCCGAGCTTCGCCTCGGGATCGAAACCGGCGGCACGGAGCGCCGCCGACTCCTCCTGGTTGCGCATCCAGGGCCGGCACTGCATCTCGCCACCGAGGCACCGCAGCGCACACGCGGCGAGGACCGCTTCGGCGGTGCCCCCGGACCCGATGAAGACGTCGATGCCGCTGCCCGGCCACGCCGTCATCAGCGCCGCGGCGATATCGCCGTCGCTGATGAGCACGAGCCGGCTGCCCAGCACGCGCACCCGCTCGATGAGGCTCTGGTGTCGGGGGCGGTCGAGAAGCATGACGGTCAGGTCGGGGACCTGCACGTCCATGGCGAAGGCGATGCGGCGCAGGTTGTTCTCGGGAGTGTCGGCGATGTCGATGGCACCCCGCGCCCGGGGCCCCACCGCCAGCTTGTGCATGTAGGCGCAGGGGGGCGGCTTGGCGATCCCGCCGGGCTCGGCGGCCGCGGCGATCGAGAGTGCCTGCGAGAGGCCCTTGGCCACCAGGCTCACACCATCGACCGAGTCGATCGCCAGGTCCACCGGGTCGCGTCCGACCCCGATGCGCCGTCCCGGGCTGAGGGGGTCGGCCACGCCACCGGCATCGATGACGATGTGGCCGTCGAAGGGCATGCCCAGGAGGGCCTCCTCCATGGCGCGCTCCCCGACATCGCGCGTGCTCGTCTTGTCCCCGCGGCCGAGCCAGCGGCCGACGGCCAGGGCGGCGGCCTCGGTGGCGCGGAGGAGCTCGAGGCCGCGATGCCGTTCGCGGCTCAACCGTGCCGGCGAAACCGTGGCCGCTCGATGCTCTGCTGCAGTCAGGACTCAGCGGCCTCCATGGCCGGGTCGGCGCGCGACGAGAGGACGCCCCGCACGGCTCCCAGGATCTCGTCGGCGGCCGGTGCCGGAGCAGCGGAGGCCCCGGCAGCCCCCGCGCCGCTCGCCTCGGCGTCGACGCCGGCCCGGCGGCAGACCGCGGCCATGAAGTCCCGGAAGAGCGGGTGGGGCCGGCCCGGCCGCGAGCGGAACTCGGGGTGGAACTGCGATCCGACGAAGAACGGATGGTCGCGCAGCTCGATGATCTCGACCAGGCGCCCATTCGGTGAGGTCCCACTGTAGACGACGCCGAATTCGGCCAGGCGCTCCCGGTATTGATTGTTGAACTCAAAGCGATGGCGATGACGCTCGTACACGACCGATTCGCCGTAGGCGGTCGCGGCATGGGTGCCCGGCTGCAGCTTGCAGGGGTAGACGCCCAGGCGCATGGTCCCGCCCTTGTTCTCGATGTCACGCTGCTCGGGGAGCAGGTCGATGACGGGGTTGGCGGTGAAGGCGTTGAACTCGGTGGAGTTGGCGTCCTCGGTGCCCAGCGCCTCGCGCGCGATGTCGATGGTCGCGCACTGCATGCCCAGACAGAGGCCGAGAAAGGGCACCTCGTGGTGGCGCGCGAACCGGGACGCGAGCACCTTGCCCTCGATCCCCCGATGGCCGAATCCGCCGGGCACCACCACGCCGTCGACACCCTCCAGCCTCTCCGGGGTCATCTCCTCGGCGTTGACCCACTCCAGGTGCAGGTCGACGCCGCAGTGCACCGCAGCGTGGCGGAGCGCCTCGGCGACGCTGATGTAGGCGTCGGGCATGGCCACATACTTGCCGACCAGGGCGACGCTCACCGCCGGCTTCGGTGCCTCGATACGAGCCACCATCCGGCGCCAGTCGTCGAGATCGGGAGGGCCGGCCGAGATGCCCAACAGCTCGACGATGTAATCGCCCAGCCCGGCCGCCTCGAGCATCAGCGGCACCTCGTAGATCGAGCGCGCGTCAGGAACATTGATGACGGCTCGCAGGGGAACGTCGCCGAAGAGCGCGATCTTCTCCTTCTGGCCCTCACCGATCAGACGGTCGCTGCGGGCGACGATGACGTCCGGCTGAATGCCGATGGACCGGAGCTCATTCACGGAATGCTGGGTCGGCTTGCTCTTGAACTCCTCGCTGGCCGCGATGTAGGGAACGAGGGTGAGGTGCACGTAGCAGACGTTGCTGCGGCCGATGTCGTTCTTGAACTGGCGGATGGCCTCGAGGAAGGGCAGCGACTCGATGTCGCCCACGGTCCCGCCGACCTCGACGATCACGACATCCGGTTCCGGAAGCTCGTTTTCGGCGACCCGGAGTACGCGCTGCTTGATCTCGTTGGTGATGTGGGGAATGACCTGGACGGTCCCCCCAAGGTAATCGCCACGCCGTTCCTTGGCGATCACGCTCGCGTAGATGCGACCGGTGGTGACGTTGCTCGCCTGGGAGAGCGCGACGTCGACGAAGCGCTCGTAATGGCCGAGGTCGAGGTCGGTCTCAGCTCCATCGTCGGTGACGAAGACCTCGCCGTGCTGATATGGCGACATGGTGCCGGGATCGACGTTCAAGTACGGGTCGAGCTTCTGCATCCCGACGTGAAGCCCCCGAGCCTTGAGGATCGTGCCGATGGAGGCGGCGGTGATGCCCTTGCCCAGGGAGGAGACGACACCGCCGGTCACGAACACGAACTTGGCCATCGTGGAGGACCTCCCGGTGCCGTGGTTTTTCCGATGTTACCAGTTACTGATTGGGCGCGACACGCTGTTGACGAATGGAAGCCCCACTCCGCATCCGGACCGGCGGGGCCGCGCCGCCCGCCGCCTGCTCAGCCGGCGCCCCGCGGTTCGAGGATCACCACCCGGGTCTCCTCCGCCGTCCCCATCGCCCCGGTGAGGCTGAGCTTGGGCTGGGTCGGCAGGGCCTCCTCGGTGAGCCCCATCTCCTTGGCGAACCTGTCAACGGGATCGTAGTCGCCACTCCCCTCCACTCCACTGCTGCGGTAGCGGACGGGCACGACGATCGACGGAGCGATGGCATTGACCACCTTGGTGGCGGCGACGGCGCCGAGCGCATCCACCCCACCGACGGGGACGACGAGCACATCCACCCGGCCGAGCTCGTCCACCTCGTCCTCGGTGAGCTGGCGATCGAGCTTGCCCAAGGCGGCGACACAGACCTCGTCGACCTCGATGCGCATGATCGTCGTCTCGCCGGAGACCAGCCCATGGATGGTCACGCCGCGAACCTCGAACTCCCCGGGCCCGGCCACCTCCTGCGGCTGGCCCTCGCGCAAGCGCAGGCGCTCGGGAACGGTCTCCCCCTCGGTGCGCACGATGATGTCGGGGTTCGAACGGCCGAGGCCGGGCAGCGTGGTGGCCGGCGGGTCGACGAGCACCACGACATCGCGGCCGCGCAGGCGGAGGCAGGAAAGTCCGAGATAGGTGATCTCCACGGTCCGACCGATCTTAGCCGGGATGGGGGTCAGCCCGGCCGGGCCGGGGGAGGCGGGGCCGGAGGCGCCGGCCGGACGGCCCGCGCCGGGGACGGCCCGGCCGCGTCAGCTCGCCCTCCCCACCTGGACCGCGATGGTGTCCGTGGTCGTGCCCCTGACCACGGTGACCTCAGCGGTGTCGCCGGGGCTCAGGCCGAGGGAGGCGGGATCGAGCGGATGGCCGGCGTCGATGGCGATCCCGTTGACAGAGGTGACGATGTCACCCGCCTGCAACCCGGCAGCCGCGGCCGGGCCGCCCGGGGCGACGGAGGTGATCAGGGCGCCGGGAGTGGTGCCGGCGGCGGCGGCGCGAGCCGAGTCGAGGTAGCTGGCCACGACCCCAAAGGTGCCCGGGGTCTGCGCCGTGCCTCCGGAGACGCTCGCGATCAGGATTTCGGCGGCGTTCAGCGAGAGGGCGGTGACGCCGGGCGGGGAAGGGGCCTGGGTGATGGTGTCGACGATGCCGATCAGGTCGCCGGCGGCGTTGAGCACCGGCGCCCCGTCAGCGCCGGGTAGGGCAGTGGCGTCGATGTCGATTGCACCCTGCAGCGTCTGCCCGGTGGCGGTGTCGCTGGTCACCGTCACCCCGACCGCGCTGACGTCGCCCACTTCCACATTCAGCCCTCCGGAGGCCGGGCGGCTGAGCGCGATGGCCTGGTCACCGACCGCCGGGACGGAGGCGGCGAGCGGCAACTGGTCGAGATTGGTGACCCCGGAGACGCGCAGCACCACCAGGCCGTGGGTGGCGTCCACGCCCGCGATCACGGCATCGTAGCCCTGGCCGTCGGCGAGCCCCACCCGGAGCCGGCTGGCGCCCTGGACGGCGTGGGCGCTGGTGAGGATCAATCCATCCGAGCTGACCACCACGCCATCGACAAGGCTGGCACTCCCGTCCGCCAGCTCGGCGGCGGTGATCGGCTGTGTGGCAATCGTGACCACCGACGCCGCATTCGCCTGGGCCAGCTGACCGACGGTCTGGGTCTGGGTGCTCGTCGACCCGCTGATCTGCTGGTAGACGATGCGCTGGACCGGGCCGTAGTGCTGGTAGATCGACCAGGCCGCCCCCCCTCCACACAGGGCCCCGACCAGGGCGGCGAGAATCACGGCCGCGAGCACCCGAGCGCGGGGGCCGGGACGGATCAGCGGCTGGACGGGTGGGGAGTCGCGGTGGACCTCGAGAGCCGCATCGGCCGAGGGTGCGGTGGAGCTCGGCACCTCGGTCACCTGATCGGCCCCGGCTCGGCACGGCGCTCCAGGTATCGGACGATCCCGGCGGCGTTGCTGCGCACCCCGTTCAGGACCTCGAGCCTGCGACAGACATCCTGCGGGACATCCGCAGATGGGGTGGAGTAGGCTTCGGCCAGGGCGGCGGCCACCCCCTCAACCCCGGATCCCGGCGCATCGCGGATGACCCGTCGTGCCGTCCCCACCCACCGCCGGAGCGCCTCCTCCGCCTCGAGCAGGGTCGACTCGGGATCCGCTACCGGGCCGTAATGAGTCAGCACGAGCCGCGCGGGATGGAGGTCCCGGAACCGGTGGAGGCTCGCCACCGATTGCTCCAGATCGAAGTCGGGTGGCGGAGTGGCGGGGCGGAGGGCGCCGGTCCCTGGGAGCTGTACCCCGACTGCGTCGCCGACCAGAAGGGTGCCCGAATCTTCGTCGAGGACCGCCTGGTGATGCTTGGCATGGCCGGGCGATTCTATGAGGCGGAGCCGGCGGCCACCACCGAGATCGAGGGCCAGACCGTCGGTCGCGGGCAGCACGCGGTCCGCAGGAACGGGGCGCATCCGACCATAGAGATCGTCCAGCAGGGGGCCGTAGACCCGAGCCGCCGAGTCGATGAGCCGGGAAGGGTCTGCGAGATGGCGGGCCCCCTTCTCGTGAACGACGACGGTCGCGTCGGGGAAGGCCCGCGCCACGTCCCCAACCCCGCCGGCGTGATCGAGATGCACGTGGGTGACCACCACCCAGCGGAGGTCGTGGGGGCCGACACCCGCGGCGGTGAGCGCGTCGACGACGGTCTCGACCGAGGTCTGAGAACCCGTCTCCACGAGGGCCGGCCCGGTCCCGTCCACCAGAAAGCCAGCGGTGAGCCGCTCCATCCCTCCCAGCAGGGTGTCGATCTGACGTACGCCCGGAGCGATCTCTTCCATCGCTCCCGCAGGGTACGACACCGAAGGGCGCCCGTTGGCCGGCGGATCCCGGCGTGCTCTGACCCGGTTACGGCGACGGCGTCGGCGATGCGGTGACCGACGGCGTCGGGAGGCTCACCCCGCCGGCCGCGAGCAGCAGCTCGAGCTGGCTGATGTCGGAGTTGATCGCGGCCTGCGCCTGGCCCGCCGCGCTCAGGTTGCCGCTCGCGTAGTCGGCCTTGAGGCTGGCCTCCTGGGTGACCAGGTCGCTGATGATCGCCAGCTCCTGGGCGGTGTAGCCGCCCGCGGGCGCAGAGGCGGACGGGCTCGCCGTCGGGTTCGGCGAGGCTCCCGGCGAGGCCACGGGGGTCGCCTCGGGTGAGGCGGGCGCGGTGGTACCGGGCGGAGCCAGGCCGGTGGGCAGGGTGGTGACGTTGTACAGGGTCGCGATCGCCGCGGACAGACTCGTCCCCATGGCGACGCTGTTCTGGGTGCCGACGATGACGAAGCGGAGCTGCGGGAAGCTCACCCCGCTCGCCTGGTTGGGCAGCACGTAGAAGGGGCGCACGAAGAGGAAGGAGTCGTCGTTGAAGGGCAGCACGATGACGTTGCCCAGGTAGACCTGGGAGCCCGACTGCCCCACCAGGGTGCGCTCCTCACTGATGGTGGGGTCGGTGTTGGAGTTGTTGTCGAACTGGTAGGGCCCGCGCACGTTGGTGTTGTTGCCGAGCGGGACGGCCACCAGGGGCGGATGGTCCGTCGTCGTGTAGTCGGACTCCGCCGCCAGCCACGCGGTCATGTTGCTCGCCTGCCCGCCACTGCCACTCTGATAGGGGCTGAACGTCTGCATCAGGACGAATTGGGGGGTGGGGTTGCCGGGCAGGGTCAGCTCGACGTACTGAGGTGTGGTCGTGACCACGGTGCCGTCGGGCTGGAGTCCCTGGGACGGGCTGTAGAAGTCGTTCTTGGAGAAGAAGTCGGCCGCGACCTGGGGGTTGCTGACCGGCAGCGTGTCATCCACGTGCACCTGGGCGTAGACCTTGACCTGGTTGCTGAAGAGGTCCTCCGGGTAGCGCAGGTGCTGGGTCAGGAATGAGGACATCTGGCTGATCGGGTGGAGCAGCCCGGGATAGATGCCGCTCCACGCGGCGGTGAGCGGCTCGTTCATGTCCACCGCGTAGAGGGTGACGGCGCAGGTGCGGGCGTCGATCACCGCCTTGACGGCGTTGCGCTGGTAGGAGATCCCGTTGATGTTGTCGGATTCCGGGAAGCTGCCGGTCTCCACGTACGCATCCGCGATCCACATCAGATCATCGGTCTGCGGGTCGGCCACGATGTAGGGGTCCGAGTCGACGGTCAGGAACGGCGCGATGCTCTGGATCCTCTGGTCGATGGTCCGGTTGATCAGGACCGTGCTCTGGCTGTTGGGGATGTCGCTCAGGAAGAGGTTGAGGCCCCCGAACTCGGTGATGGAGGTGGCCAGCTTGTCGATCGGGTTGTTGATCGTGAAGCCGGCCATGCCGGTGCCGGCGTGCATGTAGGCGTCCGGCGTCGACGGGTAGTTGAACTCCAGCTGGTTGGTGTTGACCACCACCGGCTGCTTGGTCTGCTCACCGCAGTAGATCTCCGGGTTGCCGCCGGTGCCGTTGAAGTCCAGTGCCGGGGGGGCGCTGGCGTCGACCTGCTGGAGCGGCTCCTTGCCGTCCAGGATGTCGGGCTCGCCCTCCGCCCCGATCTGGTTGACGGAGACCGCCGTGATCCCGTAGCCGTGGGTGTAGACAAAGGTGTTGTTGACGAAGTTGGAGTTGGGGATATCGGAATCGGAGATCTCGCGGGCCCCGATCATCACCTCGGTCTCCTGCCCGCTGGCGTTGGGGTAGCGGTCGATGGTGACGTTGTCGAAGGTCTGGTAGCTGCGGGTGCGATCGACCTGATTGAGGACGGCCGGAAGCTGGGTGGGATCCTGGACGCGGATGTTGGCGAGCGTCCCGGGGTCGGCGGCGAGATCCCCCGTCAGAGTCGGGCTGACCACCGTCTTGAAGGGCTGGTCCACGACGGAAGCCTGCCCGCCGGTGGTCTCCAGACCCCAGGCGTAGCGGCTCGAGGTCAGGTAGTTGTCGATCGACTTGGCCTGAGCCTGCTCGGCGTTGGGGTTGACGGCTGTGGCCGTGTACACCGCCTCCGGAATGATGGTGAGCGCCCCCGCCACGACCAGCCAGCCGCCGAGCACGCCGCCCATCCAGGCGACCGTCCCCCAGGTGGGGCGGCGCCGGCTGGTCCGGACCAGCAGCGCGCCGATCGCCACCGCGAAGGCGAGCGCGATCCACTGGAGGGCACCCAGCACGGGGATGAGCACGTTCAGATCGGTGGCGTTGGGACCGACGAACGCGTACTGCGAGTTCGACTCGGTGGCCAGGTGGTAGACGCCGAAGTGCGCCCCCAGCCCGGCCATGATGAAGATGCCGATCAGCGCCACCCCGGCGTGCCGGGTGCCGATCCTGAGCGCGTCGTCCACGCTCATCCCCTTGGCCGGGTGGAGCTGGACGTCCAGCTCATCGGGGGCGTGGATGACCATCAGGGCGACGCAGACCACCGCGATCGCGCCGAGGAGGCCGACGACCGCACCCCCCCAGAGCAGCGCCGAGAAGGAGTCGATCACCGGGAGGGTGAAGACGAAGAAGCCGTAGTCCATGTGAAAGACGGGATCGGTGGCGCCGAAGGCGTGGCCGTGGATGAAGAGGAGGACGTCCTGCCAGGAGCCGGCGAGGTGGGCGCCCCCGCCGATGCCGGCCAGGACGGCGATGGCGATCCCGGCCCAGAAGGTGATCCGGCCGGCCAGCGCGTCGATGCCGCGCACGGCGCGCGTCCAGAAGGGCACGCTGGCTCCGACCAGGCCGCCGGTGATGACCAGGCCGATCAGGAAGAGGACGACGTGGGCGATCAGCGGGGTCCAGAAGACGTTGGTGTGCCCGAGGCTGGAGAGATAGAGGTAGTTGACCCGGAGCTGCGCCAGGGCGAAGGCCACGATCACCAGCACGACGATCACGGCGATGACGATCAGCGCGATCTTCCGGAACCGGGTGTAGCGAGGACTCCGGACCACGCGAGGCCGGCGCCGCCGGAACAGCAGCTCAGGGTCGAAGTTGAAGGTGCTCACCGATCGGCCGATGGTACTCGACTTGACCCCGGCGGTCGCGCCGCCACGTGCCCTCCCCGGTCGAACCGGTCCGGAGCCGGACCCACCGGCGGCCGGGGGTCGGGCCGGTCCTGAGCCTGAGCAGGAGCCGGCCGGTGACTAGCGCCGCTGGAGCAGGAGACGAACGTCGAACGGGTCGCGACGCCGACGGATCCGCCGCGAGACCTCGGGGCGGACCTGGACCATGTAGGGCTCCTGCTCGCGCAGGACCTCCTCGATGGCGTCGGCGACCAGCATCCCGCCATGGACGGTCGGCACCCGGTCGGCGAGGGCGTCGGCCATCCTCTCGGTGACGACCGTGATCTCCATCTCGTGGGCCTGCTCCAGGAGGGTCAGACAGTCGTCAAGGCGACGGAGCCGTTGCCGACGGTCCTCACCACCCTGCAACTCGATCATGGGTGAAAAATAGCGCAAATCGACCACTACAGGGAGTCCCCCCAGGTCGAGGGGCTGGCCCACGCTCCTCGGATCCCTCCCAGCGCTTCCGCCCTGCCTTCCCGGTGCCGGCCGGCGCCAAGGCCGGACGGGATCAGCGGAAAGCCGTCCCCGCCCGCCGGGGACGCCCCCGGGGTCCGGGAAGGGTGGCGGCGAGCGGGGTCTCGACCACCGCGGCCGGCCGCTCCGGCCGGCGGGGCCGGCTGCCGTTGCCCGCGGCGGCGCCGATGATCGGGCGGAGGTAGATGCCGGTGGCGCTCCGGGGCTCGCCGGCGATCATCTCCGGGGTCCCGGCCGCGACCACCTCGCCCCCGGCGTCCCCGCCGTCCGGGCCCAGATCGATGATCCAGTCGGCGGTCTTGACCACGTCCAGGTTGTGCTCGATGACGATGACGGTGTTGCCCGCGTCGACCAGCCGGTGCAGGACGGTGAGGAGCTTCTCCACGTCCGCGAAGTGCAACCCGGTGGTGGGCTCGTCGAGGATGTAGAGGGTGCGCCCGGTGTCGCGCCGCGAGAGCTCGGTGGAGAGCTTGACCCGCTGTGCCTCGCCGCCGGAGAGCTGGGTGGCGGGCTGGCCCAGCCGGATGTAGCCGAGCCCGACATCCTGCAGGGTGCGGAGGCGACGAACGATGCGGGGCTGGTTGGCAAAGAGCTCGGCGGCATCGTCGACGGTCATCTCCAGGACGTCGGCGATCGACTGACCGCGGAACTTCACCTCCAGCGCCTCGCGGGTGTAGCGACGTCCCTTGCAGACGTCGCAGGCGACGTAGATGTCGGGCAGGAAGTGCATCTCGATCTTGATCATCCCGTCGCCCGAGCAGGCCTCACACCGCCCGCCGGCGACATTGAAGGAGAAGCGTCCCGGCTTGTAGCCTCGGATCTTGGCCTCGGGCAGCTTGGCGAAGAGGTCGCGGATGTCGGTGAAGACGCCCACATAGGTGGCCGGGTTGCTGCGCGGGGTCCGGCCGATCGGCGACTGGTCGACGTCGATGACCTTGTCGATGTGCTGGATGCCCTCGACCTTCTCGTGCTTGCCGGGGCGGTCCTTGGCCCGGTAGAGGGCCTGAGCCAGGCGGCGGTAGAGGATGTCGTTGACGAGCGTCGACTTGCCGCTGCCGCTCACCCCCGTGACGCAGATGAAGAGACCGAGGGGAAACTCCACGGTCACCGACTTGAGGTTGTTCTCGGTGGCGCCGATGACGGTGAGGGCCCGGCCGTCGGTCGAGCGGCGCAGCGGAGGAACGGGGATCTGCAGCTCGCCGCGGAGATACTGGCCGGTGATGCTCCGCTTGGAGGCGAGCACATCCGCGAGGGTGCCGGCCACCATCACCTCTCCGCCGCGCTCCCCGGCTCCCGGGCCGATGTCGACGATGAAGTCCGCGCTGCGGATGGTCTCCTCGTCGTGCTCGACGACGATCAGGGTGTTGCCCAGGTCGCGGAGGGTCGTGAGGGTGGCGAGAAGTTTGTGATTGTCCCGCTGATGGAGGCCGATGGACGGCTCGTCGAGGATGTAGAGGACGCCCATCAGCTTGCTCCCGATCTGGGTCGCGAGCCGGATGCGCTGACTCTCGCCGCCGGAGAGCGACGCCGAGGCCCGGTCGAGGCTGAGGTAGTCGAGCCCGACGTCACGGAGGAAGCCGAGCCGCTCACGGATCTCCTTGAAGGCCCTGCCCGCAATCTGCATCTCGCGCTCGGTGAGACGCAGGTTCTCAGTGCGGCCGAGCGCCTTCACGACCGTGAGGGCGGTGAAGTCCATGATGCTCATGCCGTCGACCGTGACGGCGAGAAACTCCGGCTTGAGCCGCTTGCCACCGCACGCGGGACACGGCTTCTGCATCATCAGCCGCTCGATCTCCTGCTTGACCCACTCCGACTCGGTCTCGCGGTAGCGGCGCTCGAGATTGGGGATCACGCCCTCGTAGGCTGCTTCGTAGGCATGCGTGCGCCCGGTGTGGGAGACGTAGCGCATCCGGACGGTCTCGTCCTTGGGGAGGCCGTAGAGGATGACCCGCTGCTCGCGGGCGGAGAGGTCTCGGAAGGGCACGTCGGTGGGGATCTTGTAGTGACGGCAGACGCTCTGGAGGACGTCGAGCAGCCACATCTGGGACGGGCCCTTGGTCCAGCCGGAGAGCGCCCCGTCGTCGATCGAGAGCGAGGGGTCGCGCACCACCGCGTCGCGGTCGACCTCCATGCGCAGCCCCAGCCCGGTGCAGGTGGGGCAGGCGCCGTGCGGGTTGTTGAAGGAGAAGTTGCGAGGGGCGGGCTCCTCCATGGAGATGCCGCAGTAGACGCAGGCGTAGTCCTGCGAGAAGAGCATCTCGCCCACGGCCAGGGTGCGGGGCGCGCTGCCCTCCGGGGCTTCCGGGCCGTCGTCACCCCCGGTCTCGGACCCGCCGGGCGGCTCGACCCCGGTCTCTGCCGAGGCCTGGCCCACAGCGGAGGCGTTCGCCATCCAGGCTGAGGCGGCACTCCCGGAGCCGGCAGCCGCTGCCCCGCCGGCAGCACCTTCTGTCCCCTCCTCTCCCCCACCCCCGGGCCCGTCGGCCGGGATCAGGAGGATCAGGCCATCACTCAGCTTGGCGGTCTGCTCCAGCGAGTCGCTGAGCCGGCTGCGCAGCTCCGGGCCGATCACCACGCGGTCGACCACGATCTCGATGTCGTGCTTGAACTTCTTGTCGAGGACGATCGGGTCACCGAGGTCGCGGACCTCCCCGTCGACCCGGGCACGGGCATAGCCCTTGCGGCGGGCCTCGGCGAGGATCTCGCGGTGCTCGCCCTTGCGCCCCTGCACCATCGGAGCCGCCACCATCAGGCGGGTGCCCTCAGGGAGGGCCAGGACCTGGTCGGCGATCTGCTCGATGGTCTGCTTGCTGATCTCCCGGCCGCAACGGGGGCAGTGTGGGTGCCCGATCCGGGCATACACCAGCCTGAGGTAGTCGTAGATCTCGGTGACCGTGCCGACCGTGGAGCGGGGGTTCTTGCTGGTCCCCTTCTGATCGATGGAGATGGCCGGGGAGAGGCCGTCGATGTGGTCGACATCCGGCTTCTCCATCTGGCCGAGGAACTGGCGCGCGTAGGCGGAGAGCGACTCCACATAGCGCCGCTGTCCCTCGGCGTAGATGGTGTCGAAGGCAAGCGACGACTTGCCGCTCCCAGAGAGACCCGTCAGAACGATCAGGCTGTCCCGAGGCAGGCTGAGATCGATGTTCTTGAGGTTGTGCTCTCTCGCCCCTCTGATGTCGATGGTGTCGTGTGGCACTTGCTACCTAGCGTACCCAGAACCGGCCGTCCGGCCACCGACCCGGCTGCGAGCGGGCTGCGGCGTCCGGAGACGAACATGTGTACGTTACTCGCCCGGGGGGCCCCCCGTCCAGGGTCTGGGAGCTCTCCCGTCGGGCACGCTCCGCACGCCGATGAAAACCGCCTTGCGGACACGCCTCCACCGAGGGCGTGAACGCACTCCGTTGGCCTTGACGCCGGCCCGTGTAACGGTTCGCCCGGAGGAGAGCGTCGGTCCCTGATCCAGCCGCTTCTCCCGCCCCCCGTCTAGGCGTGCACCGTGCCTCGGCTCTCGAAGGTCATGGCACGCTGCAGGGCAGCCGCCCGAAGCTCCTCGGCAATCTCGACCGGTCCGCCGATGCCGGCCGCGTTGACACCGGCTTGGGCGGCCTCCTCGACAACGCCTCCCACCAGGATCGCCAGCTCGGGGGTCCGATGGAACACCAGGACGCCGTGGTTGGCCAGCAGCACCGCGGGAACGCCGGAGACGACCGCGGCCCTGATGTTGGCCACTGATTGGGCTGAGCCGCGTGGCCCATAGCCGGCGACCGGCACCCCGGTGGGGAGCCCGAACATGGCCAGGGCCTCGACCCAGCAGCCTATCGGGCGGCGCGCCACCGCGTAGCCCGTGGCATACGGTGAATGGGTGTGCAGCACGCAGCCGACGTCGGGGTGGTCCCCGTACATGGCCGTGTGCATCGCGACCACGGCGCCCTGGATGGGCGGCAGGTCACCCTCGAGCAGCGTCCCGTCCAGACGGACCCGAGCCACGGCGGAGGGCAGGTGACCCCGGAGCGACGGGCCACCGGTGAAGTACATCTCGTCCGATCCGGGAACGCGAAGGCTCACGTTTCCGTGCCCGTTCGCGGAGATGGCTCCGCTGGCGACGACCCGCTGGGCCACATCGATCACCTGGTCGACCAGATCCTTGTCCATCGAACACTCCTCCCGCTGCGCGACCGCCCCGTGGAAGAAGCGTACGTGATCCCCGCTGCGCGAGGGACGGGGAATGTCACGTGGAGGACTGCTTAGCCGTCAGGCTACGAGACGCCTGTCAGGCTGACCGCCCCGCCGGTGTCGCAGTGGCAATGGCGCCTTCGGGGACGGATTCCTGTCCCACAGGGCCCCTCGAGCTACCTGGCCTGACCTCAGTCGGCCGCGCGCCGAAGCCGGACGAGGTTGACAATCTCAGTGTCGCCGCGGAACGCGTCGATCACTCGGCTGGCTCGGCTGATCTGGTCGAGTGATCCGACCTCACCGCGAACGGTGACCACGCCGCGACCTGCACGCACGGTGAGCGCGGCGCGATCCGTGCTCAGGCCTTCGACCAGGGCATCCTGGAGCAAGGCGCCCAAGCCCATGACCGCACCGCGACGCCGTTGCGGGGCTCCGACCGCCAGCATCATGATGTTGCGGGCACCCATCGCATTTCCCCCTGGGCCGCAGCCAATTGCCCTGTTCTACGGGAGGCACACCGCTGGCCGGGACACGGTGCCACCGAGACGACATCGTCCGTCACCCCATTTCGCCTGTCTGTCCGCTGGCGAACTCAAGGGTTTGCCGAGAACTCTCACGATGAGGACCACCGCCCCGACGTTTCGGCGTGCCCCGTCACATACTCGGGATCGTCGTACCAGTCATCGGGTTCGGGGCGAGTGTCGCTCGGATGGAGCCTGCCGCGGCGCGAGGTCGTAGAGGAGTCGGTAGTAGCGAGTGCGCTCGAGGTCGAGCACGATACCGTACGCGGCAAGCAGGGGCTGCTCCCAGTCCGTGCCGTAATTCCATCCCGCTCAACTCCCAGGTGACGGTGGACCTCGTCCCAGTCCGCTCGGTCAAGTCTTCCCTCGGCGTCCGCCCGCCGGATCGCCCTGACCTGATCCTCCGCGGAGCAGGCGAGGGGGCAACGGTTGACGGGAAGGGCGTCGTGCAGGGCTCTCAGCCCGCGCCAGCCTCCTCCGAACGTCTAGGATCGAGGCGTTGGACGCGAGCAAGGAACCGGCTCTCCTCTTCGATCTGGACGGCACCCTGGTGGACAGCGTCTACCAGCACGTCATCGCCTGGCGAACCGCACTGGAGGATGAGGGCCTTGACCTCTCCACCTGGCGCATCCACCGCCGTGTGGGCATGAGCAACGGGCTGCTGGTGAACGCCCTCGCCAGAGAACTGGGCAGGGAGTTCTCCGCGGAGCAGGTGGCGGCGCTGCAGGCGGGCCACGCTCGCGTCTTCCGTGAACTCGCACCGCATGTTCGACCGCTGCCTGGAGCGGTCGAGCTGCTCCGCGAGCTCTCTCAGCGTGGGGTCCTGTGGGCGATCGCCACCAGTGGCACCCGAGCGACTGCCGGACCCAATCTCGCCAAGTTGGAAGTACCGGCGTCGGTGCCGGTCGTCACCCGCGACGAGGTTCCCTTTGCCAAACCCGACCCCGATCTCTTCCTCGCCGCCGCCGATCGATTGGGGGTTGCCATCACCAACTCCGTCGTCGTGGGGGACAGCATCTGGGATGTTCTCGCCGCTCGCCGCGCCGGGGCCCTGGGAGTCGGCCTGCTATCGGGTGGCTACAGCCGCCAGGAGCTGGAGGTGGCGGGCGCCTTTCGCGTCTACCATGACCCCGCCGCACTCCAGCTCCACCTCGATGAGCTGGGGATCCGGAGGTGAGGTGGTGTGGAACCCCGGTCTCGTGGGGAGGGTGCTGAACTGGATGTTCCCGAGGTAGCCACCTCTCGGTGCCGTGTCGATGCACCCTGGGCGTGATCGCGATCTCCGGTGCCTCAGAGGCTGACGCCCCCACTGGCGATCAGAGCGACCGCCGCCACCGCCATGAGCGCGGCCGTGGCCCACCCCACCGTCTTGGCAAGCTTGCCGTTCACGTAGTTGCCCATGAGGCGGCGGCTCCCAGCGATCAGCATGACCACCACCAGGAAGGGCGTGGCCGCCATGCCGTTGATGACGGCAACCACAATGAGCAATTTGATCGGATTGACGGCGAGAAGGCTGAGGGCCGTGCCCCCGAGGGTTCCGACAGCCACCAGTCCGTAGAAGATGGGGGCGTCGCGGACAGACCGAGAGAAGCCCCACTCGCGGCTGAGAAGCCCGGCCATGCCCACCGAGCCGGCGCCGGCGAGCACCGGGATGGCCAGCAGCCCGCTGCCGATGAAGC
>Ga0224557_1002059_pt1 | contig 17933 bp, 16 predicted proteins | sample 714S31014metaG_FD_180677 | JGI IMG/M metagenome (GOLD analysis project Ga0224557, IMG submission 180677) | Peat soil microbial communities from Stordalen Mire, Sweden - 717 S3 10-14 | ecosystem: Environmental > Terrestrial > Soil > Wetlands > Peat | place: Sweden: Norrbotten County, Stordalen...
AATCCGGTCCGGGCTGTGCGAAGATGAGCGCATCGAAATAGTGCCTTTCTCAAGGGGCATGGGTTGGTTTCGCAGCCCCCATTTTCCCTTACAGGAAGGCACTTTTCGCGGATGCTAGGCCGGTCCTAGTGTAGTGTCTCGCAAATAGATGGTGATTGTAGTAAGGTGTCGACATGCGCGCGCCGAGCCCACCACTTGCGATGACCGACGGCCAGCGGGAGATCCTCGAGAATCTCTCCAAGTCCCGCACGGCGCCACAGCGTGAGGTCACAAGGGCCAAGGCGTTGCTGTACGCCGGCGAGGGCTTGGCGAACACGGCGATCGCGGCGCGTCTCGAGGTTTCGCCGGCCAGTGTTGTGGCCTGGCGATCCCGATTCGGCGAGGAGGGCGTGGCCAAGCTCGGCCGGGTGCGGCCGGGCCGGGGGCGTAAGGCGTCGATTCCGGCGGAGAAGGTGGACAAGATCGTGCGCGCCACACTCCATGACAAGCCGGCCGGTGAGACGCACTGGAGCTGCCGTTCGATGGCCAAAGCCCAAGGCGTGAGCCCGGCCACGGTGCAGCGGGTCTGGTCTGCGCGGGGTCTGCAACCGCACCGGGTGGAGACGTTCAAGCTCTCCAACGACAAGCGTTTCGAGGAGAAGCTCGTCGACGTGGTCGGGCTCTATCTGAACCCGCCGGACAAGGCCGTGGTGTTGTGCATGGACGAGAAGAGCCAGATCCAGGCTCTCGATCGGACCCAGGCGACCTTGCCGATGAAAAAGGGCCGGGCGGGCACGATGACCCACGATTACAAACGCAACGGCACGACCACGCTCTTTGCTGCGCTGAACGTCTTGACCGGAGTGGTGATCGGCCAGTGCTTGCCCAAGCACCGCAACAGCGAGTTCTTGAAGTTCCTCCGCACGATCGACAGCCAGGTTCCAAAAAGCTTGCAGATCCATATGATCTGCGACAATTACGGAACGCACAGCCACGACAACGTTCTCGCCTGGTTGGAGAAGCACCCTCGCTTTCATCTGCACTTCATCCCCACTTCGAGCTCATGGCTGAACATGGTGGAGCGCTGGTTCCGTGATCTCACCGGCAAGGCGCTTCGCCGGGGGGTGTTCAAGTCGGTGCCTGATCTGATCGCCGCCATCGAGGCGTATCTCGCCGCCCACAACGACGACCCCAAGCCATTCGTTTGGACCGCCACGGCCGAGGACATCCTCGAGAAAGTCCGCCGGGGCCGGGTCGCTCTCTCCAGACAATCACCAGTTAAAACTGAGACACTACACTAGTGTCCGGAACGCTCTATTTTTCGGTGGATCAGGGCTAAGTGTCCTCTGGCTCAGGCAGCATCTGGGTCCGACCCCGGGGACGGATCGAAGCTGATGATCCCGCCACCGCCTTCATCGAGGATGAGCGGAGCATCGCGGGCGATGCCTTCGAGCAGGTAGCGCAGCCCGATGGCGAAGTGATGGGAAGTCGTGTACGCGGCGAGCTGTCTTGCCATCTCGTCGTCCGCGTCTGTGGGTTGCCAACCCGCCCGAGAGCCCTCGAGGGCGGCAAAGCCGATCGTATAGGTGTGAATGGCTCCATAGGCTCGTCGAGTCAGCTGCTCATCTAAGAGGGCTTGTCGAAGGACGTCCATCATCGCGTCCATCCGCGCGATCGCCGACGGTGACACGACTGGGTGCCGTAGATAGACATGCAGAGCGGCGGGCTGGGTGACGAGGAAACGTCGCAGTTTGTCGGCTGCTTCTGCCACCCAGGCCTGCCAGTCGCGCTCGTTAGCGCGTGGCTGCCACGCCCGCGACAACAGCCGATCGACCACCTCGTCAAGCAGGTCGTCCTTGTCACGTATGTGGCGGTAGAGCGACATCGGCGCCACCTTGAGCTCAGCCGCGAGGCTTCGGATGGTCATCTCCTCGTAGCCGCCGGCCTTCACGACCTTCGTCGCTGCTGCGATCACCTGCTCGCGCGAGATCGACCCCCACGCGGCGCGCCGGCCCGGACCATTGGTCTGCTTTGTTACCTGGAGTCTTCTGGTCGGCCGGGCCGTAGGAGTCATGGCATCAATATAATAACGCTTGCGTACGTGTACTTGTTCTGCTAAGGATGGGTCCTGCTACGCAACTTGCAGACGAAAAACCTGTGGCGCGAAAGGAAAAAGGAGAGTTGCGCCGTGGCCTCAACTGAGCAGGCGACCAGCACCATCGAGGACTCCGCCATTGCGTCGGCCGTCGCCTTTACCGAGGTCGCCCGGAGCCTGTTCCTGTCTGGCAGCGTCGAGGACAGCCTGGCGCGGGCAGTTGACCTCTGCGTCGTAACCATCGAGGCCTGTGAGTTCGCCGGCGCCTTCCTCCTCGAGGGAGACGAGGTCACTACTCGGGCGTGCACAGATCCGATCGTGGTCGAGGTAGATGCCCTTCAGCTACGCACCGGTGAGGGGCCCTGCCTCGCCGCCATCGCGCACAAGCTGACCTTCTACGCCGACGAGCTCGGTACCGACCCCCGCTGGCCAAATTTCGGGACCGAAGCTGCCGCGATGGGGATGCGCAGCCTGTTGGCGCTCCCGATGGCAACTGACGGCACGCTTGGGGCCCTCAACCTCTATGCCCGCTATCCCCAGGCCTTCGGGGTCGTAGACCGGGCAAGAGGCCTGCTCCTAGCGTCAATGGCCGGTTTCGCCTGCTCGACAGCACGCGCTCACGAGGACGAGGAACGCCGGGCCGAGAACCTTCATGCGGCCCTCGTCACGCGAGAGCTGATCGGCCAGGCCCAGGGGATCCTCATCGAGCGCGAGCGGATCAGTGCCGACCAGGCCTTCCACGTGCTGCGCCAGGCCTCGCAGCACCTCAACGTCAAGCTCCGAGAGGTGGCCCGAGACCTTGTCGACACCGGCGAGAGACCAGAGACCGGATCGCCTCAAGCCCTGTGATCCCCGAATTAGGGGCTCAGAGGAACGGCCACCAGCTGGCCGTCGTTGCCTCCCTTTCTCAGAGCAACGGACCCAAGGCCTACTGAATCGGGTCGCGTCGCTGGCATGCCAATAGGCGTACCGAGCGCGCTTGCACCCTTCAGGCTCCCTCGTTTCCCCCGCTAGGCGACCGGGGGTCGTGCACTTTCTATCAGTATCGGCTCGGGGCGGTCGGCCCTTGAACGCTCGCTTGGAATGGTGACCAGCGCGTCTGTTGCCGGCACTGCCGCCACCGGCTGTCTCGGCTCCGCTCGAAAGGCGAGGCTCTTCACAACTGCACCGTTGCGGTTTGCGGCGTACCGTGTGCCCATGCCAGAACGTGAGCAGACAGAGCTTGAGCGGGATGTGGCAGCCCGCGAGCTGGCCAACGAAGTCGACGAGCAGCCGAAACGCAGGGGCTGCATCGAGTGGCGTGTCGGCTGGAAGCCGGAGCGCGGGCGCTTCGAGACATGGTCCTCTGGGTCTAGCACCGTGATCGAGGAGACGGACGAGGCCGAGCGTCAACTCATGATGGACGAGCTGGGCGCCGCGGCACAATTGATCCTCGCAAGACAGTGGAAGGCAGAGGAGCGCCGCCAGGCCGCCGCAGGTGCGCCAGGGCGCGATGTGCCACTGTTGCAGTAGCGACGGAGGCGCAGGTGGCCTGCCGTAGCGGCAGAGAGCGACGGGGCGTGCGCCGGTCGCGAAGTCGTGATCGCCGACGGCGTCAAGCACGGTGACCGCCGACTGCTGGTTCATTATCGACCTGACGGTCGCAAGCTCAACGGGCTGGGATGGCCTCGGCCCCGGCACGCACTACGCGGTCGACCCAGAGGGTGAAGGCAGCGGCTGTGGCTACCAACAAGCTGGAATGTCGCCTGTCCAAAGGCGAGAAGCGGAACCGCAAGCGCCTGGCCGAGGTCGGAGCCGTCTACGAACTGACTCCCGTCGTCCGCAGCCCCGCCGACGTCTTGGCCTCCAAGCGCGGCGAGGACCCGCCGCCAGCGCCGAAGCCAAGAGCCAAGTGGGTGACCGCCAGCGTGGTCGAGGACGCGGCGGTCGTGATCGCCAAGGTCTTCGACGAGGCAGAGCGGCGAGACCTGAACCACTCCCGCCGATGGGTGGCCCTGGTTGACGGCAACAATCACCAGATCGACCGCATCGAGAAAGAGGCCACGGCGAGAGGAGCAGACGTCACGATCGTGGTCGACTTCATCCACGTGCTTGAGTACCTCTGGGGACCAGTGAGGCGCCACTCCAGCGGAGCCGCACCTATAACAGAATGCCGAGGCGGAACGTCTTCAAGCTGAGAGCGAGCGATTCCCCGTCGCGAGACTGCTCGGGTTGATTGCCACCAACGCGGTGATCTGCGCGATCCCGCGGCGATAAGTGCCTCGACGCTCACCCGACCTGGTGCCTTCGGGTCGCGCAGGTTCGCTATGGGAATTCATCAGGCATAATCTGGTCATGGGTTCAGCCGATGACAAACCACGTAAGCCGAGGCATCCACTCGCCAAGGTACCGAAGTACGAGGAACCCAATTCAATGCCCCTCCAAGGACTCGGGGGTGGAAGTGGTTTCGGACTGCGATTCGGCCGATTCGGTCACGGCTCGGACGGCAAGAAGCACCACAGGCCGGCGTGGCCCGGGCGATTCCTTCTTTGGCTGCTGGGGATGCGCCCCAAAGAGCCTAAAGAGGCGATCACCCGCGAACACGATCCTCAACCGAATTCCGGGGAAGGGACGCTGCCCCACCCCTAGTTCGCGCCAGCTTTGAACGCAGCGTTCACCTGGAGCACGATACGGGGACGTCTCGAGACGCGTCGCTCGAGTGCCTGGCTAGGCACATGATACGTAGCAGCAATTCGAAAGCGATCTTGTCCCAGTTGTGAAGCATGCCGATCGACGGTGATGCGCTCGACCACTACCTCGCGGATCGCTGACTGCTAACGTCAACAAGACCTTCGACAGAGAGGGCCCTATAGATGACCGGCTGCGCTGTCGGACTCTCGGGTTCTTCGAACTCGAGAACGCTCGAGTGTCGCTACAGCTCCGCGATCCTCCCGGAGATGGCTGATCGGTCGTTCACCGACAGTTTGGAGGTCACCAATGGTCGAGGAACGCCGCAGCCTTGTGAGCGGCAACTGGAAGATGCACGAGGACCATCTCGAGTCCGTGAAGCTCGTGCAGGGAATCGCAGCGCTGCTCAGCGTTAAACATCTTCCTCTAGGTCGTGAAGTGAGCATCCATCCACCGTTCACCTCTCTTCGATCGGTGCAGATCGCCCTCGAGGAATGCCGCGTCCCGCTCGCGCTCGGGGCACAGACGTGCCACTACGAGGACGAGGGTGCCTTCACCGGCGAGGTGAGCGCAGCCATGCTCAAAAAGTTGGATGTCTCCTACGTGATCACCGGGCACTCCGAGCGGCGGACTCACGAGGGAGAGACCGATGCGCTCGTGAGGTCCAAGATCGACGCCATCTTGTCCCATCAGATGACGCCGATCCTCTGCGTTGGCGAGACGCTCGCGGTGCGAGACGCCGGTCAGGCCTTCGAGCACGTGAAGCGCCAAGTCGCCTCCGCGCTCTCAGGGCGCTCGAGCGACACGGTCGGTAGCGTGGTCGTCGCCTACGAGCCCCTCTGGGCAATCGGCGCGGGGGAGACGGCGAGCACCGACGACGCCGAGACGATGTGCCGGATGATCCGAGAAGAGATCGGGCATCTCGCCGGCGAAAGTGCTGCGGCCTCGATCCGCCTCCAGTACGGGGGTTCGGTGACGCCCGAGACCGCCGGGGCATTGCTCGCGGCGGAGAACGTGGACGGGCTGCTCATCGGCGGAGCGAGCCTCGACGCCGACCAGTTCGTGGGGATAGTGCGAGCGACCTCCTGAACATTGCCACGGACTCGCGGCCGACACTGCGGACTCCGGCTGACGGCAATGGTGCCTGGTGCTCCTCAAACGATCATTGGCGGAGATCGCCATCGCGTGCGACCTGCGCGCGTCTCTCGTTCCTCCTAGCCGATGAGGTCGATCTCGAGATCCGCCGAAACGTTCCAAAGCCCGATGCAGCGCTCCCCGTCGTGATCCCCGATCACCGAGACCGATGACGTCGCACTGGCGAAGAGTCGGCCCTGGTCAGCTGAAAGTCCCAGCGCGCTTGCGGCGAGGATCCTGGAGAAGTGTCCGTGGGTGACCACGACGACTGGTTGTTTGGAGTGCTCCACGTAAGCCTCGAGAAAGCGCTCAGCTCGTGTTCCGACGTCCTCAACCGACTCACCATCTGGGCAACCGTCGCGCCAGATGTTCCAACCCGGACGTATGTCCGCGACCTCGGTCGGGGTGAGTCCTTCGTAGCTCCCGTAGTCGAACTCTGAGAGCAGGGGGTCGACGAGGGCGCGCGCGTCCGGCAGTGCCAGCCTCGTTGTCTCCAACGCTCGTTCGCTCGGGCTCGAGTACACGACCGGAGTTCTCCCCCGCAGGACTCCGTTCAGGATCCGATGAAGCGAGGCGGCCTGTCGACGACCGTTCGAGGTGAGAGGTATCTCGGTGCAGCCCGTGTACTGCCCAGAAATAGTCCATTCGGTCTCGCCGTGACGAGCGATGACCAGCTCCATGTGCACCCCTCACGACCCCGTCGCTCGCCCGGCAGAACGCCAGCCACGTGACGATCATGGGCCCCGCCCGAGGAGCGCGGTTCTTGCCACCTGGGACGAGCGCTGTCAGAGCCCGCGCCGGACTGTACACCGTCACCCGACCTTCCCATCCTTTGTGCTGAGGAGTAGTGTCGATAGCGCCTTCTACAGCGAGGGAGCCCGGGCGGCCGCGCCGCTACAACCCCGGAGGCGACGACTCGTGTCGAATTCCTCGCTGTCACGTGTCGACGACCTCGCGATCCCAGATCACCACGGGACCGGGGTCGCACACGCGGGCACGCTCTCACTCGATCTGCTCGAAAAGATGGATGCCTACTGGCGTGCCGCGAACTATTTGTCAGTCGGCCAGATCTACCTCTACGACAATCCGCTGCTGAAAAAGCCGCTCGAGCTCGCGCACGTGAAACCGCTCGTCGTCGGCCACTGGGGGACGACGCCGGGACAGAACTTCATCTACGTGCACCTGAACCGGGTGATCAAGAAGTACGACCTCGACATGTTCTACATCGCAGGACCCGGGCACGGCGGCCCCGCGTTGGTCGGCAACACCTACCTCGAAGGCACCTACAGCGAGATCTACCCCGACGTCAGCCAGGACGAGGCCGGGATGAAGCGGCTGTTCACACAGTTCTCATTTCCCGGCGGGATCTCGAGCCACGTCGCGCCGACGACGCCGGGATCGATCCACGAGGGCGGAGAGCTCGGCTACTCGCTCAGCCACGCCTTCGGCGCCGCGTTCGACAATCCGGGTCTCGTCGTCGCCTGCATCATCGGCGACGGCGAGGCCGAGACGGGTCCGTTGGCGACCGCGTGGCACTCGAACAAATTCCTCAATCCGATCACCGACGGGGCGGTGCTGCCGATCCTGCACCTGAACGGCTACAAGATCTCCAACCCGACCGTGCTCGCCCGTATCGAACCCGACGAGCTCGACCAGTTCCTCCGGGGTTGCGGCTGGACTCCCCACTACGTCGAGGGCGACGACCCCGCAGTCATGCACGAGCTCATGGCGAGCGTGCTCGACGAGGTCATCGGGGACATCCACCGCTACCAAACCGACGCACGCGAGAACGGCGCGACCACCCGCCCGCGCTGGCCGATGATCGTGCTCCGCTCGCCCAAGGGCTGGACGGGGCCGAAGATCGTCGACGGACTGCAGATCGAGGGCACCTTCCGCTCCCATCAGGTGCCGATGCTCGTCGATGCCGAGCATCCCGAGCACGTGGCGCTCCTCGAGACGTGGATGAAGAGCTACAAGCCCGAGGAGCTCTTCGACGAAGACGGCCGGTTGATCGCGGAGCTCGCGGAGCTCGCGCCGAGCGGTGACCGGCGGATGGGCGCCAATCCCCATACCAACGGCGGTGTACTGCGCGAGCTCCAGATGCCGGACTTCTCTGACCATGGGATCGACGTTCCCTCCCCGGGCGCGGTCAACGCCGAGGACACCCTCGTCCTCGGTGATTTCCTCCGTGACGTCGTCGCGCTCAACGAGGACCATCGGCACTTTCGAATCTTCGGTCCTGACGAGACGCTCTCGAACCTGCTCGGCGCGGTCTTCGAGGTGACAAACCGTCAATGGGACGCGCAGATGGTCGACGGCGACGAGTTCCTCGCGCCACAGGGGCGCGTGCTCGACTCGATGCTCTCCGAGCACCAGTGCGAGGGATGGCTCGAGGGCTACCTGCTAACTGGGCGCTACGGCCTCTTCAACTGCTACGAGGCCTTCATCCACATCGTCGACTCGATGTTCAACCAACACGCGAAGTGGCTGAAAGTCATCAAGGAGCTGCCATGGCGTCGAGAGATCGCGTCGCTGAACTATCTCCTGGCTTCCCACGTCTGGCAGCAGGACCATAACGGCTTCACGCACCAGGATCCGGGCTTTCTCGACCACGTGGTCAACAAGAAGGCCGATATCGTCCGCGTCTACCTGCCACCGGACGCGAACTGCCTCCTGTCGGTCACAGACCACTGCCTGCGGAGCCGCAACTACGTGAACGTGATCGTCGCCGGGAAGCACCCGATGCCGCAGTGGCTCCCGATGGACGCGGCTGTGGTGCATTGCACCGAGGGGATCGGCATCTGGGAGTGGGCGAGCAACGACCAGGGGGCCGAGCCCGACGTCGTGATGGCATGCTGTGGTGACACGCCGACGCTCGAAATCCTCGCGGCCACGTCGATCCTGCGCGAGCACCTCCCCGAGCTCAAGGTCCGTGTCGTCAACGTCGTCGATCTCATGAAGCTCGAGCCGAGCACCGAGCACCCACACGGCCTGAGCGACCTCGATTACGACTCGATCTTCACCAAGGACAAGCACATCGTCTTCGGCTTCCACGGCTACCCCTGGCTCATCCATCGGCTCACCTACCGCCGGGCCAACCAGAACCTGCACGTCCGCGGGTACATCGAGGAGGGCACGATCACGACGCCGTTCGACCTCCGCGTCCAGAACCGCCTCGATCGCTTCCACCTCGTCTGTGACGTGATCGACCGGCTCCCCGAGCTCGGCGCGACGGCCAGCTACCTGAAACAGACGATGCAGGACAAGCTCGTCGAGCACAAGCGCTACGTCGACACCTACGGCCAGGACATGCCAGAGATTCTGGACTGGAAGTGGGCAAGCGAAACGTGAGCACGACCACGACCGCGACGGGCATGATCGCCACGGCCCAGGCGCTCGTCGCCGACGACAAGGGCTTGCTCGCGATGGACGAGAGCACGCCGACGTGTGACGAACGATTCGCCGCGGCCGGCATACCCGAGACGGTCGAAGCACGGCGCGCCTACCGCGAGTTGATCGTGACCACGCCCGGCCTCGCCGAGTCGATCAGTGGCGCGATCCTCTTCGACGAGACGATCCGCCAACAAACAGCCGACGGCAAGCCATTCGTCACCGTACTCACCCAGGCGGGGATCATCCCCGGCATCAAGGTCGACACCGGCACGAGCGAGCTGGCCGGCCATCGCGGCGAGACCGTCACCGACGGCCTCGACGGCTTGCGCGACCGCCTGGCGGAGTACGCGGAGCTCGGCGCCCGCTTCGCGAAGTGGCGCGCCGTACTCAGCATCGGGGACGGCACGCCCAGCCGGGGATGCATCGAGGCCAATGCAGAGGCCCTGGCCCGCTACGGCGCGCTGTGCCAGGAGGCGGGTCTCGTCCCGATCGTCGAGCCGGAAGTGCTCATGGACGGATCGCACACGATGGAGCGCTGCTCGACCGTGACCGAGGACGTCCTGCGGACGGTCTTCGTCGCGCTCCACAGCCAAGGCGTCGTGCTCGAAGCGATGCTCCTCAAGCCGAACATGGTGCTACCAGGTTCGAGCTGTCCCACCCAGGAGACGGTCGAGGAGGTGGCGGAGGCGACCGCGAGATGCCTCTTGCGGACGGTGCCCGCCGCAGTTCCGGGGGTCGTCTTCTTGTCCGGTGGCCAATCCCCCGAGCTCGCTTCAGCACGCCTGAACGCGCTGAACCTGGCGTTCCCCACCGGCCCGCCCTGGGCGCTCTCGTTCTCGTTCGGTCGCGCCATCCAGCAGCCGGCACTCGAGATCTGGCACGGCGACCAGGCACAGGTCCGGTCCGCCCAGCAGGTGCTCGCCGACCGGACCCGATGCAACCGGGCAGCGCGGCGCGGCAACTACTCGGTGGCAATGGAGGAGTCATGAACGTGAAGAGACTGGCCCACAAGGCAACATCCCACAACACAGCGGGCTCTGGGCGCGGTAAGGACGCCGACAAGGCCGACGCGGACGCGGAGACGCCGACCCCGAAGCCAAAGTCAGAGGCTGCGTCGAAGCCAGGCGCAAAGCCTGCGGCGAACGATGACCTCAAGTCCCTTCCCCTTCCGGAGGTGAAAAAGCGTCTCGGGTACTCCCCCGACGGTCTCACCGGCGCCGAGGCAAAGAAGCGCCTCGCCCAGTACGGGCCGAATGAGATCGAAGAGAAGAAGCCCAATCAGTTCCTCAAGTTCCTCACCTACTTCTGGGGCCCAATCCCGTGGATGATCGAAGTCGCGGTGATCCTGTCCGGCGTGCTGAAGCACTGGCCGGACTTCTTCATCATCCTCGTCCTGCTGTTCGCCAACGCCGTGATCGGCTTCACCGAGGAGCACTCGGCCGGAAAGGCCATCGACGCCCTGAAGGCCCAGCTGGCGGTGACGGCCCGGGTGCAGCGCGATGGCAAGTGGAGCACGCCGGCGGCACGCGACCTTGTGCCGGGCGACGTCATCCGCATGCGCCTCGGCGACGTCGTGCCTGCTGACGCGCGCCTGCTCGACGGCGACCCGGTCGAGGTGGACGAGTCGGCGCTCACCGGCGAGTCGCTCCCCGCGACGCGCGAACCCGGCGACGCGGTCTACTCCGGCTCGATCCTCAGAAAGGGCGAGATCGGCGCGCTTGTCTACGGCACCGGCGAGCACACCTACTTCGCAAAGACCGCTCAGCTCGTGGAGGGCGCAGGCAGCGTCAGCCACTTCCAAAAGGCCGTACTACGGATCGGCAAGTTCCTGATCCTGCTCGCGCTCGTCATCGTCGTCGTCATCATCGTCGTCTCGATCATCCGCGGCGAGCCGTTCCTCACGACCTTGCAGTTCGTCCTCGTGCTCACCGTCGCCGCGATCCCGGTCGCGATGCCGACGGTGCTGTCGGCGACGATGGCGGTCGGGGCGCGCCTGTTGGCGAAGAAAAAGGCCGTCGTGAGCCGGCTCGTAGCAATTGAAGAGCTCGCCGGCGTGGACGTGCTGTGCACCGACAAGACCGGCACCCTGACCCAGAACAAGCTGACCCTCGGCGACCCGTTCGCCGTCGACAAGATCCCCATCGAGGAGGTGATCCTTGCTGGGGCTCTCGCGTCACGCGCAGACGACAACGACACCATCGACCTCGCCGTGCTCGCCGGCGTCGAGGACCAAAAGGCGCTGCACGCCTACAAAGTTGTCCACTTCCAGCCCTTCGAGCCGGTCGGCAAGCGCACCGAAGCAACGGTCAAGGCACGAGGAAGCGCAGAGTTCAAGGTAACGAAGGGCGCGCCGCAGGTGATCCTCGCGCTCGTCGGCAATGCCCATCACATCAAGCCCGCCGTCGACAAAGCCGTGAACGAGTTCGCACAGCGCGGCTTTCGCTCCCTCGGCGTCGCGCGCGCCGACGGAGGAGGTGCCTGGCAGTTCCTCGGCGTGCTGCCGCTGTTCGACCCGCCGAGAAAAGACGCCAAAGCGACCATCGCGACCGCCGAAGCAATGGGCGTGAAGGTGAAGATGGTGACCGGGGACGCGATCGCCATCGCCGAGGAGACCGCGAAGACCCTCGGGATGGGCACCGGCATCCTCGATGCTGCCGGCCTCGGTGATGTGAAGAAGAAGGCGACCGCGGCCGAGGCGAAGTCCATCGAACAAGCCGACGGCTTCGCCCAGGTCTTCCCGGAGCACAAGTTCCATATCGTCGACGTCCTGCAAAAGCGGGGCCACATCGTCGCCATGACGGGCGACGGCGTGAACGACGCCCCGGCGCTCAAGCAGGCCGACTGCGGCATCGCCGTCTCCGGCGCGACCGACGCGGCGCGCGCCGCGGCCTCCATCGTGCTGATGAGCCCGGGGCTGTCGGTGATCATCGACGCGATCAAGGAGAGTCGCAGGATCGTCCAGCGGATGAACAGCTACGCGATCTACCGCATTGCCGAGACACTGCGGGTGCTCATGTTCGTCACCCTCGTGATCTTGGTCTTCAACTTCTTCCCCGTGACGGCGATCCAAATCGTCATGTTGGCGTTGCTGAACGACGGTGCGATCCTCTCCATCGCCTACGACAACGTCCATTACAAGGATCAGCCCGAGGCGTGGAACATGCGCCTCGTGCTCGGCATGGCCTCGGTGCTCGGTTTCGTCGGTCCGATCGCCGCGTTCGGACTGTTCTACCTGGGCGACAAGGTCTTTCACCTCGACCATCCCGAGCTCCAGACGATGATGTACCTGACGTTGTCGATCGCCGGACATCTCACGATCTTCCTCACCCGCACCCGCGGACCGTTCTGGTCGATACGCCCCGCGCGGGTGCTCTGGCTCGCGGTGCTCGGGACGCAGATGCTGGCAACCCTCATTGCCGTCTCCGGAGTCTTTATGACGGCCCTCAACTGGCGCTACGCGGCGCTGGTCTGGGGTTACGCGATCGCATGGTTCTTAGTGACCGACCGGGTAAAGCTCCTCGCCTACCGCATCCTCGACCCCGTGAAGGACACGCCAGCAACGAACAACGTCATCGATGGGGCCTCGGCTGACGCGCTCAAGCACGACGCCGATGCCGGTTCGTCGCAGAAGGTTGGCGCCACGACGACGGTGGCTCTGTTCCACACCGACAGCGACGAGGACGATCCCGTCTACCACGACAACAGCGACTGCCCCTACGGCCAAGAGATCATGCGCAACCACAACAACAAGCCCGGCAAGGACGGTCGTCGCCGGTGCGATTGGTGCGCCGAGCACGATGCGCAACCCGCCGCACAGCATGCGGGAAAACAAACGACGTGAGCGGCCGGCCATCGACAGGTCAACGAACGACAGGCCCGAGGTCCGACTACCCGAAGATCAACAGAGAGGCACGTACGTGAAGCTGCACAAGCACGTCATCGAGGATCTCATGGTTGCGCCAGGCGAAGAGGCGGGCCTCGAGACCCGGAGCACGAGTGTGACCAAGTCCGGCTGGCTGCATGCGAAGGACGCGCCCAGCCCGAAGGACCTCGCAAAGGAGGATCTCGAGGAGTTCAAGGAAGAGCTCGCCACGGCCCAGGAACTTCTCTACGCGACCGACACCTACGCGCTGCTCGTCGTGCTCCAGGCGCTCGACGCGGGGGGCAAGGACGGCACGATCAAGCACGTCATGTCCGGTGTCAACCCACAGGGCTGCGACGTCGTCGCGTTCAAGCAGCCCTCCGCCGAGGAGTTGAACCACGACTTCCTCTGGCGCTGCGAAAAGGCGCTTCCCGGACAAGGACGGATCGGGATCTTCAATCGCTCGTACTACGAGGAGGTGCTCGTTACCCGAGTCCATCCGGAGATTCTCGAGGGTCAGCACCTGCCTCCCGACTCAGCGACCGGAAAGAAACTGTGGCGTCAGCGCTACAAGGACATCAACGCCTTCGAAGACCACCTGCATCGCAACGGCACGCGCGTCGTCAAGATCTTCTTGCACCTCTCGAAAGACGAGCAAAAGAGCCGACTGCTCGCACGTCTCGACGACCCCGACAAGTACTGGAAGTTCTCCACCGCCGACCTCGCAGAACGCGCGTTCTTCGAGGACTACCAAGACGCGTACGAAGCGATGATCACGGCCACCTCAACTCGGTGGGCTCCCTGGTATGTCGTACCAGCCGATCACAAGTACGCCGGACGGGCACTGGTCGGTGGCATCTTGACCCACGTCATCGACCAGCTCGACCTCCATCTCCCCGAGATGGACGCCAAGCGTCAAGCGGAGCTCGACAAAGCGAGACAGACGCTCCAAGCCGATTGACCCCTTCTCACCGGCACCGACCGTCGATCGCAGGCTCCGGGCCGCTGCGCGGTTCGGCATTGCCGAGCGGGGCCGTCGAGCGCTGCCAGATCGGCCGTCCGCTCGAGCCCCGCTTCCCCAGGAGGTGCGCGTTTAGCTGTGGAACGGGAAAGGATGACGATGACCCTCGAGGGTGAGAAGCGCCTCGCTGTCGTGCTGCGGCCGAGCTCGTCGAGGACGGGATGACCGTGGGATTGGGCACAGGGTCGACCGTCGCGTACCTCCTCCCAGCTCTCACACGACGCAGACTGTCGCTGCGATGTGTTGCATCCTCCCCCCGCATCGAGTCATCGGCTCGATCGATTGGCCCCCACGTCGAGCCGTTCGGTGAGATTGAGCGACTCGACCTCTGCATTGACGGAGCTGACCAGGTCGCTCCCGATGGCTGGCTTGTAAAGGGCGGTGGGGCGGCCCACACGCGAGAAAAGCTGGTGGGCGTCTCTGCCGATCGCTTCGTAGTCGTCGTCGACTCCTCCAAGCCGGTCGGCGCGCTCCACCCTCCCATTCCGCTCGAGTTGCTGTAGGGCGCCAAAACGTCGATCGGGCCCCTGAGCTGGCCCTCTTCGGCGCCGTCAAGTCATGGCCCTCCGCCTGTGCTACCTCGTCACGTGCCGGATCTTCGGCCTGCTGAGATCCCGCCGGAGGACAACTTTGGACAAGGACATCGAGCTGATGGTGCTGCGCCACGAGGTCCGCGTGCTCACGTGGCAGCTCCATGGTCGCGTTCGCTACCGACCCGCAGAGCGAGCGATCCTCGCTGCGCTCAGCCGAGTACTTCCAAGGTGGCGCCGGCGTTGTTTTCTCGTCACGCCCGAGACTCTGCTCCGCTGGCATCGGGAGCTCTCGAGAAGCAAGTGGAAGCGATGGCGAGCCCAGCGAGGTCCTGGACGGCCGCCACTTCGTGATGAGATTGTCGATCTCATCGTCCGCCTCGGTCCGGGAGAACCGCCGCTGAGGATGTGTCCGCATTCAAGGCGAGCTTCACGGGGCTCGGGATCCGCATCTCGCCAAGCTCGATCCGCCGGGTACTTCGACGCCAACGGTCTCGGACCAGCTCCGCGCGGTGGACCGACCTGGAAGGAGTTCCTCACCGCCCAGGCCAAGGGCATCTTGGCGACGGACTTCTTCGTCGTGGACACGATCAAGTTCACCCAGCTCTATGTGCTTTTCGTCATCGAGCTCCAGAGCCGAGTGGTGCACATCCTCGGGGTCACCGATCATCCGACCGGCTCCTTTGTTACCCAGGTTGCCCGCAACCTCGCAGGCGATCTCGCCGAGCACGGTCGGTCGTTCCGGTTCTTGATCCGAGATCGCGACGCCAAGTTCACCGCCAGCTTCGACGACGTGTTCGCCTCCGAAGGCATAGAAGTGATCAAGACACCGGTGAGATCGCCTCGGGCGAACGCGATCGCGGAGCGCTGGGTACGGACCGTACGTGAAGAGTGCCTCGACTGGACGCTCGTTCTCGGCCGTCACCATCTCGAAGCAGTACTTCGCGACTACGTCCGGCACTATAACGAGCATCGGCCTCACCGCGGCCTTCGACTCGAAGTGCCTGCACCGGTCGGTGCAGTGACCTCTGGTCCCCCGTCGCTCAGCGACATCGGCTGTCGCGAGGTGCTGGTGGGATCATCCACGAGTACCACGCCGCCGCGTAGTCCAGCCTGAGGCCGGCCGGTAGCGGAGCGTCTTGGGTTCGGCCACCTTGAGCACGCCGTCGAGGCAGGTCATCTGCACCCAGGCGATGAGCGCCCCTGCGATGAGGCTCGTGGCCACCCAGGCGAGGTTCTGGGTGAAGCTCGCCAAGGGCAGGTTCTGTAACCCGCAGTCCTTCCAGCACCGGACCCGGCCCTCGACCCGGGCATGACCGCGGTGGCGGCACTCGAGGGCGCCGGCGTCGATCTCGAGGGCACTCGCGTTCGTGATGAAACACGTGTGCCGGAAACCCTCCGACGGCCAGGTAGGCGGCAAGGGCGCGGACCGAGGGCCCGTAACGGGCGGGGGCCGTGGCCTCTGCGGGAGGCGCGGCCTTGGTCTCACAGCCACACGCGCAACATGGTGCGGTCAGGGGACCTGAATAGTTACTTCTCTTCGATCTCATTGGGTCCGTATTGGGTCAGCCGCTTTTGCGCCTCGACTTGGCTGAGACCGTCCGGCGAGTAGTCGAGCCGCCTTTCCACCTCTTCCAGGGGAAGGGACTTCAGATCGTCGTTCGCATCGGGCCCTGGGCCCGGCTTCGGTTCAGGCTTGACTGCGGTCCGTGTCACGATGACGCTCCTCCTGTTCTTGTTGCCTCCGGTGAGCCGGGGGCCCCTGCCGGCGGCAGGAGGTCTGGCACCTCAAGGCGTGCCACACCGATCCGGTCGTCGGCCATCCCGTAATAGACGTCGAAACGCTCCGGTGGTCCAAGGTCGTCGCGCCGGTCGATGCCCGTGGGGAACACGACGTTGGCTATCGTCCCGATCCGCTCGTCTGGCAGCACCGGCACCAGTACCGGCTCTGTCGAACGGTAAAGGACGACCCGCGGGTGCTCCTTCGCCAGCACCATCACCCCGGCCGAGTAGCACAGCTGACGAGTGCCGTCGCCGAGGCCGCCCACCTCGCTCACACCGTGGTAGACGACCAGCCAGCCGTGCCGGGTCAGGACCGGGGGGGTGCCGCCGCCTATCTTCAGCCGCTCCCACGGCGACACCGGGGCCGCCAGCCGGTGATGAGAGGTGAACTGGGCCAGGCGGTAATGCCCATCACCCTCAGGGGCCATGGGGCTGTAGGAGATCCAGATGCTCTCCCGGTCGAGGTCCACCTCACGCGGCTCGAGATGGCGGGCGGTCTCCTCCGGGCGTGTGCCGAAGAAGAGCGGCCGGTGAAGGATGGCCAGTTCTGCCTGCCCCGATGGGTTAGGGACGGCGACGGGGAAGAGGCTGGCATCCTTGTCGTCCACACCGCCGAAGTCGATGTCGCCTTCCCGCCAAAACTGAGCAAGCCCCAAGCGCTTCCAATGAAACAGGTCCTCCGATATGGCCAGGGCGATGCGTGGGCCGGCGGCCGATAACGCCGTGTAGGTCATCACGTAGCGTCCGGGCGGCTCGACAAAGGTGATACGCGGGTCCTCGCAGCCGCCGCTGCCGTCGGGCCGCCGCTCGTAATCAGCTTCGGGCTCGAGCACAACTCCGAGCCGCTCCACCCCGCACGGATCGCCGGCCCCATTGAACAGGGCCCGGGCAATACCGATGCGCGAGTAATTGCCCGCCGCAACCAGCCGCGGGAAGAGGTACAGCTCCCCATCAGGGCCACGGGCGGCAGCCGGGTTGAGGACACCTTCTGCCTCCAACGGATTGCCCGGTTCCGGCTCCATCACCTGCCCCAGGCGTTGCAAGCGAAAGCCCGTCATCGGCTGTCCCCCGACGAAGTTGAGTCCTGATGGCAATCCAGACAAGCCGCGATGGCCTGAATCACAAGTTTCGTCTCGTCGGGGCCCCTGACTGGGATGGAGACAACACCTGCCTCTTCAGCCGGGTAGTCGTTGCCCCCGGGGAACAAGGCGTCACCTATGAATATCATCTCTGCCAATGAGATCTCCAAGATGTCTCGTAGCTTCCTGATCCCGTAGGCCTTGTCGATGCCAGGCTTGGTGACATCAAGCGATGTTGTGCCGCCCATTCGGACGGAGAACTCAGGGATAAGGGTGTCAAGGGTCGCCTTGACCCTCTTCCTCTTGGCGAAGTCGGGGTCCCACTTCTCCTTTTCTTCCAGAGGGGCCTGCTGTCCCAACGCGGAGAGCGTCACCTGGCTTCCCCGGTCCT
>Ga0224557_1002064_pt1 | contig 17914 bp, 12 predicted proteins | sample 714S31014metaG_FD_180677 | JGI IMG/M metagenome (GOLD analysis project Ga0224557, IMG submission 180677) | Peat soil microbial communities from Stordalen Mire, Sweden - 717 S3 10-14 | ecosystem: Environmental > Terrestrial > Soil > Wetlands > Peat | place: Sweden: Norrbotten County, Stordalen...
GAACGTCCTCAACTCCATCGAGGTCATACGCAATTGTCCAGCAAAACTGCGCGGCTGCATGGCCCAGTCCGAGCTGCCTTTTTCTTTGCCCTAGTGTATTGCATTATTTATACAGCATTCAATAATGACTTTGCGCGCCGACGGAGGCGGGATGGCCGGCGTACGCGGGATCGATGGCTGCGCGCACAGCCGCGGAGAAACCGTCCCACGTGCAGGAAAGATCCGCGCGGCCGCAGCCGGGAACGAAGATGGGCGCTTGGGCGGGCGGATTTGCGGCGGTCAGCGGCTCCGCGTTGCGCATCTGCTCCAGAGTTTGCGCAATGTACTCGAGGCGCACGAAAGGCTTGCCGCCGTCGCGCGGACGCCAGAGCTCGAAGAGCAATGCGCCGCCGGGAGGCGTGTCGTCGACGCGGCCATCGAAGATCCAGTCGATGCCCAGAGCGCCGGCCACGGCAACGAGGTTGGTGTCGTGGCCGACCAGGATTACGAGCCGGTCGCCGGGCTTGCCGAGCGCGCCGGGAACAGCCGCGCCGGTGGCGCTTTGCTGCATGGTCTTCTGGATGCGGTCGAGGAGGATCGAGGCGTAGACGCGCGCTTCGGCCGGAGTGCGCATGCCGTAGTCCCAGTTCGCACTATTGACCTGCATGATGGTGCGCAAGGTTGCGCCGTCAAGGCAGCCCCAGCCGGTGTTGGCCTGGCTCATGCCCTCGGTGTATTCGAGGAGCAGATTCTCGGCGATGGTCGCGGCAGTTGAGACGCGGCTATGCGCATCGGGAATGTCGAAGAGCGAGGTGCGACTGGCGTTCGCGGGTGCGTGGCCGCAACCGGCTAGCACGCGGTCGAGCAGAGTCAACTGGGAGCGGTACGCCTCGGCAAGGTTGTTGAAGTCTCCTCCCACACGGCCGAGGGCTGCCGCGGTGGTCAGGGCCTCGTCAGGATGGGCGGCGCCGGACTCGATGGGGCGGAAGAGGGGATCGGTTGTGCCCTCGGGCTGCGCGTGGACCGCGATCTCGCAACCGGGAAACATGCCTTCGGCGAGCGCCTTGCCGGTTTCGCGCGTGCGCTGATCGATGTCGGCAACGACCGAAACGTGCGCGGCGTCGGCGCAGCCGGTGGGGGCAAAAAGTCTTTCGCTCGAGAATCGGGTGCGGTCCCAGACGCCGAAGAGCTTCATCAACTGATAGCCGTGCGCGGTGAGATAACTCGGCGGTACATCCCACGCGGGCCAGGGCGCGGCGGAGTATTTGCCATACCGATCGCGTGCGCCAATGGGCGATCGCACGCCGTGGCGGCTGAGCATGACCACAAGTTCGAGATCGGCGTCGCGGGGCTGCGCCGCGGGTGCTGCGTTTTGCGTTCGAGCGGCTGGCGGCGCTGCACATCCGGCGGTTGCAAGCGCAGTCAGGGTAAGAAGTCGAGCAAAAAGGCTTCGCATCATGATTCTGCCTTGATACTACTTTGGCGCATGGCGGTCAACAGATTTCGCATGGGAAGGCGGGAGTTCATTGGTGCGCAGCGGGCCGGTTCACAGCGCTCGCGAGAGGGCACGACGACCAGCAGGGCCTCAAAAAAGGAGAGGCCGCTCACCGGATTGCGCGATGCCTTCCCATCGCGCAGCTCCAGTAAACGGCCAGTTCAATTGTTTTTGGCGATGGCCCGGATCTCCACCCCATCGACAAAGTGCCGTCGATGGGGACTCAGGTTCTACCCGCGCGCGTAGCTCTCCAGAGCCAGGCGGTTGGGGATGGTCAGCGTGCATCCGTTCTGCGCCACCAGGTGATGGCTCTTGAAAGTGCTTAATGTACGCGTCACGGTTTCGCGCGAGGCGCCGATGAACTCGCCGATCTGCTCGTGCGTGAGCGAGAGGCGGCAACGCGCCGTGCGCTCGGGCCTCCGATCCGGCTCGTCGCTCCATTTGAGCAGCAGGCACGCCAGGCGTTCGGGCACGGAGGTCGACAGTCCCACCATGCGCAGTTGGTCGCAGGCGGCGTTGTAGGTGCGGACCATCTCGCGCGCTACGGATTGGTAGACAGCGGGATGGCGCGCGAGGAATTGCAGGAAGACCGCGCGCGAGATGTGCGCGACCTTCGCCGGGTAGAGCGTGTCGGCGGTCATTTCGTACGCGCCGCCGGAGAGCGCGGAGGAAAGGCCCAGCACTTCGCCCGCCTTGGCGATACGGAAGCTCAAGCGGCGGCCGTCGGCCGAATTGATCGAGAGCTTGACCTCGCCGTCGAGAACAATGTAGATGCCTGAGCAGGGCTCGGTTTCAGAGAAGACGACCACGCCCGTGGGATACGCGGAGGGCGCAAGCAGGCGTTCGAAATCGGCCAGCGCCTCGGCCGGCATTGATTTGAAAAACTCGCTCCCCCGGCAGGAGTGAAGATTCGCTTGATTTGTGGTTTCGCATGCTGTGTGCATTTTCTGACCTCCATGCCCGCGTGTTAAGGGCTTGTGTTTGTCACTTCTTCGGCAAGGTATTGCGTCCAGGGTGTGCCGCTGAGGATTGCGGCTCCGGTTTCGGAGTAGATGGTTTTCAGGATGCCAATTCCGCCGGCGTCGGCAAAGGTGGTTCCTCTCAGATCGAGAGACAGTTTCTTCTGCGCTACGGCTGGAGCTTTTTCTTTCCAAAGTCGGCCAAGTTCTTCCACCCATGGCCCGGCGAGACGCCCTTCCACTTTGAGAACAACTGCATCCGGATTTTCTTCAAGAGTGATTCGCAGCACTTGCTGGCCCGTCCTGCGCCATGCCCCTGTAAGTGCACGGGGCGTGCCAAACTCGCGTGACGGCGCGCAGAAAGCCGCGGGGCTTTGAAAGCAAAGCAGTTGAGTTTTTCGCGAGGGCGCGGCAAAGCGTAACGATGTGCGGCGCGTGACGAAGCAACGATGACGCTATTTCGTCACGGAGACGAAGGGAAGTCGCGAGCGCCTCGTCAGACGCGATATCGGTGGCAGCAAAGGCTAACCGCGCTTGCATCAAGGGACCGCTTCAGTCCCGCGATTGGCAACTTGTTTGTATCAGGGCATGGCGTCAGCATGCTAGCTCCGCTAACCCCGCCAACTCCGCTAGCTCCGCTAACTACATATATTCGCCGCGCTCGATGCCGAGCTTCTTGATTTTGGAGTTGAGCGTGGTGCGTTTGAGGCCCAGCCGCTCGGCCGCGCCGCCGCGTCCGCCGATCACGCCTTTGGCCTCGCGCAATGCACGAAGAATGGTTTCGCGCTCAGCAGCGAGCAGAGTGGGATTGGTGGCTGCCTCGTCTACCTCCTCTTCCTCGATGTCTTCGAGCTCGGCGAGCGGCACATACAGCACCGGCCCACGCGAAAGGATGACGGCGCGCTCCAGAAAATTCTCAAGCTCGCGAATGTTGCCCGGCCACTTCCACCGCGTGAGCGCTTCCATTGCCTCTGGAGGAATGGTCTCGATGCATTTGCCCATGCGGCGGGCGTGGCGCGAGACAAAATGGCGCACCAGGATGGGAATGTCGGCGGCGCGGTCGCGCAGCGGCGGCGCAAAAACCGGAAAGACCTTGAGCCGGTAAAAGAGGTCGCTGCGGAATTGCTTTTCCGCCACCATTTTTGCCAGATCGCGATTGGTGGCGGCGATGAGGCGCACATTGATGGGGATGGGCCGCGTGCCGCCGACGCGTTCGATCTCGCGCTCCTGCAGGGCGCGGAGCAATTTCGGTTGCAGGTCGAGCGGCAACTCGCCCACCTCGTCGAGGAAGAGCGTGCCTTCGTGCGCCAGCTCCAGGCGCCCGACCTTGCGCGCGATGGCGCCGGTAAACGCGCCTTTCTCGTGGCCGAAGAGCTCGCTTTCGAGCAAGCCTGCGGGAATGGCGGCGCAATTCAATTTGATAAAGGTGCGCTCGCTGCGCGGGCTCAGCCTGTGAATGGCGCGCGCCAGCAATTCCTTGCCGGTTCCCGTCTCGCCCTCGATGAGCACGGTGGCGTTGGTGGGCGCCACGGTCTCGATCTCGCGCAGCACGTTGCGCAAACCTGTGCTTTCGCCCACGATGTCGTCGAAGCGATGCTCGAGATTGATCTCATCTTCGAGATATTGTTTTTCCTGGGCAAGCCGGTCGCGCAGCTCCGCAATCTGCTTATAGGCCAGGGCGTTGTTCACCGCCATGGCCACTTGTCCCGCCACCTGGCCCAGCACTTCGGCGTCGTGTTGCGAGTAGGCATTCTCCATGCGGCTGGCCACCATCATGGCGCCGAGAGTTCTTTCGCGATGAATCAGCGGAACCCAGACTCCCGACTGCATGCCCATGCCGGTGAGGTGTTTCAGAGATTCGGGGGCGAAGGGCATGCGATCCATCCTGTTCAGTATCACGGGACGCCGCGTGCGAAAGGCCTGTCCGGAAGGAGAAGCGTCGGGATCGAGCAGCAGTTCGTTCGGGTTGGCGCCGGCCTCATCGGAGGCGAGAAACTGCACGCGCAATTTACCGCTCGCCTCGTCGTAGAGCGCAAGTGTGGCGGCGTCGTGGGGCAGCATATGGCGAATGCTCGAGGAAAACGCGCCGAGCAGCTTGCGAATATCGACGTTCGCCAGCAACAAATTGCTCAACTCGGCAATCACCGACTCCTGTACCTGCCTGCGCTCGGTCACATCGCGCGTGATCTTGGAAAACCCCGTGACCGCGCCGGCGCTGTCGTGGATGGCGGTGAGCACGACGTTGGCCCAGAAGCGCGAGCCGTCCTTGCGCACGCGCCATCCCTCTTCTTCGATGCGATTCCTGGCGATGGCCTGGCGCAGCATCTCGGCAGGCCGGCCCTGCGCCACATCCTCATCCGTGAAGAAGCGCGAGAAGTGCAGGCCCAGCACCTCGTCGGCCGTGTATCCCTTCATGCGTTCGGCGCCGGGGTTCCAGGTGAGCACGTGGCCCTCGCGGTCGAGCAGATAGATGGCGTAATCGCCGATGCTTTCGACAATTGAACTGAGGCGCGCATCGTCCAGCCGCAGCGCCTCCTGCGCCGCGCGTTGCTCCGTGGCGTCGCGGATGAAGGTGAGGACCGCGGGACCGTCCGCGGTCTCGATGGGCTTGAGCATGATGTCGACGGGGAATTCCGAGCCGTCATTGCGCAGGCCAAAGAGATTGAGCGCCGCACCCATCTGCCGCGTGCGTGGATGCGCGTTGTAGTTCTCGCGGTGGCGCGGATGCACGCCGCGGAAGCGAGCCGGCACCAGCATCTCCACGGGCTGGCCGATCAGCTCTTCGCTCGCGTAGCCGAACAGCTCCTCGGCGCGCGGGTTGGCGGCACGCATTTTGCCCTCTCCGTCGGTGACGAGGATTGCGTCGGGCGAGAACTCGAAGAGGCGATCGATTGTGTTGCGGGCAAAAACCGGATACGCGTGTTCCTGCGCACCCGCGTGTTGCCCTGGGGGATCCAGAAGGGCCATTTTGTGCTACCGACCTAAGCTGAAAGGTACGCCACGGAGGGTGCAATTGCAACTTGCAAGACGGGAACTCTGGCGAAATGGGCAGGTTGGGGGCGCATCCGGCCTACGGCATTTTCACTGATGGTGTCAGGAAATTCCGTGCCCCATCCTTTTCACGTTCTTTGTGAAAAGGGTGGGAAACCACGAAACCCACCCCATAGGAATAGTGAAAATGCTTTAGCCCTTCGCTCCGTCGCTCCCTGCCGGCGTCCCCATCGAGTGCTGTTACTCCATGGAGTGGCTCGCTCCCTGTTCAGGCTTTTGTCTGCTCCGCAAGATAGGCGAGCCACGCCTCCATCCCTGCGCCGGTCTTTGCTGAGGTCTCGAAGATGCGGATTCCCGGCCGGATCTCGTTGATGTTTTTGAGCGCCAGCTCGCGGTCGAAGCCGCACGGCTCGGCGATATCGATCTTGGTAATCACCGCCGCATCGGCGGAGTTGAACAGGCCCGGATACTTGAGCGGCTTGTCTTCGCCCTCCGTCACGCTGAGCAGGACCACGCGAATGCGCTCGCCCAGGTCGTAGCTCGAAGGACAGACCAGATTGCCGACATTTTCAATAAACAGATAGTTGAGCCCGGCGAGCGAAACCTGCTCCCAGCCTTCGAGGTGCTTCGCGATCATCTCCGCATCGAGGTGGCAGATGCCATGCGTATTGATCTGGCGGACAGGCGCGCCGCTCGCAGCCAGGCGCCGCGCATCGTTGTCGGTTTCAAGATCGCCCACCAGCGCCGCCGCTTGTGCGCCGCGCGCGCGCAGTTCGCGCAGGGTGCGCTCAAGAAACGCGGTCTTGCCCGTGCCCGGGCTCGAAACCAGGTTCAGCACCAGCACACCGGCCGAAGCGAAGCGCGTGCGCAGCCCCGCCGCCAGCTCGTCGTTCTTCTTCAGGATTCCCCTCCGCAACTCAACAATCCGCGTCGTCATGCCTGCTCCTCGACCGGATTCGGCAAGACCGGGTCCGGTTCCTCCAGCTCAATCGATTCGATCTCGAGCTCGCGTCCCTGGCGCAGATCGGCGGCCAGCTCTCCACACTTGGGGCAGCGAAAACTTTGCACGCCGGCAATCTCCGCATCGATACCGCACGCGTCGCAATGCACGATCACGGGCAGAGTATTAATCGCGAGCGCCGCGCCTGCCAGCGGCGTGCCTTCCGTGGCCAGTCCCCAGCAGAACTTGAGCGAGTCCTCGACCACCGAGGCCAACGCCCCCACGCGCAGCCGCACTTCTTTCACGCGCGCGCCGGGATGCGCGGACGCGGCTTCAGTCACCGACTCCACAATGCTGGCCGCGATGGAAAGCTCGTGCATCGTCATACCCCGGTGTGAATCAGGTAAGCAGCGAAGACCGCCGCAATCCAAAAATCGCTGACCATGACAAAATTCTCGTTCATGCTGCGCATCTTGGCCGCGGCGTGGAATACGCCCGCGAGGCCATAAAAAATCGCCGCAATCAGGGCTACCGGCACAATGAAACTTGGAACCCACAACGACACCACCCCCGCCGCGCCAACGGCAAAGTTTCCGATGCCGTGTTCGCGGATAATCGGCAGCGCCTCGTCCGTCTTCATGCGAAAGATTTCTCTGGCGGTGAATTGCGGTTGAAAGTACTGGCGCAGTCCGGCCAGCAGCAGCCGCCACCCAGCGCCCCAGTACACGAACCACTTCCCTGCCAGCATCGTCCACGAAGTAGCGCCGTGCAAATGAAAGTGCTCGATGCCCATCGATGCCACTGGGAGCACGAACATGAGAATGACGATGGATGCAAGGTACATACTTGTCTGCCCTCTCTGACTTCAAGCAGCCACAATCAAGATACCAGCCTTCGGCCGCTGCCGCGATTCGCCGTACCGCGGCGTGGCCTCTCGCACTGGCCCGATCGAGCGCGTCTGCCTGTATCCCGATGCGTCCCTTGCCGTACGATAGGGATAGGGCGCTTCCCCGCGCCCGCCAGAATGACACGTACAACCACAACTGAGCCGCGTCTGAGCCTGAGCGCACTTGCGCCAGAGACGCTTCAGTCGGAAATCCGCGCCATGACCAGCGAATGCGATCGCATGGGCGGCATCAACCTGGCGCAGGGCGTTTGCGACACGCCGGTGCCTGAAGTGGTGGTGACCGCGGCGGCGCAGGCGATGCGCGATGGGCAGAATATCTACACGCGCTGCGACGGCATTACGCGGCTGCGTGAGGCCATCGCGGCCAAGCAGCAGCGCGACTACGGGCTCAGCTACGATGCCGAGCGCGAGGTGCTGGTGGCCTCAGGCGCCACGGCGGGATTGCACGCCGCGGCCATGGCTCTACTGAATCCAGGCGACGAGGTGCTGGTCTTCGAGCCGTTTTACGGCTACCACGTGCACACGCTCAAATCATTGCGTGTGAAACCGGTGCTGGTGGCGCTTGCCGAGCCCGACTTTCGGTTCGATGCGGAGGCGATGCGCGAGGCCGTCACGCCCCAGACGCGCGCGGTGCTCTTGAATACGCCGGCCAACCCCAGCGGCAAGGTTTTTTCCGAGGCCGAAGTCGGAGCGGTCGCGGAATTTTGCCGGCAGTACGATCTCTTTCTGATCACCGACGAGATCTACGAGTATTTCGTCTACGACGGCGCGCGGCACATCTGCCCGGCAACGCTCGGCGGCATGCGCGAGCGCACCATTGTGATTTCAGGCTTCAGCAAAACCTACTCCATCACCGGCTGGCGCGTCGGCTTCGCTACCGCCGATGCGCGATGGATGCCGGCCATGGCGCACTTCCACGACCTGACGTACGTTTGCGCGCCGGCGCCCTTGCAAGTGGGCGTGGCCGCGGGGCTCGAGCAGTTGCCGCAGAGCTTCTACACGCAACTGGCCGCCGATTATCAATCCAAGCGCGCCCGGATGGCGGCGGCGCTTGAAGCCGCGGGCATGGAGCCGGCGATTCCCGCGGGCGCGTATTACATGATGGCCAGGGTCGACCACCTTCCCGGCAAAACGGCTGCGGAAAAGGCGCGGCGCCTGCTGCGCGCCACCGGCGTGGCGGCGGTCGCCGGATCGGCGTTCTTCCGCCCCGGACGCGGCGAGAACCTGCTGCGTTTCTGCTTCGCCAAGCAGGACGCGGAGCTGGACGATGCCTGCGCGCGGTTGCGCAAGCTGTAAGGGCGCATCCCTTCAGCTCAGCACAAACCTCGGGTGCCCCAGGTCTCGATTTTGAGACCTGGGATAGCACGATCCTCAACCCAGCAAATTCCGGGCAGCAGCGAACCGCCTACTGCGCCTGCGCCGCCAGCCATTTCTTCAGGTTCGGCTCCTGCAAGCGGCGCAGCTCGATGCAGCCGTCGATGTGTTCGAGGGCGTGCCTGAGGGCCGTGTCGGAGGCCGGCACCGGATGGCTGGCAAAAAAGTTCTTCACGTCGTCGCGCGCCTCGGCGGAGCAGAAGTTGCCCGAGGCTGCCACCACATACGATCCCAGGTCGGTGGTAAATTGCGCCTGCACCGCATCCCAATGCGTCTTGATGAAATTCCAGGTCTGGCCGCGGTTTTCCGGAGTCTCCAGACCATTGGCCAATTCGTATGCGGTGTCCTGATTCCGTACTTTGTCTGAAACCGAGTATTCAAGGGCGCGCCGCAGAAGCTCGGGATTGGTGAACTGAATCAATTTCCGCAGCGCCTGCTCCTTGACCTCAGGATCGTTGGAGGTTTCGTACAGGTTTTGCAATTTGTCAAAGAGCGCGGCGTCGCCGCCTTCCACGGCAACGCTCAGTGCAGCCTCAGCCAGGGTGGGATCCACCGAGGCAGAATCGGCGAGATACTTGCCGGCGATGGTTCGCGCCTGGTCGAGAACCTGAGTGTCTTCTCCCTGGTCGCCCAGCAGCAAGAGGAGCTGGGCGCGGAGCTCGATCGTGCTCGGCGAGTCGCCCGCTGCCGGCGGGGCGAGCTTCGCATATTCGGGGGCAAAAGTGCGGCGGACCCACGCGGCGAGAGCATCGCGTTCTTCTTTCGTCGCGGCAACGCGGTCGGCAATATCGGCTAAACGATCGGCGGCGTTGGAGAGAACATCGGCATTGGGATCGGCCTTGAGCGCGGCTACGAGATTCAGAAAGTCGCCCACCGTGGCTTTGTCGGCGCGCACCTGCGCCCACTCGTCGCCGGTCAGGCTGATGCGCTCTTCCGGAGTGAGGCCGGTTTCAACTTGGGCAAAGAGGGCCGCGTACTGCGCGGGCGCGTAGGCGCTGTGGTAGAAGCCCTTGCCGCCCGCGTTGGCGAAGAAGAGCCCGGCCGTGGGAATCGTCAGCGACCTCGAAGAGGGAGTGAGGACCGTGCAGTCCATGCCGTTCGCGTCCGTTTTGAAGCAGGCCGGCAGGGTCCATTTTTGCGCAGGATCGGGCTTGATGCCGGGGCTCAAGAAGAAGCGCCGTTGCGCAACGGGGACCCGGCCGGCTGTGGGAGCGCCGAATTCCAGAATGGGCTCACCCGGCTGCGCCACCAGCGACTCCATAATCTTGTCCACCGGCTTGTGGCTCACCTGGGTCTGCGCGTTCCAGAAGTCCTCCGCGGTCGCGTTGCCGTACTCATGCGCGGCCAGGTACGCGTGCACGCCCTGGCGGAAGGTCTCCTCGCCGAGATAGTTTTCGGCCATCAGCAGAACGTCGCCGGCCTTGCCGTAGGCGATGCTGTCGAACAACTCGTCGATCTCGTCGGGCGTATCGGCCCCGGCGCGGATGGCGCGCGTAGTAGGCTGCGCGTCGATATCGAGCACTTCCTGCTCTTCGGCGGCGACGAACTGCGGAATGTTCCACTCGGGATGCATCGCGCCCGTGCACTTGTTCTCCATCCACGTGGCAAAGCCTTCGTTGAGCCAGATGTTGTCCCACCATTGCATGGTCACCAGGTCGCCGAACCACTGGTGCGCCATCTCATGGACAATGGCGAGGGTGGCGTTTCTTTTGACGCCAAGCGAGGCGGTTTTGGGATCGAGCAGCAGATCGGTTTCGCGGAAGGTGATGGCGCCGAAGTTCTCCATGGCGCCGGCCTCGAAGTCGGGAATGCCGATGAAATCGAGCTTCTTCAGAGGGAAGTGAATGCCGAAGTAGTTGTCGTAATAATGCAGAGCGAATTCCGCAACGCTGAGCGCGTAGGGCGTGAGCGCAACCTTATCGGGCGTGGCGCAGACGCGCAGGGCCACTCCATCCGCCTCGCCGCTGGTGCATGCGAAGTCACCCACCACGAAGGCCACGAGGTAGGTGGACATTTTGGGCGTGGTTCCGAAGACCAGCGTGTGCTTGCCCGCGCCGGGCCCCGGCGTGTCGGCCGCGATGGCGGTGTTGGAGATGGCGGTGTCGGCGGCGTCGATGGTGAGCGCGATGTCGTACGTGGCCTTGAAGGCCGGCTCGTCGAAGCAGGGAAAGGCGCGGCGCGCGTCTGTGGCTTCGAACTGCGTGACGGCGTAGTCCCGTTTCGCGGTCTTGGAAAGATAAAAGCCGCGCAGTTCGTTGTTGAGGATTCCCATGAAATGGATGCGCAGCGTGGCACGGCCGGCGGGGACGGTCTTCGCGAAGGTGAGCGTGGCCTGCTGCTCTTCCGCATCGAGGCTTACCGATCCCGATTGCGTTTGGCCGTCGCGGTCGTGAATCTCCACGCTCTCAAATTTGATCTCGGTCGCATTCAGCGTGATGGCGCTGGTGGGTTCCTTGATATTGACTTCGATGGTTTCAGAGCCGGTGAACGTGGCGGCCTTCAGGTCGGGCGCGAACTCAAGCGCATAATGCGAGGGAATGACGTTTGTGGACAGTCGCTGCGCCTGCGCAGCGTGGGAGAAGCTGAAAAGAAGACAGAAGAATGCGGCGAGAGCGCAACAATAAGCGCCCTGCAAAGAAGAATTCCAGCGGATTTTCATCGGGTTCCTCATTGAGATCAATGGAGCTGCAGCGCAACTGCCCTGCAATTGACTATTCGGATTAAGTTACTGCCGCCCAGGTTCGGTCGCCGAGCGGCTGGAGATAAACTTCGATGCCGTTCGCTATTCAAATTGCGCCGGGGCCAGCTTCGGCGTGATGGCGTGGATGACGAGGAACGCCACCGGGTAAGCGAGGCACGCAATGATGAACAACGTGACATAGCTGTGAGTGAAATAGACGATGAAACCCGTTCCCAACTGGAACAACACACCGCCTACCGCGCCCATCATGCCGCCAATGCCGATGACGCTGGCTACTGCGGATTTGGGAAACATATCGGACGGCAACGTGAAGAGGTTCGCCGACCATCCCTGGTGTCCCGCCGTAGCCATTCCCAGCAGCGCCACCACCGGCCACAGATGGTGAACGAACGGCGCGGCAAAGATCGGCGCGATCAGCAGCGCGCAGAGCAGCATTGCCGTCTTGCGAGCTACGTTGGCGCCAATCCCGCGCTTGATCATCACGGAGGAAAGGTACCCGCCGCCAATGCTGCCAACGATAGAAATGCTGTACGCGAGCACGACCGGCACGCGGCTTTCAGACAGGCTCAAGTGGAAAATCGATTGCAGGTAACCGGGAATCCAGAACAAGTAGAACCACCAGATGGGGTCGGTGAGGAACTTGGCCGTAGCAAAGGCCCAGGTCTCTCTGCACGGCAAAACGCGGCTCCAGGGAACGCTTTCCACTTTTTCCGCAGGATCGCTCAGGATCAGTTCCAGTTCAGACTTTGAAACGCTGCGGTGTTGCTCAGGCCGTCGATAGTAGACGAGCCAAAAAAGCAACCAAACGAGGCCCAGGGCTCCCGTCACGACGAAAGCGCCGCGCCAGCTCACCAGCATCACCAGCGCCGGCACCGCAATGGGCACCACGATGTTGCCGATGTTGGCGCCGGAGTTGAAGATGCCCGTTGCCAGTGCGCGCTCGCGTTTGGGAAACCACTCGGCGACCGTCTTGATGCAGACGGGAAAGTTTGCGGCCTCGCCCAGGCCGAGGAGAAACATGGCGATGCCGAAAGTGGCGACGGAAAACGCCGCGCCGGGCAGCATGGCCGCCACGCTCCAGATGCCGATGGCGATGGCGAACGCCTTGCGCGTTCCCAGCTTGTCGGTGAATCCGCCGGCGACCACCATGCCGATGGCGTAAGCAGCCGTAAACGCAGCGGTCACGAATCCATAGGTTCGGTCATTCAGGCCAGGAATCACGCTTTCCAGCGTGTTCTTCAAGTAAGCGATCACGCCACGATCGACATACGCGATGACCGTAGCTGCAAACAGGAGCGAGCAGATCACCCAGCGTTGGTGGGAGACGCGATTCTGGGATCGAAATGTCCGGAAAAAACTGCGGGATTGGGTGCCTGCTTGAGGCATTTCATCCGTCTCCTGAGCGGCGCTACAGCGGTTCCACAATTGCTTTACCTCAGAGCAGCTACCGCTCAGTGGGTTTTTCGTTGAGAAAAACCCACCTTGCGCAAGAGCCAGAAGGAGCACGTGAATTGTGGAACCGCTCTAAAGAGGTCTGACCGATTATACCGGCCAGCCGCGCGCGGGCCTGGGTGCGGGGTCACTGTGCGCGGGAGGCAGTCTTGCGTTGCGGCCGCAGCGAGTCGAAAAACAGCAGACATGCGCCGGTGAAGATCGCGGAGTCGGCCACGTTGAAGTCGGGAAAGTGATAGGCGAAGATGTGCACCTCGATGAAGTCGATGACGGCGCCGTAAGCCAGGCGGTCGTGAACATTGCCCGCCGCGCCGCCCAAAATGAGCGCCAATGCGATCGTCATCAGGCCGATGCGATTGCCGAAACGGATGAGCGCAAACAGAACGCCGCTCGCCACGCAAAAGTTGACGCCGGTCAAGACGCGATTCACCAGATGGGGCGAGGCGGAGCCGGCAAACATCGAAAAGGCCGCGCCTTCGTTGGTCCAGTGCGAGATGCGCAGAAAGTGGTCGATGACGGGGATCGCGCCGCCCATGGGAATATGGGCGACGACCCATGCCTTGGCCAAACGGTCGGCGGCAAAAACGGCGACGGAGATGAGAAGCAGCCAGGGAAGGCGGCGAGGTGCGGGCCAGTTCATGCGGCGTCCTCCGGCTTCGGCGGCGCGATGCCCATCTCCTTGAGCGCCGATTGGCAGCGCGTGCAAACGTTCTTCCAGATGCCGTAGTCGCCGCTATCCTCGGTGTATCGCCAGCAGCGGTTACACTTCGTACCGGGAGCTACAAAAGCAACAGCCCTTGACCTGTCATCAGGTGAAGCATCAACGTTGAAACCTCTTGAATCGCGAATCACGACCAAGGAAACATTGAAGAATTCCGCAAGGACATCCGCAGGGTACGACCTAAGAAGTGTTGCGTCGGCCTGATTCGCGCTGATTTCAACCCTTGCTTCTAGTCCTTTGCCGATACTTCCTTGTTTACGTTCAACTTCGATGGCGCTGAATACTTCTTCTCGAATTGCGAAGAGTTGCTGCCACTCCTCGATGCGCTTGGCGGGGTTCTCCGAAAAGATCTCCTCCGGCTTAGGGAAGAGCGCGAGATGCACCGATGCCGGCCGGCCTTCGACCTTGGGCAGGTGTTCCCAAACTTCATCCGCGGTAAAGGTGAGGATGGGCGCGACCAGCCGCACCAGGGCTTCGGTGATCTGCCACAGCACGGTCTGCGCCGAGCGGCGGGCAAGGCTCGCGGGCGCGAAGGTGTACATGCGGTCCTTGATCGCATCGAGATAAAAGGCGCTCAGGTCGACGACGGCGAACTCGTTTACCGCCTGGTAGACGCGGTGAAACTCGAAGGCCTCGTACCAGCCGAGGACTTTCTCGGTCAGGTCGCGGGTGCGCGCCAGCATGTAGCGGTCGAGCGGTAGGAGCTCGCTCTCCGCCACGCGGTCGCGCGCCGGATCGAAGCCGTATAAATTGCCCAGCAGAAAACGGAAGGTGTTGCGCAGTTTTTTGTAAAGTTCGGCGCAGCGCTGCATCAGGTTTTCGCTGGCCGCCATGTCTTCGCGGAAGTCCACCGACGCAACCCATAGGCGCACGATTTCTCCGCCCATTCTGTTGGCAATATCCACGGGATCGACGCCGTTGCCGAGCGACTTCGACATGGCGCGGCCCTGCTCGTCGAGCGTCCAGCCCGCCGTGGCCACGTGCGAATACGGCGCCCGCCCGCGCAGCGCCACTGAGGTCAACAAAGACGAGTGGAACCAGCCACGGTGCTGGTCGCCGCCCTCGAGATACAGCACTTCGTGGCAGCACTTCGTGCCGTCCTCGTTTTGGAATGATTTATAGGCTTGGCGAAGCTCGGGATCGGCCTCGCAGACGGCGAACCAACTCACGCCGGCGTCGAGCCAGACGTCAAGGATGTCCGTTTCCTTGCGGAACTGGGCGCCGCCGCAATGGGCACAGACCGTGCCCGCGGGCAGCAGGGCATCCGCGGCGGGCGTGCGCCAGCCCTCGATGCCCTCGCGCTCGATCAGTGCGACCACGGCCCGGTTCAACTCCGCGGAGAGAATCGGCTGCTTGCACTGCTCGCACAGGAAGACGGCAATGGGCACATCCCAGATCTTCTGGCGGCTGATGCACCAGTCGGGGCGCGTCGCGATCATGTTGGAGATGCGCGCCTTGCCCCAGGCCGGGTCCCAGACCACCTTATCGATCTCTTCGAGAGCGACCTGTCTGAAGGTGGTTTCCGATCCGTCGGCGCGCTTCATCGGCGTTTCGAGCGAAATGAACCACTGCTCCGTGGCGCGGTAGATGACCGGTTTGTGGCAGCGCCAGCAATGCGGGTAGGAGTGCTCGAGATCGGAGACCGCCATCAGCGCGCGGCGCTCTTCGAGCAGCGCCACGATGACGGGATTCGCCGCCCACACCTTGAGTCCATCGAAGGCCGGCGGGGTGGCTTGCGGCCAGGCCTCGGGATCGACATGAATGTGCCCGCCGGCGTCGACGCGGCTAGTGGGGTCGAGACCGTACTTCTGGCCGGTGTAGAAGTCGTCAATGCCGTGCGAGGGTGCGGTATGCACCGCGCCGGTGCCGGTGTCGGCGGTGACGTAGGTGGCCAGCACGCCCAGGACGGACCGCTCCAGAAACGGATGCTGGAAAGTGACCCTGTCGAGCACGGCTCCTTTGAAGCGGGCGATCTCTTTTGTGGGGCCGAACTGGCACGCCTCGGCCACCTGCCCGGCCAGCTCCGCGGCGACGATGTACACGGGCGGAGCGTCGTGGTCTCCCGCTCTTGCCTGCGGCAAGGATGGGGCGCCCGGCATTTGTGGTGGACCTGCCTCAAGGGCCACGTACTCAAAATCGGGATGAAAGGCCACTGCCATCGACGCGGGCAGCGTCCAGGGCGTGGTGGTCCAGATGATGGTGAACACCTCGCGCCCGGCAAGCCCGGGTGCGATGGCCGCCGGATCGGAGGTGAGCTGGTAACGCACGTAGATCGAAGGGCTGGTGTGCTGCTCGTACTCCACCTCGGCCTCGGCCAGCGTGGTGCGGTCGTGGATGCACCAGTAGACCGGCTTCAGCCCGCGGTAGACGAAGCATTTTTCGAGAAAGCCGTAGAACGCCTCCAGAGTCCGGGCCTCATAATCGTGCGTCATGGTCTTGTAGGGCCGGTCCCAGCGCCCGAAGCATCCAATGCGCTCGAATTGCTCCGTCTGCAGGTCCACGTACTTCTGCGCGTAGGCGCGGCAGGCGGCCAGGATCTCCGCCGCCGGCAGCTCCAGCCTCTTGCGGCCAAGCTGCTCTTCCACCTTGATCTCGATGGGCAGCCCATGGCAGTCGAACCCCGGCACGTACGGCGCGTCGTAGCCGGCCATGGTCTTCGATTTGACCACGAAATCCTTCAGGCCCTTATTGAGGGCGTGGCCCAGATGAATGGGTCCGTTGGCGTAGGGAGGGCCGTCGTGCAGCAGGTAAACCGGCCGGCCCTGGCCGGCTTTGCGCAGCTCCTCGTAGAGCCGGAGCGAGGCCCAGTGTTTGAGCCGAAGCGGCTCATTCTGGGGCAGATTGGCTTTCATCGGGAAGGCGGTTTGGGGCAGGGTAAGCGTCGCCTTCAGCTCCGGCGCACTGGACATCGTAGCTCCGTTCTCATTTGCGATCTTCTTCATTCTCTAGTGTAAATCGCAGGGAGAAGATTTTCCTGGGTAACAAACCGGGCGGCTGAAGCGTCTATTGCTGATAGAAGCGCGGCAGAAGTCGAATACGGGATTGTGGAGGCCGCAGCCGGTCGTATCGTTGCTTACCGAGCCCAAGACAAGGAAGGGCGCGGTAAAGCATAATGAGTAAAAGGCGCTGTCACGGGCGCGCTCCCGGACAGGCAACGGCAGCCCCCCACTGGCGGCAATAAGGGCATAGAACCAACCAAAATGACAGCGGAAGAAAAGATCGACCTGGGTGGCGTAACGCCAACGTCCGGCCACGAGCTGGATGCCTTCCTGGGGACCGCTTTCGACGAAAGGCCCATCTGGGCGGGGCTCTGGGAGAACATCCGGGACGTGTTCTTCCCGGTCAAGCTTCCGCCTCTCGAGTTGACCTCCGAGCCTATTCCGGTGCCCGACCGGATGGCCGTCAAGCCCAATCCCTGGGCCATCGGGATCTCGACCACCGTCAACCTGACCATCCTCTGCATCCTGCTGTTTGTCCTGGGCAGGAAGGTGATCGAGGCGGTGAAGCCTTCGCTGCTGGCCACGAACATCGACGTGGGCGAGTATCAGGGGCCCCAGAAGGACAAGTTGGCGGGCGGCGGGGGCGGCGGCGGCGACCGTAGCATGATCGAAGCCAACAAGGGCAAGCTACCCCAGAAGACGCCCGACCCCATCACGCCTGTCGAGCCGCAGACCATCGATCACCCCAAACTGCCCGAGCCGCCGAGCATTAATGTGCAGCAGAATCTCCAGTTGCCCGACAACAATATGCCGATGATCGGCGTGCACAACTCGTCGAACGTTACGCTGTCGGCGGGAAGCGGCAGCGGCGCGGGCATGGGAACCGGCTCGGGCGGCGGCCTTGGCTCCGGGCAGGGCAACGGATATGGTCCGGGATACGGCGGCAACGCGGGCGGCGGAGTCTACCAGGTCGGCGGCGGCATCTCCAAGCCGCTTCTCATCCACGAGGAAGAAGCCGAGTTCTCCGACGAAGCCCGTCGCGCCAAGTACCAGGGCGTCTGCCTGATCTCGGTCATCGTCGATGCCCAGGGCAACCCCCAGAATATCCACGTGATCCGTACCCTGGGCATGGGACTGGACGAGAAGGCCATCGAAGCCGTGCGCAAGTATAAATTCAAGCCGGCCCTCAAAGACGGCAAGACGCCGGTGGCCGTGATTATCACCGTTGAGGTCGATTTCCACCTGTATTGAGGCGTTGGCTGCTTCGAGCTACAGCGTTTTCGATTCTGCTCCTGACAGAATGCACAAGGCCAAGTGGCTTTTTCAGATCCGTAAGCGTTCGGAGTTTCCATCTGGACCGGCTGTTGTGAGAGACAGACCATGGGTTCATGGATCAGGCAGATGGGACGGTGCCGGTACGGCGCAGTCGGGTATACCGATCGGTTGCCGAGAAGCG
>Ga0224557_1002066_pt1 | contig 17898 bp, 16 predicted proteins | sample 714S31014metaG_FD_180677 | JGI IMG/M metagenome (GOLD analysis project Ga0224557, IMG submission 180677) | Peat soil microbial communities from Stordalen Mire, Sweden - 717 S3 10-14 | ecosystem: Environmental > Terrestrial > Soil > Wetlands > Peat | place: Sweden: Norrbotten County, Stordalen...
CGCCAGCAACGGAACGACGTTCCAGTCGACTCCGATACCCGGCCTCATCCTCATCGTCCTGAACGTGGCGATCATCTGGACGCTGGGCCTGACCGCGAGTGCGCGGGCGGCCTTTGGCGGGGTGCGTGCCGGCGCCGGCCACCCGATGCCGCCACCGCCCGGTTATGGCCCACCGCCCGGATATGGCCCACCGCCCGGCTATGGCCCACCGCCCGGATATGGCCCACCGCCCGGCTATGGCCCGCCACCCGGGTACCCACCATCACCCAATGCTCCGCCACCCTGGCCGCCCAGCCCGTACTCCACGCCTCCCCCTCCGCCGGGCTCCGCACAGGGCGACCCGACCGCTCCGCCGCTCGGGGCACCCACCGGCCCCGCCTACCACCCGCCCGGGTCGCCCCCGCTTTCGCCACCCACTGACCCGCCCACGTCAGAGACGTGAGCTGCGCTTGAGCTCCAGGTAGCGGTTGACCAGGCGCGGGGAGAGCGTCCGGGCGTCGGCGTCGAGTGTCTCCACGCCGCTCCGACGGAGCAGCTCGAGGGTCTGCTCGCGATCGGCCACCAACCCGCTCGCCACCGCACGGGCGTAGGTGGAGGGCGCGTCGACCGGCCGGGCCCGGGCAGTGTCCTCCAGGGCGGGGTCGCGGACCGTGATCACGAGCGGCAGGTGCTGGCGGCGCAGCCGGGCGCACTGCCGGACCAGGGCCTGGCCCTGGTCCGGGTCGAGGACGTCGGTGAAGATCACGATCAGCGCCCGGCGCCGCTGCCAGCGACTCAGCTGAGCCAGCGCCTCGTCGTAGTCGGCCTCCACCTCCCCGGCACGGAGTGGGCGCACCGCATCGAGGAAGCGCCGCATCTGCAGCCTCCCGGGTCGAGCCGGAAGGGTGACGGTGACCTGGTCGGCGAAGGCGAAGAGCCCGACCCTGTCCCCGGTGGCGAGGGCCACGTGGATGAGCAGCAGGGCGGCGTTGATGGCGTGGTCCAGCTTGGTCAGGGCCCCCGCCCCCACCCCCATGAGCCGGCCATGGTCGAGGCAGACGATGACCGGCTGGGCACGCTCGGGGATCAGCTCGGTTGCCATCAGCCGCCCGGTGCGCGCAGTTGCCTTCCAGTTGATGCGGCGCTGGGGATCGTCGGGGACCGCCTCCCGGATCCTCTCGAACTCGGTGCCCTCCCCCGGCCGCCGCTGGGTGCGCACCCCCAGCTCGGCGAGCTGGCCGCGCCGGGCCAGGGCCTCGTAGACGCGGATGGCCGTCAGATCGGCGTCGATCCGGACCGTCCCCCCCTCGCCGACCGAGGACTGGCGCAGTCCGAGGCGCCAGGGTCCCGGGCAGCGGATCACGGTGGCGCCGAACCTCTCCTCGCCGCGCCCCGCCGGGGTCACCGTGTAGCGCAGGGTGCCGGGCAGCCCAAGGCGGCCCGCCGGCCCCTCCGCCGCGAGCCGGGGTGGGTATTCGTCGCGGACCTCGGCGGGGAGGGGCCGCCGAAGGCGGCGACGCACTCCGATATGAACGGTCACCGAATTCGGCCGGCCGACGGAGAGGATCTCGTCGTGCTCCCGGGTCGCGCTGAGGCGATCCCGCCCGGGGGCACGGCGCCAGTCGATGAAGACGGCGAGGGCGGCGACCGCAAGGACGGCGACGCCGGGGAGGAGCAGGCCCGGGTACGCCGTAGCGCCTGCCAGGGGGACGAGAGCGACGAGAAGGAGCGCCGCCCCCCACCGGGTCATGGGCGCCGCTCGGTTCCGCCGATCTCGGTGCCGGCGCCGATCACCGGGGGATCGGCACGCGGTTCACGGCCCGCTCCACCGCCGCCACCTCGCTGACGCCCTGAATCTCCGCCTCCGGGCGGCGGATCAGCCGGTGGCGGAGCGCCGGGACGCAGATGTCCTTGACGTCCTCGGGGGCCACGAAGTCCCTGCTCCGCAGCGCCGCCATCGCCTTGCCCCCGAGGAGGAGCGCGATCGAGCCGCGCGGGCTCGCCCCCAGGGTGAGGTCGGGGCTCATCCGCGTCGCCGCCACGATCTGGCCGATGTAGCCGACGATAGCGTCGCTCACCGTGATCTTGGCGACCTCGCCGCGCGCCGCGTCGAGGGTCGCCTGGTCCACCACCGCGGCGATCCCGGCCGCCGCGAGGTCGTGGGGGTCGAACCCCCGGTCAAAGCGGCGCAGCATCTCGGCCTCGGCGTTGGGGGACGGGACCTGGACCTCGAGCTTGAGGAAGAAGCGGTCGAGCTGTGCCTCCGGAAGTGGATACGTCCCCTCGTACTCGATCGGGTTCTGGGTGGCCACCACCAGGAAGCGGCCGCCCAGGGGCATCCGCTGGCCGTCGCTCGTGACCTGGCGCTCCTCCATCGCCTCGAGGAGAGCGGCCTGGGTCTTGGCGGGAGCGCGGTTGATCTCGTCGGCGAGCAGGGTGTCGGTGAAGATCGGCCCGGGGCGGAACGCGAAGGTGCCGCTGTCCGGGCGGTACACGTTGGTCCCGATGATGTCCGAGGGAAGCAGGTCGGGCGTGAACTGGACCCGCTTGAAGCCGGCGTCCATCGACGCCGCGAGGCAGCGGGCCATCAGCGTCTTGGCGGTCCCCGGGACCCCCTCGAGCAGCACGTGCCCGCGGCAGAGGACGGCGAGCAGGAGGCCGTCGATCACCTGCTGCTGCCCGACCACGGCCCGGCCGATGGTCGCCTGGACGGTGCTGCGGAGGTCGGCGGCGGCGGGCATCGGGAGGCATTGTCGCAGCCAAACCGAGTGCCCGGGTGGACTCCGTCACCACGACCGGGGCGCGGGGGTGCTCAGCGGATCGCGGCCACGCCCCACTCGGATTCGAGCGCGTCGACACGGCGGGCCAGCCCGAGCAGCTCGCCCTCCGAGGGACGACCGCCGGCCATGACCCGCGCCTCCCCGAGGAGGACGCCGGCCGCGCGCGCCCGCTCTTCCCCAAAACTCGCGAGCGCCGCCACGAAATCGGTGTCCGGGAGGCGGGGCTCGACCCCGGTCACCCTCCCCACCCGGAGCTTGAGCTCCTCGGCGTAGCGCCCCGCCACCGCCCCCCGCTCGTGGGTGCGCGAGAGGAGGTGGCCGACCGCGTCGATGTGCTCGAGGACACTCGGAACCCGTCCGGGGTCACGCCGGGGGAGCGGCCGGCCTAGCCGGCGGCCGCTGGTCACCAGGTAGACGAGGGCGGTCACCAGGGCGAGCAGCGCGGCGGCGAGGAGGGGGCCCTGGAAGACGGCGGTCAGACCCTGGTCCGCGGTCCCGGCGGCCCCGAGATGATGGATCTCGTCGAAGCCGATCCGATTGCCGCGAGCGTCCTGGACCAGCCCCAGGATGAAGGGGGCGGAGGCCCCCCGCCGGAGCCCGTCGTTGCTCAGGGGGTAGTCGCTCCCGATGAGGTAGAGACGGCCGGCGCCGACCTGGACGGCGACGGCCACCGGGTCTGTGGCGCTGCCCAGGAGGGGCACGAGGCTGCCGCCACCGCCGGAGAACGCCCAGACGTTCCCGAGAGGGGACTCCCCGGATGGAACGAGCGGGACGCTGCCGACGCCGGTGCTCCCCGGGTACGGCTGGCTGGGGGAGGCGGCGCTGGCGGCGGAGGCCTCCGCGTCGATCCCGAGCGGCTGGAGCACCGCCGCCGCCGCGGTGGGGTCGACGACGGCGAGGATCGCCTCTCCGCCACCGCGTAGGAAGGCTGTCAGGATCGCGTCGTCGCTCGCGGTGTAGGCGTACTCGTCGAGGGGCGCGGCCGATACCAGCACGTCGGTGCCCCCGAGGGTGAACTCGGAGTCGATGCGGTCGACGTTGTCGCCGACCGCCTGCAGCCAGTCGTAGAGGGCGAGGGTCCCGACCTTGTCGTTGCCCGTGCTGGTGTAGTCGTCGTCCCCCCCGGGCCCCGGGGCGGCGATGACGAGGACCACCACCAGGATGGCGAGCACCGCGACGAGGATGGCGACCGGCGTGGCCGTGGAGCGCCTCATGCCGGTGGACGGCCCCGGCCAGAGAGCCCGCGGATCGCCTGGCACTGGCCCCGCAGCTCCTCCCAGCGGTCGGCGTCGACGGGTGCCTCCGAGTACCAGGCGCGGTCGAATCCCGCCGCGGCGGGCCCAAGCCGGGCGGACAGCTCGGGGTCACCCCGGGCGTGGGCGAGCAGCTCCGGGGTGGTCCAGGCCGGCTGCACCGGCAGCCTCCCGCGCTGGACCAGGCTCGCCAGAGCACTGCGGAAGGCGCGACGGACGGCTTCGCGGAAATCGCCCCGCTCTGACGCCGCCAGGGCTCCGGCCCACTCCACCTCCGCGTCGGACCCGGCCGGGACAGTCCCCGGGTCGACCGTCGGATCTGGTCCCGAGGCGATGACCTGCCGGACGCGCCAGGCGGCGATCGCCACCACCACAGCCAGGACGAGGCCCGCCAGGAGGATGGTCCCGAGCGGTCCCAGGGTGCCGACCACGCGGCCCAGGAAGCTGGCGATGTCGTCGAGCAGTTGCTGGGCCCAGTCCGGGGGCGGCGGTTGATCGAGGTTGGCGAAGGTCGGGGAGTGATAGACGCCCGAGAGCGCCTGGCGCTCATGGCTCGTCTCCGTGCCGCACCCCGAAGCGCCCGGGGTTTGGAGGGTCGCGACCTCGGTGCCGAGCAGACGCTCCGCGCCTGCGATGTCGCCGCTCTGCAGGTCGGAGATGATCGGATCGAGCGCGGCGGTCGCCCCGTCCGCAGATGCGAGTGCCTGGAGCTGCTGCTCCGACGCCGGGACGGAGGAGCCCGTCCCGATCTCGGTCCGGACCTGGCGGAGCTGGGCGACGTAATCGGCGCTGCAGCCCGACGCCGCGGCCGGGACGGCACCCCCCAGAAGGGCGGTGGCACCGAGGAGGAGAGGCAGGAGGAGGAGGGTGCGGCGGCCAGGTATCACGGTCAGATCGACTGGGCGAGCATCTCGATATCGAAGGCCTCGCGGCGGATCCGGATGTCGTAGTAAAGGAGGGTGAGCAGGATGAGGATGAAGGGCGAGGTGAAGATCTGGACGACGCCGTCGGCGAGCACCTCGATCGCCGTCCGGGTGGCGAGCGGCGCGGCGCTGGCCACCAGGCCCGTGAGCTGGGTGAGGATCTCGCTCAGGATGCCGCTCACCAGCGCGATCACGATGTAGAAGAGGACGATCCGCCAGAAGGAGCCGTGGGTCAGCCGCATGCTCCGGCGGAGGGCGGCCACCGGCGAGAGCCTCTCCAGGACGACGGTCTGGATGCCGAGGCAGAACCTGACGTAGGTGAAGATGAAGAAGACGAGCCACGCCACCAGGAGCAGCAGGAACACCCCCGCGGCGGCGGCGCCGGAGCCCGACAGCGCGACCAGGAGAGTCAAGAGGGTGGCGCCCACGAGCGGGCCGATCCAGATCCCCAGCTCCAGCACGACGTAGCCGATCAGTGCTCGGATTCGATGCCACGCCGTGCTGAGCGCGGGACCCACGCCGGACGGCCGATCCAGGTACTCGTCGCTCACCACGCGGATGACCGCTCCCTGAGCCACGGGCAGCAGCAGAAGGTAGTAGGCGAGGGAGATGGCGAAGACGATGATCTCGGCGGTCAGCACGGGCCCCAGGGCGTTGAGGGCGGCTGCCGAGGTGGCCGGCTGGGGTTGCGAGGAGTAGGAGAGGATGGTCCCGAGCGCGGTTTGCTCGAAGAAGAACTGGACGGCGAGGTAGGGCAGCTGGAAGATCGCGGTGATCGCCAGGATGACCAGGAACTTGCGGCGGTAGACCGTGAAGGTCGAGTCGAGGATCTCACCGAACGACTGAGCCCGGAACCGGCCTGAGCCGGCGACGGGGGGGGCCCATGCCCAGGTGGGGAATCCCGCGGAGGGATGGCCGGGAGGGCCGTAGCCGGGAGGAGGGCCGTAGCCAGGAGGAGGGCCGTAGCCCGGGGGCGGGCCGTAGCCGGGGGGCGGGCCGTAGCCGGGAGGCGGCCCGTAGCCCGGAGGCGGCCCGTAGCCGGTAGGCGGCCCGTAGCCAGGAGGCGGCCCGTAGCCGGTAGGCGGCCCGTAGCCGGGAGGCGGCCCGTAGCCGGGAGGCGGCCCGTAGCCCGGAGGCGGCCCGTAGCCGGGGGGAGGGGGAGACCCAGGCGGCGGCAGCGAGCCGGACGGCGGGTATCCCGGGGGAGGCGTGGGAGCGCCCGTCTCGGACATCGGCCCATTGTCGGCTACGCCGGCGGCGCCTGGGTCCGGCCCTCACCTCCTGTTGCAGCCTGACGCGAGAGCCGGTGGTCCCGCCTCAGGGCGCCGGCGACCCCGCTGCAGGCCCCGAGCTGTCCCGCCGCCTCCGGAAGGCGAGGGCCTGGAGCACCCGCTTCACCCCGGCGTTGTCGACGACCATGCGGGGACGCTGCTTGCTGTCCCGCCGCCGGTTTCGCGCTCGCTCGCGGTCGTCCAGACCGTCGGGCTCGTCGTCAGTGGCCATGATGTGACTGTATCGCGAGGCGCCCGGCCCGTCCCCACCCGAGCCCGCCCCCCACTCAGGACCCGGGGCTGTCGAGATCGAGGTGGCTGAACAGGCGGGATAGGCGCTCGTTGAACTCGACGCCCACGGCGACGAGGAAGAGCTCCAGCGGAAGCTGCCCGATGCCCTCCCTGTCGTGCTCGGGCAGCACCGACGGTCCCCCGGAGGAGATCACCCAGAGCCGGTTGCTGAACCTCGGGTGGCGGTCGACCAGGGCTCGGAGCCCGCGGCGAGAATGGGTGGAGGACGTGGCGATCTCAAAAGCCATGGGCTTCTCGGGATCGTCGTGAATGAGGTCGACCTCGAGATCACCGTCGCGCCAGTGGAAGCACCGCACGCCGGTGAGCAGGGAGAGGCAGTAGAGGTGGGACGCAGCCATGTTCTCGTAGAGCTGCCCCATCTCCACGAGATTCTGCAAAGGCCCGAGACCGCGCTCCAGCGCCGCGTTGCGCACCGCGCCGTCGTAGAAGTAGAGCTTCCGGCCTCGACGCTGCCGTGAGATCTCGCTGCCCGAGTAGTTCGAAAGGGTGAAGAGCACGTAGGATCGTTCGAGGTAGCTCAGGTAGTTCTCGACGGTCGGCTCCGCCAGCCCCAACTGGCCGGCCATCTTCCTTGGACTGAGCAGGCCCGTCATCTGCCCGGCGGCAACGTACAGCAAGCGCTCGAGCTGCATGGGACTGTCCACTCCGAACGACTGCGGGATGTCCTTGTAGATCGCGCGCTCGACGACATCCGCGCGCAGCACACGCTGCGATTCCAGCAGCCTCTCGGTGTCACTGGCCGGCCGATCCAGGAATCGCGCAAGCAGCTCGGGGAAGCCGCCGGTGAGGAGCAGCTCCCGGTAGGCTTCGGCGAGCACCGGACTCTCCAGGTGTGACGAGATCACCCGGGTCATGGTCTCGTCGAGCGATCCGGCACCGACGACGTCGATCCGGTGCCCTCTCAGGTCGAGATACTCGGTGAGCAGGTAGGGGGTCAGGTAGCGCTCCTCCCACCTTCCCACCCCGGCCTCCGGATGCTGCCGGCGCAGAGCGCCCACCGCGCTCGAGCTCCCGACGATCCTGACCGGCCAGCGCTCGTCGAAGAACGTCTTCAGCCACAGCATCCAGTCCTTGGCGTACACGAGCTCGTCGAGGAACAGGTACACGTCCTCCTCACCGCCGGCCACCTGCAGGGCCGCGCTGACCAGGGTCCCCAGTGGCAGGTCGAGGAAGAGAGGGTGATCCAGGCGCAGCCACCAGATCCGCCGGGCGGGGACCCCGGCGGCCAGCAGGTGCCGGACCGTCTGGTACATGACCGTGGTCTTCCCCACGCGGCGGGGCCCCAGGATCACCTGGAAGCGGCGGAAGTCGTCCCGGAGGAGCGCCGCGGTGATTCCGGCGACGAGCGGTCGCTCGGTCGGCGGCGCCAGGGCGTCGGGGACCAGCTCGGTCGCCATCCAGGGATTCTGCTGGATCAGCGCGTCGGCGAGGTCAACCCCGGACGGTTCCCAATTGGCCAAGCTGCGTCCCTCAGGAAATGGCTATCTGCGCATTAGCCTATTCTTCCGATTGGCTAATGTCAACCATAAGCAATAGCCACACACCAGCACCTTGCCTACGACCACCGCACGTCACCCTTCGGAGGCCTGCCGGGGGAGGCGCGGCCGATGATTGCGGCTAGATGGCGGCCGGGTGGAGCCGGTGGCCGCGGTGCCCGAGGATCACCCCCACACTGATGGCCGCCGCCACCGCCGTGACCGCGGCAGCGCCGCCGATCACCGCGGCGCCGCGGCCGTCGATCCGCTGCCAGAGGTGACGGTGGGCTCTCAGGGCGGCGTCCAGCTGGAGCAGGGACTCCGCGTAGATGCGGTCCCGGTCGGCGGGGGTGAGGCAGCCCACCCGGTAGGCATCGCCGATCTCCGCGGCGAGCTGCACGAGGCCCCGGAGCGAGGGCGGCAGGTCCTCGATGTTCGCCCCGATCCGCTGGCGGTTGAGCGCGGCATCGAGCCGCTCCACGTCGTCGATCATCCCCGGTCCTCCGCCCGTCCTGGCGGGACGATCGGGAGACGCCGCCGGTGCTGCTCTCCGCGGGACCCGGCGGCGCGGCGCGTCTCCTCGGGCAGCGGTGCGCCAAAGCGCTTGCGCAAGGTGGTGAGCGCGCGGAAGGTGAGCAGCTTCACCGCCCCCTCGCTGCGGCCCATGATCTCGGCGATCTCGCGGTTGTGCATCTCACCGGCGAAGCGCAGCGCCACCGCCTGGCGCTGATCGTCGGGGAGGGATCGGACGGCGGCGCGCACCTCGGCGACGCGATCGCTCTTCTCGACCTCGTCGAGCGGCGACGGCTCGTCGCTCGCCAGCCCCGGAGCCAGCTCGATCCAGGCCGGCCGGCGCCGCTGCCGGGCGACCAGGTTGGAGGCGACCCGGTAGAGCCAGGACGAGTAGGGCACGCCGCGCCATTCGAAGCGCGGCAACTCCTCCAAACCCTTGGCGAAGGTGGCGGCGGTCACGTCCTCGGCGAGCTCCCGATCCCTGGTGAGGGTGTAGGTATAGGCGAAGATCTGGTCGACGTAGCGTTCGTAGAGCGGCGCGAACGCCGCCCTGTCCTGCTGCGCCGCCAGGATCAGCTGACGCTCCTCCTCGAGCTCGGCATCGGTGCGACGTGCGATGTCAGCGCCTCCCTCGAGGTGTCATCCAGCAGAAGCCGACCGGCTGGGGGCCGTTACGGAAGGCGGATGCAGCTCCGCCGACGATGGGGATGAAGCCCGGCGGAGGCGGCGCCATCCCTTCTCGCGAGCTCACCCCCGGAGCAGCCCGAGGCGGCGACCCGCATCGGCGAAGGCATCCAGGGCGCGGTCCAGCTCCCCCCCGGTGTGGGTGGCGGTGACGATGGTCCGGACCCGGGCCTTGCCCAGGGGGACGGTCGGGAAGCCGATCGCCTGAGCAAAGACGCCCCGCTCCATGAGCAGGTCGGAGAGCTGGGTGGCGATGGGTGCCTCGCCGCACATGACCGGGGTGATCGGGGTCTGGCTGGCTCCGGTGTCGAAGCCCAGCTCGGAGAGACCCTGCTTGAAGTGGCGCGTGTTCTCCCACAGCCGCTCGATCAGCTCGGGCTCCGATTCCAGGACATCGATGGCGGCGATGCAGGAGAGGGCCACCGCAGGCGGATGGCTGGAGGAGAAGAGGAAGGGGCGGGCCTTCTGGATGAGGTGGTCGCGCACCGTCTGGCTGGCGGCAACGTATCCGCCCACCACCCCGACCGCCTTGGAGAGGGTGCCGATGTTGAGCGCCACCCGCCCATGGAGGCCGAAGTGGTCGGTGCTCCCCCGCCCGTGGTCGCCGAGCACGCCGGTGGCGTGGGCGTCGTCGACCATCACCGCCGCCCCGTGGCGCTCGGCGCGCTCCACCAGGCCGGGGAGGGGAGCGATGTCCCCGTCCATGGAGAACACGCCGTCGGTGACCAGGAGGATGCGCCGGTACCCCTTGGCCTGCGCCTGCGCCAGCGCCCGCTCCGCATCGTCCAGGTCGCAGTGCTCGTAGAGGATGCGGTCCGCCTTGGTGAGCCGGATGCCGTCGATGATCGAGGCGTGGTTGAGCTTGTCGCTGACGACGACATCGCCCTCCTCGAGCAGCGCGCTGAGGACACCGACGTTGACGGTGTACCCGCTCTGGAAGACGAGCGCGGCCTCGGTGCGCTTGAAGGCGGCGAGGCGCGCCTCGAGCTGCTCGTGGACCAGCTGGGTGCCGGCGATGGTACGGACGGCGCCGGTGCCGGCACCCCACTTCCGCGCCCCCTCGACGGCCGCCTCGACCAGGCGGGGGTGGGTGTTGAGGCCGAGATAATTGTTACTGCTGAGGTTGATCAGCCTCTGGCCGGCGATCGTCACCTCATGCCCCTGCGGGGACTCCAGGACGCGGAGCGGGTGGTAGAGGCCCTGCTCGCGGAGCCGGTCCAGATCGGCGGAGAGCGACCGGTCGAGTGCCTGGACGGCCTCGGAGGGGCGCGGGATCTCAGTCATGGCTGCAGCGACACCTTGCCACAGCGTCCGGACTTGATGAGCCGGATCGCCTCCTCGATGTCGGCCATGGCGAAGCGGTGGGTGATCAGCGCCTCGGCGTCGATCGCGCCACTCCGCAGGTACCGGGAGGTCTCCTCCCAGGTCGCGAAGAGCCGGCGGCCGGTGACGCCGTGGAGGGTGACTCCGCGCATCACCACGTCCTGGGAGAGGTCGAGGCTGGTCGGCTCGTCGCCGATGCCGAGCAGGGCGACCCAGCCGCCGGAGCGGACCGACCGGGTGGCCGCGACGACCGCTGCCGAGGCTCCGCTCATCTCCAGCGCGCAGTCGACCTCGCCACCCGCGGCCCGGCGGACCTCCGCCTCGGCACTCCCCTCCCCGGCTTCCACGAGGGCGTCCGCCCCCATCCTGCCGGCCAGCTCGAGGCGGTACCGATTGGGCTCCACGGCGATCACCCGGGCCGCCCCCCGCGCCTTGGCGACCGCGACCGCGGCGCAGCCGATCGGGCCGCAGCCGAAGACGGCGACGGTGGCGCCCTCCAGCTCTCCGTACGAGCAGGCATGGACGGCGTTGCCGAAGGGCTCCATGGCGGCGGCGACGGCCGGGGCCATCTCGGGCCCGACCGGCCAGACGTTCTCGGCGGGAAGCGCGACCAGGCCGGCGAACCCGCCGTCGGCGTCGACACCCAGGATCCTGGTGGCGGCACAGACGTGGAAGTCGCCGCGCAGGCAGGCGGGGCAGCGGTGGCAGACGAGGTGGGATTCGACCGCGACCCGGTCGCCGACCCGTGCCCGGCCCTCCGCCCCCTCCCCGAGCGCGATCACCTCGCCGCAGATCTCGTGACCCATGATCCGGGGCAGGTGGACCCGGGCCCGTGCCCAGGGGTTCCAGTCGTAGAGATGGATGTCGGTGCCGCAGATGGAGGCGGCGAGCACCCGGAGGAGGACCTCGCCGGGGCCGGCGGAGGGCTCGGGTGAGTCGGTGATGGAGACCCCCGGGCGGGGGGAGGCCTTGATGACAGCACGCACGGCGGCCCGATTATGGGCGCCGGACCGGCTCCGGCCCCTCGGCCGGTGAGGGAGCGGGGGCTGCCGTGGGACCTGGCGCGTGGGGCGCGGAGACCACCCTCTCGATCAGGGCGCGGAAATGGAGGAGGGTGGTGGGGACGAGCAGGGGCAGGCCGACCACGAGGTTGGCGAGGGTGACGGGCCCGCCCCAGACCTTGACCAGCATGCAGACGAAGAGGACGAGACCGGTGAGCATGGTGCTGTAGCGGCCCCAATTGGTCCGCACCAGCTCGGGCCTCCGCCGGAGGAGAAAGACGACCGGCGTGAGCAGCAGCGGGCCGATGTAGCGAACCACGATGAGGACGGCCAGCCACCAGGCGAAGATGCCCAGCCAGACACTCCCCACCGCGCCGACGCTGAAGAAGAGGGCGTCGGTGGCGGGGTCGATCGCCTTGCCGAGCTGGGTCACCGGGCCCCACCGGCGGGCGACCCAGCCATCGACGGCGTCCAGCATCCCGACGGATCCGCCGATGAAGATCCAGAGGATGAGCCCGAGGCGGTCCGGGAGCGACCAGGCGGTGCAGAGCAGGAGCGGCGGGCAGAGCCAGGCGCGGATCGCCGACAGCCCGTTGGGCACCCCGTAGACGTCGACCCGGCTGCCGTCGGGGCGGACCAGCATGGCGGCGCCCCCGGCCATGACCAGCGCCACCACCAGCCAGCAGCCGAGGGTCATGAGGCCGGCGACGACCCATCCACCGCCGTGCAGCTGGGCGATCACCAGGGTGAACGCCTCACCGGTGACCAGCCCGAGCGCGAGCCAGCCGTACAGCGAGTGGCGCAGCCCCGGGCTGGTGCGGAGCCGCTCTGACGACTGCGAGATGAGCCCGGCGAGGCCGGATGCTCCCGAGGTGACCGGTGCGGGAGCCCCTATTGGATCACCAGGCAGGTGATGGTCTTGAACACGCCGTCGGCGGCCTGGACCTTCTCCACGATCAGCTTGCCGATGCCGGCGATGTCGCGCGCCTCGACCTCGGCGATCACGTCGTACTCCCCGCTGATCGGGTCGGCCTTGAGGATCCCCTCCTGCCCCTGGAGCTTGTTGGCGACCTCCAGCGACTTGCCGGCGGTGGCGCTGATGAGCACGTAGGCGCGGACCATCTTCTCCCTCCGAGTGAGCTGCCCGGCGAATGTACCACGCTGTCGCGGGCACCCCGGTTAGCATGGACTCGTGTTGCTGGGCTGGAAATGGCTGGCCGTGATCCTGCTCGCACCCCTGCTCCGGAAGCTCGTCCGCTCCCGGCAGGCGGGACGGCCAGTGGTGGACATGCAGGGCGTCCGCTCCCGGGTGGCGTCGGCCCGGGAGCCGGCGGCGATCGCCGGCCTGGTGGTGGTCGTCGCGGTGCTCGTCTGCTGCTGCGGTGCCCTGCTCGCCGCCGGGGTCACGGCGCTGCTGCTCAGCCCTCAATGGCTGGGGGGAGTGCTGGTCGCCGTGGCGGCGGTGTGTGCCCTGGCGGCGGTGCCGGAGGTCCGGGGGATCCGGCGAGGTCTGCACGCGCGGCGGCTCCGGCTCCATGGCGACGACGTGACCCACGAGCTGGACGGCACGCCGCCCCGGTAGAGGGGGAGCGGCGCCCGTTCCCCAACCGGCCCTGCCGCACCGCACAATCGCACCCATGGCGACGAGCAGCGGGCGCGGTCATCTCACGGCCATCACCGGCCTGGTCGCGGCGATGGGCGGGCCCATCGTCATCACCGCGCTCCTCAGCATGGTCGGGACCGCCTCGGCGCGCGACTACGTCTTTCTCTACCTGGGCCTGGTGGCGGTGCTCGGCACCCTGACCGGGCTCCGCTCCGCGCTCACCGCCGCCGCGCTCAGCTTCGTGCTGGTCGACTACTTCTTCCTCCCCCCCGTGCACAGCCTCGCCATCGCCGACCCCAGCGACCTCATCGACCTGGTGGTCTTCGCCGCGGTCGCGGTCGCGGCGGGGGGCGTCGGTTCGGGGCGCCGCCGTGCCCAGATCGAGGCGGAGCGGCTCAGCGCCCAGCTACTCCACTCCAATGCGCAGCTGGAGCATTTGGAGCGCGAGCAGGCGGAGGCGGCGGCGCTCGCGGTGCGGCTCGCCCAGACCCAGCAACAGGTGCGGGTGCTCGAGGCGTCGGACCGGCTGCGCTCCGACCTGCTCGCCAATGTCTCCCATGAGCTGCGCACCCCGCTGGCGAGCATCCTGACCGGCGCCACCGACCTGCTGGCGCGCCCGCGCCTCCCCGCCCCCGTACACGGCGATGTGGAGGCGATCATCGGCCAGGCTCGCCGCCTCGAGCGGCTCGTCTCCGACCTGCTCGACATGGCCCGCATCGAGGCACACGCCCTGACCCTCGACCCGGTGGAGATCGACCTGGGCGACGCCGTCGACGCGGCCGCCGCCCGGCTGCGCCTGGCATCCCCCGGGCGACCGGTGGCGATCGACCTGCCTCCCGACGGGCTGGAGGTGCTCGCCGACTGGGATCGGCTCGGTCAGATCCTCGACAACCTGCTCCAGAACGCCAACCGCCACGCGCCATCGGGGACGCCGATCACCGTCGAGGCGGCCCCGGGCAAGCGCTCGATGATCATCGTCCGCGTCATCGACCAGGGGCCCGGCGTGCCGGTGGAGCAGCGGGAGCGGATCTTCGAGCGCTTCGTGCGCGGTCTGCCCGGCGGGGAGACGGAGGCGCACGCCCGCGGTGCGGTGTCGCGCGGCACCGGGCTGGGGCTGGCCATCGTCCGGGGGCTGGTCGAGGCTCACGCCGGCCGGGTGTGGATCGAGGATTCGGAGGAGGGCGAGGGGGCGCACTTCGCGTTCACCCTCCCCGCGGCATCCCCCACCGATCCGCGGAGCTGAGGCCGCGTCGGACGGGTCGGGGCTACGCGTCGTTGGCGGCGACGACGTGCACGTCCACGTCGGCCACCAGCCGGATGAGGCGCCGGAGGGTCTTGGAGCTGCTGTTGCGGCCGCTCCGCATCACCAGGATCTCGGTGATCCGGTGACCGCGTGCATAGGTGGCGACGGTGGCGGCCACGTCGTTGCCGTCGATGGTCACGAACTCGCCGCCCAGCTGATGGGTGAGGGTGGCGTACCCGCCGAGCAGCCGCTTCTCGTCGTCGCTGCGCGAGCGGCGTCGCACCGAGACCGCGGTCAGGGCGTCATCCCGCCGGGCGGCGTGGGCGGCGGCCCGGCGGATGACGGCGTCCTGGCCGGGCCGGGGCGGGACCAGCACCAGGACGCGGGGGCGCGCCTCCCACGGCTCGTTGATCCGTGCCGTGCTCATGTAGGCGACCAGGCGCCGGTCGCAGTGCTCGGCGACGCGGCGGAGTGCCGTCTCGCGGAGTGCCCTGAGCACCTCGGGGCGGAACTCGCCCTGGAGGGCCTTGATGGCCTCGACGGGCGGCATGATCTCCCCCTGGCGCAGCCTCTCCTCCAGCTCGGCGGGTGGGACGTCGACCAGCTCGACCTCGTCGGCGGCGTCCACCGAGGAGTCGTCGAGAATGGGCCGGTCCGCCGGGCGGTTGAGCAGCGCCCCCATCAGGGCCACGGTGCTGTGCAGGTCGCTCAGGTGGACGGTGCCGATGACGTTGATCCCGGCCGCGCGGATCCGCGGCAGGACATGGCCGACCAGCCTCCCCGTGGTGGTCAGTCCCGCGAGGTCGTCGACGGCGACGACATCCGGGTTGCGGCTGAGCAGCGCCTCCACGTCGAGCACCCCCCGGGACGCCGGCGATCCGGGCCCGCCCAGGAGCGCGAGGCTGCCCAGCCGGGAGGCGCCTCCCCCGCTCACCGCGCCGACCACCGCGTCCGTCCCCCGGCCGGCGCGGCGACGGGCCTCATCGAGCATCCGGGTGGTGGCGCCGGTCCCGCGCGCGTAGCTGATGTAGAGGCGGAGCCCGCCGCGACGGCGGGGCTCCTTCATGTTCCGGAGCAGGGAGTCGGGATCGGGGCGGTTCTGAGGAGCGTAGGGGGCGGCGGCATAGCGGGCGATGACGTGGACGTCGGTGTCGGGGAGACCCTCGATGACGCGGTCGACCACCGTCCGGCGCATTCCGGCGAAGAAGCCGCGGAGATGCGGCTCCCCCATCACCACGTGGCGGCAGCCACGCTCGCGGGCGACGGCCACCAGGGTGGCGGCGATGTCGTGGGACCTGGGCTCCACGACCGAGGTCTGGAGCTCCGCCGCGAGCCGGTGCCAGCCCGCCTCAGACCCCGATTCGCTGGCGGCGTCCTCGATGGAGCGCACATGGACGACGGTGCAGAAACCTCGCCGCCGACGCGCCTGACGCACCCCGCGGCGGATCAGCGCCTCCGCCGAGGGCCCCCCGGAGACGGCGGTCAGGACGTCCTCCGGCGGTGCCTGGATGCCTCCGCGTTCCACCTCGACGCGCTCCGCCACCAGCCGCAGCCCCAGCTCGCGGAGCGCCGCCAGGTTGCCCGGCCGGAAGAAGTTGCGCAGCGCCATGTCGACACGCTCCGCCGGGTAGACGTTGCCGTGGCTCATCCGCTTGCGGAGCGCCTCGGGGGTGATGTCGATGAACTGGACCTCATCGGCACGATCGAGGACGGTGTCGGGCACGGTCTCGTGGACCGTGATCCCGGTGATGCGCTCGACCACGTCCTTCACCGATTCCAAGTGCTGGATGTTCATGGTCGTGATCACGTCGATGCCCGCGTCGCGGATCTCCTCGATGTCCTCCCAGCGCTTGTGGTGGCGCACCCCGGGCGCGTTGGTGTGGGCCAGCTCGTCGATCAGGACGATCTGCGGACGGCGGGCGAGCACCGCCTCCACGTCCATCTCCGAGAGCTTGGTCCCGCGGTAGTCGACGGTGATCCGGGGCAGCACCTCCAGGGTGCCGATCGCCTCGGCGGTGCGGGCCCGTCCGTGGGTCTCGATGAAGCCGACCACCACGTCCTCGCCGCCGTCGCGGCGATCGCGACCCTCACGAAGCATGGCGAAGGTCTTGCCCGACCCGGGCATCGCGCCCAGGTACGCCTTGAGCTTGCCCCGCGGCGGGGACGGGGGAACGGCCACCGCCTCGGGGACGGAGGCTGTCGCCTCATCGGCGACGACGACGGCGGTCTGGGTGCGGGGTTTGCTCATCGCCCTCTGGCCCGCCCGGCCGGCCAGGCCCGGGTCGGACTCCTACAGCCTCCAGTGTACCCAGCCAGGGTCAATGAGCCCTTGCGGCGCGGCGCCGCCCCCCGGCACCCCGCTCATCCGAGCGTCGGGGGAGCCCCGAAGGCGTTGTTCATGGCGATGTTGAGCTGCAGGACGTCCACGTCGGACTCACCGAAGATCCAGAGAACGCGGCCGGTGATGTTGGCCTCCACCACCGCGTGGACCTTGGCCGGGTCCAGCCCCCGCGCCTCGGCCACCATGTTGACCTGGGCCAGCGCCGCGGCGACGCTGATGTCGGGGTCGAAGCTGGTGAAGTCGCCGGTGGCCAGGTCCACGGGGATGGGAGTGGTCGTGGCGCCGGTGCTGAGGCAGTGGGCGCTCGGGTCGGTGACCGCCTGCTGCAGCTGGGCGGCGGTGAAGGAGCCGGCGGTGTCGATGCCCACGCAGTGCAGGTAGCCGGCGTAGGTGTCGACCTGCTCGATCAACAGGGCGTTGCTGGGGGCGAGGTTGCTGCCCTGCGAGTTGCTGGACTCGCACGGCGGGGTGAGAGGCATCACCACCTCGGTGCCGCTGGAGGTGGTCTGCACGGAGTACGACGGGCGCCCCTGGAAGTAGCGGGGGTCGACGGTGTAGAAGGTGTGCCCCTGGTACTGGGTGGTCTGGAAGACCGCCGCCCCCGACACGTCCTTGGTCTCGTAGTAGCACTCGCCGACCAGGGTGGCTCCGACCACGGTGCCATTGCCATTGGGGTTCGGGGTCAGGCCACCGTTGGCCTGCTTGTTGAAGGCGACCTGGGAGACCCCCAGCATCACCAGCGGGTAGACGAGGCCGCAGAGGACGGCGATCACCAGGGTGATCCGCACCGCGACGAGCAGTTCCTTGGGGAAGTTGCGAAACATCTTCTTTCAGCTCAGATCATGTGAAGGGTGGTGATCACGATGTCGACGGCCTTGATGCCGATGAAGGGGAGGATGACCCCGCCCACCCCATAGAGGAGGAGGTTGCGGCGGAGCAGCGACGCGGCACCCACGGCCCGGTACTTGACCCCGCGCAGGGACAGCGGGATCAGCGCGACGATGATCAGGGCGTTGAAGATCACCGCTGAGAGGACGGCACTCTCCGGCGTCTTCAGCTGCAGGATGTTGAGCGCCTTGAGGGGTGGGAGTGCCACAGCGAACATCGCCGGGATGATCGCGAAGTACTTGGCCACGTCGTTGGCAACGCTGAAGGTGGTGAGCGCACCCCGGGTGATGAGCATCTGCTTGCCGGTCT
>Ga0224557_1002067_pt1 | contig 17895 bp, 18 predicted proteins | sample 714S31014metaG_FD_180677 | JGI IMG/M metagenome (GOLD analysis project Ga0224557, IMG submission 180677) | Peat soil microbial communities from Stordalen Mire, Sweden - 717 S3 10-14 | ecosystem: Environmental > Terrestrial > Soil > Wetlands > Peat | place: Sweden: Norrbotten County, Stordalen...
CAACAGCTACACTCCCTACCAGAATGTCACTGGAAACTTCACCGCCCAGAGCTTCTCGGCAACGATCAGCGGCTTGACGAGCGGGACGACCTATTACTACCAGATAGTATTTCTGGACGAAGTCAACGGTGGCTACCAGTATGGCCCCATACTTAGCCTCAGGACTCCTTTGCCGGCGCTGGCCACAGACCTGCCGGTTCCCGTCACGAGCAGCAGCATTAGCTTGAACGGAAGCGTCAACCCGGAGGGGTCATACGGGTACGCGTTCTTCCTGTGGGGAACAACCACGCCGCCGCCCGCCAACAGCTACACTCCCTACCAGAATGTCACTGGAAACTTCACCGCCCAGAGCTTCTCGGCAACGATCAGCGGCTTGACGAGCGGGACGACCTATTACTACCAGATAGTATTTCTGGACGAAGTCAATGGCATTACCCAGTACGGAGCCGTCCGCAGCTTCACGACCTTGCCGTAAAATAAGTACAGCCTACCTCAAGGTGGGCCGCATGGCCATGGCGGAGCTGGGGCGAGCCCACAGCAAGCTGGCGGAGCGACCCTGTGCCGCAAAGCGCAGGTGACCGCCCCTAGTTCATCGAGTAAATAGTCCTGTGAATTCAGCCACTTGCAAGACCATCGGTGGTTTGCCGCCGCGTCGATTGTAGTCGAAATTGTAGCTATTGTAGCTGTAGTGCTGGCGGGATCGAAAGATTTCATGCCAGTCCAACAGGCCTGGCTGCGAAGCGACCCTCTGCCGCAATTGCAGAGGGTCGGCATACTCGAAACGCCCGTTTTGCGGGCCTTCCGGTGGCGCCCGCCGGAAATTGTAGCGAAAACTGTAGTCGAGGTCTCCTCAAGGTTCAACAAGCTTCAACACCCGATTTTCGTAAGCTATTGAAAATACAGGGTAAACTACATAGGGTATTCACCGGAGATCCGCTGGTTAGAAGGCGGTGGATGTAATGTTTCGCAAGCGCCTTGTTTTCAGGTGTTTAGCTTTTAATGGGATACGCGCAGCGTGTTGAGGCTTGTTGAACCGTGTTGAAGCAGAAGGCTTTGAACAGCTACAAAATCATCTACAGTCTCTACTAATGTCTTAGTAGTACAAAGCTCCAGCGGTTCGGTAATACGACGCTTAGGGAAGCGCTGACCGACTAGGTATTGATCCGCAAGATTGTCCGAAACGCCGAGCCCGGTCGGTGGTCAGAAGGGTATTTCGCGACAGCTATGTACTCATTGCGAGGTGTGGTACTCAACCTTCGGCAACTCGGCCGGCATACGATCCTGCGGCGAATCGTGTGGCAAGCCCCACTCCCTTCCGCGAGTTCATGTAGAATGATTAGGACCTCAAAGGAGTGCTATGCCGAAGAAGATCGACCCCCTGAATAAGAAGATGTACGGTGCGGTCACAGCAATGCTCACGGTCACCGATGTGAAGGCGGCCGCAATTTCTATCACGGGGCCTTCGGTTTCGCCAAACGCGGAATTATGAAAGGGCCAGATGGCAAACCGATGCACGCGGAGTTGCGGCTGCGAGATACGACTCTGATGCTGGGGCCGGAGATCCCGCAGCGTGGTGCCCGAAGCGCCAAGACAATCGGCGGTTCGCCGGTAACCTTGTACCTGATGGCGGAGAACGTTGACAAAGTGGTTGCCAAGGCGGTCAAGCTCGGGGCCAAACCGATAGGGCCGGTTATGGACATGTTTTGGGGCGACCGCTGCGGAACCATCGTTGATCCAGATGGCAACACGTGGATAGTCGGTACGCACATGTCCGAACCCACGCCCCAAGAGATGAAAAAGAAAATGAAGGAGCAAGCGGAGCCGGCAACCTAACCCACCATTCAGGCACCGGGATGCGAGGGAACGGCGTGTGCCACTTGTGCGTAGCTTTCAGTAGGTCGGGTGCGAACTCACGCAGCAGGTTTTGTACTGCGAAGCCGCCAAAAGCGAATGCAGTGCGAGTTTCGGCATGGCTGAAATTGTTGAATCCCGCGGGCAAATACAGATTGCCAACGAATCCACTGGCTCCCGCCCCGGGCAAGCACCACGGCGGAGGTGGATTTTCCCGCGCCTCCCTTCGGGCTTGCGAAAACAATGACTGGCATCTCCCGCACACCGGTGATTTGCAGATACAGTTCGTGGACCAGCTCCGTGGGCTGCAGCGTGTGGCCCATGCGCTGCGCCGCTACCTTTAGCCCCCTGGATGGGCATCCGCACCCTCCGATCCGTCCTGCGCTGCCATACTGCGCGCCGCTGGCGCAGGTTCATCATGCCGCCTTCGGGAATTTCAGTTCCCCTTCCTCGTCGATTCCCACCGCGCGCTCCAACTTCCGTTGTACGGCGCGTGCTGGCATCGGCAAGTCTTTCGAAAACGTCAAGCCCGGAGCGCCGGAGTCGGTCGGGCTAAAAAACGAGAAAATAGGGTTCCCGTGGAGGCGCGCTTGGATGTACAATTGAGGCTGGCCAAGATGGCAAAATAAAATTCTGGCTCACGTCCGCGCAGAGCAGTTTGGTGTGTACTTGCGAACCGACTGGTAACCCAAACTGAAAATGCTGGTTGAAAGGGGTTAGACACTACGGCCATTTCACGACTTGCGAAGCGTGTCGGCAAGAGGATTGAACCGTTCCGGAAATTTCAGTACTCGGACACGTTCTTCAAGCCGGGTTTGGATATTCTGATCGGCATCGGTTTTGGCGCCATAAGCCGCGCGAAATATCGAAGTCATAAGAAAATCAGAGTCGAAGGTGAAACTGGTGTCGACACTCGGGACATCAGCTACGCCATATGACCGTCAAAGAATACAAAAAAATCGCGTACGGCGAGTGGTTCGACTACGTCGACCCTGCGGACGCGAAGCGCGCTCATGCACGTAACGTTCAGCGATGCCATGCAGCCATCAAGAAGCACAAAGCCAAGGACAGGAAGCTCAATATTCTGTTGGTACACGGCTCTGGCAGGTCGAGCTTCAAGAGTCTCGCGCACGAATTCTCAAACAGTCAATTCCTGCTCAAGTCGGCGGTTCGGCAATTCGAAGGCGATGAGAAGTACGAGATCACGGAAATTCGACTCCGGGACTATAATATTTCGCCATGCAATTGCTGTTATTCGACGACTAGCTCTCTCTGTGGCTTCCCTTGTAACTGCTTTCCGCTGGACCCCATGCAGGAGATTTATCCGCTTGTACTGAACTGCGACGTCATGTTCTGCTCTACCGGCGTCAATCAGTCTGCGATGTCGAGTCGCTTGAAACTCTTCGCCGACCGGCTGATTTCGCTGGATGGCGGGTTCTTTGTGGCACCGGCGCAATACCGTGAGAAGGACGCCGATTGGCGCGATCGCTGCCTCGCCCTGAGCACCAAGCTCGGCAAGGATCTGCCGTACGATCCCCGGACTTGGGGGCGCGTGGCGGCTTACTTTATTGCCAGCAAGGACCAGAACAATGAACTCAAGACCATTTCGAAGCCGAAGGCGAGCCCGCTGAGCTATATCGAGTCCGTAGCGTGGTCTCTTTGGGACGGCTTCAGCGACTACGGATTCTTCCATGCAGACCCGTGGTACGTGGGCGCTGCGGCAAATCCCAATGAGGAGATGGCCTTCGACAAGGCCAGGTACGAAAAGGCAACAGAGGTTAAGAGGCAGGCCGTGCACGTTGCTGCCGCGGCTGTCGCCCTCGCCACAGAATACCGAAAGCATCCGCCGCCTTTCGATGGCGGAGCAAGGCACAACCGGACTTAGATAAGAAGCGCAAGCGTCCGTTCGATGCTGCGGGAAGGGTGCAAACGGGTCGAACGGCCTATTGGCCCGTGTTCACAGTGGTCCACTCTTCGACTTGCTGGACCTGCCACCATGGCTCCGTGAAGCCGGAATCGTTGCCGGACCGGTCTACCCAATAAGCTGCAGGATACTGCACCTTGTACCGAGCATTAAAACCAAAATCGAACGCATGGTAAGCCTCCGCGTCGATCCAGGAAGCGTGTCTGGGTTTCATTCTCCAGATCAGGTCAAATGGCCAGCGGGCATGACCGGCGGAAACGGGAATATCCCCAGCCCCCACCACCGAGTAGAAACAACACTAGAAGAACAATCAATATCGTCGACATTTTTTACTTCTTCTCCATCAGGGGGAGTGCAGATTGGGGGCCAAGCTGAATGTGTGCGAGCACAGCAGCAGATGCCGGAGGCCCCCGGAAGTTAAGTGCAGTCCTGTCCCATAGGCGAACGAGGGCTACGCGTCAGTGGACCAGCCAAACGCCCGCTGGGCGTTGCACCTTACTCCGGGAGGGCGCTCAAACGTGACTGTATAGGGTCAAGTGACCGGGTATGGTCACAACGGGCACCTCCAACAAAGAGAGGTAGACGAGAATTGAACGGCCGCAGATCTGAAGATCCCGTCCCAATTACCTTACCGATCAGATCCACCTGTAAGATCCTGCCGATTCGCCTCCAGCGCCTCATCTGCCGGAGCCTGCGCTTCGGGGGCACGTACCCGGATCTTGCAGTGTCAGCAGAATGGACCCTGGTTTCTTGTTTCGACCGATTCCAAGCGTTCTTTCATTTCGAGCCCGGCGGACCAATCCTCTCGGTTTGCGGATTGGGCCTCCACATGCTTGGAGTAGGGCGTATGCGTCTATTCCAGATCACAAAAGCTCGGGTACTCACGTCCGCCCTGTTGCTGTCGTTTTGGGCAGGCCCCGTCTATGCCCAATCGACGGACGCCCAGACGAAACCTGACAACACGGCCGTTAACAAGCGCGACCAGAATCCCGGCGAAGCAACCGCCGATCAACAAAAGATGAATGCGGCCGATCGCGCTTTGACGGCGAAGATCCGCAAGGCCGTCATCGCTGACAAGGGTCTCTCCACCTATGCCCATAACGTCAAAATCATTAGTCAAGACGGAACCGTGACGTTAAAAGGTCCGGTGCGGTCTGACGACGAGGTGAAGTCGATCATAGCAAAGGCCACCGAAGCGGCTGGCGGCCCGGACAAGGTCGTTAACCAAATGTCAGTGAAGCCGTAAAGCCTCACCCGAAGTATGTTCGTTCATAGTCAAAAGGGAGATCAATCATGGCAGGAAAAAAGACAGCGGTGTTTGGCATCTACCACAATGCAAATCAGGCGGAACGGGTCGTCGACCGCCTCCGGGAGGAAGGTTTCTCCAATGACGACATTTCGGTTCTGCTCCAGGACAACCAGGGCTCGAAAGACTTTGCCCATGAGAAGAACACAAAAGCGCCGGAAGGCACCGCCACCGGCGTTACGACCGGCGGGGTGATCGGCGGGACGCTTGGCTTGCTGGCCGGGATCGGCGCTCTTGCGATTCCGGGGGTCGGTCCGTTTATCGCGGCCGGCCCGATCATGGGCGCTCTTGCCGGGCTCGGAGTCGGCGGCGCCGTCGGGGGTCTGATTGGCGCCCTCGTGGGGATGGGTATCCCCGAGTATGAAGCCAAGCGCTATGAAGGGCACATCAAAGAAGGCGGCGTTCTTCTTTCGGTACACTGCGACACGTCAGACCAGATAACGCGGGCCAAAGATTTGCTGAAGCACACGGGCGCCCAGGATATCTCGTCATCTGGCGAAGCCAGCGCGGATTATCCCGCGACCAGCAAAGTCGCGTCGCACCGGTAGAGTTGTGTCGGGGCGGGTGGCGGAGGCTCCGCCTGCCCCCGGTCGTTCGGGTGCGGCTAAAAGCGCTAACTGCACCAAACGGAGAACAGCCCAAGTCCGAACCATTCGAAGATCGCCTCCGGCTTCTCGGCGGAATTTCGCACAGGAGCGGCGGGTGTCGTGGGGCGCAATGCCAGGGACTCCGGCGGCCACGGCGTATGGCTTAAAGCATCTGCCACACGACCTTCTCGGACAGCGCATCGCCTTGCATCCGGCCGCTGCGGTTGACGGGCTGGAAAATGTAGCCATCCACCACGTCGGCGGGACCGGTCGAGGTATCGATGGCGACTTTGACCCGGGCGGGCACGGGCACGGTCCGAATGCGCCCGTGCTTGCCGATCAGGTCCACGATGCAGCACCGCCCATCGCGCCGCTGAACGTGGGCCATCCGTCGTGCGAGGTGCCCGCCTTGCCGGCCGCTGGAACCGCTACGCAGTACTTCTTCCAGCAGGTTGACCATCAGGTAGGCCACTCGCAGCCCCACAGCAGCAGCACAGGCGCGGAGAGGCAAAGCCACGCCCGCAATCGGGAACTCCGAGTCATGGCTTCAGGGCGATAGACTCGGGCTGGCTGCAATACTGCTGGCTGCCGGTCCCCATGGCACAAATCGTCAGATTGGAGGTCACGCCCTGCAGATCCGCCGGCACGGCCACATTGATCTGCTCGAGGCCAGGAGTCCGGGCGCGGCGCCGGCGTACAGCGGAACCAGGCTGCGATTCTGAATCGTCACCGTGGCGATGGCGCCGGAGTCTGGCATGCCCGTGAGGAAGATCTGCAGAATGGTGCCCAACGGCGCGGGATTGGCCGGTGAGTTCAAAGTGTTGTCCTGGTTCAGCACGCCGGGGGTAAAGATGGCGGGCGCGACGGCCGTCAGCGCGACCGTGAATGGAGCGCTGCTGGCGCTATCGGCGGTTACCACCATCTGCGCCGACGACTGGCCGCTCAAGCTTGGCGGAATCTGCAGGTTGATCTGCTTGGCACCGGTGTAGAGCAATTTCGCCGGTATTTCATTGAAGGTGACCGTTACGTTTTGTCCCGCCAGATTGCTTCCCCAGCCGGTGGCCTAGCGAGCCAGGCGCTACGGGGCCGGGATGGAAATCGGCAGCGTCGGTAACAGCGCTGATTACTATCGCCGGCGTGGGCGCGGCTATCCGTTTGGCACCTTCGACGGCGTTCCGGCCCATACATGGTCGCAATCTTGCCGTGGGCAAAGAAATAGTTGACGCCGATCAGTTGGGCGACCCTCTGCCGCAAGGGGTCGGTATACTCGAAACGCCCGTTTTACGGGCCTTCCGATGGCGCCCGCCGGAAATTGTAGCGAAAACTGTAGACATGGCATCCCCGAGGTTCAACAAGCTTCAATACCCGATTTTTGTAAACTGCTGAAAATACAGGGTAAACCACATAGGGTATTTACCGGAGATCCACATGTTAGAAGGCGGTGTACGTAACGATTCGCAAGTGGCCTATTTTCAAGTGTTTAGATTTCAATGGATTACGGGCCCGGCGTTAAGGCTTGTTGAAGGCTGCTGAACCAGAAGGCTTTGAGCAGCTACAAAATCATCTACAGTTTCTACTAATTCATTAGTAGTGCAAAACTCCCGCGTGGGCGATAATGATCTGACGCGGGAAGATAGCCACCGTCCTGTCGGCCACCACATCCGAGCCGCCCCTGGGCGCCCCCAAATATTACTGAACCGCCGTTTTAGCAACTCTCCTGCTGACAGATGTCCCTGGTTGGTCCTTGTGGAAAATATCAGGCCCCGGCCACTGCAAACTTGTCGCCAAGGTTGAGGTCACCGTTCTTGTCTTCCGTTTCAATGGCATAACCGAACGCACGATAACCTCGCAGCCGTTTGTCATACATACGTGCAAGCATCGGTACTTGGGCATCAACATAGTCGTACACGCGCACGACTCTCTTGCCATGGTGGATGCGATGGAGTCGGCCTACATACTGTTGCAGGGTACCGTGCCAAGAGATCGGCATCGTGAGGAACAGGGTGTCCAATCGCGAATCGTCGAATCCCTCGCCGATATAACTGCCGGTCGCGAGAAGCACGCGTGGAACACCGTCGGGAATCGCGGCGAGCCTGTCCGCAACTTCCCGGCGCTGCTTCTTGCCCATCCCGCCTTTCAGAATCACCAGATTTTCTATGGTGGACAGCCCTGCGGCCAACTGTTCGAGATGATCCTTGCGATGAGTGAGAACCAGCGGTGTGAATCCCTGGTGTACGGCGTCCAGAATGTCCCCAATGATTTTCTGGTTGCGGCTGGAGTCGAGTATCATGGCAGCATAGACGTCATGTATGCTTAATTCGGTCGCCTCCGGCGGCATTCGGAAGTCGGTGGGCTTCGGCACCAGCAGATGCTGGAACGGGGACTTCTCGGCGGCAGCCCGTACACTCAAGCTAAAGCGAATCGGCCCGCACTGCATGAGGACGATCGGCTGGTGGCCGTCTTTTCTGGTCGGCGTCGCCGTAAGCCCGACGACGTACTTGGCCTTGACCTGCTTCATGATCTGTTCAAAAGTGAATGCCGAGATGTGATGGCACTCGTCTACGATGACCTGGCCGTACTCGGCGACGGAATCCTTGACTTCGCCCTTCCGTTGGAGGCTTTGGATCACGGCCACGTCAATGACGCCGGTACGCGCGGATTTACCGCCCCCGATTTGACCGATTGACTTGATCGACATATCCAAGAAAGCCGCCAGCCGCTCGCGCCACTGATCCAACAACTGCTGGCGATGGACTAATACGAGCGTGCTCACCTTACGTTCGGCAATCAGTGCCGCGCCAACTACCGTCTTGCCGAAGGCCGTGGGCGCGCAGATAATGCCCTCATCGTGGCGGAGCACCTTATCTACGGCGTCCGACTGTTCAGGACGCAGTTCGCCCTGAAAGGTCGCCGCGATTGAGCAGCCGACGGTGCGCGCGTCCCTCAGGGTCCAGCGGATTCCATGCTGATCCAACAGGCTCCGCACTTCCTGGAGGCAGCCTCGAGGAACCGCCACATGTTGGGGAAGGTCTTCGCCGCAGAAGATTATTCGCGGCTTGTCCCATGTTGAGAGCCGCATGGATTGGGCCTTGTAGAACTCTGGGTTTTGAAAGGCCGCCAGCCGGATGAGCCGGTTAAGCATCGCTTCTGGCATGCCGCTCTTGGGAATATATATAAGGTTGCTCTGGACCAGTTCAACGCACTCCGGGAACGGGCCCTGCACGGACATCTCAGCAACCTTCTTCGAAGGCGGCATCGTCCAAGGCTCGTCTTGTGCGTCCGGGTCTGTGGGTGCGATCCGGACCCCCACCACTTGGCCACGGCGGGAAGCGTCATTAACAATCCACTCAACTTGATCATGTTGGATGCGCCGAACCGACGCCAATAGTTGCCACTGGTCAGGGTAAGGGTGGAGAGCGTCGTCTACAAAAACGCTGTTGTCATTCTGACGAGGCATCCACTGAAGAGGCAGCGCGATTAGGTTGCCGAAGCCGCCCTTGGGCAGGGTGTCCTGGTTTGGAAAGAAGCGATCATATGAATCGAGGCCCAGATGGTGCCGGCGCTCCATGGTTTGAGTTAGAATGGCGCACCCCATCGCTCGGGCGTGCATAGCAGAGATGGGCCGCTCGAAGAATATCCACACGTGACCGCCGTTGCCAGATCGTGACCGTTCCAGGTAAGCCGGGACGTTCAGGCGGTGGCAGGTCGCGACGAAGGCCAGTGCGTCATCCTGCCAAGTTTTCTTGTCGAAGTCAGCAGCCAGGAGCCAACAGGTTTCATCCGTAAGGAGCGGATAGATGCCAATCGCTTTCTTGCCGGTCAGGTGGAGCTTGACGACTTCATCGGTGAATGGGTACAAAGTGCGGGTTTGCCGGTCGACTTTCTTGCGATCCTCTGGTCTGCTGGCAAGTATCGCCTCCCAATCCTTCTGCCCGGCTGGTCGATACCCCCAGTTGCCGTCCTTCATGCGCCACCTTTCCGCATAAACATCTTCACGTCCGCGGAACAAAGAACGGAAGAGCGCGACCTTGGAGTCCTTATCCGTTGGTGCGGCGACACTAGCGATTTCGGCAGGCGCTGGCAAACAGAGATCTTCCGTGGTTGCCGTCTTCTCTGGTTCGGGTAGCGGGATGGAATTCCGCGCGAGAATCTCTTTGAGTTGCCTTACCTCATCTCGTAGGCGTCGGCCCTCTAAGAGGGCTGCTTCAAGTTCTGCACCACTATCCCGCTGGGGCTTCATACAAAGAGACTCTGCCGACTCAAGGATGTTCCGGGTCTAAAACGGACAAACCCTCCAGCGCGGCGACCGCGCACAGGGCCGCATCCGCGGCGACGAAGTGGTCGATCAGGCCCTGGCTCTTCAACCCGAGTGCGACGGCTAGCTGTACCGCGTCGAGCGTGCGTAGGGGTTTACTGAAGGCGTACCGTTCAATCAGGCGCTCAGCTAACCCGAACTCCGATTCCTGCACGGCGAATATCTGGAACTTCCGCGAGACGACATCCTCCTGGAATTGGCGCAGAAGCAAGCTCACGTCTTCCTGGGTGACGACCTGCGTCCGGACCTTGATAGCAAACACGGATCGCAATTCGACCACGGTTAGCCGCGAAATCCGGATCTGTGCGCCGACGGCCTCGATGATCTCGACGACTTTGGGTGTTCCGACCTCCGGGTGATACAGCTTGGCCAACGCACTGGTGTCGAAAAAGTAGGCCGACAAGTTTACCGATCCTCGCGCTCAGCGACGAAATCCCCCGTCATTGAGCCGGGGATCTTGGAAAGTCGCCGTCGAACCTCTTCTATTCCAGGTGCCGGCCCGGCATGCAACAGGTTTGCCTGGAGACTTTCGAGGTATGCAATATCGAGTTGCGGAGAACCGGGCGCGGGTGCGGCCTTGCTCACTGTAACCGAAACATGCTCGTGCTCTGCTAAGCCAAGTGGTTGTACGGGTTTGAGAACTCCATCTTCGTACACGGCATCGACCTGTATTCCCATGGCACTATTGTACGCCGTCCACGGCGGGTCGGTACTTCTGCCGAGCCCCGACAGACGAGCCTCGGCAAGGCTACACTCTTCCCGAAGAAAAGGAAGGGGTCGGCTGCCCAAGATCACATTGCGCGGCCAGGCTTCGCGCCGGGGCTCGGATCGCTTGAATCAACAGGTTTTGAATCGGGCGACCCTCTGCCGCAAGTGCAGAGGGTCGCTAATCTCAAAGGTATCTTAATGAAAACATTGGTAGGCGCGGCCGGACTCGAACCGGCGACCCTCTGCTTAGAAGGCGGTGGATGGCACGTTTCGCAAGTGCCCTATTTTCAAGTGTTTAGATTTCAATGAATTACGGGCCGTCTGTTGAAGCCTGTTGAGCCTTGTTGAACCAGAAGGCTTTGAACAGCTACAAAATCATCTACAGTCTCTACTAATTCCTTAGTAGTGCGAAGCTCCAGCGGTTCCGTAAAACAACGGCTAGGGAAACGCTGACGGACCAGGCATTGATCCCCAACATTGTTCGGAACGCCGAGCCCGGTCCGTGGTCAGAAGGGGATTTCGCAATAGGAGTGCAGGGTTCCGCCGTCAGCGGTGTTTGGCGAGGGTCATGGCTGAGGCAGCAGAGCGATCTGAACGGCATCGCGCTGGATGCCGGCCAGCATCCCGCGGAACACAAGGTGATGGAACGGGAGCACCGCGTACCAGTAGATCAAACCGAGCAGCCCGCGGGGCCGGAACAAAGCTGTCTGGTGGAGGATGCATTGGCCTTTGTTATGTGGTTCGATTCGGAATTCGAGCAACGCTTCGCCCGGTAATCGCATTTCGGCTCGTAACGAGACGCAACGGTCTGGCTCCAAGCCGACGACGCGCCAGAAGTCGAGCGCCTCGCCGTAGCTGAGGGCCTCGGGATCACGGCGCCCGCGGCGCAATCCAGGGCCGCCAGCCAGCCGATCCAGCCAGCCACGGATGATCCAGAGCCAATTGGCGCCATGCCAGCCACGCTGCCCGCCTAAGCGACATACGGCGCGGAATACTGCCCCGGCCGGCGCGTCGATGGCGACTTCGCGGGTGTCGCGAAAGACTGTGCCACCAGACCAATCCGGATCGCCGGGCATCGGGCCAGCCATCGACCAGTTCGTCTCCACCTGACGTGCCGTAAATTGGCTGAGTGCGGCGCGGATAGCTTCGCGAACGTTCAACAGTTTCTGCGGGACCAAATGCGTGATCCGGTCATCACGGCACACGACTGGGTTCTTTAGCCCTTCGGCCAGCGGTATCGCGATCTTGTGGCTCAATGGAGTCACAAGATGAATCCAATAAGAACTCAAGCGAGGCGTCAGGACTGGAACCGGTATGAGCCAGCGTCGGGAAAGACCGAGCTCTTCCGCCATGAGGCGAATGATGTCGCTGTAGCACAGCGCTTCAGGCCCACCGATGTCGAATACGCCACCCGTGGTTTCTGGCACTGCTAGCACGCCGACCAGGTACGTGATCACGTTTTGGACTGCGATTGGCTGGCACGGAGTGTTCACCCACTTCGGTGTGATCATGACTGGCAACCGATGGACGAGATACCGCAGAATCTCAAAAGAGGCCGAGCCGGAGCCGATGATCATCGCGGCGCGCAGCACCGTGACCGGCACTCCCGCAGAGGCAAGCGCCGCCTCCACGTCACGGCGCGAAGACAGATGCTTGCTTAGGTGCGAACCGGTTTCACCCAGACCGCCAAGGTAAATGATGCGCCCTACTCGGGCGTCGCGGGCAGCCCGTCCGAATGCTAGGGCGAGTTGCCGGTCGCGTTGCGCATACTCGTCGCCGGCCGACATCATCGAGTGAACCAGGTAAAACGCCGCGCCACACGCTTCCAACTCACGCGTGAGCGATGGCGCGTCGGCGAGATCGGTTCTGCGGATCTCAATGCGGGAGTCTAAGGCCCAAGCGCGGCCTTCCAACTTCGCAGGAGAGCGCACGAGGCATCGCACCGCATAGCCGGAAGCGAGCAGTTGCGGCACAAGTCTCCCGCCGATATAGCCGGTAGCACCCGCTATGGCAATGCGTTGCATTTTAGGAATCCCTTGGGCCGTGGGCCTTGCTTCAGTCTATCGGAAAGGCGCTTTGATTTCTGTGCCAGCCCCCGTCGAGATCCGCGCGGCTGTCGGCAGAACGCCAATCAGCCCACCTGAGACGATCCTGGCCGGGATGTGCACCAAATTCTCGAGGAGTTTGCGCAGGCGGACTGGGAAACTCTCCACGAGGAGCTGGGGCTGGACGCTGACCGGCGCTTATGAAGCGGGGCGAGGTTTATGACGCCCGGTTGGATCCGGTGGAAGGGTCTGAGCAGCGCGGATCACGGCCCGTCATGGTTGTCAGTCCGCGATGCGATCAACGAATCCAGCCCAGTTGTCAGTGCGGCGCCGCCAGCCCCGGCATTTGACAGGTCTGTTTCTAAACGCTATGATGCCTCTAGAATACATTAAGCGGAAAGTCAGCCCGGCTGACTTTCCTAGAATTCAGCTGTTTATGTCAAATGCTTTAGTCAAGCTTCAAAGAAAAGGCCAAATGGTCATCCCCCGCAGCCTGCGGGAGGAAGCCGGTGTGGCTGAAGGCACCCTGTTAAAAGTGGCCGTGGTCAAAGGCGGCCAGTTTTTGGTGACCCCGCAGTTCACCATCGACCGCTCGGTTATCGCTGACCGCCACAAAGATCCCAAGCAGGCCTTCCGTGAACTGGCCCAGGTCGTGGCCGAGATCCGGCAGGAAGCCAAAGAAAAAGGCATCGACAAGATGCCCATGAGCGAGATCAACGCCGCCGTGGCCGCCGCCCGCAAGGCGATTCAGAAGAAAACCGCTAAACGACGCGTCAAATGATTCGGGTCGTAATCGACACCAGTGTCCTGGTTTCCGCCGTCATCTCCCCAACCGGGCCAAACGCCCGGCTGTTTGACTTTATCGTCTCCAAGGAAATCCGGCCCTACATTACCGACGACGTACTGGCCGAATACTGCCTGGTGTTTGAATTTGAACGCCTGAAGCACCTCGACCGGAGGCGGATCGCTTGGTTGCGCGGCGTGTTACAGCGCGCCAGCATCAAAGTTAAGCCGCCAGGCAAGTTGAAAATCTCCGAGCACGAAGAAGACAACCGCATCTACGAATGCGCGGTCGCTGCCAAAGCCCACTACATCGTCACCGAAAACACCCGGCACTTCAAAAAGCCTTACAAGACGACCAAAATCGTTAACGCTCGTCAACTCTTGGAGATCCTGGGGTCAGCAGGGCCGAGCTAGCCTTCTCGCAGGAAGGCTGTATTCGTAGCCGTTATCCGCACGCGCAGGCCGGCTCTCTTGGATACCTCGCGTCCCTGCCATTGGAGCGCCGGGACTAGCCCGAGGTCGTCCAGCATCGAAGGCCGCAACAGCATCGCTATGTTGCGGACCGCTCCCAGTGACTTCCCCACCAGTTCCTCAAGGTCTGCCAGCGGAGGATTCGAGTCAATAGCCAGAATTCCCGGCCCGGCCCTCTGACCTTCCGCCATTGTGGCGGGAAGACAGAGGGCCGCCCTGGCGCTGCCCAGGCTTTCGCGCCGCTTGAATTGCACCCTAATAACGATTTTGGTACGGGCGACCGTCTGCTGCAAGTGCAGGTGACCGCCTCAAGTTATCAGGCCGATAGTCCCCTGAATTCAATAACTTGCAAAAACCTCGGTGCTGGCCGCGGTGTCGATTGTAGTCGAAATTGTAGCTGTAGTATGAAGGAGAATCGAGAGATTCCATGGCATCCAACATGCCGGTCCGCCAGGCGACCCTCTGCCGTAATTGCAGAGGGTCGCCATACTCGAAACGCCCGTTTTGCGGGCCTTCCGGTAGCGCCCGCCGGAAATTGTAGCGAAAACTGTAGACGAGGTGTCCTCAAGGTTCAACAAACTTCAACACCCGTTTTTTGTAAGTCATTGAAAACACAGGGCAAATGGCGTAGGGTATTTACCCGAGATCCACCTGTTAGAAGGCGGTGTGCGTAGGACTTCGTAAGCTACCTATTTTCAAGTATTTACGTTTCAATGGAATACGCGGAGCGTGTTGAGGCTTGTTGAACCCTGTTGAAGCAGAAGGCTTTGAACAGCTACAAAATCATCTACAGTCCCAGATTTTCCGCCGGGCTATCCTTGGAGCCGATCATCAAGGGCCGCCTACGAATCGGAGAGATAACGGTTGCTTTGCGGATCACCCGCCAGCCGTTTCGAGCGGCAGCGGCCGCAATCACCAGTGCGGCTACCGACTCGAACTCATCGCGTGCGAAGGAGAACGCATCAGCGCGCATTTTGTCGGCAAACGCGATCCTCTTTCTCCGCTCTCCCTGAAGAACCACGCGCGAGTACGCCTCGCATGCATAGGCGAAAAGCTCGCGGTGCCGAAACTCGACATCCACGAACCGTTCCTGGCCTCGACGGACGTGTAATCCGTAGTGCTCCGGCTTCAGGTAATGCAGCAAGTGGGCCGCCTCATGGACAACGACATCGCTATAGGGATCATCAATGAGCAGGGCGGATGACCGCACGTGGGCAAATTCCCCCGCAGACAGCCCATCGCATTTGATCTCAATTTCCTCCGGCTTCAGCCCATGATCTTCAAAGAAGCCCCAGAGAATCTGCCAGGCCGCGCCCAGGTAGCAGGTTTTCATTTCTGCTGCCATGGCCGCCTTTGTCCCAGGAAAGTTCAGGACGAACATCCGTCTGGTGAGCTCGTGCAAGGCCACTTCCTGCCAATCAACTTGCACTAGCCCCCTCACCATCGGCTCAAAGCGCTGCCGAATCGTTTCCGGAAGCACCGGGTGGGCTGACCGCTCCTCTGTTGGGAGCAATTCGGACAGAAGATCAAACAGGATCGTCATTCCGGTCTTCACCGCTTGGGTGTAGATTCCGTCCTGGTTGATCTGGGCAAGGGTGAAACGGCCTGAGCCGGCTCCTTCCCAGATTTCTTCGCCGGTGCGCAGAAACCGCTCGATGGCAGGTACCGATAGCGGACCGGCGGCAGCGCCTTCGGCCGCCTTTGTTATGTGCCGGTTAACTATATGAATTTTGGCGTGTTCCATTTTGGATAGCCGTCATGGCACAGCCTGCAATGCCGGACACGGGTTACAACATTTTCTTCTTCGCCGCTGCGGGATCACCGCCTGACACTCGTTACCTAAGACTCATCAGCCTTCTCTGCTTGTCCATCCGCAATCAACCCGTCTGGTCCGCCTTTCTCTTCAAGGAATGCAGTAATCTCTAGTCCCACATGCAATCCTAACCGGCGGTAACTCTCGAACTGCGACTCCTTAAACCATTGGTTGGCCGTAGATTCGTGCGGAAACCGCGAGTGCAGATTCGAGTAGCTTAGGATGTCAACCGGCTCGCTGCCGGTTAACGTCGGACGGATGTAGATCAGCTTTCCGATCCGACCTTTGCCATAGATCACCTCGCCGTGAACGATATTCGCCTTCGCGTATTCACCTTGCGGCATCTGCAACGGCCTGATATCCAGATATATCTCGACACCGAAGTCAGTGCGGCACCTCTCAATCGCGTTGCCGAGATCCCGGCCTTGGCCTAGATGGTCCTCGGAGGCGTCGCTGATGAGGATCAATCGGCAGCGGCGCCGGACCAGTTCGTAGAGGCCGAGGTTCTCGAAATGCCCGCCGTCTGAGAGATGAATCACGGGCCCGTGATCGTTCGTTCGGCCGGCGAGTTCAGACACCAGGAGCCCGATGCGTGAGCGCAGCGTGCATCCTTCCCAGCTGCCGTGATAGCGCGGATTCGCAAACCACCAGCCAAGCCGCAGATTCAGAACGGTGTGAAGAAAGCGGATGCGGGGCGAGCTATGATATCCCATCGTGGAGCCGATCGCCGAACCTGATATTGACATCGCCTGGGCGAGGCGGATGCCTACCTCGTTGCCGTATCGGTAATCTGCCGTCCTTTTATAACCGTATTTGGAGAGTTTTTCCGGCTTCCATTTTCGACCTTGGTCGAGTTCCTGAGACGTCCCGTCATTCCCCAAAAGCTTCTTGGCCTTAATCGCCCGCCGGGCAGGTTGGTACCCACAGTATAGCGGCGAGAAAAGAAAGTTCGCGGCTCGCCGGTCTTGCCAGGCCGGTTCGTCACTACTGGTCACGTTCACGGCGGCATTCAGCAACAGATAAGGACCGTTGTAACCCGCAGTGCGCTCCGGCGTTAAGTTCTCCAGCCCTAGCATTTCCTGCGCCAGTCCGCTGTTAGCGCCAGTCGTGTCTCTTCTGGATGCCAACGAAGTCTCGCCGCCCGGGAGCACTTCACGCAGGTAGGCCTCGGCGATCCGCGACTGATAAAACATATGCATTGATGGCGAATTCACGCCGAACCTGGCCGACAACAGCACGACCAGGCCCGTCAAACCCGAAAGTAGGGCGAACGTGCCCACCTTGAATGTGCCTTCGGTTCCTGACCAATAGTTTTCGGAACATCCGACACCATAAATATACGTGCTCACCACGTACGACACGAAGAGTAGATAGCTCAGAAAAAACACATACGGGACAACATTCACAAGAGCTGTAAACCCGTGGCGAAGCAGGTCACTCCGCATCCGAGGAGGTTTTCGCACGGCAATGCTCGTCACGGCTGATAGGCTCGACAGAATCCAGAACCCTGTGTGCACTCTGTGGCCCGTCGAACACACTAACAGCGGACCACACAGCGCTACCGAGGCCAACGAGCACCATACGAAAACATAGCGGTACGCAATCGCGCTGAGCTCCCCGATCTGCATTCGCATGTAATGGGAAAGGATTCGTCCCAGAATAGCGACCACAACATTAAACGCGAGGACGACAACGACGGCGAAGGCCGGTGCGCCAAACGCAATCGTAACTGTCCACGGTAAAGGCTTCGCAAGATCAAACGCGCCGAGCCAGACTAGGGTGATTCGGATGACTTGAATCCCAACCCAGTTGATTGCGATTACGCAAGCGGTCGCTACGGTAAACTTAAACATAAATTGACTGATCGTTTGGAAAGCACTGCTGGAAAGCCCGCGGAATACAAATTAACCGCTGCAGCTGGTTCTGGCCGTAACGTTAGGCCCGACCGGTATGGTTAGGTCAGCGCCATTGGCCGGCACTATTGTCGAAAAGTCATTGACCAGGTTCCAGGAGTTGTAAACGGCCAGGGAGGGATACGGGTAGCGGAAACTGTCGCCCAGGTAGTAAACCGTGCCGCCAGAGGTAATGTTAA
>Ga0224557_1002068_pt1 | contig 17884 bp, 13 predicted proteins | sample 714S31014metaG_FD_180677 | JGI IMG/M metagenome (GOLD analysis project Ga0224557, IMG submission 180677) | Peat soil microbial communities from Stordalen Mire, Sweden - 717 S3 10-14 | ecosystem: Environmental > Terrestrial > Soil > Wetlands > Peat | place: Sweden: Norrbotten County, Stordalen...
TGAAGCCGGACAGATCGGTGGCCGGCAAATGCACCAACTCTTGAGCTTGGCGCGAGCCAACCAGGGCCGGGTGATCCTCTCCGGTGACACCCGCCAGCACGGCGCGGTGGAAGCGTCGGACGCGTTGCGTGCCATCGAGAAGTATTCAACATTGCGGGCCATCGAACTCACCGAGATTCGGCGTCAAGACCCGGCCCGGGCGAAGACCCGCGCCGAACGCGAGCAGATTGCGCAGTACAAGGAAGCCGTCAAAGAGGCGTCGGGAGGCAACCTCGACGCATCCTTCAATCGGTTGGACCGCCAAGGAGCCATCGTGATGTGTTTGCCGTCCGATCAAGAACAGCGCCTTGCTCAAAGCTACCTTGCGCTGGCCGAACGGCGTTCGTCCGTGGTCGTGGTTTCACAGACCTGGTCGGAGATCCACCGGGTCAATGAGCAAGTGCGCGCCGCGCTGAAATCGCGTGGCCTCCTCGGTGCCGAAGACCGGGCTGTGACCACGCTGGAGAGGGTCGATTTGACCGATGCCCAAAAACGGGATCGGCGGTTCTACAAAGAGGATACGGTGATCGTGTTGAACCGCAGCGCCGCCGGATTGGACAGAGGCCACGCTTGTCAACTCGTGGATATCACCGACAAGGGCTTTCTTCTGAAGTATGCGGACAAGATTCGCACCGTCCCGTTCCGGTTTGTGGAGCGGCTCACCGTCTGCCAGCCCAGGGAACTCACGTTGGCGTCGGGCGATCGTCTACAACTGAAGGCCAACGCCCGCACGTGCGCCGGTCGGCGTCTTGCCAATGGAGAACTGGTCACGGTGAAGAAGGTGGGGGCCGACGGCCGGATCACGCTGACGGATGGCAGGGTTCTGGAAAAGGATTACCGGCAATTCGTGCGGGGCTTCGCCATCACGTCTTACGCGTCACAGGGTAAGACGGTCGATCACGTCTTGTTCTCCGATTCGGCTATCAAGGCCGCGACGAACCAACAACAGTGGTACGTGACCATTTCCCGGGGGCGTAAAAGCATCAAGATTTTCACCAGTGACAAGGCCCAACTCCGCGAGAATATCGTGCGCTCCGGTGACCGCGCGTTGGCGATGGATTTGGCGGAGCAGCGAAACCTGCAAAGGCTGGGCATTCCACGTCGGCTGATGCGCCGCTGTTTGCACAACCGAGCGTATGCCGCAGGTTTTCGGCAACGCATACACGATTGCTATGCCATGCTGCGAAGGCGGAGCGTTCAACAAACGCAAGGGATCAAGGTGTGATGTTAAAGGGGCGACAAGACGAGAGTCGATGGAGTTCCCCCTGTTGGAGCCGGGAGATTCAAACCCAAGCTCTACGGGTGGTATTGGCGGGTAGGCGTTCGTATGTGTTCCCGTACGCTCGTCTCGCCTTCGTTCGATTAGAACAAGAAAACGACCACGACACGCTTCACGTCTGTCTGGACACACACGAAATCCAGATCATCGGCAAGAACCTGCACGAAGTGGAACTGGCATTGCAGAAGTTCGCGGTGGAGTGGGTGAGGGAATCGCCCGCTCGCTACAACCCGCAGGCCAATGAGGACGAAGTGTGGATTGCAGGCATCACGGTCAACGAACTGCAAGTTTGAGAATGATTGCGGCAATGATGAATTTGCTGGAATGGCTAACTGCCCGCCCTCAATTCTGCTCTACGCAGAGCAAGAGCGGGGACGCGAGATCGTCATCAGGGAATATCGAGGGTTGTAAAACATGATTACGCTGACATGCAAATCGTACCGGGCACGTTCGATTGGCGAAACTGTCGTCTTGGAGATAGATGACGCACAGCCGTCGAACCTCCTGCCACAACTCCTGACCAAGACCGACGTAGCCACACGGTTGGCAATCAGCATTCGGAAAGTTGAAACCATCGCCGCAGAAGGTCGTTTGCCCATCGTGCGTGTGGATGGCTGCGTGAGGTTCCGGGAAGATGATGTGCTGCGTTTCTTAAACGAGAGCCAAAACCCGACATTGAGGGCGATCATCACTCCAATTCCTGGTAGGACAAGAGTCGCGGGCTAGCATTCCAGCCTCCTTCTGTGCCGTTGCGTTTACACTTGAAACCACCACCGACTTGTAGCAGTTTGTAGCAAAAGGCGGGGGTAATGGTGCGTTTTTGTGCGTTGGGCATTTACGAAAGTCCGCACCGGCACGCATGTGGGTACGGCCGCAGCGGCTTCAACTCCCACCGCCTCCACCACTTTACCTAAGCAATATGAATATATTGCTTTTAGCGTGACAAAACCGTGACAACCTTGGTATTTTACGAGGCGATATGAAGCGCTCGTTTCTTGTCAGTGTTGGCTCGGTAAAGATTCCAGTCTATGGACTTTCTAGCGGCAGGTGGTGTCTCAGCTTCTACCAAGACGGAAAGCGTAAGCGCGAGACGCGCTCCACGCGTGAGGAAGCCACCAAGCGGGCGGAGGAAGTCGCAACAGCCATCCACGGTCAGAAAGCCGCTGGCCTCACCCTGACGGGCGCAGACCGCGACTCTTACGCGCGTTCGCTTGAAGTGCTTAAACCCTTCGCCGTGACGCTCCATGACGCGGTGGAAGCCTACACCAAGGCCAGACACAGGCTACAGAAGGCGTCATTGAACGAGGCCGTTGATTTCTACATCCGCCACAATCCAACGACCCTGCCCGCCAAGACGGTCAAAGAAATCGGCAGCGAACTGCTTGAGGCGAAGAAGCGAGATCGTGTCAGCGCGGCCTATCTCAAAGACCTAAACACTCGCTTGCCACGAATTGCCGCTGCGTTTTCATGTCCGATAGGCCAAGTGACCCAAAGCCAGATTGAGGACTGGTTGCGTTCGCTACCGGGTTCGCTGCGCTCGCGGAACAATTACAGGAGCCTTGTTGTGACGCTCTGGCGTTTCGCGCGACAGCGCGGCTATCTCTTGCGTGATCGCGCCACGGAAGCCGACCAGTTATCTCGCGCAAAGGACAACGGTGCGGAGATTGAGATATTCAGGCCGCAGGATTTAGCGAAGGTGATCGCCAAGGCAGATGCAGACCTAGTGCCATTCCTTGCGCTTGGAGCCTTTACAGGACTCCGCCACGCGGAGCTTTTGCGCTTGGAATGGGAGGACATTCGCTTTGAGCAAGGATTCGTTGAAGTGAAGGCGAAGAAGGCCAAGACCGCACAGCGCCGCCTTGTGCCAATCCAGCCCAACTTGCAGGCGTGGCTTGCGCCCTACCACGAGAAAACGGGGAAGGTTTGCCCGTGGATTCGTATCGGGCGCACGGCGTCAGTGTTGGTGAAAGAACTTGGCATCCGCTGGCCGAGGAACGGATTGCGCCATTCATACGCGACGTATCGCTTGGCGCAGTGCCAGGACGCGGCCAAGGTCGCGCTCGAAATGGGAAACACCCCCAACATGATATTCCGCCACTACAGGGAATTGGTAACGCCGCAAGAAGCAGCGTTGTGGTGGGACATCATCCCCACACAGGCGGCGAACGTTGTGAGGATAAGCCGCCGCCAAAGCGCAGCGTAATAGGGGAGATAGCCGCAGTGCGAATAAATCGCGTCGGCTTAGCCGCCGTGGTTACGACCCCATACGTAGGTGATTCGTGAATAAGCAGTCTGATTCTGCAAAAATCCTATTAAATTCATATAAATTCGGTATTTTAGAAGCGTAATTCCAGTAGGCAAACGTTTATGAATCGGCGGCCTTACTCTGTTTTTGTAAAACCTCGTCCAGTCCGAACGGCGTTCCTAATCGACACAGACGTATTTGTGTCAGGCTCAGATCGTTTTGAGCAACTTGTGGATAGTATCTTTCGGCACAATTACAGTTCATGGGGCGGGCGAACGAACCCGATCGTCTTTTTTTCTGGTGACTCGCTCAAGCCTGAAGATTGGCAACAATTGGAAGCCGTAGATGTGGATTGCTTGAAATCCTTCAGTCCTTTGCCCAAGCAACTAGTAGAGCACTTAGATGAACGACTGCAACCTTGGAGCATCGAGGAAACGAGCCAGATTCAGGCTGATTCTCCTATTCGCGTTGAGTCCTACGGCATCGCTTGTCCTCCAACTCCTGAGAATCTCAAGCATGCACGTGAAGCCAATATATTGATGTTCGGAGAAGCCAAGCTTCTGATGTTCGATTTTGCGTCTAATTGCGAACCTTTGATCGAGAGATTTATTCACCGAAATTTCGGAACTTATGACCAATGGATTGAGCATCGGTCGAACGTGGTTCGGCGAATTATGTGGCTTGAAAGATTGATGGAGAAAATCAGCGTTGTGCACGTGCCCATTTCTGACAGACACTCATTAGCCAAGGCCCTTGTTTTGCTCGCCGGAACGAAACCGGGGACGGCTTACCAAGCGCCACTTCAATTCATTGCGCCCAACAGACTTCCTTCCATTCATCTTGCGGCGATGTGGCCACAATCAAATAGCGCTTACCAAGTTATCATTGGCGATGACGCAAAAACTTTAACCGAATTCTGGAATGGTGTTTTCTGGAAAATGTCGTGGAGGACGACTCACGAATCCCAAATGTGGCTGCCGACAGATTTGGCAAAAGACCCAATTTTGCATGACTCACTCAGGAATTGGCTGCGGCGTTATACTGGTACCGGCAACAGCAATGCAAAAGGGGTTGAATTCCTGAGTTCAAGCATATCAGCCACAGAGCTTGATGTTTTGCAACAGACGCTTTGTAACGATCCCATCTGGGCTCCACGTGGCTGTGTTCCCCAAACCACTATTTTAGACTCAAGAAGGCAAAAGGCAGTAGAGCAGTTTTCGGCCAATCGTCGCGCATGGGGATGGATGGATACGGAAAACGCAGTGCGTTTCTCAGGCAATCATCAGGAAGAAACATTCACGCTCGGCAAACCTGAAATCTTACAACAGGAACTGACCACGGATGGGACTTGGATGGCTGATGTTCAAATTGAACTCATTTCTTCAAATTGGCCTACGGCAAGGGAACAAAGTTGGTGGATGGCTCCTCGTCTGAATAGTGGGGGCTTGCTTGCAAGTATTTTCAAAGGCGCGGCTCGTATTAACCGTTACGGGCAGTTTTCCGTGCGTGTGGAAAATAAAACTGGTCCGTATGCACGTGGGGCAAAACCCGAACTAACGATTCAATTGCCCGATCAAACGAGAGTTGTTCCTGCCCTCATTACTCGGCCGCGTTATCAGTGCATGTTCACAGCGGACGCGCGATACAAGGAGCAATTGCAAAATTCTGAGATCACCGAGGTTCGCCAGTCTGATAAAGGGAAGTATTTGAGCGGATTGATCCAGGTATTTGGGAGTTTTTGGACGGCGCAGGAATTTTGTGACCGCCGCTTCTGGCGACACATGTTTGCAAAACTCGCAAACGATGACGCGCGCAAAAACGAGAGGCTTCGACTGGACACTTCAAATCTACTGAAGAAGCGAATGTCAGCGCACGACGATCCAGACCGACTTGCCGGACGAATACTTGGCCTTGTGCGTGGACGATCAAGCCTCGGAACTGCATTGCCTTATTCAGCCTTTAAAACTGAATTACAGGAACTGGCGAGAGTGTCACCCCCCACTCAACTCAACTATCCACAAGGTGACACGCTCGTTTCTTATCAGGGTATAGCAAATCTAACCGAAGAGGAGATGGACGATGGGTTGAACGATTTGATCGAACTTAACGTTTTGCGACCAGGCGCTTTTGTTCGCTGTCTACTTTGCGGGCTCGAAAGTTGGTATCACGTCGATGACTTGAAGCAAGAAGTGCGTTGCCCAGGATGTGGCCATAACCAATCCATCGGCATTCAACAGGAATGGTCCTACGCTTTAAACAGCCTTGTTGAAATGGGTATCAAACAAGGGCAACTTTCCGTGTTGCATGCACTCACCGCATTAGCTTCACAATCCCATGGATCTTTTGTTTACTCTCCCAGCCTCGAATTATTCAAGGCGAGTTCGCAACAGCCATGGCACGAAATTGACGTGCCGGCAATAGCCAAGGGAGAATTCGTTGTTGGTGAAGTAAAAGGTGGCGATATTGCACAAAAAGATTTTGTTGAATTGTCGGAGATTGCCGAGGTGTTACGGCCCCAACGCGCCATCATGTTCCTGCCTCATGAAAACGTCTCCTCCAACGTATTGGAATGGATGAGAGAAGCACAAAATCGATTGTCACGTAATGGTATTAAAGCCCAGATTTATGCCTTACCGACCTTCTGATGTTGGAAATTACGACCTCATACGCGAGGGCAACGAGAGCAAACGCGGCTTCGGACTCTGATTCTCGGTAAGCAGGCGCAGAACGTCCTCTTCCTTGAAGCGGACAGCGCCCTCCACACGGACGACAGGCAAACGACCTGATTGAGCGATCTCCGCAAGTTTGCGGACGCTGAGATGCAGACGGCTTGCCACATCCGTCCTGCTCATCAGTTAAGGCACGAAATTTGTCGACTGATCGCCTCATGAGAATATAACCCTAAACAGGCGACGTGAGCGCGAACGTGACTCTTAAGCGCCGACCCTTGGCGAAAAGAGCGCGGTCAATGGTGGAAGCGTCAGGGCAACAGGGACGCTCGACCTTGACGGCGCGAGAGGAGGCCATACAATCGAGGCGCAAGGCACGCCCGCCAGTATATTGACAGAGTGGGGCTAAGGTATTTTCGTGCATCGGCGATGCAAAGGGGAATTGCAGATTAATTATTGGCCCCCATTTCCTAAAGCCGATGTTTGCGCGAGGTGGCGCCAAGTGACATGGGTGGAGCGGTCGATGCCGGTGGACGGAGCGGCGGGCAGAACGGACGTATGGTCGCTTCTGTCGAGCGCGACGGGAGGCGGCACGGACCGCTGATGAACCACTAAAGTCGCGGCGCGTGCGAGGGAAGGCGGAATGAACGTGGAGCCGAACACTGGCACGGGCCAGCGCGGTGACCGGGTCGGTCAACGGGCGATGTGCATGCCGATGATGATGCCAACGGAAGCAACTCATTTGAGTTGCACCGCACCCAGTCAAGGGCTTCTCAGCGTTTGCTCATGTAGTCATGCTTCTGATAAACTGCGGGCCACAAATGGCGCGAAATTCAACGGAAAAGGCGAAGCACAACGACCGGGCGAGCCAGACTCCAAACGGCGCTGGGTCCCCTCCAGCCATGCACTCCGTTGCGGTGAGCCTGAATCAGTTGGAGTCTCACTTGTGGGAAGCTGCGAATATTCTGCGGGGGCCGGTGGATGCGGCGGATTTCAAGACGTATGTCTTTCCGCTGCTCTTCTTCAAACGCATTTCCGATGTTCATGATGAGGAATATCAAGCCGCCCTCGCGGAATCCGGAGGTGACGAGGAGTACGCGTTGTTCCCCCAGAACTACCGGTTCCAGATTCCAGACCGTTGCCACTGGAGCGATGTCCGAGCCGTCACGACCAGCGTGGGGCAGGCCCTGCAGAAAGCGATGCGGGGAATCGAGAAGGCCAACCCGGAAACCCTGTACGCCATCTTTGGTGATGCACAGTGGACGAACAAGGACCGTCTGTCCGATGCCCTATTGCGCGATTTAATTGAACACTTCTCTCGCATCAGCTTGGGGAACATGGCGGCAGAGGTTGATGTTCTCGGTCAATCATACGAATATCTAATTAAGAAATTTGCCGATCTCACCAACAAGAAAGCGGGTGAGTTTTACACGCCGCGTTCGGTCGTAAAACTGATGATTAATGTCCTCGACCCGAAGGAAGGCGAATCCATCTACGATCCCGCCTGCGGGACGGGTGGCATGTTGATGGAAGCCATCCACCACGTCCGCGAGAATCACGGGGACGACCGTACGCTCTGGGGTAAACTGTTCGGGCAGGAAAAGAACCTCACGACCTCCGCCATTGCCCGCATGAATCTATTCCTCCATGGTGCGGCCGATTTTCAGGTGGTTCGCGGCGACACGCTCCGGCAACCGGCCTTCTTTTCCGGTGACAATCTGGCCACGTTCGACTGTGTCATAGCCAATCCGCCGTTTTCGCTCGAAAAGTGGGGAGAAGAAGTTTGGGCGAGCGATCCTTATGGACGCAACTTTGCCGGTATGCCGCCTTCTAAGAGTGGCGACTACGCCTGGGTGCAGCACATGATCAAGTCGATGGCGCCCGGTGCTGGTCGCATGGCCGTGGTGCTGCCGCACGGGGCGCTGTTCCGCATGGGCAAGGAAGGCGAGATGCGGCGGAAGATTCTCCAAATGGATTTACTCGAAGCCGTCATCGGTCTCGGTCCGAATCTGTTCTACGGCACTGGCCTTGCCGCGTGTATTCTCGTTTTCCGTCAGCGGAAGAAGAAGGACCGGCGTAACAAGGTACTCGTCCTCGATGCTTCACGGGAGTTCAAGACCGGTAGAGCCCAAAACGAACTGCTTCCGCAGCACGTCGAACGCATCCAAGGTTGGTATCGCGATTACAAGGACGTGGAGGGAGTCGCCAGGGTGGTGACACTCAATGACATCGCGGCCAACGACCACAACCTCAACATCCCGCGATACGTCGAGCCTAACGTCGAGCAGGAGGTGCTCACGGTCGACGAGGCGATGAAGCGGCTGCGGAAAAGTGCTGAGGCGGCGATTGCGGCCGAGGAAAGGCTTGTCGAAACACTTAAACGTGAGGGGATCATCACATGCTGATTGAAAACGCCTTTCACTATCTCCCTGAAATCCTTTCTGGAAGCAACTATGCAGCTCAGGGTTACGAAGCTGGTATCGTAAACGCGGTAAGCTTGGCAGTTCTGCAAGAGTTGAACGCCCGCAATATCCCAAACCCGCTCTCATCCCTCACGGTCGAAAAACTGTATTCAAAAGACGGGTTCGATAGACCTGATGCCAAACCGGGAAAACGCCATTTGCGGGCGGATCTGTTTGTTGACGTCACCCGCAATCACGTCGCGACCGAAGCTTTGTCGCGTTTTGGTTGGAGACATTTGAATTTTCTCGAGGCGAAATTCTTTAGGCCCGGCGCTGCGCCTTCCACAACCAACGCGGCGCTGTTGTTGGGTGACTTGATTCGCCTGTGCTGTCTGACTCCGCCGACTGTGAATGGGTGGAATCACTTTAAGAATCAGAAGCCATCGCCTTGCGATGGGAAACCCGCCTCCGATGGCAAATACCATGATATTTGTGTGGGACGTTATTTGCTGCACGTCTACGAAGGCGACCCAGAAGAGCTAGTGGGTAAGAGGTCTCGGTTGTGGCTTAAAGAATTGCGCTCCGCATCCGGTTCCAAGATCACACTCCGAATTGGTGATGATAAGGCTGACACCTTTAAGAAGACTTTGTCCTTAGCTCTTGAAGATCTTTCCGTCGAAGTAGAAATAACAAACCGTGTAATAGCTCAAAGAAAGAAAACGGGCAAAATGCATTATCTGTGTGTGTTGACCCGAATCGACCGGTTCAAGGTAACTTTTGGAGATCTTTCGTGGGACGAAACCGAAGACCGAGACGGCATAGAAAGTAAATCTGGGGACTGGCGGAAGCTTCAAGCAGAGGTGGGAAAACACATTCTCTTCGACGTTAAGCAGGTAGACAAGGTTGAGAATGTAGCGCCGTCGGAGGACGAATTGGAGTCGTTCGAGAGCTCTGAATCGTCAGAGTCTTCGGAAGGAACAGGGCCAGCCAGGTAGAGATATCCTCGTGACAGCGCGCATCTCCCAACAACAGCTTGAATCCTACCTCTGGGGGGCGGCGACGCTCTTGCGAGGGACGATTGATGCGGGGGATTACAAGCAATTCATCTTCCCGCTGCTATTTTACAAACGGCTGTGCGATGTCTTTGACGAAGAGACGCAGGCGGCGCTGAAGGAATCGGGTGGAGACAAGGAGTTCGCGGCGTATCCGGAGAATCACCGCTTCCAGATACCGGCGGATGCCCACTGGCGCGAAGCGCGGAAGGTGTCGAAAAACGTCGGCAACGCGATCCAGTCCGGGATGCGGGCTATCGAGACGGCCAACCCGGACAAGCTCTACGGTATCTTTGGTGACGCGCAGTGGACCAACAAGGACCGTCTGTCCGATGCGATGTTGCGCGACCTCGTGGAGCATTTCTCGTCGCTCGAATTGACCGTGACTAACCTGCCGGAAGACGAACTGGGCAACGGGTATGAATACCTGATCAAAAAGTTCGCCGACGATTCCGGCCACACCGCTGCAGAGTTCTACACGAACCGGACCGTCGTCCACCTGATGACCGAAATGCTGGAACCGCAACCGGAGGAATCTATCTACGATCCGACCTGCGGTTCGGGTGGTATGCTGCTGTCCTGCATCACGCACTTGCGCCGGCAGGGCAAGGAATGGCGCAACGTGAAGCTGTATGGGCAGGAGCGGAACCTAATGACCTCGTCCATCGCCCGAATGAACTGTTTCCTGCATGGCATCGAGGATTTCCGGATTGAACGTGGCGACACCCTTTCCGAGCCGAAGTTTGTCCAGGGTGACCGACTCCAGCGGTTCGATGTGGTGCTGGCCAATCCGCCGTATTCCATCAAGCAATGGGATCGGGACGCCTTTGCCTCTGATCCGTGGGGACGCAACCTCTACGGTACGCCGCCACAAGGCCGGGCTGATTACGCTTTCTGGCAGCACATCCTCCTGAGCCTCGCGGCCAAGACCGGACGTTGCGCCATCCTCTTTCCACACGGCGTTCTATTCCGGCAAGAGGAAGACGAGATGAGGCGGAAGCTCATTGAGGCTGATTTGATCGAGTGCGTCCTTGGATTGGGACCGAACCTGTTCTACAACTCACCAATGGAAGCCTGCGTCGTTATCTGTCGCACGGCCAAGCCGAAGGTGCGGAAGGGCAAAATTCTGTTCATCAATGCCATCAATGAAGTCACCCGCGAACGAGCCCAGAGTTTCCTCACCGACGACCACATCGAGCGCATCGTCAAAGCTTACCAGAAGTTCAAGGATGAACCCGGCTTCATGCGTGTCGCTACGCTGGAAGAGATTCGCGCCAAAGAAGGTAATTTGAGTATTCCACTCTATATCGCGCCAGTGTCGGCGGACGCCGCTACGGACGGTGGGGCGCATGGAGAAGGTAAACTCGACCTCGCGGGCGAGCTCGCTGCATGGTTGGAGAGTTCCGGCGCTGTGCGCCAGGCGTTGAGTTTGATTCTGAAGGACACGCATGAGTGAGAAACTAAACGTATTCGTCAGCTCGGTGCAAAAGGAACTCGAAGACGAGCGCGTCATCGTCCAGAACCTCGTAAACACGGACACGTTTCTCTCGGCGCACTGTTCACCGGTTCTCTACGAATTCGAGCCCGCCTCGCCGGACAAGGCTTTGGACGGCTGTCTGAAATCACTTGATGGCTGTCAGGTTTACCTCCTCATTGTAGCCGCCCAATATGGCACAGTGGTTGGCAAGCTCTCCGTAACCCACGCGGAGTACCGGCGTGCCAAGGAAAAGAAGCTGCCAATCCTTGCGTTTATTAAGGGCGACCGTAAAACACAGCGCGAGGAAGGCACGGAGACGTTCCTCAAGGAACTCGACGACGACGGCCCAAAATACAAACGCTTCGGCAACGTTATTGAACTGCAAAAAGAGGTCCGCAATGCCCTCGTCAAGCTTCTCAAAGAGCAATTTGGCATCACGCCCTCCAGCGATGAGAACGAGATCGCGCAGCAAACCATCGAGGCTACTTCCACGTTCGAGTCGCAACCGCTGATGCGCTTGAAGTGGACGGACCTCGACCACGAAGTGGCCCGCCGATTGATCGCTGGAGCGGAACGCAGGAGTGCCGAGACAATATCGTCGGCAGACCTCCTTGCTGGCGCATCAGTGCGCGGCTTGATTTGGCACGACCCGCAAGCCGGGGAACATTACGCTACTGCTGCCGGCATTGTTCTGCTGGCAAAAGATCCTTCGGTTGTTTTTCCCCAGTGCCGTATCCTGGCCGACGCCTTTCGCGGTGCGGAGCCCGATGGCGATCCCGGTGATCATGAGGACATCCGCAGTTCGATGCCTACCGCGATTGACCGCGCCATCGCCTTTATTGACCGGAATACCCGCCATCCCATGCGCGTCGTTGGCCTCAATCGCATCCGTCTGGACGAATATCCCGTCGAGGCGTTGCGGGAAGCCTTGGTAAACGCCGTCGCCCACCGCCAATACGAGGACGCCGGACGCAAAATCATGTTGGAAGTCTTCGCTGACCGCGTTGTCATCTCCAGTCCCGGCCTGCCACCCGCACCTATCACGCTCCCGAACCTTCGCAAGGGCAAATACCGGCCATGCTCGCGGAATCCGGTCCTGGCCCAATGCCTCTCCTATTTTCATCGCATCGAGGAACGCGGGAGCGGCTTCCGCCGGATGCGCGACCAGATGCTCAATCACGGTTTGGATCAGCCGTTGCTGGGCGCCGACACCGGTTATTTCCAAGTCACTTTTCATGGACCGGGTGAGAATCTTGATCATATCCGCGTTCCGGAGACAAGACTTACGGTGACACCGGCCATCGAGTCGCAGTTGAACGATCGGCAGAAAAAAATCATTGCTCACGTGGCAACAGCGGGGCATGTCACAAATCGATGGTGTGTCAGCAATCTGGGGGTGGTCAAGGACACCGCTCATCGCGATCTGGTCGAGCTTGTCGCGTGGGGGATATTGCGCCGGACGGGAAGGGGACGAAACGTCGCTTACCGCCTGAAGGAAGCCAATGGCTGAATCGTACGATAATCGCCCGATTTTTTCGCTGAATCGTCCGATTTTTGCTCGGCCTTACAGCGGTTTTGGGAGGTTGGGAGATTTGCGTCGAGGTTCCTGGAATCGACCGATAATCGTCCGACAAATCTGTGTAATCGTCCGATTCATGAAAATGCCCGTTAGCAATGGCATATTCATGGTCAGCATCGTGAGTACAATGACGGGCTGGGCGCTGGCGATGATAACAACATCAGCAACAGTATGAGCATCAGCACCAAGAGCACCAGCAACAGCACCGATAGACGTAGCGGCACCACTACCGGCACGGGCGCAGGTGTGGACGCAAGCACAGTCGTGGGCAGACTGCACGTGAATCCAGACTGGGCGAAGCTGCCACTGTTTGACCGCAAGCAGTGGACGAAGGTGCGGTTTGGCGATGTGGTGGAGAATGTCAATGAGACGGAGAGAGAACCGCTGAAGGCAGGGATTGTGCGGTTCATCGGGCTCGAACATTTGGAGCCGGGTTCATTACATGTTCGGGCTTGGGGGAACGTGGCGGATGGGATGACTTTCACGCGTCGATGCCGACCAGGGCAGGTGCTGTTTGGGAAACGGCGGGCTTATCAACGTAAGGTGGCGGTGGCGGAATTCGATGCCGTGGTGTCGGGCGATATCTATGTGCTCGACCCCAAGGAGGACCGGCTACTGCCGGAACTCCTGCCGTTCCTCTGCCTCTCGGAACGGTTCTTCAAGTTTGCAGTCGAGACCTCCGCCGGGTCTCTCTCACCGCGCACCAATTGGAGTCATCTCGCCGAATTCAATTTCGACCTCCCGCCGCTTGATCAGCAGCGCCGCCTTGCCGAAATCCTTTGCGCGGTAGATGAAGTCGAGCAGAAGTACCTTCAGCTTGTTATCGACACAGATGGCTTGAGATCTGCCGAGCTCGAACGAGAACTCGATGGTCTTTTTCTTGGGCCATGCGACCATTTGAACAATCTACTTCTAAAAAGCCCGGAGAGTGGAGCTTGCGCCCCCCCTAGTGCGACTGAAACCGGCCATTACGTTCTCTCTTTGGCTGCGTTGTCCAAGGCGGGCTATGCGCGAGGGCACTTGAAGTCCGTTCCTCCATCCGCACCAATGCTGGCTGCTCGTCTATCACTTGATGATTTCCTAATATCGCGCTCAAACACGCAGGAACTTGTCGGACATGTTGGAATGTTTAACGAAAACAGAGATGATGTTTCCTTCCCGGACACAATGATGCGGCTGCCTGTAAACGAGAAGCGGATCTTAAAAAAATTCCTTGAAGTAGTCCTGCAATCACGTCGTGGTCGCATGCACATGATGCGATCCGCAGCCGGCACCAGTGGCAGCATGAAGAAGATCAACCGCCGCACCCTTGGACCGTGCCTTGTCCCCACGCCCGCGCTTGGAGTTCAGAAGGAACTGCTCATCCGATTGGAAGGGCGTCGCAAGCTCTCCGTATCTGTTGTGAGTGCAAGCAAACACTCGCAGGAACTCAAACGCGCAGTACTTGAATCCACTTTTGCAACCTTGTCATGAGTTTCACCGAATCCAACACCGTCGAGCAGATGATTCTGGACGCTATCGCGCCGCGTAACACTGCGGAGCCTTTTGTCCTGCGCGAAGGGCCGCCCGGCTGGGGCCAATCGCTTGGCGGAGAGCTGCGACCACCACGTTGGGAATATGTGCCGGCGGCAGATGTGCCTCGTCAGCCCGCCGATGTGATGGTCGAGCCTTGGGTGCGGGTGGCGTTGATGCGGTTGAACCCCGAGATTGCCGGTCAGCCCGACCGGGCCGACGAGGTGATCTACAATCTACGAGCCATCTTGTTGTCGGTGCAGGCCGACGGATTGGTGCGGGCCAACGAGAATTTCATGGCATGGTTGCGCGGGGAGAAGACGATGCCGTTCGGGCCCAACGGCGAGCATGTTCCGGTACGGTTGATGGACGTGGCGAACCCGGCGAACAATCAACTGGTGGTCACCAACCAGTGGATCTACCAGGCTGGTTCCGTGGAGAAGCGGTTCGACGTCGTATTCGTGGTCAATGGTCTGCCGGTAGTCATCGGCGAAGCCAAGACGCCGACGCGCAGCGCAGTGACGTGGTTCGACGGGGCGTTCCAGATCAATGAGATTTACGAGAAGCAGATACCAGCGATGTTTGTGCCGAATGCGTTTTCCTTCGCCACCGAGGGCCGTCTGTTCCGGTATGGTTCCATCCGCATGCCGATCGAGATGTGGGGACCTTGGCGCGATGAGGACAACCAAGACGAAGGCCAGCTTCACCACATCAAGGCCACAGTAACGAGCATGCTCCGCCCGGAAGTGGTGCTCGACATCCTCCAGAATTTCACCCTGTTCGCCACCGACAAGAAGCATCGGCGCATCAAAATTATCTGTCGCTATCAGCAATACGAGACGGCAAACAAGATGGTGGACCGGGTGGTGAAAGGGTATCCGAAGAAGGGTCTCATTTGGCATTTCCAAGGTAGTGGCAAGTCATTGCTGATGGTGTTCGCCTCGCAAAAACTGCGGATGCACCCGAAACTCGGCAATCCGACGGTCATCATCGTGGTGGATCGCATTGACCTCGACACGCAAATCACCGCCACATTCAATGCCGCCGACGTGCCGAACATGGTCGGCGTCGCGGATCGGAAGGAGTTGCAGACGTTGCTTGCGCAGGACGTGCGCAAAGTGCTGATCACGACGATTCACAAGTTCGCCGAGGCAGGCGGGAAGTTGAACGAACGGTCGAACATCATCGTGATGGTGGACGAGGCGCACCGGACGCAGGAGGGCGATCTTGGGCGGAAGATGCGTGAGGCGTTGCCGAATGCGTTTCTTTTTGGGCTGACGGGTACGCCCATTAATCGAGCCGACCGGAACACGTTCTGGGCTTTCGGCGCTGACGAAGACGAGAAGGGTTACATGAGCCGGTACTCCTTCCAGGAATCCATCCGCGACAAAGCGACGTTGCCACTGCATTTTGAGGCACCGGAGATCAAGCTGAAGATCGACAAGGCGGCGATTGACGAAGCCTACCGGGAGATTACCGGCAACCTCAGCGAGCAAGACCGCGACGATCTCGCCAAGCGCGCCGCCAAAATGGCCGTGCTGGTGAAGAATCCGGAGCGTGTGCGCACCGTGGTGAAGCACATAGTGAAGCACTTTCAGACGAAAGTAGAGCCGAATGGGTTCAAAGCTCAAGTGGTCACGTTCGACCGAGAGTGCTGTATCCTCTACAAACAGGTAATGGACGAATTGATCGGCCCGGAGGCCAGCGCAATCGTCATGATCAGTCAGTCGACTGACCCACCGGAATGGAAGAAGCATGCCCGTAGCAAGGATGAGGAAGAGAAGCTGCTCGACCGGTTTCGCGATCCATCCGATCCGCTCCAATTTGTTATTGTTACGAGCAAGCTGCTGACCGGCTTTGACGCGCCCATTTTGCAGGTGATGTATCTCGACAAGCCGATGAAGGATCACAACCTTCTGCAAGCCATCTGCCGGACCAACCGGACATTCGGCCAGGAGAAGACTCACGGCTTGATCGTGGATTACATCGGCATCTTCGACGACGTGGCACAGGCACTCAATTTCGACGAGAAGGCCGTGCAACAGGTCGTTTCCAACATCGACGAACTTCGGAAAGCATTACCGGTGCAAGTCCAGAAGTGCCTGGCGTTCTTCACCGGCGTGGATCAGGCTCTGGGCGGCTACGAGGGGTTGATGGCGGCGCAGCAATGCCTGCCGAACAACGAAGTGCGCGACAAGTTTGCGGCCAATTACATTGTGCTGGGCACGATCTGGGAAGCCTTGTCGCCCGATCCGTGTCTTAGTCCGTACGAGAAAGATTATCGGTGGCTGACGCAGGTGTATGAATCGGTGAAGCCGCCAAGCGGCAACGGCAAGCTGCTCTGGCACGCGCTGGGGGCGAAGACGGTTGAGTTGATCAATCAGAATGTTCACGTTGAATCGATACGGGATGACGTGGAAACGCTGGTGATGGACGCCCAGGTGTTGGAGGACATTCTCAAAGACGCCGACCCGGTGAAACGGGGGAGAGAAATTGAGATCAAGCTGGTGGCCCGGCTGCGGAAGCATCTGGGTAATCCCCAGTTTACCGCGTTGGGGGAACGACTGGAGAAGATCAGGGAACGCCACGAGCAAGGCTTCCTTACCAGTCTGGAGTTCCTGAAAGAGATCCTGGAGTTGGCCAAGGAAGTTGTCGAAGCCGAGAAGGAAGCCGAGCCGCAGGAAGAGCGCGACAGGGCCAAAGAGGCTCTCACCGAACTATTCAAGGAAGCGAAGACCAGGAACACCCATATCATCGTCGAGCGGATCGTGGCTGACATCGACGATATCGTTAAGAAGGTCCGGTTTCCCGACTGGCAACACACAAGTCAGGGTGAACGCCTTGTGCAGAAGGAACTCCGCAGAACGTTGTTGAAATACAAACTGCATACCGACCAGGAATTGTTCGACAAAGCCTACGGCTACATTCGTCAGTATTATTGAGACGCGTGGGCGATAATTTTGGAAATATGGAATCGGAGCGAGTAATCAATCATAGGTCCCACGGTCAGAAGCCGTCCACATAGAATCATTCCCCAACCGATCTATACCGCCAGCGCCGCAACGCGGCGTTGACGGCGGCAATTTCAAACAGGACAATTGACCGTCCCCGTGCCGAGCCAATTCGTTCAAACGGAACCATTCTCTTTCGGGTCCAGTTGCTGAGAGTCCGTTGACTGATCCCGATACGTTTGGCCATTTCCGCCCTGCCGATACGCAAAGGTTGTTGATACTCTGCCAGCCGAACGGCCAGCCCGTCCTGAAATCCCTGCCGGTAGATTTTATAGATTTCTTCTGTGCCTAAACTCATTCTGTGGGCCTCCGTATTCGATGGTCTTCAACGCAATGACTCTCAGCGAGGTCACACAAATCAGTCATTGGTTGAGGCGTTCCTCAGAGTTGAAGAGCGTTGATGTTTTGCGTTGAACTGAATTGAACAGCGTTGTTTGAGTCAACGTCATTCAACGGGTTTCAACGGGTCAGCGTAGGGTCGATTGGCAGGCGATTGCGAGAAGCTAATATTGATTAGGGGTCTCGCGTCACATCTGTAACCCAGACGTATAGGATGGGCGGCTACGGAGTTTTCTCGATGCGGACAACGTTGACAGCAGTTGCGGGAAATTGAGAAGTC
>Ga0224557_1002069_pt1 | contig 17879 bp, 17 predicted proteins | sample 714S31014metaG_FD_180677 | JGI IMG/M metagenome (GOLD analysis project Ga0224557, IMG submission 180677) | Peat soil microbial communities from Stordalen Mire, Sweden - 717 S3 10-14 | ecosystem: Environmental > Terrestrial > Soil > Wetlands > Peat | place: Sweden: Norrbotten County, Stordalen...
ATGGGGCTGGTTTCGTTGCTGGAAACCCGGCAACGCTTCTTGTCTGCTTCATGAACCGCCGGATGCCGAACGGCACGTCCGGTGGTGTGGGAGGACGGCGGGAGTGATCCCGCCTCCTACCCGATCATGCAAGCTGCGTTATTGCGCCGGCGGCAAGGCCTGCTGACTCGGCGCCGCGGGCGGCGTCATGGTGGGCTCGTTGCCGGGCTTGGCGGGCTCAACCCCGGGAATCACCGGCTCTGCCGTCACCGTTCCCGCCGCGGCCTCGGGCAGATTGATGCCGTAGTGCTGCAGAGTTGAGGCCAGCATCTGATAGAGATCCGCGCGGTGCTTGGCATAGGAAGCGTGAGCAACAATCAGGTTATCTTCTGCCGTGGCCAGGCTGCGCTGCTGTTGCAGGACGTTGGCGGTCGTCGACGCGCCCAGGTGCAGCTTCTTCTCTTCGGCGTCGAGGCTCTGCTGCGCATAGTCGCGCGCAGCCTCGGCCGACCGCACCTGCGCGCGGTCGTTGGTGAGCGCATACATCGAATTCACCACCTGCATGCGAATCTGTGTGTATCTTTGCTCCAGTTGCAACTCGGCCTGCCGGTATTCCATCAAGGAGCGCTCCTGCACCGACTGTGCCTCGCGGTTGCGAATCGGGATGGTCAGGTTGAAGCCCACACCCTTGTCGGGCGAAGATCCGTTGACCAGGTTGCTGAGCGCGCCGGAATAGCCGCCGAGTCCCGTTGTTGCGGCGCACGAGCCGAACGCCCCAAAACTGCAACTTGTGTTGGGCTGGCCACTGATCCCCTGCGCCGAATAGAAGCCGTAAACATCCAACGTCGGCAATAGTGCATTGCGCGCGCCCTTGAGCGTGATCTCATCGTTGCGCAGCGTTAGAACCGCCTGCTCCAGCTCGGGCCTGCGCTGGAATGCCTCCTGCACCAGCGCCTCCACGGGCTGGCTCTCTTCCGAGATCGGTTCCAGGCTCACGCGGTCGGTGGGAATCACCGGCGCTGCGGAAAGCGCGGCGTCGTTCAGGTTGCGCGTGATGGCCTGCTTGATGATCTGCTGCTGGTAGTTGAGCGCGCTCTGGGCGTTGATGAGCTGCTGTTGGTCGGCGGCGACGCTCATTTCGGCATTCACCACGTCCAGCGGCGCCATAGAGCCCACTTCATACTGCTTGCGATTGTCGACCAGCAACTGGTTGCTTTGCTCGAGGGCGCGCTGCTTGGCTTGCACATCTTCGTAAGCCTGCACCAGCCCCCAGTAGATCGTCTCCACCTGGTTGACGGTGTAAAGGATCTGCTGGCGGAAGGATGAGTCGGTAATGCGCCGGTCGTTCTCAGCCTGATAGATGAGTCGCTTGTTTACCCAGATGCCGGCTCCCTGCAACAGGTGTTGCGTAACGGTAGCTTTGAAGCTCGAAAGCAGTTGCGGACTGTAGCTGTCAAAGCAGCCCACGCAGGTTGTCCGGCTGTTGTTCCAGGTCAGCGCGAACGAAGATCCGGTGACGAATCCCTGGTTAAATGCAAAGTTGTATTGGTCGGTGTTGGTGAACGAACGCGGCTGAAATTCGCTGAATTGAGGCGATTTTTGCCGCTCCAACTGGATCGTACCGGTTACCGCGGGATCGAGAGCCTCGGGGGCAGGCCCCGCGCCCGATGTGGTCAACGTGAGGCCGGCGCTTCCCGATCCCGCACCTCCGGAGCCCACCGTCGTCCCGCCCGGCCCCCCGCCCGTCGAAAGAGTCGAAGTCGATCCGCCGAGGGTGTTGGTCACGAGGCCCGACGGCGCGCCCAGGAGATTTGGTGCGCCGGACCGCGCCCGCAGGATGTCCGTGTCCGCAATGTCCAGGTTGTAGCGGGCAATGGCGATGTCGTAGTTGTTCTCGATGGCCAGGGCAATGGCATCGGAGAGGCTCAAATAAATCTTGCCGTCCTTGACCAGATCGGCCAGGCGCACGGAGTTCCCGAAGTTCGCCTTGGAGATAGTGGTGGGCCGATACATATTGATCGGATCTCCCAGCCACGACCCGTAGGGCTTTGAGTAATCGCGGCTGGAGGTGCGCAGCGGCGACACTTGGGTTGGAACCGGCACGGGCGCCACGGGAAGATCGGAGGCGGCCTTATCGGGCCGTGCCGGGGCTGTGCCCGCTTGCTGCGCGAAGCCGGAGGGCGTCGTCGCCGCCAGCGTCAGCAGAATGGCGGCAGCCGCGCGCAAACGCCCGGCGGCGGGTCCCTGCGCTCCCCTGGTCCGGGTTGTTCCCCTGCAATCACTGCATTCGGTTGCCCGCTCCCTGTCCAATACACCAGTCCTCAAAAAATGCATGTTTTTCTCCCTAAGAATTGCGGCACGCGATCCACCCGCAATGTGGGCTCCCCGGTTGCGCTTTAAGACGGCCAGGAAACCTGTCCGGAAGCGGGCTTCGGGTTTCTCTTGACGATTATCGCTGTTCTGTGGAACTGCACGTTACTTCCAAGATTACGAGATCGACGCCCCGATCGTTCCCGGTGTCAGCAGAAATCGCACTCAAAGCTCCGGTTGAGGGATCCTCAAATCGCACTCCGGCGAGCGGAATCGCTGCAAAAGTGATTCTCTGTGGCCAAATTAACTAACTGGTTAGTAAAATACCCCAAATCGTCCCGCGTGGCAACCCCTGCCGCTCAAACTCCCTTGAAATCTCGATCTTGGGCAGGGAGACTCGTCGTCGCGGCTGGTTGTTCGGCATCGGATACTCTAGATGCAGCAACTTCTGTGATAGACGGCGGCCAACCCGATGCGGCGCTCCAGACCTGGAGGCTGACCCTGGCCTACGACGGGACCGACTTCCAGGGCTGGCAGGTGCAGCCCGGTCTGCCCACCATCCAGGGCGAGTTGCAGGCGGCTTTGGGCCGGATTACCGGCGAATCGCCCCTCCCTCAAGGCTCCGGCCGCACCGACGCCGGAGTCCACGCCCTGGCCCAGGTGGCGAGTTTCGCCCTCCGCGCTCCCATCCCGCCGGAAAACCTGCTTCGCGCGCTCAATCGGACCCTCCCCGCGTCGATTCGCATCTCCGAAACCAGTACGGTGCGAAGCACCTTTCATGCGCGGCACTCGGCGGTTGCCAAGACCTACGAGTACCGCATCTTCCGCGAAGGCATTTGCCCGCCGTTTCTTGCCCGCTACGTCTACGCCTGCCCATGGCAGTTGGATTTCGACAAGCTCCAGGCTTGTGCGCGGCTCTTCGAGGGCGAATACGACTTCCGGAGCTTTGCCGCCAGCGATCCCGACCTCGGCGAGCGCGAAGCAGGCGCCCAAAGCGAAGAGACTGCGGCAGACGCGGCGCTCCGCATTGCCCCCCTGTCGACGGTGCGCACCATCTACTCTTCGGCGTGGGAACTCGAACCGGGCGACGCCGGCGCGCTTCTCGTGTATCGCGTGCGCGGCAATGGCTTCCTGCACCACATGGTGCGCAACCTGGTAGGAACCATGCTGGATGTAGGCCGCGGACAACTGGCGCTCGAAGAGATCCCGCGAATTCTTGCGGCGCGCAATCGCTCCGCGGCAGGGCCCACAGCGCCGGCTCGTGGCTTGTTTTTGCACTCGGTGGAGTATGACAAGACCGCATTTTCGCCAAATAAAGATTGAATTCAGACTGAATTCGGTCTATATTTAGTTTGTATTGCAGGATCGCGGAGGCCCAGGTGCGTTATTCCACACAGATCAAACCCATCAGCTACGTGAAGGCTCACGCCGCCGAGCTTCTCGACCGGATCGCCGAGGAGCGCGAGCCGATCATCATCACGCAAAACGGCGAAGCGCGCGCGGTGCTGATGGACCTAGCAAGCTATGAGCAGACGCAGGAGACCTTGGCCCTGTTGAAGGTACTGGCGATTGCCGACAAGGAGATCGAGGCCGGCGAGACGATCTCCGCGGATGAGATCATGGCCGAATATGGCATGAAGGCCAGGCAAGCGCGATGACCTTCGCCGTCAAGTTCACGCCCGGCGCACGGCGGGATCTCAGAAGCATCCATGACTATATCGCCGGGAACGATTCGCGGGAGAAGGCGGATTACGTAGCGAGGAGAATCGTCGAAGAGGCATTGTCGCTTGCGGCAGCGCCTGCCCGAGGTGCATATCCCCCGGAATTGCTGGCGCTGGGAAGGCGCGATTATCGCCAGGTTTTCTTTAAGCCGCACCGCATTCTCTACAAAACCCGCGGAGAGACAATCCTGATTGCGGTCATCGCCGACGGCCGGCGCGACATGCAATCGCTGCTGGCGCGCCGTTTGATCTCCTGATGCACCTGCCGAGCCAGCGCGCATCGACCCGCAGCCCTGCTACTCTGAATCCATCGCCATGCCGATTCTTTCCCCAACCTCGGCATTTTCCCGCGTGACCACACTGGCCACGCAACGGCCCGTTCATGCGGCGTTTTCCTGGCTGCACGCGAATCCCAAAACCATGATGGATTGGCAGATCGATCTGGCGGGCATTCCCGCGCCGCTGAACGGTGAGCAAGAGCGGGCGCGCTGGCTTCAGGCGCGTTTCCTCGAGGCCGGCGCGAGTGCGGTCGAAAGCGACGCGGCGGGCAATGTGCTTGCGGTTTTGCCCGCAACGAATTTGCCCGCGGAGAGCACCGGCCCCGTGGTCCTGCTTTCGGCGCATCTCGATACCGTCTTTCCCGCCGGCACGCCGCTCCATCCTGTGATCGCAAACGACCGTCTGCAAGCTCCGGGCGCATGCGACAACGCGGCGGGCGTGGTGGGAATGCTGGCCATGGTTCATGCCCTCGTCCACGCCAAGGTGGAGTTGCCGGCGCCGCTTGTAGTGCTGGGCAATGTGGGCGAAGAGGGCGAAGGCGATTTGCGCGGCGTGCGTCATTTTTACCAGCACAGCCCGCTCGCAGGGCGCGTGGCCGCGCACATTGTGCTCGATGGCGCGGGCGCGGAATCGGCCGTGACGCAGGCGCTGGGCAGCCGGCGCTATCGTGTGACGGTTACCGGTCCGGGCGGCCACAGCTTTACCGACGCAGGGACACCGAACCCGATCGCCGCGCTGGCCAAGGCGCTGGCCCAGGTGGCCGAGACGCCCCTTCCCGAGGAGCCGCGCACCACGCTCAACCTGGGGACAGTGCGCGGCGGCATCAGCGTGAATTCGATTCCCGAGAGCGCCGAGGCCACGGTGGATTTCCGCTCGACGGCCCCGAGTGAATTGCTGCGTCTCGAAGTTGCGCTCGATCGCGCTGTCGAAGATTCCGTGGAGCAGTGGAATGCGCGGTCAAGGGAGGCGCGGGCCGGCTCGCGCGGGCGGCTTGCCTTTGAGATCGCGAAGATAGGCGACCGGCCCGCGGCGAATTTGGCGGGCGATTCGCCTCTTCTGGCCGGGTTGCGCGCCGTGGACCGGCACCTGGGCCTGCGCACCGATCTCCGCCTGGGATCGACCGACGCCAATATTCCGCTGGCGCTGGGCGTGCCGGCGCTGTCGATGGGCGCGGGCGGCGAAGGCGGCCAGGCGCACACGCTCCAGGAATGGTACGCGCCGAAGGACCGCGAACTGGGGCTCAAACGGGTCCTGCTGCTGACGCTGGCCATGCTGGAGTGGGCCGCGGAGCAGTAGTTCTCCCGCAGGGGGCCGTCATGAGACTCTTTTGCTGCGCGGAACGTCTAATTGTTGAAACGCAGATGGGTTTCTTCCGGCTACCGTGAAGACGGAAAGCGGCGTCCATGCGCGCGGCCGGGACCATCGGTTGACTATACTGAAAGGACGGCGTCATCGTAATCAGGGCCGATTGGCCGGACGCCTCAAGAGGTTAAGGAAACTATGAACTTGTTCTTCGAACGGCTTCGCTCGCGCCGTCTTGCATCGGCGTTTGTGCTGCTTGGCACGCTTTCGGCTGTCATTGTGGCCGGATCGTTTGCCGCCCACGGAGTGCGCGGCCAGGAAAAGCAGAGCGACTCGAGCGACGCCACTCCCCTCAAGGTTGTCGATTCGACCGTTCCGCCGAACGATTTCGTCAGAATCGCCAGGATGGTGGGACCGGCGGTGGTCAACATCAACACGCAGACGCTGCCCAAGGAGACGGACAACCGCAAGCAGCACAACTTCCACTTCCGCGGCCAGCCCAACCAGCAGAATCCCGACGACAACCAGGACAACGAGCAGCAAGGAGGCCCGGACAACTTCCAGGACTTCTTCAACCGTTTCTTCGGCGGGCAGAATCCCGGCGGACAGGATGATGGCGAAAACGGCCAGGTGCAGGAGTCGCTCGGCTCCGGCTTTATCGTCGATCCCAATGGCTACATCATCACCAACAATCACGTGATCGATAAAGCCGACAAGATTTATGTGAAACTCGCGACGGATCCCGATAACGAGGACCTGGGCCGGCCTGCACGCGTGATCGGTATAGACAAGGCCACGGACCTGGCGGTGATCAAAATCGACACCAGCACGCCGCTGCCCACGGTGAAGATGGGCAACTCCGGCGACGATTACACCCATGTGGGCGACTGGGTGGAGGCCATCGGCAGCCCGTTTGCCTTGAAGCAGACGGTGACGGCAGGCATCATCTCCTCCAAGAACCGCACCATCGAACAGGGCGCGGCGGGACAGTTCCAGCATTTCATCCAGACCGATGCGGCCATCAACCCCGGCAACTCCGGCGGGCCGCTCTTGAACATGAACGGCGAAGTGATCGGCGTCAACACCGCCATCTATACGCAGTCGGCCGGCTACGAGGGAATCGGTTTTGCCATGCCGTCGAACACCGTGGTTGCCGTGTACAACGACCTCATCGGCCCCAGCCACAAGGTGACGCGCGGCTCCATCGGCATCCAGTTTAAGGAAGGGCTCTCGGGCGCCGTGAATCGCGTCTACGGCTTCAAGAATGGCGTTCTGGTGCAGGAGGTTCAGCCGGGAGGTCCCGCGGAAAAGGCGGGCCTCCAGGCCGGCGACATCATCACCACCGTCGATGGACACTCCATCAAGGACGGCGATGAACTGGTGAACGACATCGCCAGCCGCAGGCCGGGATCGACCATCCGGCTCGGATACGTTCGCGACGGCAAGCCGATGGACACCACGGCAACCATCGGCGATCGCGACAAGGTCTTTGCCGATCTGAACAACCCGCAGCCACAAGGCAAACAGGAGGGCGAAGGCGGCGCCGGCGAAGCCAAGCTGGGCGTCGTGGTGCACGAGATCACGCAAGCGATGGCCGCGAAGATTCACGCTTCCGGCGTGCTCATCGATTCCGTGCGCACGGGATCCTTTGCCGACCTGCAGGGACTGGAGCCGGGACTGGTGATCACGCACGTCAACCGCCAACCCACCCCCAACAAGGAGCAATTCGATGCCGTGGTGAGCAAGCTCAAAACCGGCGACGATGTGGTGTTCGAGGTGATCGACCCACGCCGTCCCGAGCAGGGCATCAATTACATTGGCGGAACCTTATAATTCCACAGTCAACGGCGCCGGCGGCGATTCCGCATGCCGGCGCTGTTTCCCAAATTGGCTCCTTGCAACGTTTGTTCGATTGACCACCTTGCCGTATTGCGGTACCTTGGCTACACTTTACGCAAGAGTCCGAAGAAATTGGGCGAACCGTCAGGCGGAAAAGCCATGTTTTTTTTACGTCCCACTGCGGCGATTTTGATTTCCACAGTCCTCGTTGCACCGCCCGCATTCGCAACCAACGTGCACCGCTCGCCCACGAGCGGCCAGGCCCACGCCCACAAGCTCACTCAATCCAAACACAGAACGCGCCGCGCGCGCGGCCAGCAGGCCATCCAGCCGGAACGTGTAACCCAGATTCAGCGGGCGCTGATCCGCGAGCATTACCTGACCGGCGAAACCAACGGCAAGTGGGACGCGACCACCATTGCCGCCATGCAGAAGTATCAGGCCGATCACGGATGGCAAACCAAGCTCATGCCCGATTCGCGCGCCCTGATGAAACTCGGGCTCGGTCCCGACTACTCCACTGCCATCAACGCCAAGGACTCAAGCTTCGCACCTCCGACGCCCGCGGACAGCACGCCCTCATCGCAAACCTCAGGTTTTGTGGCCGGGTCCGGCGTGAATCAGTAGAGCCCGAATCTGATTAGAGTCACGGCCGCAAAATCAGCACGGCCATTCCCGCGTCGTCAAGAAACTGCCCAATCCGGATCGCCTGGCGGCGTATCAGCTCCTCGCATACGGCTGTCGGGTAATCGCAGCCGCGCAGCCAGATCACTTTTGGAGGAGGTCCAACCGTAGTAGCCAATTCATAGAAGTCCGCGTCTGCGGTCACAATCGCAAGTCCCCGCGCTTTTGCGAACTCCCAAACAGCGGAATCCGGAGCCCGCAGCAGACCTTCCATCGCCACATGAGTTGAATCGGGGAAAAGATCCGCGATGCGCGCAACGAGCCGTCGCGAGAGGTTCTCGTCGAAGATGAGTTTCACAACGCCACACGCCGTCCAACGCGCGAAGCATAGTCGAAAACGGCGCGAAAGTCAGCCGCGTCCAGTTCCGGGTAGTCGGCAAGAATCTGCTCTTCGCTCATTCCCGCCGCCAGCCAGTCCAGCACATCCCAAACCGTAATCCGCAATCCCCGGATGCACGGCTGGCCCGATCGCTTTCCCGGCTCGATTGTGATGCGCTCATCCACGGCAGCCTCACCTCAAATCATACCGCTATTGGCAAATCCGGCCCAAACGCCAGGGGTTTTCTCAAGGCTTGGCCTCCGGCAATCCCTTCAGCAGGAACTCATACCGCGCCCGCGTTGTATCCGGCGCTGCGTGTGCCTCACGATCCAGATCAAACACCGCGCCGGCCTTGTCGTAGCGCGGCCAATCCGGCAAGCCGGCCCCGTTGGGATTGCCAGTCTTCGCAAAGTTCGTCCAGTAGCTCATCATCTCTTCGCTCAGCTTGCGATCCTCCGGCCGCCATACCGCGCCGGGACGCGTGTCCAGCGTCCCAAAGACATATTCGATGTCGTCGGAATGAAAGGCGAACCAGCCGAAATGGAACTTGCTGGGCGGTGCGGCCAGTTCAAAATGGTAGCGATAGACCGGCGCCTCGCCGGTCTTCACCTGGGCCTCAATCCACTTCCATGTGTCGAAGGCAATGAATGTATCGCCGGCAAAGTCAATGGCAGAGTGCGCCGCCTGCTCATCGTTCATTCCCGGATAGAGTTCAAGAAACTCCGCGGCACGATCGCCGAAACGCTCTTCGGCTTCCGACTTCCATTGCGCTACGGTGATGCCCAGCGCTGCGGCTGAGGTGTCCTCATCGCGGTTCCAGCCCGCCAGGAGCGGAATGTGCGCCTGTTTTCCTTCCGCATAGGTATCGGCGACTGGTTCCGTCAATACTTTTCCATCGATGACCGGCTTAAACTCCGGTGCGTCGTCTTTTCTGGAAGCTTTCAGGATGGTTTCGGGCTGCATGGCGCGCAGTTCAGCGAGCGTCTTCGCCCCCAGGGACTGAACCCAATCGGTATCCACCGGCGCCACCTGGGCCACTGTCCTGCCGCCAAATTCGTCGCTCAGCGCCGAGCCGCTCTCGCCAATCGCCTTGTTGAAAAGTCCCTGCGCCAAGGGCGACGCCATCAGCGTACTGACCGCGATCGATCCCGCGCTCTCGCCAAAGATCGTCACATTCTCAGGGTCGCCTCCGAACCCGGCGATGTTTCCCTGCACCCAGTGGAGCGCCGCAATCATGTCCATCAACCCGTAGTTCCCCGCCGCGCCGCCGCCCTCCTTCATCAATTCCTCGGTATCCAGAAAGCCAAACACGCCCAGCCGGTAATTGATCGTGACCAGCACGACGCCCTTCATGGGCAGGAAATCCCCGTTGTGCCGCGGCTCGGATGCAGAACCGGAGAAATACCCGCCGCCATGAATCCAGAACATGACCGGCAGCTTGCTCTTGTCCTTCGCGCCTGCGGATGTAAAGACGTTCAGGTAGAGACAATCCTCGCTCATGCCCGCATCCTGAAAGCTCATATCGCGGAATGGAACCTGCATGCAGCGTGCTCCGTAGCTGGTGGCATCGCGCACGCCCTTCCATTTCGCCGCGGGTTGCGGCGGCCTCCAGCGCAAATCGCCTGCCGGAGGCGCGGCGTAGGGCAAACCAAGAAAGGCGCGCACCTTGCCGCCGCTGATCGGCTTGCCGTGCACTTTGCCCTGCGCGGTCTTCACCGTCAGCGGATCGGCCTGGGCAAAATGCGCCAGCCCCAGAGCGTACCCCAAAACGGCAACTGCCCGCACGCAACGACTTGTCATCCTGATATCTCCCGCTTGACACCTTAACAGGAAGGGCCTGGAGCCGGGCAGATAGGAATTCCGGCAGACGACCTGCCGGAATCGCGCGCCCTTTTGTATTTGCGGGTTCCTCGCGCGCGCTCCCCCGAATTATTTCTTCTCACGGTGAAAACGGCGCGTATAATTGCGCCGTGCCTGGGAACCACATTGCAGATCCCGGGTAAGTTCGTTTCATCGGAGGAAGCATTCATGGTAACCAAAAGGTCTCAAGGGAAGAAGCCGGTGAAGAAGGCCGGCAAGGCCGGAATCGCAAAGGCGCCCTCGGAAGCGCACCGTAAGAAGGTTGCCGGCGCCATTCGGACCGGCTCCGGACATGCCGAGGATTGGTGCTCGGCGTGTGATTGCGGCTGCTACTGTTCCACGTGTGACTGTGGCTGCTCGGCCCGGGAGTGGGAAGAGCGCATCACGGAGATGGAGCAGCAGTTGGGCCGGATGGAGTCGCTGATGAAGACTCGCTTCGGCGATATTTCCAAGATCCTCGAACGCATCTCGACCCAGGTGGAGAAATAGCTTTTCAACAGTGACTGACGCGGCGCCCTGCGGGCGCCGAACGCTGGTTTGTGCCCAACAGCAGTCTTATCGCCAGCAATAAAAAGCGGAGAGCTCACCATGCCGGTCCTGCAATCAACCCCTGCCCTTCCGCTTCGCTCCAAGAGCGCGAAGAAAGGCCCTGCCCCGCCGACTGTTCTCACCAGGTCCCGCTTCGCGCATCTCTTCCGCAAGAACGGCAGGGCTTGCGTCTTGCACTCCATGACCAGGCAGATGCTCTTCGGCGAGGAGGTGTTGGCGGCATTGTTTGAGGCTTTCGCGACGCCCCTATCGGTTGCCAGCGCCGTTGCGTCCTTCTCCGGCCAGGGCATCTCCGCAAAGATGTTGGAAGAGGCAATTGACGCGCTTAAGGAAAAGGGCCTGCTGATAGGCTCGGCGGACGAGGACGTTCTCGTCTGCAAGAGCTTCTTCCACGGCGGACTGTTGCAGAATCAGATTCATCACATGTATCTGCTGACGACCTCCGAGTGCAACCTGCGATGCCGCTACTGCTTCGTCGAAGATAACCGGCATGTGCAGCCCTGCCACATGAGCGAAACCACCGCGGCGGAGGCAATCCAGGCCTTCGCGCGACTGGCCCGCGGTTACGACGAATACTCGAGTGTGGTGATCTATGGCGGGGAGCCGCTCCTGAATGCGCGCACCACGCTATTCGCCATCCGCCGGCTTCGCCAGTTGGAACGCGAAGGAGAATTCCCGCACGGGTTGACCATTACACTGCTCACCAACGGCACCCTCATTGACGAGAAGATTGTGGAGGAACTGAAAGAGGCCAGGCCTCTGGTTGCCGTCTCCATCGACGGGCCGCGGCATCTGCACGACGCCTCCCGAAAGGACGGGCGCGGGCAGGGCTCTTTTGACGGCGCCCTCCGCGGTTTCCGTCTTTTGCAGCAAGCCGGGCTGGACCCCTCGGTCTCCTGCACCATCAACGAATTCACCCTCCACCACATGGATGAAGTCGTCGATTTCATCGTCAAGGATTTAGGCGCGCATGCTCTGGGCTTCAACGTGCTTATGCCCCGCGTTTGCGCGGCCTCGCAAACCCCGGAATTCGATCATGAATTCGCCGCGCATGAATTGATACGGGCCTTCGAGAAACTGCGCCGCGCGGGAATCTACGAAGACCGCGTGATGCGCCGCGTCAAGCCTTTCGTCAATGGCCACTTCCACTTCAAGGACTGCATGGGCGTGGGCGGCCAGATCGTCGTCAGCCCTTCCGGGCGGATCGGGCCCTGCCAGGCCATGCTGGGGCTGGACGACGAGAAGTACTTCCCCATTCTTGGACAGCAGTTGAGCAATGCCGGCCAGGCGTTGCGCTCTGAGATGGTGTACGCCGACCCGCTCTTCGACGAGTGGCGCCACCGCTATCCCTTGAATATGAGCGATTGCGTGGATTGCTTCGCCATCTCCATCTGCGGGGGCGGCTGCCCCTACGCGGCAATTCTCACCCGGGGAAGCATCTGGCAGATCGACGAGCGGATATGCTTTCAGGCCAAGAACATCCTAGAGTGGATGATTTGGGATACCTGCGCCAACATGGACGAGTCCAGCGATGAGGCCTCCTCAATCGAGAAAGCAAAAGGCGATTGAGTTTTTCGGCCTGGCCGTATCGCGAGGCCCAAATGAGGCGCTGCGGAGAAGAAATGTGCCATTCAGACTTAAGCTATGTGCTTGGCAACCAAGATATCCGCCGCCTTTCCGCGGGGATTCGCTCGAGCGAACTCCTGCCCGGACCACTCTATCTCGAAATCCATGTCACCGATCGCTGCAATTCGCGCTGCTATTTCTGCAACCAGGACTGGGTAAAGGCCCAGGCCAGGGAATTCAGCCTCGACACATTTCGGCAGGTCGTCGGGCGGCTGACTGACAACGGCCTTCGCGCCGTCCGCTTTTCCGGCGGCGGCGATCCGACGGTGCATCCCGATATCTTGAGGATGCTCCAGATCATCCATCGATCGGGCCTGGTTCTGGCCCGCTTCGATACCAACGGAATCCGCCTCACCCCGGAGTTATCCAAACGCCTGCTTGCCTGCGGGCTTGAAGTCCTGCACATCTCCCTGCAGGCTCCCACGCCCGAAAGCTGGGCCAAGGTCACCCAGAGAAGACCTGCGGATTTCCATACCGTCATCGAAAACATCCGCGCCTTCAAGCAGCTCGACAAAACGCAAAGAACCAGCGTTTACGCAACTTTCGCTCTCGATGAGCCGACCTTTGACAAGCTCGAGCAGATGATTCTTCTCTGCCAGGATCTGGATATCGATTACACCATCCACGAACTGAATTGCTATACCTACTCGGATCGCTTTCTTTTGGAATGCCTGCCGAAATTGAAGAATCAGTTGGAGCGCCTGCTGGCAACGGAATCGCCCGAAAGAGGCCGCCTTGCCGAGATGAGGAACGCCTTTTTTCGCCGCCCGCGCGGCGGCGCAGGCAAATTGAGAAGACCTGCGGACCAGGCGCGCAAGGGAAAAGACAATCCGGGCTCTGAAACCTGGGCCAACGTCGCCGAGCAACCCTGCCTCGCTCCCTGGACTTCAGTCCTCATCCGGCCCAGCGGAAACGTCTATCTCTGCTGCGCCCTGGCCGCGCCAATACATATTCTAGGGAATATCTTCGAGCAGGACATTTTGGAGATATGGAAAGGCCCTGCGCTTGAAAGAGTAAGACAGGAGGCCAAGGCCCTGTTTTTTCCTGGCCTCTCTTTGCGCGCCGGAGATGACGCCGGGGGCCGCTATCGGTATCTTGTTCCGCGCTGCGGCAGCGACTGCCCGGTCAAGGTAGGAATGCTCGGCGGTCCTCGATCGATGGCCGCGCAGATGACCAGGGCGCGGGCGGAAACCTAGCCGGCCGCGCCCTCACACCACCTCGGGCGCAAGCAGATCGGCCATGGTTTCGCGGCGGCGGATGAGCCGCACCTTCTTGCCTTCAATCAGCACTTCCGCCGGTCGGGGCCGCGTGTTGTAGTTGGAGCTTTGCGTCATGCCGTACGCGCCGGCATCGAGCAGGGCGACCAGATCGCCGGGCAAGACGGGCGCGAGCTTGCGGTCGCGCGCAAAAAAATCGCCTGTCTCGCAAATCGGCCCCACCACATCGACAACGCGCGCCTTTCCTGCCCTCGGCCGCACCGGCACAATCTCGTGCCAGGCCTGGTAGAGCGCGGGGCGAATCAGGTCGTTCATCGCCGCGTCGGTGATGACGAAGGTCTTTTTGCCGTTGCGCTTCACGTAAAGCACGCGCGCCACCAACGCCCCGGCCTGAGCGACAAGAAAGCGTCCCGGCTCGATGAGCAGGCGGCCTTCGAAATCGCCCAGCGCGTCTTCGATGGCCGCGGCGTACTCCTCGACCTTGGCTGCTGCGTCAAAGGCGCCGGCGTGATAATCGACGCCGAGCCCGCCGCCGGCATTGACGGTCTGGAGTTCGATGCCTTCGCGCCGCAACTGCCTTACCAGCTTGCTGACGCGCTCGATGGCCGCGCCAAACGGCTCCGCGGAGCGAATCTGCGAGCCGATGTGCACACTCACGCCGTGCGGCTCGAGCCAGCGTTCCTTGGCCGCGCTCTTGTAAATGCCCAATGCGCGGCGGATGTCGATGCCGAACTTGTGTTCGCGCAACCCCGTCGAAATGTAAGGGTGCGTCTCGGCAAAAACGTCGGGATTCACGCGCAGCGCAAAGCGGGCGCGAATCGTGTGTTTGCGCGCGCGCGCCGCGAGCAGCTTGAGCTCTGCCTCGCTTTCCACATTGAACGCGAGAATTCCCGCCTTCAGCGCTAGATCGATCTCCGCGGCCGTCTTGCCCACGCCGGAAAAGACCACGCGGCCCACGGCCTCGGGCGCCGCGGCCAGCACCCGCTCCAGTTCGCCGCCCGATACGATGTCGAAGCCGGCGCCGTTCTCGGCGAGCAGCTTGAGAATCGCCAGCGCGGAGTTGGCCTTGACCGAGTAGCACACCAGATGCTCGCGGCCTGCCAGCGCCTGCTCAAACAGCCTCAGCCGCTCGACGATCTGGTCGGCCGAGTAAACGTAGAGCGGTGTATCGAAGCGGCGCGCCATCGACTCCAGCGAGACGCCCCCGCAATGCAGGGCTGCGCCGGGTTGAGGGTAAAAAAACGGGCGCGAGGATGTTTCTTGTTTAATCACAAATCTCGTCCAAAGCCAGAAAAATACTGTATTGAGCGTACAGTATGGAGCGCATCGAAACGAAGAAGGACCGCGCGCGCTCGCTCATTCAACAAGCAGTCGGTGCCGGCAACTGACCACTGTTCACTGCCCACTGTCTTTCGGCCAGGGATCGATGAGGAGCGAGGAGAGGCCGAGATCGTTGCCGTAGCGCTCGACTTCGACGTCATTCATGAGCACGAACTGGGGCAGGCCGCGGAAGGCGGGGACGGCGTCGGAGCCCATGATCTGCGGCGCGATGAAGAGATGGAGGCGGTCGACGAGGCCGGCGGCGAGGAAAGCGGTGTTCAGGCGCGTGCCGGTTTCGGTCAGCAGCGTGAGAACGCCTTCTTCGCCGAGTTTCAGCAGGACCTTGTCGAGCGGGACGCGGCCGGCATCTGCATCGAGCACTTCCACGCGGACGCCGCGATTGCGCAGCTCGGCGGCGCGGGCTTCGTCGCGCGAGACGGTGAAGACGACGACGTCGTTCTCGGCGGTCGAGACGAGTTTCGCGTCGAGGGGCATGCGCAGGGCGGAGTCGAGCACGATGCGCAAGAGCGGCCGGCGTCGGCGCAGGCCGCTGCGGTCGGTCATCCAGGGGTCGTCGGCGAGGACCGTGTCGACGCCGACCATGGTGGCGTCGGCGGCCCAGCGCAGGGGCTGCACGGCGGCGCGTGCGGCGTCACTAGTAATCCAATAAGGGGCGTGGGGTGTTTGCTGCGCGGGCGGCGGCGCAATGCGCGCGTCGAGGGTCATGGCAACTTTCATCAGTACCAAGGGGCGGTGGTGCTGGATCCAGCGCGCGAAGCCCTCGTTGAGGCGGCGGGCTTCGGTTTGGCACGCGCCGACGGCGGTTTCGATGCCCGCGGCGCGCAGTGCAGTTAAACCATTACCGGCGACGGCGGGGTTGGGGTCGATGGTGGCGGCGACCACGCGGGCGAGGCCGGCCGTAATCAGCGCGTCGACACAGGGCGGCGTGCGGCCGGTCGTCGAGCAGGGCTCGAGGGTGACGTAGGCCGTGCCGCCGCGCACGCGGTCGGCTGCGTGCTGCTGCGCCTCTTTGAGGGCGACGATCTCCGCGTGGTCGAGCAGGTCGTACTCATGCCAGCCCTCGCCGACAACCTGGCCGGCGCGGTCGAGAATGACGCAGCCCACGGCGGGATTGGGCGAGGTGACACCGATACCGCGCCGCGCCAGTTCCAGGGCGCGCTGCATCCAGTAGAGGTCGAGGTCGGTGATGGGGTCGAACACGGTCATCGCTGCAACGGAAGGGAACAATCAAGTGTAAATCGGATGGTTGGGGGTGGGCGTAGGGGAATCATCAGATCGCGAGGCTGAGGTTCGTGGTATCCCAGGTCCCCAAGTGCGAGGGACCTGGGGCACCCATTTTCGTGCTGAGGGAGAGTCTCCAAGATGCGGGAAACCCGCCAAGGCTCTTCAGGAGGGCTCGCGCCCTGTTCCGGCAGCCGGTCGACAAATTCAGAACCAGCGGCGCGATCTATTCATCGCACGATTCCTCGTCGTCCAGTTCCGCGACCGCGGCTGCGCCACCTTTGGTCGGGGGACGGCGCAAAGGCGCCATGCGACAGGCGTAGGGGTCTTCAGGCTCGGTGGGTTCGATCCATGGCATGAAGAACCGTTTCATGCGGTTCAGAAGATCTCGCAGCGAGCGGTTTGAGCGCCTTCGGTTGCTCTTCATCGCTCCCCTCCAATTCCCGCGCGCATCGCGAAGAACAATTTGGAAACGATTCTACTCCAGCAGCGAATCGACAAACTCTTCCGGCGAGAACTCCAGCAGGTCGGTCATTTTTTCGCCGACGCCTACGTAGCGGACGGGCAGGTTCAGTTCGCGGGCGATGGCGACGGCGATGCCGCCCTTGGCGGTTCCATCCAACTTTGTTAGCACAATGCCGGTGGCGCCGGCCGATTGCGTGAACTGGCGGGCCTGTTGCAGGCCGTTCTGGCCGGTGGTCGCGTCCATGACGAGGAGCACCTCGTGGGGCGCGCCGGGGATAAGGCGAGCCGCAGTGCGGCGCATCTTGTCCAGCTCGTCCATGAGGCCGGACTTGGTGTGCAGGCGGCCGGCAGTGTCAACGTAGAGCTCGTCGATCTGGCGCGCCTTGGCGGCGGCAATGGCGTCGTAGAGCACGGCCGCGGGATCGCCGCCGTGACGGGTCTTGATCATCTCCACGCCGGAGCGCTCGGCCCAGATCTCTAGCTGCTCAATGGCCGCGGCGCGAAAGGTGTCGGCGGCGCAGAGCAGCACGGTGCGCCCTTGCGCGCGCGACCAGGCGGCCAGCTTGCCGCTGGAAGTGGTCTTGCCGGTGCCGTTGACGCCGACGAGGAAGGTGACCCTGGGCGACACCTGCGGTGCGGCAGCCGGTGCTTGCGGGGCACGGAGAATGGCGATCAGTTGCTCCTTCAGAAGATCGCGCAACTCGGCGCCGCCCTCGATGGCCCGATGGCGGGCGCGATCGCGGAGCGCGTCGAGGATGGCGGTGGTGGTTGGGAGGCCGAGGTCGCTCGTGATCAGCGCGGCTTCGAGCTCGTCGAGGGCGCTTTCGTCGACCGTTCGAGTGAGGGCGGCGAGGCCGGCGATCTTTTCGGAGAAGCTCTCGCGGGTGCGCGAGACCGCCTGGCGCATCCGGTCGAAGAGATTTTTTTCTGGTTTTGGACCGGAAGGTTGCTCGGGTTGGCTCTTGCCAAAAATACGGGAAAACATCATTTCCAGTTTACTTGGCAGAGCAGGGAAGCCGGCGAGCCGCTGGGTCAGCGCCCAGGGCAAACGCATCATGATTTTTCCTCGGCCAAGAGTTGCCAGAGGAAATCGTCGTCCCAGGCGGCTTGCAGGCGTTTGCCACGGATGCTGCCCTTGCTGGACTTGTCTTTTCGGATCAGGTTGAG
>Ga0224557_1002072_pt1 | contig 17852 bp, 14 predicted proteins | sample 714S31014metaG_FD_180677 | JGI IMG/M metagenome (GOLD analysis project Ga0224557, IMG submission 180677) | Peat soil microbial communities from Stordalen Mire, Sweden - 717 S3 10-14 | ecosystem: Environmental > Terrestrial > Soil > Wetlands > Peat | place: Sweden: Norrbotten County, Stordalen...
CTCTTGCAAACGCCTTCGACCCGAAGCGCGTGTCGTAGCCGATGCACAGGCCTTTGGCGGGATCTTCTTTCGCGTGAATATAGGCGGCGATGGCTTCAGCGGCAGTGCGCACGTTCGCAAACGTGAAGTCGTCTGCGATGACGCCGCGCCAGCCGTCGGTACCGAACTTCACTTGGGTATGAGGCATGTCTTTGTTCCCGTTCCTGCTTGAAACAAGTGTCAATCATACAAGATTTTAGCTGCACCCCATGCGCGCAGAACCGATCGCTTAGTTGCCTATCAGAAGCTACGGCGAGGGAAAGCTCATGCACTCCGCAAACTCGTTCTGGAACTCCGGGTCCGCGGCGAGGCCGATGTGCTCGATGGGGGGCAGTGCGGGTTGCTCAACGGAGAGCAGCAGCATTTTTGCTCCGCGCAACGCAGTATTTCCCGCGGCGTGGATTACATTGCGAGGCGCCTGAATCAACCCGATGCGGACAGCGCTTTCAATTTGCACATAGTTGCCGAAGGCGCCAGCCAGATGCACCTTGCTGAGGGCGGCAGCGTCGGCTCCCAGGCGCTTGAGAAGCAGTTTGAATCCCGATGCGATGGCGCCTTTGGCCAACTGCAACTCGCGAATATCCGCCTGGTAAAGAACCACGGGGCCTGCGACTGGAAACAGCTTTGTGCCATTGGCGATGCGCCCTGAAGAAAGGATGGCGCCGCTGTCGAGTCCCACGGCAACAGCATCAACCAGGCCGCTGCCGCAGATGCCCTGCGGCGCGACATCGCCGACGACGGTCGCTTTCATCTGACCGTCCTCCAGTGTGACGTGCGCAATGGCCCCGGTCGCGGCGCGCATGCCCATGCGTATGGATCCGGCCTCAAAGGCTGGGCCCGCCGCCGTCGACGCGCACACAATTCCGTAACGGTTGCCGATGGCTATCTCGCCGTTGGTGCCGAGGTCAACAAGCGCCACCAGGTTGTCGCTCCCGGCCATGCCCGTGGCAATGATGCCGGCCAGAATGTCAGCGCCGACAAAGCCACCGAGGCAATGCGCAAAGCGAATCCTGCAATCCGGCCGCAGATTCCAGCCCAACTGGTCCGGCTTGAAGCTCTGTTCGCCCAGATGCCGCGATGCAAACGGTGCGTGGGCAAGCGGCTCCACGTCGCAGCCGGAAAACAAGTGATGCATCACGGTGTTGCCCACCAGCACGATCTCGGCAATCTCCTGCTCTCGTCCGCGCGAGAGACGCGTCACCATGGCGCCGAGCGTCTCTCGGATCACCGCCGTAAGATCGTCGCCGTTGAGCGCTGCGCGAATACGGTTCATCACGTCGGCGCCGAAGCGGACCTGCGGGTTCAACTCCGTTTCCACCGCCAGCACCTGGCCCGTGGCGAGGTCGAGCGTTTGGGCGGCAATAGTTGTGGTGCCGAGGTCGATCGCGATGCCGAGGCCATGCTTACCCGCGGAGGCAAGCCCCACGTTATCAGTGAGCACCTCCATGCGCGTCTGGCTGCACTCGAGAACCAGCGGACTTTGTGCGCGGGCCTGGCAGGCGAGGCGCCATCCCTGGTTGAGCCGCTTCGGCAGAAAGACCACCCGGTCCGCTTCCGTCACGGGCAGGGAACCAGCAAGAACGCGAACCGAACAACCGCCGCAAACACCGGTACCTCCGCAGGGAAATTCAACACCCTGCGCGGAAAGCGCGGGGATGAGTGAAGCGCCACCCGGCAACTCAAGCTCAATGGCGAACGGCTCAAGGCGAATCCGAACCGGATGGGGGCTCATCGCCGGTTCGGGCTTATTCGGCATCAACGATCCCATCGGTCACCGTCGCACGGATGGTTGCTCCGGGCGCGACGACCAGAAAGTCTTCAGGGGGCCAGTCGCCGTTGACTAGCTGTTCGAGCAGCGCGAGCGATCCCGTTACTTCGTCGAAAAACCATCCTTCCTGAGCGGCTTCTGCTGAGGCCCTGGCGCGGCTGGCATGGTCAGACGCTATCCCGGTGGAGATATACGTCAGCCCCGAGTAGTGACTGCGAAAGGAGTTGAACTGGTCGAAGAGATAGATGCCGTTCTCCTCGCCGTATTTGGCGATAAGCTCCTCCCGGGTGCGACGCTCGCCAAGCGGGCTTTTCTGCGAAGCAAAGGCCGGCTCAAGCCTCATGCCGGCCGTCTGAAATTCAATCCAGCCGGGTGAGCGGTAATAGACACCGGGATGTTTTTCAAAGTATGCCTGGTAGGCGCCGCGGCTGCCCATCAACACGCCGATGCAGTCGTGTGCGCGGGGCAGGACGAGCTGCGTTTTCCCGGCGCGCAAGCCTTCGGTTCCCCGTCCGCAGAGCGCGTAGCCCAGAAGGATGGCGTCGTAGCCTGAGGCGTCGGCTGCATCAATCCGCTCCTGCAGGTGGCCGCGCATCTCAACGCCGAGGTCATGCAAACCCATCGGCACATTTTCAACGTCGACGGAGTGAGATGTCCGCGCCAGAACAGCCTCAAACTCGCGTGTGAAGACCTGGCAGATGATGGCTTTGAATCGCATGGTCAGAGGGTGTCTCCGATGCGCGGCGGGACGGATATCGGGGAGACAATCTGATACAGACTAAAGGCCATAGCTTGCTTTGTCGTAGAGGCTGCCATATTGCGATTCGAGCTCGAGCAACAGCGCTTCCTCGCCGGCTGGAAACGCGCTCAGCGCCTCGTCGATGCGCGTGAGCCACTGCTGTTCCTTGCGGGATAGGTGGAGTTTTTTGAGCGTGACGCCGTCCTTGAGCAATTCAACAGCTGCGCGGCCCGCGGCGATGACGCGATGATAGGGCGTGTCCGCTGCGACGATTGCGCCGGCAATGCGGATGGTCGCTTCCGGTGACAGGACGGCTGCCTGCGGGCTCAGCCACTCGTCGGAGGCGGTCATCCAATTGCGCAATTGCAACGCGCCGCCTTTTGTTCCGGCGGCGGTATTCATCAGACGGCAGTCGTAGGACAGAAGTTCGGTAAAGACTTCAGGAGCATTGCCGGAGAGCAGCCGCACATTCTGGACCGACTCGTTGCTCCACAAGTCGCACATGGCGGCGGCGATGTTGCCAAGCGGACTGAAATGCGCGCAACTGGCCGACTTGCCTTCCATTGAAATGGGGCAACCTGTAATGGCCTTGATGACCGGTCCCTCGTAGGCGCAATCTTTTGACGGACCCACCGCTCCCTGCTCGAAGGCACATAGGCTGCGGACGGCGCTCATGGCCCGCACCACTGCGGCGAGCACTTCGGGAAGCATTTTCTGGTGGGCGAGTTGCATGGCGGTGTTGGCGAATCCGCAGGCGGAGTCGCCGCCGCTCACAACACCAGGATGCGCGGCGCAGATCTCGCTGATCTGGGCCCACAGCCAGGACATGTCTCTTGGGGCGAGAACTCCAAGCGCAAACACAATGCCTGAAAAATCTCCATACATCAGTGCTTCGTCGTGGACTTCCTTGCCACCGATGGATTCGATGGAGAGAATGTCGGCCCCGGCCTCTGCACAGAGCTCCAGAGATCGCTTGAGACGCTGCCAAGGTTCGCCCGTGCGCATCAGGGGCGGTTTTTGCTGGTCGCGAATGTCGGTGGGGGTAACGCGCAGGGCGCAAGGCAGATGATACTTTTCGTGGCAGGCTACGAGATGCCGTTTGAGGACGGCGGTGATCTCCGCGCCCCACTCAGGCCGATTCGTCATCGGCGGCAGAAGCTCAAATTCCAGCACGATGCCGGGGACGCCTAGCGAGACGGCGCGGCGCAGAATTTGCGACGCCATCTCGTCGTAGTGAGCCACAACCTCAGGCCACGTTGCCTCATCAATATTCATGGCCGGCAAGGTGAAATTGACTTCCGGAAAGACCTGGCCCGCGCCGATGTTCAAACCAAGACCGCAAGCAAGCGGATGCGGACTGACGCCATAGATGAGGTCTTCAGGGAGTGGAATGGTAAGTGCGGAGTAATTGAGGGCTGTCTGGGCAATCATCGTCTTATGCAGTCGCCAGCAGACTCTTGACCATGCTGACAGCGCCGCTTGCATTTTCGCTGTATCCGTCGGCGCCAATCGATTCGGCATACTGCCGCGTCACGGGAGCGCCGCCGAGGAGGATCTTTACCTGGGTGCGCAAGCCTGCGCTCTTGATGGCGTCTATGGTCGTCTTCATGGCCGGCATGGTCACGGTGAGCAGCGCGGACATGCATACAACGTGAGGATTGCGCTCCTTGATGGCGGCGACGAAGCCTGCAGGCGACACGTCAGCCCCCAGGTCGATGACTTCGAAGCCACTGCCTTCCAGCATCGAGGCCACAATGTTCTTGCCGATGTCGTGCAGGTCGCCCGCCACCGTTCCAATGATCACCCGCACTGCCATTTTCTGTCCTGAAGCGACCAGCAGCGGACGAATGAGCTCCATTGCGCTCTTCATGGCGCGCCCGGCCAGCAGAAGCTCGGGAACAAAATACTCCTCGGCCTCAAACAGCTTTCCCACTTCATCCATTGCCGGCACCATTGACTCGGCAATCAGTTGCATCGGTTCAGTGCCCTCGGCCAGCGCTGCCTGCGTTGCCGCGTGGGCTTTCTTCGCATCGCCATTCAAAATTGCGTCGTAGAGTTCTTTCGACTGCGCCATCATTCGCTCCCACCCAAGGTCCCCGGCGTGAGAAACAGGCAGATCAACCACCCATTTCTCGCGTTTCCGCCGCGCCGGCCTGTCGACAAAAAAGCGACTGCGGACCGGCTCGTACCTGGACCTATCCCGGATTGATGAGCCACGATAAACCAAACTTGTGCGAAGGCGCAAGGACGCAGCGCACAGGCCTCGGAGACCTTCAAACGTTGTCCTGGCGCATCTGCCGGTTGTTCAGCGGTCTATTGCCGGCTTTGTGTAGATGGCTCGGTTTGTTTGGCTTTCTTTGCCGCTTGATCGGCCGCACGGGCCTTCGCATCGAGTCCGTTGGTCGGGTCCTTGTGGAAGAGCTTGCGGGAGATGTCGGGCCAAAACTCCTGGAGAGTGGCGCCGAACGTGCCTTCGAGGGTCACGGTAATCCCGGATTCGAATGTCTGCGCGATGTTGGATTTCTTGGTATCCGGATAATAGAGATTGGAGATTTCACCCGAGATGATATTTCCGGCGACATTGGAGTAGTTTGGCTCCCACTTGCCAGTGTTGTCGTGTTTGCAGATGAAACTGGTCGCCACCGCGTAGAAGAGCCTGTGATGGAAGCTACCGTGTCCGAGGCGGAAGTAGCGTGGATCCTGGTGAAGGATGATGGGAAGAAAGGCGTTTCCGACCATGGTGCCATCAAAGGCGTCGAGATACGCTGCTCCGGAACGTTCAAAGTATCCCTTGGGGCCCCAACCGAACCCTGGACCGCCTCCATCGGCTTCTCCCATACCGGCGACGATGAAGGCAATGGCGAAGGTATAGGGGTCGACTGCGGAGCGAAAGGCAAGGCTGACCTTCTGTTTTGGAGTCAGGGAGACGGCGTCACTCACGTATGAGGTATTGAAGGAGGGAATGATGCCCAGGACCCGCTGATGCTCCTGCTGCTTGATCTGCTCGTCCGCTTTTTGTTGCTTGGTTTTCTGATCGTCAGCCGGGGCGGCAGGGTTTGACTGAGAGTTGGAGCTGCCCGGGGTTGCGGGGCTTTGGCCTGCGGGGGTTTGGGCTGTGCGGGACGCTGCGTCCGTGGTACTTTTGTCCGGCGTGGTCGTCGTGGGCGTCTGGCTCGCCTGCGAGTCTGCTGCACTCGCCTCAAGGTGAGGTGTGGGTGCTTCAGGGAGTTCGCGAGCGGTCTCCGATAAAACGGCCATCTCGTTCGAAGGCAACTGCGATCGCTGAGCAAATGAAACCGAAGCCAAAACAGACAGAAGGAACCCTGAACCGAGTTTTAAGAAGACAGAACGAGATCGTACGAGCATTCATTCACCGGACATGGAGTCGGCGCTTGCCCGTTCAATCCGCGTTGGCGGGAAGTCGGATCAAGTGTAGCCGCTGGTTACTTCATCCCTGGCCTGAACTGGGATGAAAAAGGCCCAAGATCCAAAATCAGGGTCAAAAAGTTGAATTGCTACAGGAACGCCACTGGGCTATTAGACGAAATCTTGAAGCTTGCGGACCCAAAATCTCGCCCCTGCCCTGGTTCTTTCTGGAGGCGGACTCTTGCCGCCGCTCAATCAATTTTAGCTGTTTATCCCTGAATTTAAATGAGCTATATCCCAAAAGAGACCTTCGGCTACCCCTGAAGTGGTAGGAGTAACCGGGGAGTTTGAGATCGCTGACGAACATCGGCAAATGCAGGGAAGCATTAGGCTTAAACAGCAGGGGCCGATGTATCCGAACCACCCAGAACGACCCTGGATTTACCGGTAACTCTCAGGCCGCAAAGTCAATAAAGCCCTTCTCCGGGTTGGTGGAAATGAGCTTGACGGTCACCTTGTCGCCCACATCCAGGCCCTTGCCGCCTTGCACCAGCTTTCCATCCACATGTGGGTCGAGGGTGCGGACGAAAGTGCCGTAGTTGTTTACTCCTGTGACAATGGCCTGGAAGCTCTGGCCGATGCGCGGATGCAACACAACGGCGGCGATGCGCTTTTGCATGTCCCGCTCCACCTTGCGCGCGTTGTCTTCCATCAGCGTGCAGCGAGCGGCAATTGCCGTAAGGTCATTGGTGGAGTAAGGCTGCGCGGCCTTGGCAAGCCACGCCTTCATCAGGCGCTGCGTCACCACGTCGGGGAAGCGGCGGTTGGGCGCAGTCGAATGGGTATAGTCCTGCACCGCCAGGCCGAAATGGCCCGGCGAAACCTCGTTCGCCCCAACAAGCACATATTCCCCTGGCCCCATCAGCTTGACCATGGTTAACGAGAGGTCGGGAAAGTGGTCAGGGTCCTTCTGCTTTTGCGCCAGCAGAAAGTCATTGAGAGCTTTGGAGTCAGGCTGCGCGGGTAGCGTCGTGCCCAGCCCCGCGGCGACCTCGATCATGCGGTCCCACCGCTTGGGCGTGCGGACAATGCGCCGAATTGAGGCCACGCCGGCCTGCTCGAAGGTGCGCGCAATCACTCCATTGGCCGCCACCATGAACTCCTCAATCAGCGAGGTGGCGCGATTCTTCTCAAGGCTCGTGATTTCCACGGCCTGACCGGCCAGCATCACGGGCCGGGTTTCAATGGTTTCAAGATCGAGAGCTCCGTGCTGGAAGCGCCCACTCACCATCCGCTGGGCGGCCGTGTCCTGCAGTTTGAGCTGGGCCGCCAGCTCGGCGTTTGCGGCCACCTTGGCCGGCGCAGGGCCCCGCAACTCAAGCCACGCGCCCACACTGTTGTAGGCCAGTTGCGCGCGGTTGCGCACCAAAGCTCGGTAGGCTTTCCCGTCGGATGCCGTTCCCGCTGCGTCCACCGCAAACTCGATCACGATGGCGACCCGGTCTTCATTTTCGTTCAGGCTGGTAATGCCCTCGGAGAGTGCGGACGGCAGCATCGGAAAGACCACGACGCCCGTATAGACCGAAGTCGTCTCGCTTTGCGCGTGCGCGTCGAGCGCGGTGCCTCTCTTCACGCGGATGTCAACATCGGCTACGCCGACCAGCACGCGGATACGGCCGTCAGGCAATTGTTCGGCCCATTCGATCTGGTCAAGATCCTTTGACGTGTCATTGTCGATGGACGACCACAGCAGGTTGCGCAGATCTTGCGCGCCCGGTACATCGGGCAGTTCAGGATGTGCCTGAATTGCGCTAAGTTCAGCAATGGCGACTGCAGGGAAATCCGGCTGAAATCCGTTCTCGAGCATGGTGGCATGAGCGGCGGCGACTAGATTGAAGTGGAAGGGATGAGCTGGCGATGACGACATGCGGAATAAGCTCCTTAAGTACGACAAGCCAGCCTAACACCTCGGGGCTCAGTCCTTCCCACCTGCCTTGACCACGGAAACATCGAACGTTGATGTTCTCGCGATGGGAAGCTCTACGGCGCAGTGGCGCCTGGCGCCAGCACGTCTACGGTAAGGAAGACGCTGTGGCTCACCACCGTGTTGTCTACGTAGGCCGAGGCGGTAATCTTGAGCGTTGCTACTCCCAGCGGAGTGCCCGTTGAAGCGATCGCGCCGCTTGAGGTGCAGCCGATGCCTGCGCCCGCGAGGCCCACCAGCAGGATCAGCAGGATCACGATCTGCCGGGGGTAACCGCCCGCCGCGGCCCGGAGCTGATTGCGCGCGCGGCGGGAAAAGGGCAAAAGAAAAAGTCCAACCGCGGCAAGTAGGGTGCCGCCTGCGGCGCGCGGCCACCATGGCCGGGGCTGATCACGACGGGCGATTTCGCCGTTTGCGAAGGTCTGCACAACAAAGGTGACCGTCGCCGTCGGCGTTACCTGCTGCGGAGTGGCTGTGCACGTCATGTTGTCTTGCGTGGGGACCGCGCACACCACCTGAACCAGGCCGTTGAATCCGCCCATCCCGCCGACGACGAACGATGCCGAACCTGCCGATCCCTGGTTGATATTCAGATTCTCCGGCGGATTGGTGGCAGCCGGCGTGATGCTGAAGTCCTCCACCGCAACCGTGACCGTGTTCGAATTGGCGGAAAGGTAGAAAGTGTCGCCCAGGTACACCGCTGAGAGCGTGTCTTGCCCGGCCGGCAGCGTATTCGTGGTCAGCGTGGTCAGCGATGCGTCCGACGTTCCCGCCGCAGGATAGAGCGTATTCGTTCCGAGCAAGGTGGTTCCGTCATAAATGAGCACGGTGCCCGTCGGGTTGGCTTCAACGCCCGTCGCAGGCGGAACGACCGGCGTCACCGTGACCGTAATTACGAGCGCAGTTCCGTTTTGAATATTTGTGTAATTGGTTGTAAGCGCCACTGAGGCAACCAGCGTGGGAGCGGGCGTCGCCGCCTTCGCCATCGGAGCCAACACGCTTGCAAGCAAAAGGAATGCAATCGTCAAAGCGAAGCCAGGTTTCCGAGACCTGTTCCTCTCTGCGCTTGAATGCCTTTGCCAGTCGTCCTCTTGACGGTAACCGTCGTTGTTCATCCCCGTCCTTGCCGTCGCGCGCGTCGAACACCCTGCCGGTTCGCTGTGCTTGGACCTGATTGTATAGCGGGCGGCATTGACGGAATCGCCGATTATGCACAAGGCGTGGCCCTCGCCAGAAACGCAGCCTTCGTAGCGACAGCCAAAATTAAAACGGCGGCCTGGCGCCGGGCAAGTTCCTTTTTGCCGGGCATCAGGCCGCCGTTGTTCAAGCTGATCAGAGACCGAGGTCGGCCAGCACCTTGGGCTTGGCTTCTTCAACGGCCAGCAGATTGTGACAGTTCGCGCAATCCTGCGTAATCGCCTTTCCGGTCTTTGACACATGGTCTCCGTCGTGGCAGCGGAAGCAGCCCGGATACGCCATGTGGCCGATATTGTTCGGATGCGTTCCCCACGTAACCTTCATGTCAGGAAACACGTTCTGCGAGTAGATGGTGGCCAGCTGGTCGCCGGCAGCCTTTACCAGCGCGGCCTTTGCGGCTAACACTTCAGGATGCTGGCTCTGGTAGAAGGCCACAAGCTGTGCCGGAATTTTAGCGCGCGCTTCATCCTGGCTGGCATAGGTGGCATTCAGCAGTTCCAGACCTTCCTTGTGAACCCAGGGAAGGTCGGGGCTGATGGAGCCATCCGCCATGGACCGGTTAACGGCCTCTTCCGCAGTCGAAAACGTGTGCGCCGCGCGATTGTGGCAGTCGATGCAGTCCATGGTTCTGCGTTCGCCCTGCGGCATGGCGCCGTTCAACGCTGAAGCCGTAAACACGGTCTCGGTTCCATCGGAATTCTCCCGCTGGACCCAGGGAATGGTGCTCCTGCTCGCATCGGCGGCGATGTACTCCATGCGGTTGAGGTGAACGCCGTGAATGCCGGAGAGACGAGAGAGCGAATCTTCTCCGCCCAGGTGCAGAACCAGCACCGTCTGGCTTTCAGTGTTCGTCTCGTCGTCAGCGAAGTTGGACTTGACCAGCAGCTTTTCGCCCACAAACCTTGCAGGCGTGTGGCAGCCTTCGCACGTAAAACGCGCCGGGCGCAGGCTTGTGACGGGCGACGGAATCGGCGTGGGATAGCGATCGACTGCCACTTCAATCAGCTGCTTGGTGCCGTTGACCTTCGCATCGAAGTAAGCCTGCGCGCCCGAACCGATGTGACACTCCACACAGGGCACGTGCGAGTGCGCTGAGATCTTGTAGGCCGTGTACTCCGGATGCATCACGTGACAGGATTGTCCGCAAAACTGCGGCGAATCCATGTACGAGGCGCCGCGATAGCTGGCCATCGCCACCACCAGCAGGTTGACGATTGTGGCTACCAGTACGATATCGAGACCGTGCCGAAACATGCGGTCATTCAGATCGATCTTGGGGAATTCAGCGGGAATCTGGCCCGCCTTCCTGAGCTTTTGGCGGCGCAGAAACACGCCCACCGGAATCATTACCAATCCCGCAATGAACACCCCGGGCAGCAACAGGAAGAAAATGATGCCCATGTAGGGGTTGTCATTGAACCGGCCGAACATCTCCACCAGCCAGTAGGCAATCATGGTGATGCCGGAGGCTGTCGTAATGGCGCCGCCGGCAAGGCTGATCGGGTTATTGCCGAAGAACAGCGCCGGGCGCACCCAGCTTTCACGGAATTTTTGGAACAAAGGCATCGCTTATCCCCGTTTGTAAACGGATAGCCCGCCGTGAACGGCGGGCCTTGTTGTACATCCCGTTCTTGATTCTATCGCCTACTTGAGCGAGCGGAAGTAAGTGACCACGTCCTTGATCTGCGCATCGGTGAGCCCGGCAACCGGCTTCATCTTGCCCTTGCCATTCTTCACAGCAGCGGTCATGTCGGCCGCGCTGAGCGCCTTCATCGAAGGATCGGAAACAGCCTTGATCCCCATCATCTTGGCCATCCCGGCGCTGGGAGTGCCGGCGGGACCGTGGCAGGTTGCGCATTTTGCTTTGTAGGTTGCTTCGCCGGAATCGGCAAAGGCAAGGGTACCGGCCAGGGTAACTGCAGCGGCTAGCACCAGGAGGGAACGAACTGACTTTGTCATGGTGAAACTCCTTGATTTCTATTTGCGGCCAGTACACACAGTACAGCACCTGCCGGGTAAGTTTTCTGTCTCCCGCCCCCTGTCCGCATCGTGCAACCTCGGGAACGGCGATCTAAACTTCAGCGAGAATCATCTTACTTGAACCGGCGCAACCCGTTTAGTGCTGAATTGCTCCGTCCTGCTCTTACTTCGCAAACGTACGGAAGTAATCCACCGAAGCCTTGATCTCCGGGTCGGTGATCTTGCCCTTGAAGGCGGGCATCTTTCCGTCGCCATTGGTGGTGACGGCAATCATCTGCGCTTCGCTCTTGCTCTTGACCGACGGATCGGTCGCCGGCTTCACGCCCATCGCCTTGGCAATTCCGGGGTTCGGCACACCGGCAGTCCCATGACAACTTTGGCACTTGGCCTTATACGTCGCCTCGCCTGACTGGGCGAAGCCCACGGCACTGGCCAGCAGAACAACCGCGGCCAGAGTCACCTGGAATCGAATGGTCTTTCTCATCGTAAGACTCCTGAATAATCTGCAACGTCCAGTGCGCATTGCGGTCAGCAACCGCATCCGGCTTCCTTAAGAAGATCGCATTTAGTCTATGCGCCGGACCCTCGTTCTCTGTCTCCGGCGATTCCGCCCTCTTCTCGAAAGGAAGGGGTGAACCGGAAAAATCCAAGTCCGGTTCACCCCATGAGCCCATTGAGGGAGGGCAACTTCATTTAAAACTCGTAATGCACTCCGAGAGTCATGATGTTCGCATGGTAGTTCCGCGGAGCGGTTTCACCGGCAGGCGAGATGTTCATGCCGGTTTGGTAAGGTGCAGTAGCGCACGATATAGGAGTTACAGGAGTGGTTGGCGTCGGACTCGTTGTAGTGCACAATTGTGCACCCGACGGCCCGCCCTCGCCGTATCCGTGGAAGTTGTACTCCGCCTTCCAGATCAATCCGGGACGCGAGGTCCAAGCGAGATTCACAAAGGGTGATTGCGTCGTAGACACCAGTGAACCTGCGACTTCGCGTGCATCGTTGTAGAAGCGGCTTCCATTCACCGAGCTGATGTTATAGCCGAGGTTGGATTTGACTGTCTTGACCGGCGCCCAGCTCAAAGACACCGATCCGGATTGCGTGGGAGCATGCATGAAGTCCAGTACCGGCCCCAGGTCGTAACCCGACCTGCCCGCGGATGTTTGCGGGCATGCCGTGCCACTGGGCGTTGCCACTCCGACTACACCGGTCGCGATGGAGGGGGCACTCAGGAAGCAGATGTTGTCCGCCATGTACGAATCGCTGTAGACATAGCTGAAGTCGATCCCGTATTGCTCATTCGGGAACAGCTCCGCGTTCATGCCCGCAACGCGGCTGTAATCCACGTGATCGAGTGGGCCGGCGTACGCGACCAATTTGTCCGTTACCGCATTTTGGTCGTTGTTGGTGTTGTTATGGTGTTCAATGTCGTTGTAGGTCCCGCCGATTGTCGCCCACGGTTTGGGTTTGTACTGCGTGTGGACCCGGTATTGCCGCGTCTGCCGCGGCGTCATCGGGGTGAAGGCGTTGTCGTTGTAGAGCATCTCGATGCTGCCATTGAGGTTCCAGTTCTCGGTGGGGCGATAGGCGGCATTGAGGATCCCGCCGTTTCCGTTGATGGTGACCGTGCCGTCATTCGTCCCATTCTCGGCGATCGGAATGTTCCCTGGATTGCCGCCATAATCACCGGCAACGACGCCATACGCGTTCTCCGCGATCATGTGCGTCTGATAGCGATAGGTAAGTGACAATGTCGCGCGCGGCGAGACTTCCCAGCTTGCCGTCAGGTCATTGCTCATCCACCGCTGGCCAAAGTAACCGCCATTGGGCGTTCCGATCGTGCCGGTTCCTTCACTGGGCATCGCAGCCGCTCCCGGAGCACCTTTTGTGGTGATCAGGGTTGGATTGGTAATGGTTTCATTGTTTGCTGTTGCCGCCGTCGTCACGCTGGTATAAGCCGTGACCGTCTGGGTTCCAGGCTGGTGGACATTCGAATACGTGAACTGATCTTCAAGGGCGAATGTCTTTGAGACTTGCCAGACGATGCCATAATCGGCAGCCATCACGTCGCGCCTTGCCTTTGAAGCGTCAGTCATCACTTGCGCACGGGTTGTCCCCGCCAGACCCTCGAAATTCTCGTAGTAGTTCGGCAGATTCATATTCGCGGCAGTGTAGCGCGCGTCGCCGTTCATCGAGACATTCTTGATGCTTGTGCTCTGGAACCGGAAGATTTCCGTCGGGTAAATAATGCGCGTAGGCTGCGAGCGCAGGTAACTGGTCATTACGTTGCAGGCGGCGTTGATCACCGGCAGGGCGCCCGGAGTGTTCGGCGCCGAAAGAATAGGAGTCGTGCCGATGCTGTTTGCATTGCAGTTGCTGGCGGAGTAGGCAACCTGGGCGTAAGAGTTTGCCAGAAGGGCAGCCTTGGTTCCGTCCGCCTCTTGCACAACGAGGCTGCTTGGGTTCACCGTCATATAGGAGTCGGCCTTGAGGTGATCGATCTCCTCTTCCATGGTGAATTTGGTACCCTGCACAGGCTTCCAATCCACGCCGAAAGTAAAATTGTCGGTGCTGTTGCGCTGCATCTCCTGGACGACCGTTGCGTAGGAACCCGCGAACTGATAGCCGCTCGGGGTCAGGCTGGGCCCTCCAAAGATGTTCTGCGAGTAGCCGGCCCGAACGGTCAACTGTGACAGCGGGAAAAGGGTGAGGTTGGTGTCCGTCATGCGGCGCACGGTGTTGTACATGAACTCCGATTGTTTTTCCTGCGGCCACGCGAGCGAACCGGTTGTCGCGCCCGTGGGCCCGATGGGAGTCGATAGCCCACTTCGGATGCCCGCATTGGCCAGTAAGTCGTAGTCGAAGTACTGCCGGTCGCGACGGAAAATACCCGAAAACTCGTATATCTTGCCTTTGTAAAAGTTCAGCTTGGCAAAGTTGTTCGGGTCGCCGCCGAAGCCGCCCGTAAAGGCCGAGAGCGAATCGAACATGGGATTCTTGTTGCCAGGCAACGCGCGCATCTCAAAGGTCTCGCCCAACATGCGGGGCCCGGAGTGCTCATTGACCATCGTGTCGTACATCGCTCCGCTTCCGGAGAGGCCGACCATGTGGCCACCCAGGTCCACGCTTTCGTGGACCGAATATCCGCTCGGCACTGCCGAGTCCGATGTACCCGGCGCGGGCTTTGGTGCGCCCGGCGTTGCGTTCTGGGCCAGAGCCATGCCTGTCGTCACTAAAAGAATGGCGACTCCGATGCCTTCGGCGATACGCCGGGTTGTTGTGAAAGACCTAGAAAGCCAAAATAACTTCTTCATATAAAGCCTCACTCAATGAAACTTGCCAATCTCAAAATCAGTACCCGCGTGCGAAGTTGACTTGAACCGCGCCGTCCGATAATTCCAGAGGGCGCGGCTCCATCCTGCCTATCGGAGAAACGCCACGTTGATGTTCGACCCATGGATGTAGGTGTGGCAGCTTGTGCAGGTCTGCAATTCGTCCGATCCCGCGCCCATCCCGTGTATCGTGGCATTGGCTACGCGGCTGTGGCACTGGTTGCAGAGCGTGTTGATGCTTGGCATGTTCAACATGCGCGCGTTCTGCGAACCGTGCGGGCTGTGGCAGCCGAGGCAGCCTTCCGCCTTTACGGGAGCGTGCTCATAGACGAACGGTCCGCGCACATCCATGTGGCACTTGGTGCAGATCGCGCTCTGGTCAGCCGCTGACTTCAGGTTGTTCGGGCCAAAGGTGCCGTGAATGTTGTGGCAGTCGCTGCACTTGACCACCCCTTCGTTCACCGGATGGTGGAACGGCATGCTTACCGCCGCCTTCACATCGGAGTGGCACTGGAAGCAGAGCCCAGGCTGCGACGCCTTCAACAGCTTCTCTTCCTTGCTGGCGTGGACGCTGTGGCAGCTGATGCAACTTACATTGGCCTTGGCATGAGGCGAACGGTCGAAGTTAGGATGCGCTGCTGCGTGACAGCTGAGGCACTTCTCGTCGACTTCCTTGGCCGAGTGCTTGGCAGGATTGAAAATCTTGGTGATATCTCCGCCGCCATCCACGTGGGCCTTGCCGGCGCCATGGCAGCTTTCGCAGGTGGCGCCGCTGCCGCCGTGCATCAGGGCCAACTTGGTGTGCGGATTGTCAGCGAACTTCTTGCCGATCTCGTCGTGGCAGGTGACACATGTGTCCTGGCCCACAAAATCGCCAGAAGGAGCCACTGCAGCCTTTGTATCGGCGCTTGCCGCTTTGGCGGCCGGCGCGGGGGCGCCCATGGAGGGGAGTGTCAGAAGAACAACTCCCAGCATCAACATTAAAAAAGCTCGCAGTCCCGGTCTCATTCCCGGAGCCGCACAAATCGGCGATTGCGCTACAGGCCTATCTTTATGCATGAAAAATACCGCCTTGGATGCTCTCATCGCGTCCTCCTCAAATCAATGTTCCATCGATCCGGCTGCAAAATCAGGTGCTTGCCTTGCGGTGCGCCTTCACAGCATTTGTTTCATCGGACCATTACTTTGCAGAGGCTGCGCTTGTGCGGAGCATCACTACATGCTCCGAAGATTACTTTTTTGTCATTCATCCAAGCGGTGATGTTTGTCACACACCTTAAACTCGAGGATTTCAAGCCTGATTTCTGGTGACCCTGGGCCTAAATCCTTCAAATTCCTGCAATTCCCGTGATCCGATGCCTCTTTTTGCTTATACCTATTTTCGATTCCAGGCTGGCCAAAATTGGACAGTCAAACCTCGGCTCCCAGAGGACGCAACCCTGAATCACTATGTAAATGAAGGAAAATAATCCATTTAATCTGCTAACTGCAGGAGGGTCGGTGTTGGACTCGTTTTTTGGGGGTCAACCCCGCCGTTGGCACACTCCCCCGGCGCTGCCGGCAGAAATCGGGATCAATACCCAAGGGGGGCCTTGTCGTCACGGCTCGTGATGGCGGCGCGGCATAGACGTGAGGCTCATCACATCAATTTCCACAGCCCGTGCCGCAGAATTCATTTAGAAAAAGCCTCTCTTTTCCGTAGGCCCGAAGAGAAGTTCAAGTTAACCCGATCCTTTACAGCAAGATAAGGGACCGATTACAACGGCAAAAAAGAGGTTTGAAGAGAATCGGGCGGGCAAGACAATGGCGGACTCACAGATTTCATTGGAAACTCCGACGCGGCACAGGCACGTTACCCGACAGGTTCCCGCCGGTTGCGCAGCCTGTTCGAATCGTCGCCCGGGATGGTTTTGTTCCCTTGGAAGCGCTGTTCTGGCCGACCTTGAGCTGGCCACCAGCACTATTTCGCTGCCGGCCCAGGCATCTCTGTTCAGCCAGGGCGAAGATGCCCGCTGCCTTTATCTCATTTGCAGCGGCTACCTTAAGCTCACAACGGGACGCGCCGAAGAAAAACAGATGATTGTGCGGGTTGCCGGCCCCGGCTCCATGCTCGGTCTGTACGCCGTTCTCTCTCATGGGCTTTACGAGGTTTCCGCCGAGTCGTTGACAACGGCCCAGTTGCGGCCGGTCGAGCGGGAAAGATTCCTCAATTTCCTGCGCAGCCACAAGGAAGCGCAGATGCGCGCCGTACAGTGCATTTGCCAGGAATACCGCTTCGCGCTACAGGACGCCTGCCGCATCGCCCTCGCTGAGACCGTTGCCGCCCGGCTGGGAAGGCTGCTGCTGGAACTCGCCCACCAGATCGGCGAGCATCTCGACGCCGGCGAATTTCGCTTCCCGCTGCTGCTCACCCACGAAGAGATGGCGTCCATGACATGCACCACGCGCGAAACCGTCACGCGCACGCTTGGCCAGTTTCGCAAGGATGGCTGGATCTCGATCGAGGACTCACTCGTCACCCTGCATCATCCCGAACGGCTGCAGACTCTGGCCTAGAATTCCGCGCCCCGCCGGTGCTTTCCCCCGCCTTCATTTCCAGTCAAAGAAATGTGGCTTCGGAGCGTTATCATAATGATAGGGAGCACAGTCAGCACATGCCTCGTTTTACTGCTTGTTTTTCTGCTCTTCTTCTCTCCTGCTCTGTTGCGTTTACCCAGACACCAGCCCCGGTCTCGTCCGCCCTTGGCGCGCATACCGGGTCCCCCTCAGTCGCAAGCGATCCCGGCGTAACCACAACCCAGAGCCCCGAGATAAACCAGTTCCAGAAGATCGAGGACTCCTGGTCCAACGCTATCAACGCGCGCGACCAGTACGGCCTCGAGCTGGTGCTCTCGCCTTTGTTTGTGGATGTGGCGGCAAGCGGCGAGATCACTACCCGCAATCAGCAGCTCGCCAACGTGATTACCGGTGATGACAAGACCATCTGGCTCACGCAAAAAGTCATCACAGTACGCATGTTGGGTGACATCGCCGTCGCCAACGGCACCTATACGCTGCATCATAAGGTCAACTCGGCACAGGTGGATGAGAAGGGCGTATTCACGCACGTCTTCGAGCGGCTTCGCGGCGGATGGGTCTGCGTCAATTCGCAGCGCACTGCCTTGCGCGATGACGCAAGCGGCAACTCCAAGAAGAAGTCCTCCTCTGAGCCGTTCCACTTCCCGCTGTTCTCAAAGGGCGACAAGGGCCCGCAGTAGCCCTGGGATAGGGGTCTGCTTGAAGTGTATGGGCTTCAGCCCGTACACTTCAGCCCGTACATCTGATCAGTGAAACCCGGCTGGGCTTTACATGTTGCGGAAAAACTCCATTGGCGAAGTGGTTTGTATCAGGGCACGAGTTCACTCGTGCCGAAAAGGCCGCCAAATAAGCGTCGGGCTTCAGCCCCTGCT
>Ga0224557_1002073_pt1 | contig 17847 bp, 19 predicted proteins | sample 714S31014metaG_FD_180677 | JGI IMG/M metagenome (GOLD analysis project Ga0224557, IMG submission 180677) | Peat soil microbial communities from Stordalen Mire, Sweden - 717 S3 10-14 | ecosystem: Environmental > Terrestrial > Soil > Wetlands > Peat | place: Sweden: Norrbotten County, Stordalen...
GTCGGCCACGGTCAAGAGGACAGGGCTCAGCTCCTCGAGGGCTTCATCGACGACATCGACTCTGGGGCCTGAATGTGATTCGATGTTCCTCAGCCCAGGTCCCGTGGATCACCCATGTAATCGCACCTTGGGGGCACCCCTCGGCCCGCAATGGAGCGAGCATTGTTAGGGGACACGTATCCAATCGCAGATCGCCGAATCTGGAGCGGTCCTTTCGCTCTCGATCGTCCGAGCGGCGTGCCGTTCTGTCGCGGCCGTGGCTCGACGGCATGGGGCATTCCTGGACAATGCGGGCCTCGTTTATCCCGGAAGGAGAAGGCTGCGACGAATGATGGCCAATCTCGTTGTGAGATGCCGCTTCTGCCGCCTGATCGAGATCTTGGTGCCCTTCATCTCACAGGGCGCGGTCCTCCGTGGTGGGACGCCTCACCATCCTTCACCGGCTTCCCTGGAGACATCCAATCAACCGGGATTCAACTCAGCAACGGATTCGGCCGATATGGAGGTAAGGCGTAATCGAGGTGGCACGGTGGGATTGAGATCGACGGCGTGGAAATACGCCCTCATCGGCGGCATGTGCGTCGTCGCTGTCTATTTCGCTCTCCCCAATGAGACCAGTCAGGACATTGTCTACTCAGTCCTCGGGACGGCATCGGTGGCGTGCATCCTGGTCGGCATCCGCCTGCAACGTCCCAAGGACCGCCTCAGCTGGTACTTCCTGGCTCTGGCCGGCACCTGCTTCACCCTAGGTGACGATGCGAGCTTCTTCTACAACCTCGTTCTCCACGTCAGTGTGCCGTTTCCCTCGTTCGCAGATGCTCTCTACCTGGCCGGATACCCCTTCCTCTTCGCCGGGGTGCTGAGACTCACCCGCAACCCGAACCGCTCCTACCGGCGGGAGAACTACGCCGATGCCGCCATCGTCTCGATGGGTGCCTTGGCCATCTCCTGGAATTTCTTGATGAATTCATATGTCCACGATTCGACGTTGACCACCTTCGGGATGCTGGTCGACCTGGCCTATCCGATCATGGACATTGCCCTGCTCTTTGTCCTGTTCCGCGCGCTGCTGTTCGGGGAGTCGAGGCGCACATTCCACAAGTTCCTGGCGGCGGCCATGATCGTGATGTTCATGGGCGACTTCATCTACGACCTGCTGGTACTGCACAACAGTTACGACACCGGCAACCCGAGCGAGGCCCTCTTCCTCCTCGAGTACGTGCTGATCGGCGTGGCAGCACTCCATCCATCGGTCGCCGGCGGAACCTCCGAAGCTGAAGCTGCGGATGTGGTCAGTGATCGCCAGGTGGCGAGAGACCGACACCGGATGCCCATTGTGATAGTGGCTGGATTCATCCCGCCGACAATTCTCGTCGTCGCCACCTCCCTCGGCGGGTCGGTGAATGTTCTCGTCATGGCAGGACTCTGCATCGCCGTGTTCGCGGTTATCTGTTTGCGGATGATCTGGCTGATCGGCCGGATCAGCCGTCAGTCTCTCGAACTCGAGGACAACTTCCGGGGGCTGGAGGCATTCCAGCTGAAGCGGGACGAACTCGAGGCCAATCTTCGACACCAGGCCTTCCACGACGAGCTGACCGGTCTGCCCAATCGGGTGCTCCTGCGCGACCGAGTGAAGCAAGCATTGGCCTCGACAACGCGCTCCGGAACAGCAGTGGCACTTTGCTTCGGGGATCTCGACGGCTTCAAGACCATCAATGACACCCTCGGGCATCACGTCGGCGACGCGGTGCTGGTGAAGGTCGGCGCCCTGTTGGAGTCGATCGTGCGCCCAGGGGACACAGTGGCCCGTATCGGTGGCGACGAATTTGCGATCCTGATAGCCGATGTGGAGAACCCAAATGCTGCGTTGGAGTTCGCTGGTCGGATCGTCTCGGTCATCCATGAGGCGGTTGAGTTCGAAGGTGACCAGGCGGGCATCTCGATCAGCGTCGGCGTGGCTTTCGCCGACTCCACCACGTCGGCCGAGCAGCTGATCAGCGAGGCGGACGCAGCCATGTACGAGGCCAAGACAAGCCGGAAGAACCATGTCGAAGTGTTTGAAGCATCGATGCGCGCCCGCCTGTTTCAGCATCTTGACATTGCAAGTCGATTTCGTGGATCGCTGGACCGCTCCGAGTTCTTCCTCAACTTCCAACCGATCTTCTCGCTCGGCGACAGGCGCCTTCGAGGCTTCGAGGCCCTGGTCCGCTGGCAGCACCCCACTATTGGTTTGGTCGCTCCCCTTGACTTCATTTTCATCGCCGAGGAGACGGGCTTCATCGTTCCCTTGGGTCGGTGGATACTGTTCGAGGCGTGCAACCAAATGGCAGCTTGGACCGCGCTCACCGACGAGCCCCTCACCGTTGCCGTGAACGTCTCGAGGCGACAGTTGAGTTCCCCTCTCCTGGTCGACGACGTCCGCACCGCATTGGCCCTCACCGGGGTCCACCCCCTGCAGCTCGTCCTCGAGGTCACCGAGAGCGTCCTGATGGAGAACCCGGAGCAGACGGCTTCGGCACTCACCGAGCTCCGAGCCCTTGGCATCCGGATCTCGGTGGATGACTTCGGCACCGGCTTCTCCTCGCTGAGCTATCTGCAACGATTTCCGGTCGACGTGCTCAAGATCGACAAGTCGTTCGTCGACCCGCTGAACGAGTCCGAACCCGCCAGCTCGGCTCTGGTGACCTCAATCATCGGGCTGGCCCACAGTTTGAGCCTTGAGGTCGTGGCCGAAGGAATCGAGCGTGAAGACCAGTTCGAGCGCTTGATCGAGCTTGGCTGCGACTACGGCCAGGGCTACCTGATGGCCCGTCCCCTCGATCGGGAGAAGTCAGAAGCCCTCGTCGAGTTCTACCAGGGCAGTTCCGCTGTCCCCTGAGTGGTCCCCGCTCCGGAGCGACCTCCACTTGGTCGGTGCAGGTCCAGCGTGTGACTCAGGGGAAGGCTCCGATGGCCACCATGAAGACCGGGCTCACCCAATCGGAGCTGTTGGCGGACCACGACATCTCGGAGCCATTGTTCGTCCCGAGCCCTGAGCGCACAGATCGACGGATCTGGGGACCTGCATGTCCCATAACGCGCGTTCGCCAATCGTCCTGAGGGTGTCTCCTACCGCCGGTTCGCGGCGTGCCAAACGCTGTCCGACCCAAAGGGTGCTTGCTGTCCGCAAGCGCTACCGGTAGTGGCCTTTGATCGATCCCAGGTCCTGAGCGCACCAAGAGACGGACCCTGCGGGTTTCCATGATCGACTGACGGGAGTCAAGAGCAAGTCCCGCAAGCCGATCGGCTTACGGGATCAACAGCTATCACGCCCTAAGGCAAGGCAGAACGAGAAGAATACTCTTGAGATGCGACACATTCGAAAAGCGAAATCGCCCAAGCGCATCCTGGACACGGTAGGTGGTTGACCTTGATTCTGGGATAATGAATGGCAATGCTCCAGCAAGTTACCGGCGGCTTCATTGCTAACCGCTTTGGAGATCCCCCCTTCGCCGTACTGGCGCTCCCTGGGTGGATGCGCACCGCTTCGGACTTCAACGGAGTGCTTCACGGAATGACCGCGCTTGCGATCGACCTTCCCGGGTTTGGAGGTGCACAGCCGCCACCACCGCTGCCTTGGTCAACTCGTGAATACGCTGATGCCTTACTTCCGGTACTGGACACATTCGCAGAGCCACCAATAGTGGTCGGGCACTCATTCGGCGGAAGAGTGGCGATACAGCTTGCGACGGCCAGGCCCACTCTGATTCGCGCACTTGTTCTCACCGGCGTACCTCAACTCGTAGCCCACCCCAAGGCGAAACCGAGCCTGAGTCTTCGCTCGTTCCGGGCCCTTCGTAAGATGCGACTCGTCTCAGATGAGCGTGTCGAGGTCTGGAAGAAGCAACACGGATCACTCGACTACCGGAATGCGGTAGGTGTCATGAGAGACATTCTTGTGAAAGCAGTCAACGAGGACTACGAAGAGCAGCTCCGTTCACTATCTGTTCCCACTTCTTTCATTTGGGGTGAGAATGACACGGCCGCGCCGCTCGTGGATGTCAGACGAGCTCTGGAGCTGGTGCTGCCTGGCGAAGCCACGCTTCAAGTCCTGGAAGGCGTTGGTCACTTGACCCCGACCGAGGCACCAAACTCGATTGCCTCAGCAATCCTTGGCCATTCGATTGCCTAAGGATTCGACACCCTCGACCATGGCATAAGCACCTGGTTTGAGGAAATGCGATGGCGCGAGCACCGAACCCTCCATGCCGACTCTCAGTGCCCCATAGAGGTTCCCCATACGGGACACTCGGCCGGCTGACCCGCGTCGGCCGACTTCGCAGGGACGCGATAACCGTCGATCTGGCGCGCTCGGGCGCCGATCTCGATTTGCGGCCCGACCGCTCAGATGGAGCGATCTGGACCGCTTGCTGGAGTTAGCAGACGGCCCAGCGCCGCGCCAGATATCGATCCCCGAGCCGGCGTTAGGGGGCGCGGCCAGTAATCGCCAAGATGCGATCAAGGAGTGCGGCGTCAGGCGGAACCTCTACCGGGGGACCCCATAGGTCCGGCAACGGGGCATTTGGGACGAATACAGCAACATGCTCAAAGCAGGCTTGAAGCGTCTGCTCTGGCAGGTCGAACCCTTGACCGGTAGCAGTGGCGATGTCCCAGCCGTGCACGACCAACTCGGTCAGTGCGATCTTGCCCCACGTTGAGTTGGAGAGGTCCGACCCCGGCACGTTGCCCTTGCCCTCCCAGACAGCCGGGTCGTCCCACGCCTTGCCCAGCGCCCGCAAATGCTCGGTAACAATGTCCCGCCAGTCTGGTTCGAGGTATGAGTAGCCGGTAGCGGGACGCTCGCTGGAGCCGAGAGCAAGCGCTGTTGCCCCCTGAGCAACCAGGTCGACATGATCGATAAGATCGCCGACCGTGAACTCGGTGCAAGGGCTAGGGGTGGTGAGACGGTCATCACCCACGTCGGCCAGCACTTTGATCATTGCTTCACATGCGGGATTCAGATCGATCACAAGGCTCCTCCACCGGGTCTGTAGTTACGACTCGATGGTACAGACGGTCAGCAGATCTGCGATTCTCCGGTCGCAGCCAACGGTCTAAGAGGCCTGCCTCACTCGTGCCGATCGGTGGCACCCGATGACCGCCCCGCTCACTGTTTAGGGCGACCTCCGTCGACGTTGTGTTCGCGGATCGGGGACACCTGCTGTCCGGATTGACGTTCGACTTTCGGACACTGGATGGGAGTCGTTGGTACCGATTCGACGTTGACATCGTCGTACCTGCGATCACCCTCAAATCTGCGGTGCTTTGCGCTCGGGTTGTGTCGGATATACCATTCCACTAAGGGATTAGTGGAATGAGGAGTCGTGATCGAATTCCAGTTGGACAGCACGTCGGGTGTCGCCACCTATCTGCAACTGGTCCAGCAGGTCCACCAGGCGCTGCAACTTGGTCTCCTCGAACCTGGTGATCAACTTCCGACGGCCCAGCAGGTCGTTGGAAAGCTGGCGATCAACCCGAACACCGTGCTCAAGGCTTACCGGGACCTGGAACGTGAGGGCCTCGCACGGGCTCGACCTGGTCAGGGGACCTTCATCGTCGGGACACTTCCCCGCACCGACCCCGCCACCCAGGCGCGGTTCCTCGAGTCGATGGCCAAGTGGTTGCGTTCAGCCCGGGCCGCCGGACTCGGCACCGACGACATTGAGGCGATCTACCGCACAGCCGTTCGGAACTGTTTCGCTGAGGGTGTGGCATGACTGCCGTGATGGAAACAGCCGGGCTCGGCAAGCAGTACGGGAAGCGCTGGGCGCTCCACGACTGCTCCCTTGCCATCCCAGAGGGGAAAGTCGTCGGGCTGGTCGGACCCAACGGTGCAGGGAAGACCACCCTGTTGCAGCTTGCCGCGGGACTGCTCACTCCGACGGCAGGGACCATCGAGGTCCTCGGTGGACATCCCGGCAGCGGCCCTGAGCAGCTCGGCCGGGTCGGATTCGTGGCTCAGGACACACCCGCCTATTCTCGGATGTCAGTTAGTCAGCATCTCCGCATGGGCGCCCTTCTCAATTCGCACTGGGATGATGAGCTGGCTTTCCGCCGCATAGAGGCCCTTGATATCGACCCTCGACAGCGGGCAGGTTCACTGTCCGGGGGCCAACGAGCGCAACTCGCCCTCACGTTGGCCATCGCCAAGCGGCCCGAGGTCCTTCTGCTCGACGAGCCGGTGGCCAGCCTGGATCCGCTGGCCCGTCGCGAATTCCTTCAAGTGCTGATGGAGGTGGTCGCCGAGCACGGGGTCAGCGTCGTGCTCTCCTCACATCTGGTGGCCGACCTCGAGCGGGTCTGTGACTACCTCGTTGTCCTCGTTGCGTCCCACATCCAGGTAGCCGACGACGTTGCCGAACTGCTCGCCACCCACCACCGCATCTCCGGTCCTCGTCGCGATTCGAGAAGCCTTCCCGCAGATCAGCACGTGATCGAGGAAAGCCATACCGACAGACAGACCACGCTTCTTATTCGCACCGAGCAGCCGATCCTTGACCCGGCGTGGACGACGAGGCCGGTGACGTTGGAGGACATCGTGCTTGCATACATGGGACAGGCGCGGGATCAGGAACGTGCCCGAAAGTCCGGACTGGGGGTACTCCGATGATGCGCTTTGCGTGGCTTCAGTTCCGCAACCAGGCTGCCGTAGTCTTCGGAGGACTCGCCGTGGTAGCGGTCATCCTGGCGATCACTGGCCCGCACCTGGTGCACCTCTATGACACAACCGTCGCGACCTGTGCGGCGCACGGCAACTGTTCAACGGCGACGTCGGTGTTCCTCAAGAATGACCACACGTTGCAGATACTGTTCGATGCCCTCGTCGTCGTGGTGCCCGGCATCATCGGAGTCTTCTGGGGTGCACCTCTCGTCGCACGCGAGCTCGAGTCGGGCACGTTCCGGTTGGTGTGGACCCAGAGCGTCACCCGCACCCGGTGGATTGTCCTGAAGCTCGGTGTCGTCGGGTTGGCCAGCATCGTCGCGGCCGGCCTCCTCGGACTCATGGTGACGTGGTGGTCAAGTCCGATGGACCGGGCGAACGCGAGCATGTACACCGCGTTCGATCAACGCGACCTCGTCCCACTCGGCTATGCCGCCTTCGCGTTCGTGCTCGGCGTCCTTTGTGGCGTGCTCATCCGCCGGACCCTCCCGGCAATGGGCACCACACTGGTCGCATTTGTGGCAACCCGGCTGCTCGTCAATCACTTCGTGTTGCCAAAGCTCATCGCGCCGACCCAGCGATCCTTTGCGCTCAATGGGGTGACCGTCCAGGGCTTTGGTCAAATGAACGGCGGACCCTTCACGCTCTTTCCCGCCAACCCGAACATCCCGAATGCGTGGTTCTACTCGACTCAGTTCGTAGATAGAGCTGGCCACCCACTCAGCACCCAGGTGTTGACCAGCGCGTGCCCTCTTCTTGAAAGTGGCCCGGGGCCGAGCGCTCCCGCCGGCGGAGGAGTTGAGAGCGCAGTACCAGCACCTGGAGCCGGCAGCGCGCTCCATGACTGCATCGCGAAGCTCGCCGCTACGTACCACGAAGTCGTAGCCTTCCAACCGGCCAGTCGGTACTGGTCGTTCCAATGGTGCGAACTGGCCATTTACCTCGGCGTGGCAGTGGTCTTGGCCGGCACCTGTATCTGGTGGGTCCGCCGTCGACTCTCCTGAGTCCCACATGAGGATCGGCTTGCGGACCGACGCCAGGGCTTTGGAAGTGCCCCCCAATACTCGACCTCCGGGAGGCCAGGGGTCGCCCCGACGTGCCGGTCAGTGGCAGTTCGCGCTCAGCAAACACGCGTCGGCAGATAGCCGCCCCGCTCCCGGCAGTGTGGGGCACCCTGACCGATAGATCAGCAGTCCTTGCCGTTGAGCCAGTACCCGCCCACGAGGTTCCCGTTCTGGTCGGCACCTCCACTGCATCCACGAGAGCCGCTGTAATCCATCCCAATCGGTGATCCTGGTGGAGGTGGGAAGCAGCAGTAGTACGGGCCAGGGTTGGAGCCGAGTGGATCGCCTGTTTGCCAAACCACGGGCCCATAGACCCCAGCGGTGATCTTGTCGACCATCACGGTGGTCGTGGGGGCAGGGACTGCTGTTGTCGTGACCGGCGCGGTCGTAGTGGGTACCACCGTCGTGGTCGGAGCGATCGGTGTGGTTGTATTCGCCGTGACCTTGGTGGTGGTCGTAGCGCTGCTACTGGTCGAGCCATGAATGACGAGCGCAGTGATGCCTAGGGCGGCCAGCGCAACGATGGCGACAATGGCGACAATCATCCAGCCGCTCAGGAGCGGGGTCTTCTTGTGTGCCTCGATTGGTTTATCCGCCACGTCGTATCCTCACGTTCCACTGGAGCGTAGTTTCGTCCGTCGTGCAAGCAAATCGGTCGCGTGGGTCGACGCTACGAGGTCGGGCACGAGTGCAGGCCCATAGCCGGCGATCTGGGGCGCTCTGCTTCATTCGCCTTGGTCGGTCTTGTAAGGGGATCGCTGCTCGGCATTAGTCCTGCGCCGTTATGACGTCGAGCACGGTACGACTGGCCCTAGCGATGACCACGTACTCCGAAAAGCACCCAAGGATCTCGAGCTGGGCGTGGACGGGATGGAACTTGTTTTGGTCGGCTCGGAGCCGGTAGACGCTGTCGAAGACTTCCAGGGTCGGGATCAGGAGGTCGTCAAGGTTCAGATCAGCCAGCGTGCTTTCCAGAGTTTTTTGTTCGGAAACGAACTCTTGAAGTCGAGCCCACAGCTCCTCCGGAGTGGACAGGGCGAACGAGCCGAAATCGAGCTTGGACAGGACGTAAGGGCCGTGGACGGGCACTTGATCCGTGGAGTCGAGGTTGGGCGACGGACGAGGAGCGATATACGAGTAAGCAGCCCGATCATCGGCCAAGAGGGAATCAAGGATCTCTCGGTCGCTGCAACCAGGGTCTTTGAGTCGATAGCGCCCGACATCCACTCGACACCCAATCACGTCAGGGAACGGGTGGTCGGTGGTCTCAACGAGTTCCAGGCATCCCTTGTGCTCCATGGAGTCAGTATCCCAAATCAAGCATCGATCAAGGCGGGCACCCGGTGCACCGCCGCACCCTCACGGGTGAATGGGGATACGCGGCATCCTCAAAGTGCCGGAGTGTGGCAGTTCGCGATCAGCAAGCAACTGTCGCTGGATAACCGCCGCCGTCCCGGTGTTAGGTGACAGGTCGCACGATGCGAGCCACTCAGATCCGGGCTTCCGCAAATTAGAGTTCATTGGCGTGACCGACCCATCGGCGAGCAGCACTCCGTCCGGCCGTGGGGCGAAGAAGGCGAGCAAACGGCTCGGTCGAGTAACTGATCGCGCAGCAGTGGAGCGGGAATAGCAGGGCATTCCAAATCTGCCTGGGACCCACCTGTCTTGGCGCAAGATTGGTTGGGGAAAGTGGGAACTCATCGCCGGCAGTGGCGATGTTTGGGCCAGGATGACGCACCGGTTCTCGAAACTGGACTCCATGACAGTCGACGACAGGACTTTCGCCGTGCGGCCGATGCAACCGCCGGAGAAGGAAACCCACCAGTGGGTAGATGATGTGGGCAAGACGGTGTGTGTCGTCAGGGGTGATCACTTTGAGCGCAGTGCTGGAACGGCGATGCGATTTGATGACCGAGGCACCATCGAGTTCCCGGTTCGGGGTCGCTGGAATAGAGCAGTGATGTCAGCTGTCGACGAATCTGGCGTCACGCTCGTCCGGTATCGGCTGAACCCGACCAACCACAAGATTCCCATCATCAACCCATTGGGATGTGATTTGAGGCGAGTCGAAGCCGTGGTCGACCCCGCCATTCACGGGATGCCGGGGATCGCGCTCCTGGTCGCTTCCTCATGCCCATTGTTGCTCCGCTACTTCCAACACGGAGGCTCAGGGGGGGGCTTGAGCCTGGTGATCAACTGAGCCGGTGTGCGGCATGCAGTCGTTCTTGGACAGATTCAAAGCTGGCACATCTGTGCCGGAGCGTGACACTCTCCCGGCGTTATACAGGTGATCCGTAGGACCTGGGCTGACTCCTATCGAAGCACACTCATTGGGTCTCGGCGACTCCATCGATGAGGCCGTCGAAGAGCTCAGTCCGCTCGCTTTGGCCGCGCTCCTCGGCATGGTTCCGTTGGCGTCGCAGGATGGTGACGAACTTCGGCCCGGTCTCGAAGAACCCGCAGCGCTCGCAGACGCTCTCGAAGGCGCAGCCGAGGAGGGCAGGACGTGTGCAGTGACCGTTTGCCAACAGACGCCGGTGGTCGGCATTGGCCGTGTCGGTGTTCCGGGACCCGGCGGGAAGCATGCCGGTGTGTCGGTAGTTGGCCTCGACTGCCTCGGTGACTTTGAAGTACTCCTCGGCCACCGTGCGATCCGAGATGCGTGCGTAGACGAGCGTCATGTCCATCGATCGGTGCCCGAGCAGTGCGGCGATCGCCTCGAGGCTCATGCCCCGGTTGATGGACTGGGTGGCCAGCGTGTGGCGCAACTGGTGAGGATGGACGTGTCCGATCCCGGCCCGCTTCGCCACCGTGGCGACATAGCGCTGGATGGTGCGCCGGTCGAATGGCCTGCCGTCGTCTCGTTCGACCAAGTGTCCCGAGCGGGACGGTCCGCGCATCGCCCGGTAGTCGACGATGAGATCCAACAGCATGGGCAGCAGGGGCACGTAGCGGTCGTTGTGCAGCTTGCCGACCGGGATCCGGAGTTGGTGGAGGTCGCCTTGGCGGACCACGGCGTCGTCTTCGAGTGCTGCGAGTTCACCGACGCGCATCCCGGTCCGGGCCAACAGCTCGACCATGAGGCGACGGCGTCGATTGGGATCGCTGGCCAGTGCGGCCATGAACTTGGCCGCCGTCGGGTCGTCCAAGAACTTGGGCAGGGGTTCGTCGAGGGCGGGAAAGTCGGTCGAGTAGATGGGGAGCCGGGCCGGGGCGTCGTCGTAGTCCCACTCGATGATGCGCTCGAAGAACGTGCGCAACATGGAGAGCCGGTGCCGGATGGTGGTGGTCGACAATGGCTTGCCACCTCGTCCCAGCCGGGCGGCCTGCCAGCACTTGAAGTCTTCGATGTGGGTTCGCCCGATGCCGGCCACCGAGATGCAGGAGGGATCGGCGAGGGTGACCCGGTGAGCGAAGAGCCGAAGGGCCACGTCGGCGGCGCTGACGGTGGCTGGACGAGCCGAGACTTCGAGTTGGTCCAGGTAGGAGGCCATAGTGGCGGCCATCCGTGGCGCTCGGGCGGTGAGCTCGCCCCACGTCACCTCGGGTGTCCCACCGCCGGGACGGCGCGCTTCGGCGGGCAGTTGTTGGGCGAGGGCGCTCATTGGGCCAACCCCACCAGGGCCTGAGCCTCGATGGCTTCGACAGCCCGCCGGTACTCGTCGGCCAGCCAGTCCACGCTCAGGTGCAGGTAGACCCGCGTCGAGGAGATGGAGCGGTGTCCGGCCTGGGCTTGGATGGCCTCGATGGCCATCCCCGCTTCCCGCAACCGGGTGAAGCAGGTGTGGCGCAACTCGTGGCAGGTGCCGTGGCTGAGTCCGGCGCGCTTGCGTGCGGCGCGCACGATCTCGTCGAGTCCTGGCGTCGAGAGCGGTTCACCTCGACGTGGACCTTTGAGCGAGACGAACAGCGAGTCGGTCGTGGTGTCGGGCGGTCGTTCGTCGTTCATGTAGCGGGCCACGGTGGCAAAGAAGGTCGGTGAGAGTGGCACCAGGCGTTCATGTCCGCCCTTGCCCTCGGTGATCAGCACCCGCCACTCGCCGAGTCGGAGGTCGCCGAGTCGCAGACCCAACACTTCGCACCGCCGCAGACCCCCGAGCACCATGGCCTGGACCATGGCCCGGTCCCGGTCGGTGCGCAGTGCGGCCATCAGCGCCTCGACCTCTGCCGGATCCAGGATCCTCGGCAGCCGACGGACCCCACGCACGAGGGGCAGGCCCCGCCCGGAGCGTGACCGGCTCTGGCGGGTGGCGATGCCACGGGGCACCGGGTTCACCGTCAGACCGACATCGTCACGGGTGATCAGGTAGCCATAGAAGCTCGAGACCGCGGCCAACCGGCGCTTGATCGTCGCTGCCGACAGTCCCGACCCACCGTCGATCCGGACGACATTCTCGGCACCGGGCCGTGGGCGGCGTTGCGCGGTCACGAAGGCCATCACGTCCTTCGGAGTCACCTCGGTGGGCTCTTTGGCCACCACCGCGAAGAACACGCTCAGGTCATGGGCGTAGCACCGCACGGTGTTCGGACGGGCCCGGCCCACGACGAACTCCAAGAATTGATCGACCAACTCATGGCCGATTCGGTACTCGCGTTCACCGTCCGGACGGACGTGACTCTCGAATGACGGACTCCACACCACCGCACACCTCCTTGTCGGGCTTGCACCCGAGGAGGATCCCCCGGGTGCCTAGCCCAGGAGGTGGATCACCTGTATAACCGGTGAACTGGGACACCTACCTCCGACGAGTGGGGCACCTGGGTCGGGCGGTTACAATCACCCTTTAATGAGCGATGAGGCGACCGACCGTCGGCAACTTCTGCTCGGCGGCATCGTGGATACCTTTGCCGCGATCGAGCTTCGAGCACAGGTGCTGCTTGCCGGGTTCGCGCTGCAGGAGATCGTCGGAGAAATACTGGCTGCCGACCTCAATTTCCGGGCCATTGCTCAAAAATTGACTTTCCTCTCAAAACTGCCCGGCCTTGGACGTGCCGGAGAGGAGCTCAATGACTGGGCGCAGCGCGCCGTTGCTGCATCCGAGCGTCGAAATGGGGTTGTCCATAGTCTGTGGTATCTCCAGGACCTCGACGATTCAAAATCTGGTGCGAGGTTCAGGCTCTCGGCGAGACGTAAACCGACCGCGGTGCAGGACGTTTTCCAAATCAAACCTGAGACGACCCTGGAGCTTGAGGACCTGCTCGGTCAAGTGAACGGGCTCGCCGTAGAGGCGGCAAGTTTGGCCGAGGCCTTGCGCGCAACCGGCAAATGGATGGGGGCACGGATAAATGATCCATGAATCCGCCCGGCGGAGGAACTAGCCAAACCTTCCGACTCGTCCCCCCATCGCCGCCGTGTGTCCCAGGGCCGGCGGTCGGGGGCAGTCCTTCCTCTAGATCAAGTCCCAGTTTCCGGCAGAACAGCTATCGCGGGTCACCTCCAGTTGGACCTACTTGTGACCTTTGACTCTATTGATATTGCGGGCACCGACTTAGGTTGCGCGATGTAGACGACGGGCAGTTGTGCACGGCGCGGAGGCATCTATGAGGGAATTCACGTCACCACGGGCTAGGTTCGCAGCCAAGTTTCATCGGCGGAGCGAAGTAGAAATGAAGCGCATGAGTCTGTTGTCGTGTGTCGTCGTGACGGTCGGCGTTGTCACGGCTGGCTGTTCCGCAACCTCAACTGGCTCCCCTGCCACCAACGGAGCAGGGCCGACGGTGACCTCCACCACGGTCCCCGTTTCGTCCCTCGTCCTCACCGCCGCCGATGTCCCCGCGGGCTGGACTCCGGCCGCCCCGTCCTCGTCGTCATCGAGCTCGTCGGACTCCACTCCTGGATGCATGAAGGGCTACGTGAACATCGGAGGGTTCAACGGACAGAATTCGGCGTCGAAGGCCAGTGCATCGTTTGAACAGGGGAGTGGTGGGGCCCAGTTCGAGGAAGTCCTGAACTATGCATCCGGAAAGGCCGAGTCGCTGGTGTCGACGGTGATCGGTGTGCTGGACGGATGCAGGACGTTCTCGACAACGAGCGCAGATGGGGAGTCGGCCACAGGATCTATCACCCCTCAGGCGAATCCGCACCTGAGCAAGCAGAGCGCTGCGTTCACGGTGTCAGTGACGGCCAAGTCATTCCCGATCACCATCTCGATTCCAATGGTGATCGTCCAGGTCAACAATGATGTCAGCCTCATCGCCTCTCAAGTCGCCATGGGGAGCACGTCCGACAGCAGTTTCCATCGGATGCTCACGGATGCTGTCGCGAAGGCCTCCGGCAAGGCGTCCCCCGACTTGGGTGCCAATGCACCGAAGGCACTCGGGCAAAGCGTCGAACTGGGTGGAAGTGACCTCAAGGCATCGGTGACGGCAGTCCGGATCATCAATCCGGCACAGGCGGCAAATCAGTACGACACACCAAACACCGGAAATGTCTACGTTGGCGTCGAGTTCAAGATCGTCAACACCGGCGGTCCGGCATTCCAACCCTCGCCGGACAGTGACGCCACACTGATCGACACGGCTTCACACTCCTATTCGAGCACCTATGCCGATCTGACCGGATGCCCCTCGTTCGCAAGCTCGCTGACCCTCAACTCGGGAGACACGGCTGACGGCTGCGTCACCTTCCAGGTTCCTACCGGGACGACCATTGCCAAGGTCCAGTTCACCTCGCAGTCTGGTGGTACGGCCGAGTGGCTTGCTGGTTAGGGTGCTGTGGCGAGCTTAGGAGATTGAGTCATGAGTGAACTTGTCGCCTACTACGACGACGAACCCATCGAGACCAAAGGCAAGGTTCAAGTCCATCAGGAGCCGATCTCGTCGGCTGCCGGATTGCGCGCATCTGAAGGCGCGATCCGCACTTCGCTCGTCTACGTCAGCGTGCCAAGCGAGGTCGGTCCGTTCTTGGTCCCGTTTGGGGATTACGACGATTGGTCACTCCGTGACAAGTACAACGAGGCGATCCGGATCATGAATATGTTAGGTGCGTCCACAATTGTTTGTGAGACGTTTCGGGAGGTCAGCGTTCGGCGCGGACTGCGCGCCCGGTTCCTCGATCAAAGTGCAGAGGTCACTCAGCACCGAGAGATGCACAGCGACTTCGACTTCCGACACAACGGCGCAGGCAGCACTCCTCGTGACCCAAGGCCACTTCGATGGCCGGACGAACCCGGATTCTCTGCCGCCGTCTCCAGCGTTCTCGAGAACGGTGCGGCCGATGTGGAAATCAACATCAAGAGTAACCGCATTTGGACGATCAATGGCGAACTTGGAGTGCAGCTCAAAAAGCTCGGCTTCGACCTCGGCGGAGGCAATCAGCGTTCGGAAGCTACTACGTTGCATATCAAGGCCACGTTTCCGCACATTCGGAAGGGATGGAAATAGTCCGCCGACTGCCGCGGAAATGCTGGGCGTAGCACCCCGTCACCGAAGTGCCGTTCATGGGCAGGCAACTATCGCGAGCGCGAGTCCAGCCGGACGACCACACCCCGCTCAGATCCGAAGAGCCTGATTCCCCCGCCCTACCCTGGCGGCAACTGGGGCCACGCCGTACCGTGGCTCCATGGAACAGTCGTCGGTCAGGGCGGCGGCAGAAGGGTGCGCTATGACAAATGACTATGCTTCACACGATCAGTGGCTGTTGTTGATCCGGCGGGCGTTCGGGGTTCCCGACTTGGTCGACGAGGTGGCAGCGGTCAGAGCGATCGAGCGGGAACTGCTCGCCCATGACTCATTGGATCGGATCGATCGGCGGGACCCGACCGTGGAGGCCGAGGTGCTCAAGGCAACAATCTGGGCGGGAGCCGAAGGCAAGCTCGACGGCTACCTGGCTGGAGCTGACGACGACACTACGGCGACGGCTGCCATCCGTGGGCGGATCCAGGAGACACCCAGTTGGAACCGGATCGCGGTCGACGGTGCAATCAGCACCATGGCGACCTACCTCCTCAAGAAGGTTCGCTCATTCGTAGATCAGCATCCGTTCCAGGACCCATCGGGGCGGTATTTCCGCTAGAACGCTGCCACTCCGCACACACTCGCCCCTGTGCCCCCCAATCATCGGGGACGGGGGTTGGTTAGATGCCGGGCCGTCCGGGTGGCGGCTGCTGAGCCGACACGTCTGTAACGGGTGTCGACTTCGATCGGCACGCCATGGCAAGTGCCACAACCCAGCCGATGAAGGTCCAGCCGAGGAACAGGTTGATCACGAGAATGCTGCCGACATTTGGCACGCCCCGAATGTCTCCGATGATGAACGGCAGGAGATAGAGGGCGCAGGCGCCGACTATGCAGGCGCCGAATACGACCAACGCCAACCAACCCGTGAGGCCCGACCACGGGGCGATGTTTCCCATATTGCGACACTACCTTCGGCCTCTGGTAAGCACCGAGTTCCGCCGCACCCCGCCCTACCGTGGCCCGCTAGAACGCTGCCACTCCGCACAGGTTCGCGCCTGGGGTCCACTACGGCTAACGGCGCGAGCTGTGGCAGGACTCGGCACGCCGACCTCAGTCGTGGAGGGCTGAGGTCGGCCCACAGAAGTACGCATGATCCTCATGCAAGCGTGGCCGGAGCAAGGCACAGAGCAACACCGAAAGCCAGAGCGAGCCAAGTGCGCAAACTGCGGAGCAACGATTGAATACCTGGGCGGCGGGGAGTGGGAGCACTTGGTCGACAAACGCAAGTCGTGCTCGATATGAAGCCCGGAGGGAAGCGCCTAGGGCGTGCGGGCCCTCCGCCGAACAGGTTCCCGTAGCGATCGAGGTCGGAATCCTCACCAGCTGACCGTCACTCCCGCACCTTCGCCCTACCCTGGCTGGCATGGACCACTACGCCAACGCCGTCCGAGCGGAACCGGGGGTTTGCTGGCGGATGGTCAGCCGGGGACCGGGCTACCGCGTCGACACTCCGACCGACTGCCTCGAACCCGTGCGGTGGATCGGGCGAGCAATGGTCGGCCGCAAGCGGATGCGGCTGTGGAGCTGCGTTGGACACGCCGAGGGCCTCGAGGACCTGCGCCCGCTCGGGCGTTGAGGTTGGAGGCTTTGCCGACGTCCGGAGCATTGCCGAGGTATCTGGCGCTCGACGGACCCGGCAGTAATGAGAGCATCGGCAGGCGCCTGGGCTGACTTGAGGACTCCCGAACGCTGTGGCTCCCCCCACGTTCGCCCCTGTGCCCCGCTACGGCTCCGCGTGGGGGTTAGGTGCCGGGCCAGTCCCCATAAGTCCAGGGTCGGCGCAGAAGAACCGGGGTTTCACTTTCCACCCATCGGGCATTGAATAGCCCTGTTGACGCCAGACGTTGGCGCGATGCAGTGGTCGGGGTCCACCAACCCCGTATCAGCCCCCACAGGGGAGAGCTATGAACGGCAACGACGTGATCGACTGGGCGGAAGCGGTCACCGACCACGAGCGTCGGCGGATGCGGCTCGAGGAGTGCGAGCACCAACTGCTCGCCCTGACGGCGTGGGCACGGTACCTCGAGGCCCGAGTCGACCGCTTGAGCCAGGGTGCCGAACCTTGAGCGACCCAGTGATCGACCTACCCCGACTGGCTGTCGCCACGGTGTGCCTGTACGAGGCGTCGGCCATCCTGACGCCGCCACCCCACCGTGTCCGCGCTCTGTTGGCGCCGGCGGGTGCTCACCCCCGTGATCCTGCTCGGGCTGGCAGCTCACCTGCTGAGACCGCCGGACCACCAGTAGCCCGTCCCATCCGCCTATGTCGGAGGTTGCATGGTATCCGGACGTTCGCCCAGGCCCACGGTCAGACAGCGCCGGGGAGAACGCTTCATTGAACCGCCCCGGCAGCGTGAGTCCCTGGCAGCAGGACATGGGTGCCACCGAGTGGATCGGCGGTCAGCCGACCGACAGCATCCTCACAGGATGGAGTTACGCGTCAGTCGCTCTCGCTCACTGCGACCAGGCGCCGTAGCCCGGTTCATATCCGGCAGCGATACCCAACACCCCGCCCAGGTTCAGCACTTTCGGCGCGGTCACGAGGCGACGTACGCTCGCGCTATGACCAAGGTCCAAGACAGTTACCGGTTGGTGTCGAGCGGCTTCGATGCCGCGGTGAGGTCGG
>Ga0224557_1002078_pt1 | contig 17836 bp, 23 predicted proteins | sample 714S31014metaG_FD_180677 | JGI IMG/M metagenome (GOLD analysis project Ga0224557, IMG submission 180677) | Peat soil microbial communities from Stordalen Mire, Sweden - 717 S3 10-14 | ecosystem: Environmental > Terrestrial > Soil > Wetlands > Peat | place: Sweden: Norrbotten County, Stordalen...
CATGTCGTAATCGCTGAGAAAAATCGCGTGCGGACGAACCTCCGGGCGGCGAATGAAATGAATCCACTTCTGGATCAAGGCTTGCCCCTCCAAGTCCGCCGGGTGAGCCTTGCCCGCGATCATGAGTTGCACCGGACGCTGTGGGTTGGACAACAGGCGCAGCAATCGCTCCGGATCGTGCAACAGCAGGTTGGGCCGTTTGTAAGTGGCGAAGCGGCGCGCAAAGCCGAGAGTCAAGATTTTCGGATCAAAGAGATGCTTCGCCTCCTCAATGGTTTCGGCCGAAGCCCCGGCGGCGGCATAGTGCCGGGCCAGGCGTTCGCGGGCATAATCAACGAGGCACTCGGTGGAAGCGGTGCGCAACTGCCAGAGGTTTTCGTCTGGGACGGTGCGAATCCCTTGCTGCTCCAGATTTTCCTTCATCCCCAGCCAGCGGTCTTTGCCACAGGCCCTTGTCCAAAGTTCGTCGGCAGCGGCGGAATCCCAAGTCGGGTGATGAACGCCGTTGGTGACGTGGCCAACGGGGACTTCGTCCACCGGCCAGTGCGGAAAGAGTGGCGAGAATAATTGCCGGCTAACCTGTCCGTGCAAGCGACTGACGCCATTCACCGAACCGCTGCCGCGAATGGCCAGATATGCCATATTGAAACTCTCCGACGGGTCGTTCGGATTCTGGCGGCCCAAAGCCAGTAAATCGTGAAGCGAGATGCCGAGTTTATCCGTGGCGTAATGTCCAAGGTATTGTTCAATGAGCGCAGGAGTAAAACGGTCAAACCCAGCCGCCACGGCTGTGTGGGTGGTGAAAAGATTTCCGGCGCGTGTGGCAGCCAGCGCCACTTCAAACGGCAGCGCGTTGGCTTCCATAAAACTGCGGGCGCGCTCCAACACGGCAAAGGCCGCATGACCTTCATTCAGGTGACAGACATCCGGCTGAATCCCAAGTGCGGTGAGCAATCGCCAGCCGCCGATGCCCAGCAGCATTTCCTGTTTGAGGCGCAATTCCGGACCGCCACCATACAACTCGCTGGTGATTCCGCGATGCGCGGGAAAGTTCGCCGCGTCATTACTGTCCAACAGATAAAGTTTCACTCGGCCGACTTGCACCTGCCACGCGCGTAGCCAGACTGAATAGCCAGGCAAGACTATCTCTAGTCGCAACCACTCACCATTCGGCTGGCGCAAGGGCGTAATCGGCAACTGGCCTGGGTCGTTATACGGGTAAAGAGCTTGTTGCGCGCCATCTTTGTCAATGACCTGACGAAAATAACCTTGCTGGTAGAGCAGCCCGACGCCGACGACCGGCACGCCCAGATCGCTCGCCGCTTTAAGTTGGTCGCCAGCCACATTGCCAAGGCCGCCGGAATAAATCGGCAGCGCCTCGCTCAACATATATTCCATGCTGAAATACGCGACGCACTTCAAGGGCGATTGCGGATGATTTTTCTGAAACCACGCGGGTGCTTTTGCCGCCTGCCGATTGGTTTGCAGCAGATCGTCAATATTTTTGCGGAAAGCCGGATTGGCCAGCACGTTTTTGAGTTTGTCCTTGGAGACTGTTTGCAGAACCACCCAGGGATTTTGTGTGAAGTCCCACAGGGCGGAATCAAGCTGCCGCCACACCTCGTCCGTGGCATGATTCCACGACCAGTGCAAATCCAGGGCGAGTTCCGCAAGGGAATCGTAGCCTTCGATGTCTTCAGGTGGAGAATTATATTTCGGTTTGCTGACGGAAGATTGTGCGTTCATAAATTTTTCCATTAAATGCGGGGTGTTTTTCGCGGGCTTCAGTTCGGATCGCCCTCATTGCGCCATACCGCCACGGCTTCCTGAACTGTCATCTGATGCGGTGGCATTGGCGCGCAATATCTTTCCATCATGGGTTCTGTCCTCAAGGCATCACTGACAATTGTCTGGGCTTCGTCCAAGATGCGGCGCATATGGTCCGCGCCTTGAAAACTCTCGGCATAAATCTTGTAAATGTTTTCGGTGCCGGACGGACGTGCCGCGAACCAGCCGCTTTTGGCAATGACTTTCAATCCACCGATGGGCGCATCGTTGCCCTGGGCCTGCGTGAGCATGGTCAGGATTTTTTCACCCGCCAACTCGGTCTGCTTGACTTGGCCGGGCAAGAGATTTGCCAAACATTTTTTTTGTTTCGGTGTGGCTGGGGAATCCACGCGTTCATAGAACGACTCGCCAAACTCACCTTTGAAGGTGCGATAGATGTTGGCGGGATCGCAACCCGTTCGTGCGATCATTTCGGCGGCCAATAAACACGGGACAATGCCATCTTTGTCCGTCGTCCAGACGGTGCCGTCCAGACGCAGGAAAACCGAACCCGCGCTTTCCTCGCCGCCAAATCCCAGCGAACCTTCGAGCAGGCCGGTCACAAACCACTTGAAACCCACCGGCACCTCGAAAAGTTTTCGACCGAGTTTGGTGGTGATCCGGTCAATCATCTGGCTGCTCACGATCGTTTTTCCCACCGCCGCCGATTGGGACCATCTTGGCCGGTTCTGAAATAGATAAAAAATCGCCGCGCAAAGATCGTGATTGGGCGGCAGCAAGCCCTCGCTCTTGGTGACAATCCCGTGCCGGTCATGGTCGGTGTCGCAGGCGAACGAAAGATCAAATTGATCCTTCATGCCAATCAGTCGTTGCATCGCATAAGGCGAAGAGGGATCCATGCGAATCTGACCGTCTCCATCAACCGTCATGAAGCTGAAAGTTGGATCAACCACATCGCTGACCACCGTCAATCCTAACTCATGCTGTTCCGCGATCCGCTCCCAGTAGTGGACGCCGGCACCGCCCAGGGGATCAACGCCCAGATGAAGTTTTGCGCCGCGAATGATGTCCATGTCAATCACGTTGCCAAGGTCATTAACGTAGGCAGTGACGTAGTCATGCCGATGCGTCGTCGTAGCGCGCAGCGCCTGCGCGTAAGGAACTCGCTTCACGCCCGAAAGCCGGGCTTCTAACAATTCATTGGCTTTCGCCTCAATCCAATTAGTGACGACCATGTCCGCCGGCCCGCCGTTGGGCGGATTGTATTTGAAACCGCCATCATGCGGCGGATTATGCGAAGGCGTGATGACAATCCCATCAGCCAGTCCAGTTGTGCGTCCGCGATTGTAGGTCAAGATCGCATGGGAAATCACCGGCGTCGGTGTGTATTCGTCCCCTTCGGCGAGCATTACTTCAACTCCATTTGCCGCCAAAACCTCCAGCGCGGTGGCGCAAGCCGGAATAGAAAGCGCGTGCGTATCAATTCCGAGATAAAGCGGGCCGACGATGTTCTTCGATTTGCGATAAAGGTAAATCGCCTGCGTGATCGCGAGAATGTGCCATTCGTTGAAAGCCAGTTTGAACGACGAGCCGCGATGGCCGGAGGTGCCAAACGCCACGCGTTGCTCTGGCACTTTGGGATCAGGCACACCAGTGTAATAAGCCGTGACGAGCCTCGGAACATTGACGAGAATTCCGGGTGGTGCCGGTTTTCCGGCCAGTGGACTAATTTTCATAGTGTTTTAATTGGCGTTGGACTTTCGAGTTCCGCCACTTTTTCCAGCCGGCGACGAAAGCGTTCCGCGCCTTTGAATCGCGCGGCAAGAAACGTCTGTGTCAATTCCCAAGCGAGCGCGTGACCAACCACGAGGCCGCCAAAACAGATCATGTTCAAATCGTCATCCTCGACGCCTTGATGAGCGGAAAAGTTTTCGTCAATCAACCCAGCCCGAACTCCCGCCACTTTGTTCGCAGCGATGGACGCGCCAACCCCGCTGCCGCAGATGCCCACGCCGCGATCCACCGTTCCGGCCGCAACCGCGCGGGCCAGAGGGATGATGAAATCTGGATAATCATCATCCGACTTGAGTTTGGAGTCGCCGAAATCGGTGACTTCATAACCGGCTTCGCGCAATTTCCCGGCCAGAAATTCCTTCAATTCAAAACCGCCGTGGTCGGCGGCGATGCCGACGTGTTGCAACGTCTTTGACAAGATTGATTCGGCTTGAATGCTCATCATCTTTCGACGAGTTGCGGCCCCATTGCGGGATAGTCGGTATATCCCTTTTTCGCGCCACCATACAAAGTCGCTTCCTCCAGAGCGTTCAGCGGCGCGTCCAAACGGAAGCGTTCAGGCAAATCAGGATTCGCAATAAACAAACGGCCAAACGCTACGGCATCCGCCATGTCTTCCGCCAAGGCTTGTGTTGCGGTCGCGTAAGTGAAGCCATTCGCGACGATCAGTGGCCCATGAAATTCTTTGCGCAGCGCGGCCAACGGCACTGGCACCGCGCCATGTTCCAAATCATCTTTCGTGGACACGATCAAATGCGCGTAGGCGAGTTTGAAACGATCCAACTCATGCAGCACGTGACTAAAAGTCTCCAGCGGATTGGAATCGTCCATGTCGTTGAAGATGCCCCCCGGCGAAAAACGGATGCCCACGCGATCAGCACCCCAAACCTGCGTGACAGCGTCAGTCACTTCCAGCGTCAGTCGCGCACGATTTCGGACCGGGCCACCATATTCATCCGTTCGCTGGTTCGTGCCATCGCGAAGAAACTGATCCAGCAAATAGCCGTTGGCATTATGAATTTCCACGCCGTCGAAGCCGGCCGTTTTCGCGTGGTCCGCCGCGATGGCATACTGCATTACGATGCCCGGCAGTTCTTCTTTCTTTAAAGCACGGGGCGTGACGTAAGGCTGCATCCCGCGTTCCGTAAGAACCTGACCGGTGCGCGGAGCGATGGCGCTGGGCGCGACCGGCAATTTACCGCCCGCTTGAAAACTCGGATGCGAGATCCGGCCCATGTGCCAGAGTTGGAGAAAAATTCGCCCGCCCGCCTGATGCACGGCCTCGCTGACCTTCTGCCAGCCGGCGATCTGTTCCTTTGTGTAAATGCCGGGTGAGTTCGGGCAGCCGGTGCCTTGCTGGGAAATCGCCGTCGCTTCGTTGACGATCAGTCCGGCTGCGGCGCGCTGTGCATAATATTCCGACATCAACGGCGTGGGCACGCGGCCCGGTCCCGCGCGCATTCGGGTGAGCGGAGCCATGACGATGCGGTTTGGCGCTTCAATCGCGCCCAGCCGGACGGGAGTAAACAGATTTGGAGTGTTCATAAATGTTACCATGAAGAGATTCCCGGTTTTGGGCGCGGCGAACAATGGGGTGAATACCCCATAGCAATGGCCCTGCAACGGCCTAAAATGCCATCTGCATTGAAGCTAAAAACAAAAGCGAAAGATTAATGTTATGACCAAGAACAATTCCGTCGTGGCGATTTTCAAATCCCACACCGAAGCCGAAACTGCCGTCAAGGAACTCCAGCAGGCGGGCTTTGACATGAAGAAACTTTCAATTGTCGGTCGCGACTATCACACGGATGAAAACGTTATCGGCTATTACAACACCGGCGACCGCATGAAATACTGGGGCAAGCTGGGCGCGTTCTGGGGTGGTTTCTGGGGCCTGTTGTTCGGCTCCGCCTTCTTTTTTGTTCCCGGCGTCGGGCCGTTGCTCTTTGCGGGTCCCATTGTCAGTTATATCGTCGGCGCACTGGAAGGCGCGGTGGTCGTGGGCGGTTTGAGCGCGCTGGGCGCCGGACTTTACGGCATGGGCATCCCCAAGGACAGCATTTTGCAATACGAGACAGCGGTGAAAAGCGGCAAGTATGTCTTGATCGCGCACGGCTCCGATGTGGAAACCGTTCATGCGCGCGAAATCATCAGCCGCACCAAACCGGAAGCGTTGCAGGAACATCAGGTTTGCGGCGCCAAAACGGAAGCGTGCGCAGTTGGAGCATAGGTTGTTGCCGGATTGGACAATTATAACTGCCTGATTTTCCCGACATGAACAAAAGAACAACCATGCAGCTTGGGATGATTGGCCTGGGCCGGATGGGGGCCAACATGGTGCGCCGATTGATCAAGGGCGGACATCAATGCGTGGTCTTTGATCAGTTGCCCAAAGCGGTGAAAGATCTCGCCAAGGGCAGGGCGGTCGGTGCTGCCTCGCTGGCCGACTTGGTCAAACAACTCGATAAACCGCGCGCCATCTGGCTGATGGTGCCGGCGGCGGTGGTGGATAAAACCATTGCCGACCTCGTGCCATTGCTCGAAGCGGGCGATACTCTCATTGACGGCGGCAATTCCTATTACATAGATGACATCCGGCGCGCGAAGGAACTTGCGCTCAAAGTAATTCATTATGTGGATGTGGGCACCAGCGGCGGCGTGTGGGGCTTTGAACGCGGCTACTGCATGATGATCGGCGGTGATACAAAGGTGGTTCGCCGGCTCGATCCCATTTTCGCCACGCTCGCGCCGGGCATCGGCGATGTCGCCCGCACGCCGGGACGCGCGAAGCTCGGCGGGACTTCGGAACAAGGTTATCTCCACTGCGGTCCGAATGGGGCCGGGCATTTTGTGAAGATGGTTCACAACGGCATCGAATACGGCATGATGGCCGCGTATGCCGAGGGCCTGGGTATTTTGCACGGCGCGAATATCGGCAAACAACAGGAAGAAATGGATGCCGAGACCACGCCGTTGCGCGATCCTGAACATTATCAATTTGACCTGAACCTTGCCGACATTACGGAGGTCTGGCGGCGTGGGAGCGTGATCGCTTCGTGGTTGCTCGACTTGACGGCAGATGCGCTGGCCAAGGATTCCGCGCTCGCCAAGTTTTCCGGACGTGTCTCTGATTCAGGTGAAGGCCGCTGGACCATCAAGGCAGCTATTGACGAGGGCGTGCCCGCTCCAGTATTGACCACGGCGCTTTACGCGCGTTTCAGTTCGCGCGGCGACGCGGACTTTCAGGACAAGTTGCTTTCAGCCATGCGTTTTGGATTCGGCGGGCACCTGGAAAAATCCGCCAAGTAAAGACTGCGATGCTCTGGACTGACTTAAGCCAACTCGCCGGAGCAATCCTATTGATGGTCGGCGCGTTGCTGCCGGTGGTGAATCCGCTGGGTGACGCGCCGATTTTTCTGGCCATGACGCCGGGCTGTGATGAATTGACGCGGGCCGACTTGGCGAAACGAATTGCCGTTTATTCATTCTTTCTGTTGCTGGGAGCAATGTTGCTTGGCTCGTTCGTTCTCCTGATGTTTGGCCTTTCAATCCCCGTGGTGCAGGTGGCAGGCGGGGCGGTGGTTTGTGCCTTGGGTTGGAAACTCCTGACCGACAGCCCCAAACCGGCCGAAGTCGCCTTTGACGCGGTCCACGCGAATGCCATCGCGTTGGGCCGGGCGTTCGCTCCGTTGACCATGCCGTTGACGATTGATGCCGGGGTGATTTCGGTGGCCATCACTGTCGGGGCCAATCACGCGCACACGTTCAAACACGCGATGATTCAGGTGCTCGCCTCCGGCGTGGGCGCCGGCATCATCGCGCTGTCCATTTTGCTGGCCTATCGCTATGCCCAACGCGGCGGCAAACGGATCGGGCACACCGGCATGATGGTGGTGGTGCGGCTTTCGGCGTTCATCATGGTTTGCATCGGTGTGGGCATCAGTTGGAACGGCGTCAAGGCATTGCTGGCCGAAGTGGGTATTGCGGCACACTGAACCAAAAATCCCACCAGCCTGACCGCCGACTAAATCAGGCTCCCAAACCTTTACGATCGGAGCGTGCCGGAAAGTTTCTTCCCGCCCAGCGAAGTTTTTGGTGAAGGCAGATGGAGCGTCCGGCCCGCCACCATGAATTCACCTTCGCCTTGATGATGAATCGTCCGGGGATTTTTCCGCGCCGGGTCAATCCATGCTTGGACGACTTCCAAGATGAAGAAGTTATATTTCGTCACCAGCTTCATATCCACGACCTTGCATTCCAGACTGGCATAACATTCGGCGATGAGCGGGGACTTGACAAATTTAGCAGCCACGGATGTGAGTCCAAATCTTTCAAACTTGTCCAGACTGCCACCTGAAGTGTTCCCGCAAGCCACAACCGTCTTCGCCAATTCCACGGTGGGAATGTTAATCACGCATTCCTTGGTTTGCTTCAACGTTGCAAACGAGTAATCGCCATTGCTGACCACGCAGCCGACGAGCGGCGGGATAAACTCCATCATCAAGTGCCACGACATGGGCATGGCGTTCGGCCGCCCGGCGCGAAGGGTGGTGAGTAACACGACCGGGCCAGGTTCGAGCAACCGATAGACTTCGGACAACGGAAAAGTGATTTTCTTAACTGAATGTTTCTTCATTTTCTGCCCGCCGGATCAAGGCAGCTTCACCACCATCTTGCCAATATTATTTCCGGTGAAGAGACCGATGAACGCGCCTTCGGCCTGGTCGAGGCCTTCGACAACCGTTTCTTTGTTTTTCAATTTGCCCGATTGTAGATAGCCGCCGACTTCTTTTTCAAATTCGCCGCGCTGGCCCAGTGAATCGCTGACAATCATGCCGCGCATCGTCAGCCGTTTGGTCGTGATGTTAAAAAGATTGGAAGGACCGGGCCGTGGTTTTTCCTCGTTGTAACCGGAGATGCCGCCACAGGCGATGATCCGACCATGGACGCGCAGCGTCGAAAGGGCGGCTTCGAGCGCTTCGCCGCCGACGTTGTCGAAATAAACATCAATCCCGTCCGGCACCTCAACCTTCAATTGTTCGACGACCGGGCCGGTCTTGTAATCGAAGGCGATGTCAAAGCCGCATTCCTCGCGCAGAAATTCCACCTTTTCCATGGAACCGGTGGAGCCGATGACTTTGCATCCGCGCAATTTTGCCAGTTGGCCGGCGACGTTTCCGACCGCACCGGCGGCGCCGGAAATATAAATGACATCGCCCGCTTTGACCTCGACCAGATTCAATCCGGCCCAGGCGGTCATGCCCGTCATTCCGAGCGCGCCGAGATAAACGGAGAGTGGTTGATGTTTGCGGCTGACCGTATGGAGGTCTTTTGGCGAGGCGATGAAATATTCCCGCCACCCGAAGTTGGATACGACGGCATCGCCCGTTTTGAATTCCTTGGCGCGTGATTCGATGACTTCACCAACGGCACCGCCATCCAGCACTTTGCCAATCTCGAACGGCGGCACATAAGATTTTCGATCATTCATGCGCCCGCGCATGTAAGGATCCACCGACATAAACAGATTGCGAACCAGCACCTGCTGGCGTTGCAGCGGCTTCAGTTCGATCTGCGCTCGCGTAAAGTTGGCTGCGGTTGGGATCCCTTTCGGGCGGGAGGCCAGCCGGATTTCGCGGCTCACGATGTTTTTCATAAAATGGTTATGTCACGCTCCGAATTGATGCCAGTCGGTTTCCTTCATCTGAATATCATAATGGCTGGCGGCCTTTTGAAGGTTGGCAAACGCCAGATCTCGTTCGGCGTCCGTGACGTCACCGACCTGATTAAACCGCGCCATCGCATCGCGCACATGCGTCGCATCGGTCATCGGCTCTTTGTGGGCGCGGGGAAAGGCAAAGGCCGTGGCCGGCAGCAAAGTTTTCTCCGCCGTGGAAAGGCGGCCATGCGTTGCCGGGCTGTAAGGTTTCCAAGTGGGTTCGGGCATAACTTTATTGTTTTCTGCTTTATATTTTGAGTGCAACCATCCTCATATTGTTTCGGGAGTGTTTTTATCAATGTGTTGCATCAAGCGTCGCTGCGTGGCCCGGAGCGACTGGGTCGCCACTTCGGCGACTCGCTTGCGGAGCGATGACCACCTGTGAATTCATAAATCCTTCTTGGCAGCAGCTCTCGTGGCTTGGAAACTTTGCTCAATCTCGGCTTCGGCGATGCCGCCTTCGACCAATCGTTCATTATCGCTGCGGCCTTCTTCGTCTTCATCTTCACTCGGCGCAACTCGCACTTTGTGGCCGGTCGAGCCGGGCAACGGATCCCAGCGTTCAGATTCGGGCGCGGATTCAAGAATCGCATCTTTCGGGTCCGTATCCGGCACGCCGGTCAGTTCCCGCTTGGCCTGCGCAAAATGGGACGCGGTCGCATCGTGCGACAAATGGCCGTCAATGACCGCCAGTTCCGACGCCCGTGCGCGCACCATCTGGCGTGTCACCGTGCCGACGCCGGCGGAATTTTCCGAGATGACGCCATCCTTCAGTGGATTTTTTTTCATAAGGTAAAAATTACCGCGCGTGATTGGTTTGGTCGTTATGCGAAGTTTTCATTTCGCGCGTGCCGCGATCCTCACGCACGTCACGGGATTTGGAAAAAATGTTGTCCCGTTTTTTGGGTTTTGGATGGGGCAGGGGTTTGTCGTGATTGGGCCGCAACTCATGCATGGTTTGCGGAAATACCGGAGTTTGCGGTGTAGCCGTAAATTTGGTGGTGTGATCTTTCATAAAGTTATTTCCCTGGGTGGATTGATTGTTATTGGTCAAAAAATATCACTCCGTCGCACTGCGAAAACTGAAGCGATCATCCGCTTCGAGCCAGTCGAACGTGGTGGTTTTGTCCGGGTTCAGCCCGAGTTTTTGACAGGCTTCGACGAAGTAAGCGCGCTTCTCCGGATTGTTCATCAGGCTGTCGGCTTCCTGATCATCCGACCAGTCCTCGATTTCCGGCCCCGTCTTTGCCGTGCCATTGGCCAGCAACCAGGTGCCGACCTCGTCATAATTGTTCGCGGCTTTTACGGCGGTGGTGAACTGGTCGCCGGTGATGCCCTTGAAACTGAAGAGCTGGTTGTCCAGTGGACAATCGTAGTGGTATTCACCGAGCGTGCCCGCCAAGCTGGCGCGGCATTTGTCCACGGCCCGGCAGGCGATGGCAAATCCGCCGATGCGTTCGCGCGGACTGTGCGGTGCTTGTTTTGTCAGATCCCTGTCTATGATGAGGGTGTTCATGATTTTATTCCATTTGGTTCAGGTGATTTTCATTTCGCCGCCTGCGAATGGGCTTCGACAAACCAAAGCCATTTATCAATGCCGCGTGAAATCTCGGTGAACAAATCTGCCGTGTCGGCGTCGTCCAGTTCGTCTGCTTCATTGATCGTGTTGCGAGCTTCCTGGCCAAAGGTGGACAGCGCGCGGGCCACGCCTTCGACATGCGCCATGCCCTCGGAGATTTCCGGCGAATACTCGGTGAGCCGTGTGCGTGATGCCGCCATGCGCACCGTGCCTTCGGCCACGCCGCCGAGTTGCACAACGCGTTCGGCGATTTCGTCCACGTAGCCCTCCACCGCTTCCGCCACCTTGTCAAACAATTCATGCAGGCCAATGAAGCTCGGACCTTTCACGTTCCAATGCGCCTGCTTCATCTGCATTTGCAGATCCACGGCGGATGCCAATCGCTGGTTCAACAGCGCATTCAATTGCGTCCGCCGCTGGAGCGAAATGTCATTTTCCGTTTCATACATTTTGGGCGCTTCCGCGCTCTTGCTGTGCGAGGTTTTCATAAGTATTTATGCTTTCAGTTTATTGTTTGTTGTCTTGAATGTTATTCTACGTCTGGTTGTGAAAGCCGTGGACCCGAGTGAGATTGCGTTCCGCGATCAAATCCGCCTCCGCCTTAAGCCAGTGCTGCACCTCGTGACCAGGCTGTGAACCTTGATTCTCGTATGCAAAGTAAGCCTTTCGGGCCACCTCGTCCGTTGAGGGCGTAAAATTGACTTCATTGGGATCTATGCCCGCACTCGAAGTTGGCCGGGTTGCGATGACCGCTTGTTGGGTTTTGGATAATTTATGGTGTTTCATATAGCGATGGTTGTTTAATGTTCGACTTTGAAAAGTGATGAGCTTGGATGCATTTGAGTTTCGCGTTCAACTCCTCCGAACAATTGTGCCTCGGCCTCCAGCCAGTGGTTCACCTCATGTCCAGGCTGCGAATCTTGATTTTCATAAATGGCATAGGCCCGGCGAGCCACCGCATCCGGTGATGGTGCAGAAGCCGGTTGGTTCTGGATTAAGTCCGCAACCGCAGTTGGTTTTTGTGCCTTGGCTGACTTCTGGTTTGCGTCTGGCGAAAACTGGTTTGGTTTCATGCCGTGAACATGGCTGGAAAATCAACTGCCGGCTATGGGGTGTTCACCCCACCACGAACCGTGAAACTTACGGTCTGGTTCGAAATCGGTTCCAATCAGGCGCGGGCAAAATCTATGAAACCGCGCTGGACATCAGTGTGGATGAGTTTGACGCGAACGTGATCGCCCACCTTGAGACCTTGGGTGATAACTGTTGAGTTGAAGCACATCCCAGCCGGCAGCCCCATCTTCGACGGCATCCACGAAGCAGCCAGCGTTTCTCATATCTTCGGTGTTGTGGCGACGTATATCCGCATCGTCCTCCACCATGAGAATGCGTTTGCGAGCCTCGCTCAAGCGGTTTTCCTCGGATTAAAGGCGGATCGTGCCGCCAACTGTTTCCACAAAATCTCGTCCTCCTTGCCGATGTGAGGCGGGACTTGAATGGAAGCCTCGACGTAAAGATCACCGCGTTTGGTGCCGCCAGCGGGCAAGCCTTTGCCTCGGACGCGCAGTTTTTGTCCCTGCTGAAAACCGGCGGGAACTTTTACGGAAATACTGCCTTCCAGTGTCTTCACGGGAACCGTTGCACCCAAAACTGCCTCCCACGGGGCTAACTCCAGATGACCCATCAGATCGGCACCGCGCACTTGCCAATCGGGATGCTGGGCATAGCGCACCCGCAAATAGATGTCTCCAGCGCCGCCGCCATTTGATCCTTCGCCGCCTTTGCCGGACACCCGAATAGTCTGGCCCGCCTGAACTCCCTTTGGAATTCGCACCTGATAGGTCTGTGTTTCTTCCCGACCGGTGCGTGCATTGTTTCGCCGCACCGAGATGGCGCGCATCGCTCCCTGGAGCACCTCGTCGAGCGTGATGAGAATGTCGCCTTGAATATCCTGGCCACGCGCCGCTTCCGGTTCTTCCTGGCGGTTGGCAAATTCGTGCGAGTCGAATGGCGAACCTCCGCGCGATCGGCCGGCGCGTCCGCCAAAAAACTGTTCAAAGAAATCACTGAATCCCGTGCCCTCAAATTGGAACTCATCTTCTCCATGTCGTGCTTCTCGTCCAGCGGATCGGCCTCCACCCCAGCCCGGTGGTTGCCGCGATTGCGCACCCGTTTTCCAATCGGCACCGAGCTGGTCGAATTTCCTCCGGCTCTCCGGATTGCTCAAGACCTCGTTGGCCTCGTTGATTTCCTTGAATTTTTCCTCCGCCGATTTTTTGTCTTTGGCGACATCAGGATGATACTTCCGCGCGAGGGTGCGGAAAGACCTCTTGATTTCCTCGTCGGTCGCCTTGGGCGTCACTCCGAGGACCTGATAATAATCTTTGAATTCAACGGCCATGGCGGGCGGGCTTGGAAGCCGTCAGGTCGTTCACCACAACTTTAGCCGGTCGAACCACCTTTGCCCCTCGCTGATAACCACGCTGAACAACTTCGAGGATGGCATGGTCGGGTTTAGCCGGATCATGGCCTTGCGAAAGCGCTTCCTGCCGGTGCGGGTCGAAGAGCTTGCCGACGATCGCCTCACTTTCGACGCCGTGCTGGCGGAGCAACTGTTGCAGTTGCTTCAAGGTCATTTCTACCCCTTGATGAAACTGCGCGGAGTCACGCGATGCGCCGGCGGACAAAGCCCGTTCGAGATTGTCAATGACCGGCAACAGTTCGACGATGAACGATTCCTTTTGTGCGACTGCGCGGGTCTCGCTTTCCTGCCGACTGCGCTTCTTGAAATTATCAAAGTCGGCGGCCAGGCGCAGATGCAAATCCTTTTGTTCGGCAAGATCCTTGACGAGCGCCTCCGACTCGCTGGCGGCGGTCTCGGCAACAACATCGGGTTCTGCCGAGGGCGGGTCTTGGATTTCAGTTTTCATAGGCGAAATATTTTTATTAACGATTTTTCCTGCCGGAGCCGCTCTTCTTGCCGCCGCCGGAAAGTTTGTTCACGGTGTCCCAAGCCCGCGCCTCCGCGGTTTTCACGCTGGCACCGCGTTGCTCGTAGCCAGCTTCGATTTGAGCCGCCTGGCGTTTCTGTTTGTCGGTGTGGCTGGATTTATCGCCTTGGGGCATGGTGGCAATTTATGTTTGGCGATTTAGCGGCCGTTCATTCGTTCACGGCGAAGCCAATTTTGACGGTTATCGTCTCCTTATGCAGCATGGGGTTCTCCGGGTTGGGTCGTTTTCGCCTCGACAGTTACCGGGATGATTGAGAAAAAGTTATCACGCGATTCGGCACAAAAGGGAATCGCGTTAATTCGGAAACTTGCGGCGCTGGAGCGAAAACTTCGTGAGAATGTAAAATTCTTCCAAGTTGGTCAGATTCAGGAAATTGAAAATCCCGTTCCCAGCCTTTGGCGCGTGCCTTCATTGTCGGGCTTTGTCCACAGTGGCGATGATTTTGTCACAGTTAGTGACACCGAGGGTGTCGTAAAATCAATACGTTGGGGTTGTGTCGAGTCTTACGACTATCAAGCCAACAAATGAGCGAACATCCGTAGCCAGCGGGCGGCGTTTTTTCCGGCTGGAAATTTTTTTCAGACTGCCCTTGCGAGTGCGCCAATAGGCGTTTCAAAATGCCCGTTGCCAGTCGTGAATCAAAGACCGGGTGCGGCTTACATGATTTTTCACCGTGCCGTCACCTTGCACCGTGAACCACAAAGGCCAGCCGTGCGCCGCAAATGGCCTGTGGCGGGCGTTTGATTGGCCGGGTTGGACACAAATTGCCACGATGCCCGCCTTGCGTTGCTGGCTGACGCAGGACGCGCTTTGATTGGCTGGACGGGTGACAACGGCTCTGACAAGGCACCACAAAAACGGCGATTCGTCCAACGAGGTTCACCAATGAAAACCGGGCATCCATGTCTTACTCCATGTCTTACTTTGGCCTCTTTCAACGCCCTGTTTTTCACTAAAGCATTGATTCTATTGCTCCACATTGAAGTGGAGCGGGTGAAGGGAATCGAATCATGGCTGTAATTTTTCATAATTCGTTAAATTGCTCAATAATAGTGTGTTCCGAGTTTCACAACTTCGACATTTCCGCATTAAAAAGCACGTTGACGACTGAACACTGATGCAAATTGATGCAACTGCCCAGGGCCTTTCTTGCTGTTGCGCGTTGGTGCGAAGTTATCACAGTCCGGCAAATTTTCGAGTTCATAATCAACGAATTTCTCTGGAGTTGACAATAACAGGTTTCCGACTAAATCCACCCGGCACGCCTCGACCAGCTCATCCTCAAACGCCCACTCTGTGAATGACTTCAGGCGACGGGACTCTTTGGCATCGAGAGTTATTTTTTGCAATCTCCAATCATAGTTTTGCACCAGCCTGTTCTCGATCCGGTCAATGGCCGCTGCGAGTTCTGGTTGTTGCCGGGCGGCCAGTTGCAGCCTATCCGGCAGCGGGCCGGGTTGATCCATTATTATGTCAGTTTGCATAATGCCTGTTTGCGGTGAAAAGTTGGAAGGGTTGGTTTCAGTTGGCCCTGTGCGGTTGCAACTCCCCAAAGGGCAACGGCACCTGATCCGCATGACCTTGGGCGACGGCCATGTCCGTTGCGGTCAATCCGCACTTGTCCGTGAGCAACAGATTCGACTCCGTCAACATCGAAGCCGGCAACTGGTTCTGGTGGCCAAAACAGGCGGCGGCATGAAACACGGTCTGTCCGGCGTCGTTTCGCACTCCAAGATATTCTTCCGTCAGCAACGCGGGTGGAATCTTGTCCAGTCTCCCCGCCGCCACCGCCAGATGTAGCGCGGTGTTACCGAGCTGATCCGGCTGATTCAGGATGGCCGGTTGCAGATCCCTCGGGAATTGTTGGAAATGCCCGTTGATGATGGCGACCAGGGCGGCCGTAAGGCCTTGTTCATTCTCCATCGTGAACAGGTGGGGCTTGATGACGCTGTGAGGGAGTTGACGCAAGAAACCTTTTGCAGCCGCCACATGCAACGGTGTGTTGCCTTCGTTGTCCGCCACCATCAGGCTCGTATCCGTCAGGCAGACAGCCGGGACTTGGTCCAGATGCCCGTGTAACGCGGCGACAAAAAGAACTGACCGGCCCGAGTCCCGCTGGATATTGAGATTTTCCTCCGTCAAGAGCTCCGGCGGCAGCTGCTTGAGAAAGCCAAAGAGGGCGGCCCGATGGAACGGCGTGCCGTTGATATCGTCCCGCTGGGTGAGATTGAAGGTGTTTAGTTCCGCGCGCGGCACCTGGTCGAGACTGCCGAAGGTGGCCGCAGTGTGGAGCACTGTGAAACCGTGCTCACCATGGATATTTAGATTTTTGGCGCACAGGATGGATGGGGGGACATGTTTTAACTGCCGGCTTTCGGCCGCCATGTGCAGACAAGTGGACTTGCCCAGGATCAAGACGGTGAGGTTTTCCTCGGTCAGCAGTTCAACCGGCACCTTTTTCAGCCGGTTGTGGCAGGTGGCTTCGGTGACGATGAGTTGTTCGGGGGTCAGGTCGTTCGGTTTTTTCATTTGGTTGTTGTTTTGGTGGCTTTGGTTTGGAACGGAAATTATTTGGCGGAGCCGGCGGGCGGGTCGCACCGCATGAGAATTCCCTTGGTGAGCAATGCCAATCGAGCTTGCGCCTGTTCGAATTCAGTCTGCCGGCGTTCGGGCATGAGGCGTGGAAACGGTGGCAGCTTGGAATATGCCGGTGCCGTTGATGCTTCGCCAAAGCCCTTGAACTTGCCGGCAGCATCCCAAATGACCGGCAGGTATTTTTCCAACCGTTGTCCCTCCCGGCTTTCCGCCACCAGATGCACAACATCAATCCGGAGGCAAGGGTCTGGACGGGATGGTCTGGGTTCCAGCGGATTAATGAAACAGGCTCCGTAAAACAGGATGCCCGCTTCAACATCCCGCGCCCTGCAAATCAGCTTAACATTTCTGATGAACTCCGTAAAATCCTCCCCCTCATCAAAAGTGAATGGAAACATGCCTTCGGACACAAATCCGATAAAGAGCGAGGGTGATTTGCCATGCTTGCGCAATGCTGCTTCAGCCACCAGAACTCCAGTGGCAACCAATTTGTCGAGAGGATGTAATTTGGCGCCTGGCTTATTCACCGTTTTTCCTTCTGCCGCCGAACCGGTGGCTTGCGCAGACGCAGGGATGGCACCGCCCTGGGGTCGGCCTTTGTCAGCTTGGATTAACCGGCTCACGGCAGGAGGAACGACATCCGGCATCAGTGATGCCGGAGTCACGGTTGGCGCGGCGGCGGGTGTGGCTATGGCTGGGGTTGCAGAGGCTGTGTTCATGTTAATTAAATTTAGAAGTATCAAAGTTGGTTGAGTCGTTCCTGGCCGGGTTCATCTGAGGGTTTTCATAAACTTGCGAAATTTCAAGACACTGAACGCGGCGGCCGTGAAAATTTCAGTGAGGGTTTCACGGTCAAGGCTGGCAAATGTGCCGGTCCGATTCTTGAGGTTGACGATCAGAAACGGCATCCTTGGCGAAACGCGGGTGAATTTTGGGAAGGGGCAGCGCTGGATAATATACAGATCGGCCCTGGTGCGCAATTCCCCAAGGTGATAGGGGTTGGTGACCAGCCGGGCGGTGAGTTTGGATTTGTCCTTCCCCCCAATCAGGGTCAGGAGAGTGCTGATGGGCTCGAACTGGCAGGTCAGTTCAAAGGAACCGAGCCGTGTCTTGAAAGGGCCGCCGATGTTGACGGCGATATTCTTGAAACAAGGCAGCCACTCGGCGCAGTCGGTTTCCCGGAAGATGTGCCGGTGGATCGTGCCAAAATCGAACGTCTCCAGGCGTTTTGGCCGGTTGCGGATGGGCGCACTCGCCAGGGAGGCGACAGTGCCGCCTTGAGTTGCGTTTGTGGTTGGACTTGTCTTTGAGTTGGATTTGGTTGTTTTCATTGGTTGGCAGTTAATTTG
>Ga0224557_1002085_pt1 | contig 17770 bp, 15 predicted proteins | sample 714S31014metaG_FD_180677 | JGI IMG/M metagenome (GOLD analysis project Ga0224557, IMG submission 180677) | Peat soil microbial communities from Stordalen Mire, Sweden - 717 S3 10-14 | ecosystem: Environmental > Terrestrial > Soil > Wetlands > Peat | place: Sweden: Norrbotten County, Stordalen...
CCCGGCCTGGCCGGGCTGGTGGCTGTGAAGCGCGGAAGGGAACCGGCCACCCAGCCGGCGAACAACCCCGAGATGGGGTGCGAGTCGCGTGACCAATAAAGATCACTCACTCGCAACGGTGAAGAGCACGCGCACGGTCACGTTCCCAGGGGCCGCCGGCTCCTGGAACACTTTGGCGCCACTTCGCCGCGGACCACGCGATCCGTGCTTTCAGTTGGCCGGCGATGGCACGATCTGGCGGACCAGCCTGCTGCCCAGCGGCCCGGTGACGGCAAAGATCAGCGCCGCGACCCCCGACACGGCCCATTGCGAGGCGTGGGGCGGCGGTGCCGAGGAATTCGTCGAGATGCTGCCCGGTCTGCTGGGCGCCGACGACGACGCGTCGGATTTCGTGCCGCGGGACCCGACGGTCGCCGCCGCGCACCGACGGGTTCCACACCTACGCCTGGGACGCACCGGCCAGGTACTGGAAGCGCTGATCCCGGCGGTGATCGAGCAGCGGGTACCGGGCGCCGACGCGTTTCGGTCGTGGCGGGTGCTGGTGTCGAAATATGGGACGCCAGCCCCTGGACCGGCGCCGGCCGCGATGCGGGTGCCGCCGGCCGCTGAGGTGTGGCGACACATTCCGTCGTGGGAGTTTCACCGCGCCAACGTCGACCCGAACCGGGCTCAGACCGTGGTGGCCTGTGCGCGACGGGCGGCCGCGCTGGAACGGCTGGCAACCAGGCCTGCGGCGCAGGCATGCGAAGCCCTGATGTCGCTGCCGGGAGTCGGGGAGTGGACCGCTGCCGAGACCGCGCAACGGGCGTTCGGTGACGCCGATGCAGTCTCAGTGGGCGATTATCACGTCGCGAAGATGATCGGCTGGACACTGCTGGGGCGCCCGGTCGATGACGCGGTCATGCTCGAGTTGCTGGAACCGATGCGACCGCACCGGCACCGGGTTGTGCGCCTGCTACAAGCCAGCGGACTGGCATACGAACCGCGCCGCGGGCCTCGGCTTCCGGTGCAGCAGATTCACTCGCTCTGACCCGCCGACTCGCGCTCGTCCTCGGCGGTCTGATGATCCAGCCTAGTATGACTAGTCCGACTAGACGGTTGCAAACTATGCTGGGCAGTGTGCAGTACAAGACCATCACGAGTACCGAAGCCAAGGCCACCTTGAATGCCCTCTTGGCCGAGGTCGCGCGGACGGGCGCACCTGTCACGATCACCACGCACGGCCGGCCCGTCGCTGTGCTCATGCCCATCCACGAGACGCCGCGGCGCTTCGGGCAGCTGCCGAACCTCGCGGTCCCCGAGGGTTTCGACGAGCCGCTGCCAGAATCGGAACTGGCTGCGTGGGAGAAGAACTCGTGACACCGGCCGCGTCCGCGGCGCTGGGGGCCCGCGACGTCGTTCTCGATACGCACACGCTGTTGTGGCTGGTCTCCAGCCCCGAGGCCGTCTCCCCACAGGCTCGTGATGTCCTCGGTCAGCGAAGTTGCACGGTTTGGGTGTCGGCGGCCTCGGCCTGGGAGATCGCCATCAAAACCCGGCTCGGCCGCCTCGACGGCGAGCCCTTACTGTCGGCGTGGTCGGACATCATCGCAGACATGGCGGCCACCGAACTGCCGATCGACTCCGCAGACGCGATCTTTGCCGGGCGCCTGCCGTGGGAGCACAGAGATCCGTTTGACCGCATGCTTGTCGCACAGGCAACTCGACGCAACCTCACCATCGCCACCCGCGACGAACAAATACTTCGCGCGGCCCTCACCCCAACTCTGAAAGTCTAATCAAGGCAACCGATGTCAGCACAGGAGATCGCGACGACGGCTGAGGCGTCGCAGACGATGCGATCGGTCACCGCCGGTCGGCGTCTCTCGCCGCCAAGACCGCCTCGGCGGGCATCTGGACATTTGTTGCTTGCACGCGTGCGCGGGCCTGGGCGATGAGGTCGTCCGATGTAGGTCGAGCAGTAGAGGCCACTAGTACGCCGCGCAGATACTCCTGTAGGGACTTCCCGGCGCGCGCTGCACGCCAAGCGAGCTCGTCACGGACGTCGTCGGGGATGGCTCGGATCGTGATCGCCACCACACCTGCATGATAGTTGCAATGCAGCGGGGATGCAGTTAGCTGGCCGGAGCCTGCCGCTCGCGCTCTGCCTCGGCGGCCTTGCGGTCCAGTCGCTGCGCCTCGTAGATGGTGACGTTGGTGCGCGACATCAACATCGACGCGATCCCGACGGCGAGGATCGCCCCCGGAACTACCGAGAATGACCCGGTCATCTCCGCGACCATGATCATGATTGCCAGCGGCGCGCGTGCGACGCTGCCGAAGCAGGCCATCATCCCGACCACCACGAAGATTCCCGGCCCGTCGGGCACGCCGGGTAGGCCGGTTAATTCGCCCAGCCGCCAGATGGCGGCTCCCACGAAAGCGCCGATGACGATTCCGGGCCCGAAAAGTCCCCCGGATCCGCCGGTTCCGATGGACAGCGACGTGGCGACGATCTTGGCGATGGGCAGCACGATGATGATCCACAGCGGGATGTGCATCAGCGACGTCCGATCGGCTGCCAGCTGTGCCCAGCCGTAGCCGCTGCTCAGGATCTGCGGTATCAGCAATCCCAGCAGCCCGACCAGGAGCCCGCCGACCGCCGGCTTGACCACCGGACCGCAGGGAAGCCGGTGGGTGAGCGCGACCGCCGCGTGGAAGACCCGGGCATACAGGTAGCCGATTGCCGCCGCGGCCAGCCCGATCACCACGAACCACAGCAGCGGCCAGGCCCGTTCGAAGCGGTACTCGGCGTCGATGTAGCCGAATAGCGGGTCGAAGCCCAGGAAAGCCCCGAACACCGCGTATGCCGTCCCGGAGGTGATGAACCCCGGCAGTAGGCAGCGGTAGTCGAAGTCGTCGCGATAGGTGATCGAGGCGGCCAGCACCGCACCCCCCAGGGGTGCGGCGAAGATCGCGCCGATTCCCGCGCCGATCCCCAGCGCCACCGCGATCCGGCCGTCCTCGTCGGACAGGTTGAGCCGCCGAGTTAGCAACGAACTGAACCCGGCTGAGATCTGCGCGGTCGGACCTTCGCGGCCGGCTGAACCGCCCGAGCCGATGGTCAGCGCGCTGGCCACCATCTTCACCAGCACCACCCGGAAGCGGATGGCGCGCGGATCGGTATGGACCGCCTCGATGGCTTCGTCGGTGCCGTGGCCGGTGGCTTCCGGCGCCAGCTTGGTCACGATGAATGCCGACAGCATCGCTCCGCCGGTGGTGACCAGCGGAATCGCCCACGGACGGGCGAAGCCGGCCGACCCGCGGCCGCCACCTTCGCCGACGGGCGTCGGGATGCGGTAGCCCGCCACGTAGCCGAGCAGGAAGTTCCCGGTGTAATTGAGGAGGAGGTAGAAGACGACCGCTCCGAGGCCGGCAATGATGCCGATGGTGACGCCCAGCAGCAGCCACTTCTGCAGGTAGCCCGACTCCCGTATTGAGGCCCCGAACCGCCCGCCGGCCGCGGCAGCCGGGGCCACCCCGGTCTGGGGTTCGTCCTTCGTCGGCTCGCTCACCGCACGCGCAATCCAGGCATCAGGCCATCCTATGGCAGGAGGGAATAAACGGACCGTAGTCCGGTTATACGGATAACTCTAAAACAGGAGGTAGACATGCCTGCTATTACCGCAGACACCCTCACACTGCCCCGGGTGCGCCCGGCAGGTCCAGCCGACACCGAGCGTCCGGTCCGATCGATCACCACGGGCCCGCGCGGCTACGAAGGCGAGGGATTCCCGGTGGTCCGGGCCTTCGCCGGGGTCAGCACCGCCGCGCTGGATCCCTTTGTGCACATGGATCAGATGGGTGAAGTGGAATATCAGCCGGGCGAGCCCAGGGGCACCGATTGGCACCCACACCGCGGCTTCGAAACCGTCACCTACATGATCGACGGCAAGTTCGCGCACCAGGACTCCCACGGCGGCGGCGGCCTGATCGCCGACGGCGCCACGCAATGGATGACGGCGGGGTCGGGCATCCTGCACATCGAGACCCCGCCTGCCGAACTGGTCGAAAGCGGCGGCGTCTTCCATGGCGTCCAGCTTTGGGTGAATCTGCCGAAGAAAGACAAGTTCAGCCCGCCCCGGTATCAGGCCATCGAGGGCAACGACGCGAAATTGATCGCATCTGAGGACGGTGGGGCGCTGGTCCGCATCATCGCCGGTGAGGTTGACGGCTTCCGCGGACCCGGTGTCACCCACACCCCGATCGCGCTGGTGCATGCGACGATTGAGAACGGGGCCCGCCTCAACATTCCGTGGCAGCGTGATTTCAACGCGCTGGTGTACGTGCTGTCCGGTAGCGGCTACGTCGGTCCGGTCTCGCACCCCGTGCACCAGGGTCAGCTGGCTGTGCTTGGACCGGGTGATCGGATCAGCGTCGCTGCCCGGCCGGTTCAGGATTCAGCGCGGACCACGGCAATCGATGTGCTGATCCTGGGTGGCCAGCCGATTCGAGAGCCGGTATTTCACTACGGGCCTTTCGTGATGAACTCCAAAGCCGAATTAATCAAGGCGATCGAAGACTTCGAAGCGGGTAAATTCGGACAACTCCCGCCGAATGCGCTATTGCCGAACCGCGGTTAGTGGCATGCTTTAGCGATGTCGACGTCGGGAAGCCGCAAACCGGGCCGTCCCCCGGCGGCGAAGGCCGATGAGACGCGCAAACGTATTTTGGGCGCTGCTCGTGAAGTGTTCAGTGAGCGCGGTTACGACGGGGCGACCTTCCAGGCGATCGCCGTTCGTGCCGACCTGACCCGTCCGGCTATTAATCACTACTTTGCCAGCAAGCGGGGGCTGTATCGGGCGGTGGCCGACCAAACCAACGAGCTCGTGCTCAGGCTCAGCACCGAACAGGCCGAGCGCGAGGAGAACTTGATCGGGCGGCTTGCGGTATTCATCACGTTTGCCCTGCGGTCTAATTTTGAAAATACAGCGGGATCCGCGTTTCTGATAACCACTATCCTCGAATCACAGCGGCATCCGGAATTGAGCGAAACCGAAAACGAAGCCATCGGAATCTGCCGCGACTTTTTGGGCCGGGCGGTTAAGGACGCCGTTGACAACGGGGAGCTTGCATTTGACGCTGACGTCAATTCTTTGGTCGAAACATTGCTAGTGGTGCTGTGCGGCGTGGGCTTCTATGCCGGTTACGTGCGGAGTCCTAAAGAAACGGATGCCATCACCGATACATTGCGACACTTGCTGGCCGGCACGCTCTTGGTGCCCAAGACTTAGGCGCGAGCGCGCCCGCGGGTGGCGGGCAGTGACGTGGCGCACAAAGCGCATAGTTTGCCTAACTTACTCGGGTAGCATGGCACCGACATGACTGAGCTTGACGACTCGCCCTCGCTGCCACCGTCGTTGCGGACCGCTGGCGACAGCTGGGCCATCACCGAACTTGTCGGCGCCACCGCATTGGGCGTCGCCGCCGGGCGCGCCGTCGAAACGGGCGGACCCGATCCGCTGATCCGTGACGAGTTCGCCCTGATCCTGGTGTCGTCGGCCGGCCCGGCGTGGGCCCAGCTAGCCGACCCGCAATTGGCCTGGCTGGACGGTGATCCCCACGGGCAACGGGTGCATCGGCTGGGTACCGACTATCAGGCGGTACGGACCCACTTCTTCGACGAGTACTTCGAGAACGCGGTAACCGCCGGCATTCGGCAAGTGGTGATCCTGGCGGCCGGACTGGACTCCCGCGCCTACCGGCTGACTTGGCCGGCGGGCACCGCGGTCTACGAGATCGACCAACCGAAGGTGCTGGAGTACAAGACAGGGGTCCTGGAATCGCACGGCGCGGTCCCGTCGGCCAGGCGATGCCCGGTCCCGGTCGATTTGCGCGACGACTGGCCGGCCGCACTGACGGCCGCCGGATTCGACCACACCCAACCGACCGCATGGCTTGCCGAGGGGTTGCTGCCGTATTTGCCAAGCGACGCTCAGGACCGGCTGTTCGAGAAGTTCACCGCGCTGAGCGCGCCAGGTAGTCAGGTCGCCATCGAGTTGTTCGGCATGAATTCGAGGAGCAACACCCAGCGCTGGCAGCGCATGCGGGAACGGCTCGGTCTGGACGTCAACGTCGCGGCGCTGACCTTTCACGAGCCCGACCGTTCGGATGCCGCCCAGTGGCTGGCTGACCACGACTGGCAGGTGCACAGCGTGAACAACCGCGAAGAGATGGCCCGACTGGGCCGCGCGGTGCCCGAAGACCTGGCCGACGAGGCCGTGCGCAGCACGCTGTTGCGGGCGCGTCTCGCCGAGCCGTCCAGCTGACCACCATCGGAAAACACAACTACGCGAAGGACCGGCGCAAGCAATGAGCTCATTACGCACCCATGACGACACTTGGGACATCAAGACCAGCGTCGGTAGCACCGCCGTGATGGTGGCCGCGGCGCGTGCTGTCGAAACCGACCAGCCCGATGCGCTGATCCGCGACCCGTACGCCAAATTGCTCGTCACCAACGCCGGCGCGGGCGTGCTGTGGGAGGGCATGCTCGACCCGGAGACCGCGGCCAAGGTGGCAACGCTCGACGCCGACGCGGCGGCCCACATCCACCACATGCGCGGCTACCAGGCGGTGCGGACCCACTTCTTCGACGCGTACTTCAAGGACGCTGTCGCCGCCGGAATTCGGCAGGTGGTGATACTGGCGTCGGGGCTGGATTCGCGCGCCTACCGGCTGGACTGGCCGGCCGGCACCACGGTGTATGAGATCGACCAGCCCCAGGTGTTGGACTACAAGTCGAAGACATTGACGGAAAACGGCGTGAAGCCCTCGGCCGATCGCCGCGAAGTGGCCATCGATTTACGTCAGGACTGGCCGGCCGCTCTGCGGGCCGCGGGCTTTGACCCGACAGCGCGGACCGCGTGGCTGGCCGAGGGGCTACTGATGTACCTGCCGGCCGAAGCTCAGGACCGGTTATTCACCCAGATCGGTGAGCTGAGTGCGGTGGGGAGCCGGGTTTCCGCGGAAACCGCACCCTCGCATGCCGAAGAGCGGCGCCAGCAGATGCGCGAGCGGTTCAAGAAGGTCGCTGACCAGCTTGGCCTGGAGCAGACCGTCGACGTCGGGGAGTTGATGTATCGCGACGACGACCGGGCGGATCTCACGGACTGGCTCAACGAGCATGGTTGGCGCGCCCAAGGGCCGAACGCGACGGACGAGATGCGCCGGCTGGGCCGCTGGATCGAGAATGTCTCGTTCGCCGACGACAAGGGCGCGTTCTCGGACTTTGTGGTCGGCGAACGGCTGTAATGGCGCGCACCGTTGACGACTCCTGGGACATTGCCACAAGTGTCGGGGCGACAGCGGTGATGGTCGCGCTAGCCCGTGCGGCCGAAACCGCGAGCGCCGACCCACTCATTCGGGACCAGTTCGCCGGGCCGCTGGTCTCCACGCCCGAGCTCGAGGGTGTCCGCGAGCAGGTGACCGCGTGGTGGACTGCGGAGCCGGATGACGCCGACCAAGCTGCCCCGAATTCCCAAGCGGGTGCCCAGCAGATGGTCGACTATCAGGCGGTCCGCACCCACTTCTTCGACGCCTACTTTGTCGACGCTGCCGGGGCCGGAATCCGGCAGGTCGTGATCCTGGCCGCTGGTCTGGATTCGCGCGCCTACCGCCTGGACTGGCCGGCCGGTACCGCGGTGTACGAAATTGATCTGCCCAAGGTGCTGGAGTACAAGGCGCAAACCCTCGCCAGCCACGGCGCCACACCCATCGCCGACCGCCGACCGGTGCCCGTCGACCTGCGTCACGACTGGCCTCAAGCTTTGCGCGACAATGGGTTTGACGTAAACCTGCCGACGGCGTGGCTGGCCGAAGGGCTGCTGCCGTTTCTGCCTGCAGCAGCGCAGGAAGCCATGTTTGGCTCGATCGACACGCTGAGCGGATCGGGCAGCCGAATAGCGGTCGAAAATTTCGGGGTCGACCAAGAGAAGCGCCGTGAGGCCGAGCAGAGGTGGGCGGAACTGAAGGCCAAGCGCGATGCACGCGGGCAGGACACCTCGTTCAACCCGTTCGACCTCTGGTTTGAGGACGAGGGCCGGCCCGACGCCGGTGACTGGTTCGGTGCGCACGGCTGGACGATCCGCACAGTGAATGCGCGCGACGAGGCTGCGCGATTGGGCCGCGAGATGCAATCGGACGACAGGCCGTTTGCGAACAGCTTTGTGATGGCGGCCAAGCCCTGACGGTCCGACTCGGATCTTCCTTACTGCTCTCCCAACCGGAAGATTAGGATCGCGGTTATCACCCTTGAGTGCCCGCGCGCGCAAAACGCTGGGCGTCTCCGGGAAGGTGCGCGAAAAGGAAGGACACTGATGACCACCGAATCAGTTGCACCGAAGACATCCCAGGTATCCGCGATCAAGAACGGGGCTCCAGCAGCGGCGCCAGTTGATGTTGCCGCGACGGTAGCCCGGCTTCGCCAGACTTTTGCCACTGGCCGCACCCGCGACATCGAGTGGCGCAAGCAGCAGTTGCTGCAGCTGCAGAAGCTGATGGAGGAGAACGAGCCCGCGATCGCCGCCGCTCTCGCCGCCGATCTGGACCGCGACCCGTTTGAGGCATTTATCGCCGACATCGCGACCACGACAGGCGAGGCGAAGTACGCGGCCAAGAACCTGCGTAAGTGGACGCGCCGTAAATACCGGCTGCTCGAGGCTGCCCAGCTGCCCGGCCGCGGCTGGGTGGAATACGAGCCTTACGGCACGGTGCTGATCATCGGCGCCTGGAACTACCCGTTCTACCTGACGCTGGGCCCGGCGGTGGGGGCCATCGCCGCCGGAAATGCCGTCGTGATCAAGCCCTCCGAAATGGCTCCTGCGTCGGCGCACCTGATGGCCGAGCTGGTGCCCCGGTATCTCGATAACGACGCGATCGCGCTAGTCGAGGGCGACGGGGCGGTGAGCCAGGAGCTGATCGCACAGGGCCTGGACCGGGTGTTGTTCACCGGTGGCACCGAGATCGGGCGCAAGGTCTACGAAGGTGCGGCACCGCATTTGACCCCAGTCACGCTGGAGCTGGGCGGGAAGAGCCCGGTGATCGTCGCGGCCGACGCGGACGTCGATGTGGCCGCCAAGCGGATCGCGTGGATGAAGCTGCTCAACGCCGGACAGACGTGCGTCGCACCCGACTACGTGTTGGCCGACGCAAAGATCCGTGACGAACTCGTCACCAAGATCGGCGCGGCCATCACCAAGTTCCGGTCGAAGCAGCCGCCCGGCATGCGTATCGTCAACCGGCGCCAATTCGACCGGCTCAGTGGTTATCTCGCCAGCGCCGGCGGCAAGGTCACCGTCGGGGGCAGCTCTGACGCGTCCAGCCTGCGGATCCAACCGACGGTCGTCGTCGATCCCGACCCGGACGGCCCGCTGATGCAAAACGAGATCTTCGGGCCGATCCTGCCGGTGATCACCGTCCAATCCCTGGACGAGGCAATACGTTTCGTCAACTCGCGACCCAAGCCGCTGTCGGCGTACCTGTTCACCAAGGCGCGTGCCACCCGCGAGCGGGTGATCAAAGAGGTGCCGGCGGGCGGCATGCTGGTCAACCATCTTGCCTTCCAGGTGTCCACGGCCAAACTGCCCTTCGGCGGCGTCGGCGCTTCGGGTATGGGCGCCTACCACGGCAAGTGGGGCTTCGACGAGTTCAGCCACCGCAAGTCGGTGTTGACCAAGCCAACCCGGCCCGACCTATCGAGCCTCATCTACCCGCCGTACACCGCGCGGGCCTTCAAGATGGCTCGCAGGATGTTCTGACCCCCAACTCTTGAAAACACCGAAAAGACCAGACCGAAAAGCCATATAGGAAAGGAAACTGATGCCCGGAGTGCAGGATCGCGTCATCGTCGTCACCGGAGCCGGAGGAGGACTGGGGCGTGACTACGCAATGACCCTGGCCCGAGAGGGCGCCAGCGTCGTCGTGAACGACCTCGGCGGAGCCCGCGACGGTTCGGGCGCCGGATCCGCGATGGCCGACCACGTCGTGACCGAGATTCGCGAAGCGGGTGGGCGCGCGGTCGCCAACTACGACAGCGTCGCCACAGAGGACGGCGCGGCCGGCATCATCAAGACCGCGCTCGACGAATTCGGCGCCGTCCACGGTGTGGTGAGCAACGCGGGGATCTTGCGCGACGGAACATTCCACAAGATGACGTCCGAGAACTGGGACGCCGTACTCAAGGTGCACCTCTACGGCGGGTACAACGTGCTGCGCGCGGCCTGGCCGCATTTCCGCGAGCAGAGCTACGGCCGCGTCGTCGTGGCCACCTCTACCAGCGGGCTGTTCGGCAACTTCGGCCAGACCAACTACGGGGCGGCCAAGCTCGGCTTGGTCGGCCTGATCAACTCGCTGGCACAGGAGGGGGCCAAGTACAACATCCGCGCCAACGCGGTCGCGCCGATCGCGGCCACTAGAATGACGGAGGACATCTTGCCTGCCGAGGTGCTGGAGAAGCTCACCCCAGAGTTTGTCGCTCCGGTGGTGGCCTACCTGTGCACCGAGGAAAACCCTAACACCGCTTCGGTTTTCGTCGTCGGTGGTGGAAAGGTGCAGCAGGTTGCGCTCTTCCAGAACGAGGGCGCCAACTTCGACAAACCGCCGTCAGTCGAGGACATAGCTTCGCACTGGGCCGAGATCACCGACCTATCTGCGGCGAAAAAAGCCGACTTCAAGCTGTAGGGGTCATGAAAGCCTGTGTAGTGCAGAAGCTGTCCGGTCCCGGCGGCATGGTGTACACCGATATCGACGACGTCGCCGCGGACGGTGGCAACATCGTCATCGATGTTCGAGCGGCCGGCGTGTGCTTTCCGGACCTGCTGCTGAGCAAGGGCGAGTACCAACTGAAGTTGCCGCCGCCGTTCGTTCCCGGCATGGAAGCCGCGGGGGTGGTGCATTCCGCGCCGCCCGAGTCAGGTTTCAAAGTGGGCGAACGGGTTTCGGCTTTCGGAATCCTCGGTGGCTACGCCGAGCAAGTGGCCGTCCCGGCGCCCAATGTGATGCGCAGCCCCGCCGAACTCGATGATGCCGAAGCGGTGTCGTTGTTGGTGAACTACAACACCATGTACTTCGCGCTGGCGCGTCGGGCCGCGATGCGGCCGGGCGACACGGTGCTGGTACTGGGTGCCGCCGGCGGGGTGGGTACGGCGGCGGTCCAGATCGCCAAGGCGATGGGAGCAAGCAAGGTCATAGCCGTAGTGCACCGCGAGAACGCGACGGACTATGTCTCTTCGCTCGGCGCCGACCTGGTGTTGCCGCTGACCGACGGGTGGGCCCAACGGGTGCGTGAGTACACCCACGATCGGGGCGTGGACATCGTCGTCGATCCCATCGGTGGCTCGACCTTCGACGACGCGATCCGGGTGCTGGCCATCGACGGCAAGTTGCTGGTGATCGGCTTCGCCGCGGGCGGCATCCCCACCGTCAAGGTCAACAGGCTGTTGCTGCGCAATGTGAGCGTCATGGGCGTCGCGTGGGGTGAGTACCTTAACAAGGTTCCCGGTTCGGCCGCCCTGTTCTCCTGGGGGCTGAGCCAGCTGGTCTTCTTGGGGCTGAAACCGCCACCGCCGCAGCGCTTTCCGTTATCCGAGGGCCGGGCGGCGTTGCAGTGCCTGGCCGACGGCGGCGTGCTGGGTAAGCTCGTCCTCGAGCCCTGACCTAGCCGGAGATCACGGCGCCGGGGGCGTGAAGTCATCGATGATCGATACGGCCGAATGCTCAAGGACTCGGAGTTCGAAGCCGCCCGCGAGCGTCAACAACGCAGTGTCCGCGGCGACCGGAGCACCGAAGGCGTAAATCAACCCGTTGACGGGATCGCCGTTGACGATCTGCTCAACCCCGTCCAGGAACAGGTTGATGTCATAGGACGGCATGGAGATCGCCAGTGCGTTCACGATGTCCGCCGTCGGGAGCAGGGTCCCGTACGCCGCCGACAACGCGCCCGAGAAGGCGCCGGCGAGGAACGCGTTCGCGCCTTGCACAGACGAGATGAAGCTCGCAGGCGACGACACCGCCGAAGCGATCGCGGGGAGCCAGGCGGACCCGGTCGTGACATTTGATCCCAGCGCCCCCAGGCTTGATGTCATGCCCGCAAGTGAGAAACTCGCCGGCGACGAGGCCATGGCGCTGATGTCGCTGGTGAATGCACCGATGCCCTGCTGTGTGCCGGCACCCAAAGCGCTCAGAACGGCGCCTGGGCTGACCGGCGGGAGCACGCCGAATGCCGTTGGAACATTCGGTGCGCCGGGTGACCAGCCTTGGGTGGTGCTGCCGTAGCCGAGGTCGACGAGAACCTTCAGATCGGGCTGGATCAGGTCCACGATTGGCTGGCCGATCACCGGGATTGCCCGAATCGGGTCCAGCAGCGGAAGATTTTGGGTCTGATATATGTAGTACTGGGTCAGCGGGGTGCCCGTCGTATTCGTCAACTGAATGGCGGTGCTGGGATCCATATACGGGTATTGGCCGTGCAATTCTATGATGCCGAAAAAGGCGTTGACATCGGATAGGACATCGATCGGGTACTGCGGGAAGTCGGCGAAACCGTCATATTCGATCGTGTAAATCTTGGTTGGGAATGAATTGTCCGGTGTCGCGGTACCGAAGGTCAGGCCCAGGCTCGGCAAGCTCAGACCCGGGAAGCGCGCGAGCAGGCCTCCGTTGGGATTGCTCACATCACCGACGAGGGTCAAGTTCAGGGTCACGCCGCCGGGAAGCAGGCTCCCACCTGGCGTATTGGAAGGATTGAGCGCCATCATTTCCTGCGATACGATGTTTGCGCTCTGCGAGTAGCCGAAAACATTTATCTGAGTGGCGCCGGAAGAGATTGCCGACTTTATCGCGCTGTCCAAGATAGTAACGCCCTGGGCCGCAGACACGTCAAAGGTCAAGCTATTTACGCCGGTGAGCGGATATAACCCCTCGGGCGTGGCTACACCGAAAATGGTGCTCAAGATGCCCGGCGGGTTCCACAAATTGTCGAGATATATTCTGGGAAGTTCGGTTATATATGCTGGAATTTGCCAGGGTATCGGGTATCCGCTGCCGCCCAATACCAAATCGATGATGTTGTTGGCTGCCGGGCTTGCGGCACCACCGCTGGCACCCAGCAGCGTGTTGGCGATCTCGGTCTCCGCGTATGCGAGACCGGAGCCGGCCAGGAGCTGGACCATGTGGTCGTGGAAAGACGACGCCTGCGCGACAACCGCCTGATACTCCGCGGCATAGGTGTTGAAGAGCGCCGCAGTGGCGGCTGACACCTCGTCACGCGCCGCCGCGACCAGAGAGGTCGTCCGACTTGCCGCCGCCGAATTGGCCGCACCGATCGCGGAACCAATCTCTTCCAGGTCCGCGGCGGCCGTTGCCATCGAGTCCGGGTGTGCGGTCAAGTAACTCATCGACACGTCCTTTACAGCGGTGAACTGCGCTTGGTCCGAGACCTGTGTGCCTAAAGTGCTTCTATGATGGTGATGAGTTCGATACCGCCTGCCAGCGTAACGATGCCCGTGTCGGCGGCCACCGGCGCGCCGAACGCATAGATGAGTCCACCGACGGGGTCTCCGTTGGTGGCCTGCTGCACCCCGTCCAGGAACAGGTTGACGTCGTAGGACGGCATGGAGATTATTAGCGCGTTCGCGATATCGGCGGTCGGGAGCAGAACCGAGTAGGCGTTCGAGAGCCCACCCGAAAGGCTGTTGGCGAAGGAGCTGTTCGCCGACTTCAGTGCGTCGATGAAGCTGTCGGGCGAGGACAGCGCGGACGTCAGCCCGGCCGGCAGCAAGCCCGCTCCGCCACCCGTACCGGCCGACGTGATCATCGACGTCAGACTGGCGGGTGAAAGGTTGTTGGCCACAATCGGGGCTTCCGCGTGGACGTCGCCCATGAACGCGTTGACTCCCTGTGGAGCTCCGGCGGCCAGGGCGCTGAAGACGGCACCCGGGCTTACCGGCGGGATCACCCCAAACGGCGTGGGTACATTGGCCGGCCCGGGTGACCAGCCCTGAGTGGTGCTGCCGTAACCGAGGTTCACGATGACCGACAAATCGGGCTGGATCAGGTCCGCCAGTGGGTTGCCGATAACCGGTAGTAACCGAAGCGGCTCTAGCAGAGGCAGGTCCGGATGCATGATTATGTAGTAGTTGGTGTTCCCCGTCCCACCCGGGAGAGTCGCCGACCCCGGCAATTCGACCAGGTCGCCGGGGGGAAGCGTCGAGGGGTTGTACGTCGCATAGGTGGGGTGCACAAACGCGATGCCCGCTACGGCGTTGAGGTCCGAAATGAAATTGAGGGGATATTGCGGGAAGTCGGCGAAGCCGTCGTATTCGAGCGTGTAAATCGCGGTGGGGTAGGGCGTGTTCGGGGGTGTGGCGCCATAGCCTGTGATGCCCAGACTCGCGAGGTTCAGACCGACGAAGCGTTCCAATGCACCACCGTTGGGATTCATCTCGTTGCCTAGGAGGGTGAAGCCCAGTTGACTTGGCGTCGGGACGTTGGGGTAGGGCCACTGGCCGTTCGCGATTTGGTCCATCACCAGCGAGGAGATGATGGCGCTCTGTGAGTACCCAAGAACGGCGACACTGTTCCCGCTGCCGATTTGCTGGTTGATCGCGTTATCGAGGATCGAGATGCCCTGGGTAACCGACGTGTTGAGGGGCAACTCTTTGGCACCGAAGATCGGGTACAGCCCCTCCGGAGTGAACAGAGCTTGAGTGAAGTTCGTGACGAAGTTTTGGTTGACGTAGTTGAGGACCTTCGTGACGTAGCTTGGTGACGGTATCGGCTGCCCGCTACCGCCCATAATCAAACCGACAGTCGGCTGCGTTAAGGCGGTTAGCCCGGGCGGATCGGCCACGCCGCCCCCGCCGGGGGAGGGGCTGAATAGGAGTGTTTGGGCCTCCGCCTCGGCCCCCAGGTAGGCGGCGTTGGCGCTGGCCAACGCCGCGGCGAACTGCTCGTGGAACGCCGCCGCCTGCTTTAGCAGCGACTGGTAATCCTTGGCGTAGGTGTCGAACATTGCCGCAGCCGACAGCGACACCTCGTCACTGGCCGCCGCCACCACACCGGTCGTCGAGCCCGCCGCGGCCGCAGTGGCCGCGTTGATCGTCGAGCCGATACCTGCCACATTCGCAGCAGCGGTTGATACAAGTTGCGGTTCCACAAGCAAGCCCGACATCGGCTATCCCTTCGCGACCACATAAGCGGAGCTAGCACTGCTCAGCTTAGGGTGAACGCGTCACTATTCTCAATAGCGTTGACACAGCCACCCGATAACAACTGAAACCGCTTGCAGCACCGCGTTATCCGTGGTCAAAAGGCCAAGTCGACAGGGTGCGCCGATCAGAAAGGACCCGGATTCGGTGTGCCGGTCAAAATCGTCTGGAGCGAATTCACGATGGCGATGAGTTCGAAACCGCTGGCAACCGTGGCCAGTCCGACGTCAGCCGCGATCGGGTCGCCGAACGCATTGACCAGCCCCATCGGGTCGCCGTTGACCGCTTGAATGATCCCGTTCGTGAACAGGTTGAAGTCATAAGACGGGAGGGAGACCCCGAGGGCCAACGCAATATCTGCGGTCGGAAGCAGCGTCGCGTAAGCGGTCGAGAGATCGCCTGTAAAGCCGCCGACAATATTGGTGTTTGCCGACTCGAGGCCCTCGAGGAAACCGGTGATCGTGGACTGGATGGACGTCGGGGTAGGCGCGGCCAGTGCCCCGGTCCCGGCGTGTGCCACAAGCGCGTTCGTTATGCCGTGCAGCGATAGGGAGGGCAGCGACAGGGCAGGCAGCGATGCTGGTATCACGTGGGACATGTCGCCCATGAAGGCGCTGAATCCCTGCTGGGTGCCGCTCACCAAGGCCGGACCCAGGGCGAGGGTGTCGCTAAGCGGCGGCAAGAACCCGAACGGGGTTTGGACGTTGGCCGGCCCGGTCGACCAGCCGTAGGCCGGGTTGCCATAGCCCCAGTTGATGATGGCTGTCAAATCCGGCTGGATCAGGTCCGCGAGCGGGTTCCCGATGACCGGGATGATGCGTAGCGGCTCCAACAGCGGCAGGTTCTGGGTGGGGATCATGTTGTAGGTCGTCTGGGAGGGGGCCCCGGACTGCCCGAGGGTGACGGCTGAGCCAATCTGTGTGGTCGTGAGCGTTGGATAGGTCCCGTGCACAAACACGATGCCCGCGAGGGCATTGAGGTCGGCGGGCAAATCGATCGGATACTGCGGGAAGTCGGCGAAGCCGTCGTATTCGATCGACCAAATGGTCGTCGGGAAATCATTGCTCGGGGTCGCGAGGCCTAATGTGGCACCCAGGCTCGGCAGGCTCAGACCGGGGAAGCGGGCGAACAGGCCGCCGTTGGGATTGCTCGGATCACCGAGCAGTGTGAAGTACGCATTCGTCGAGTTGTAGCCCTCGGCGAGGAGTTTCGGCATTTCCATCGAGGCGATGATCGAGCTCTGCGAATATCCCAGAACCGACACGGTATTTGTGTTCAAGGGGCCTGAGGGGCCCAGCACCCCTGTGATGTAGTTGTTCAGCGAGGCGACGCCGCGGGCCAAGGAGATGTCCAGCGTCAGGTCCTTGGTGCCGGTAAACGGATATAATCCCTCGGCCGTAGTCACGGAGATTTTGAGAGCGCTGGTGAAGCCGGCCAAGTACCGGCTGGAAACGTTGGTCATGTACGTCGTAGAAGGCACCGCCGTGCCGCTGCCGGTCATGATCAAGATGGCATTAACGGGCGGGTCCGCGGCCTGTGTGATCGCCACTCCCGGGTTGGCGGCAGCGGGACCGAGTAGCGCCGCGACTTCGGATTCGGCTCCCGCGTAAGTGTTTCCGGCCGTGGCCAACAACTGCGCGAACTCGTCATGAAACGCGGTCGCCTGGCTGAGGAGCCCGTGATACTCCTGGGCATACGTATTGAACAGGGTCGTGGTTAGCGCCGACACCTCATCTTCGGCCGCGGCCACCAGACCGGTGGTGCGGCCGGCGGCGGCCGACTTGGCCGCGCTGATCGCGGAACTAATCTGCGCGGTATCCGCCGCTGCGCTCGTTAAAAGCTGGGGTTGCGCGGTCAAGCTGGTCATCGGCTCTATCCCTTCGTGGCAGGGGCTCTCTTCGTGGTACCCGAAGGCGCTGCTAGACCGATGACCCGGCGCATCGCTGGAACCGGCACTCAAGTCACCTTATGCTGGTCGTGACCGTCTGTCAGGGATTTACCCCCTAGTTTTTTCCACCGGTTGAGGAAAATCGAGCGTCATGGACGTCGAGTCGGCTCAGGCGAGCAGCGCGGTGCGCAGGCGATCCACGTCGGCCTCGGTGACACCCGCGTCGCGCAGGTAGCCGTCCAGCGATCCGTATTCGTCATCGATCGACTGCCACGCTGCGGCCAGGTACTCCGGGCGGACGCCGAGGACCCCATCGGATAGTCGAGCCTCAGTGAACGTCACCACTTCCGGGGTGAGTTCGGTGTCCGAACGCTGCTGGATCATCTCCGAGATACGGGCCCGCAGCTGCGGTGCCGCCTCGTTGCTGCGGAGAAAGTCGGCGAGGATGGTGTCGCGATCCACGCCGATGGTTTCCAGCACCGTCGCCACCACAAAGCCGGTGCGGTCTTTGCCGGCGAAGCAGTGCGTGAGCACCGGGCGCCCGGAAGCCAGCAACGTGACGACTTGGTGCAACGCGCGTTGCGCTCCGTTGCGCGAGGGGAATTGGCGGTACTCGTCGACCATGTAGCGAACAGCG